>VOFK01003478.1_pt1 | contig 53785 bp, 63 predicted proteins | sample 5384121 | NCBI WGS metagenome assembly VOFK01 (sample SAMN12384730, study PRJNA508395) | human gut metagenome | isolation source: healthy gut J | host: Homo sapiens | reverse complement strand
TTTTTTTTTTTTTTTTTTTTTTTTTTTTTTTTTTTTTTTCATGTAGTATTAGCCACCAATGACCGCCGGGGTCAGACCGGTGGCGTTGATCTTCAGCACTGCGATGTCGGAGGTGGGATCCTGCCCGACAACGGTGGCATCGTAGGACTCATCGCTGCCGTTCAGCTGGACCTCGACGCTGGTGGCACCGCTGACAACGTGGGCGCAGGTCGGGATGTAGCCATCCTGGCTGATGATAACGCCAGAGCCTGCGCCGCTCTGCACATAATAGCCGCCGAACCAGGTCTGGCTGCTGCTCATCTGCTCGGTGGTGATGGCCACAACGCTGGGCGAAACCACAGAGGCAATCTGCTGCACGCTCATGCTGGTGCCGTCCGTGCTGCCTGCGGCGGTGGCACCGGTGCTGCGCTGCACCTGCTGCACAACCACCTGATTGCCGGTCAGCCCGGCACGGCTGGCAACCACAGCGCCGCCCAGACCGCCGCCGAGGCCCAGCGCGGCCACGCCAACACAGGCCAGCACGCGCAGAAGCACTTTGTTGGGCTTCTTCTTCTGGGGCACAGGGGGCTGCTGCGGGGCGCTGGAATAGCTGTAGCCATTGTAGCCGCCGTTATTGCCGCCGTTGCCGCCGCTGAAGCTGCTGGTGTAGCCGCTATTGTCCTGCTGCGGGTTCGGGTTGGCACTGCCGTAGCCGGTGGAATAATCAGTGCGGGCGGTGTTGGCCGTGTTGGCGCCGCTGGAGCCTACGTTGGGGTAGGCATTGTCCTGCGCGGATTGCTGCGGGGCCTGTGCCGATTGCTGCGGCTGTGCAGGCTGGGGGTTATTCTGCTGGGGCGGGTTCTGCCCACCGCCGGATGTATTGTTATAGAGACCTGAGTAATCGTATTCGCTGCTCATATCGGTCGTCTCCTTTCGCTTTCTATGCCTACAGTATACAGGCTAATTGTGAAATAGGTTTCGTCAGAGAGTGAAAAGTGTGTGAAATGAATAGTTGCACGGAACAACAAATTATGCTATGCTTATACTATAAATACAATGAAAACTATACATCTGGTCGCTGGTGTACGATGACACGGCGCTGACCGCGCAGATTGTCATCCGCCGCAAGTGGGATGACGTGCTGCACTATGACCTGAACACAAACACGATGAGTTGATATGCGCATTATCGAAGAAAACGGACAGTATACCTTATATAAAGAGCAGGAGGCCATCGGCACGGCAGTGCTGGACGGTCAGGCAATTCGGCAATTTAAGATTGCGCCGCAGTGGCGCGGGCGGGGCTACGGCAGCTATCTGCTGAAAGAAATCCTGCGCCGCGGCGGTGGGCTTGACCCCAAGCAGGCCACGCGGTTCACGGCTCCCCTGCCCTGCGATGCGGCTGGCGTGGCACTGGCAGAAAAGTTTGATTTTGCCGCGGATGGTGCCCAGTTGGTGCGCCGCCGCGTGCCGGATTTGTCCGCCGTGCAGCTCTGCCACGAATTTCTGGCGGCGCGGCTGGCCCCGGGCGGACTGTATGTGGATGCCACCTGCGGGAACGGCCATGATACGCAGTTTTTTGTGTGAGCTGGCCGGGCCCACAGGCCGCGTACTGGGGCTGGATATTCAACAGCAGGCGGTGGATAACACAAACGCCCGGCTGGCGGCCGCCGGGTATGGGGCGGTGGGCCGCGCCATGGTGCACGACCACGCCCGCCTTGCCGAGGTGTTGAAGCCGGGCACGGCGGACTGCGTGCTGTTCAACTTCGGCTGGCTGCCCGGCGCAGAGCACGCGGTGCATTCCACCGCGGACGGCAGTGTGCCCGCCCTGCGTGCGGCGCTGGAGGCCCTGCGCCCCGGCGGCGTGCTGGCCGCAGTGCTCTACAGCGGAAAAATCATCGGTGATGCAGAGAAAAAGGCCGCGCTGGCATTTTTCAAAAGCCTGCCGCTGACAACGTACACCGTGCTGGTCTGTGAGTTTGCCAACTGGGCCGACACCGCACCCCTGCCGTGCTTTGTCATCAAGAAATAGGTAGAAAAAATCCGTATCGCGGTTTTGAGCCGTTGATACGGATTTTTTGTGCATTATTAAATGGGCAACACGAGAAAGGTTTCCCCTCATCAGTCAGCGGCCCCAATGCCTTCCCCCTTATACTTCCGGTGCGCCGCCGCCGATTTTGGGAATCGGGCAGTGCAGAATGTACCAGGCAAACAGCACGGACGAGATACTCCATGTCAGCGGGTAGGCCCAGAACACAACGCCGATTTTGTGGATGAAATGCAGCGTGATGGTGATGTAGGTGATGCGCAGCGCACACCAGACCATCAGCATGACCATCATTGGCACGACCGGGCGGCCCAGCCCGCGCAGGATGCCGAAGCGCAGCAGTGGCTGAACGCCAGCAGGCAGTAGAACAGTGCGGCCGTGTGGGCCTGCTGCACGCCGAAGGCAATCACATCCGGCTCACGGCTGAACGCGCCAATCAGCCACGGCGAGGCAAGGCAGATGCTCACGCCCACAACCTCGGCCATCAGCACCGAGCACAGGCAGCCGAATTTCATACCCTTTCTCACGCGGTCGGGTTGGCCTGCGCCCACGTTCTGGCTGACAAAGGTGGCCAGCGCCATCGAGAAGCAGGTCACCGGCAGGAAGGCAAAGCCCTCTACCTTGCTGTAAGCACCGCAGCCCGCCATGGCCTGCGCGCCAAAGGCGTTGATGTTGGACTGCACAATGACGTTGGCAATCGAAATGACCGAGTTCTGCACGCCGGACGGCAGGCCCTGCATAATGACGGCCTTGAGCGAGGGACTGTCAAACCGGATTTCCTGCCAGCGGACGGCCCACGCCTCCTGACTGCGCATCAGCTTGGCAAAGGCCAGAATGGCGCTGACGGTCTGGGGAGGCAATCGTGGCAAACGCTGCTGCGGCCACGCCCATGCGCAGCCAGCCGACAAGCACTAGGTCCAGAATAATGTTGATGATGGACGCGGTAATCAGGTACCGCATGGGGCTCTTGCTGTCACCGACAGATTGCAGAATACTCGCACCTACGTTGTACATAACAACGGCAATCGAGCCCATAAAATACATACGGAAATACGCCACCGAGTTGACAAGCACATCCGCGGGCGTGCCCATCCAGCGCAGAATCTGCGGCGTGAGGAGCACGCCCACAACGGTAAGCACCACGCCCGCGACAAGGCCCAGCGCCACGGTGGTGTGGATGGTGCGGCGCATCCGCTCCCAATCCTTGGCACCAAAATACCGCGCCACAACAACGCCCGCGCCCAGCGATACGCCGTTGACAAAGCCGGTGAGCAAAAATATCAGACTGCCGGATGAACCGACGGCGGCCAATGCCTCGCCGCCCAGAAAGTTGCCGACAATGAGCGAGTCGGCCGCATTATACAGCTGCTGGAACAGGTTGCTGACGAAAATCGGCAGCGCAAACAGCAGCATACCCTTGGCGACACTGCCTTGGGTCAGGGGTTGTTTTCTGTTTTTCTTCCATTTCCTGCTTTCTCTATACAACAAATTCTGATTATACCAGCACATCTTTAATCAGCAGGCTCAGCCCGCCGGTTGCGGAGTGGATGAACTCCACGGCGTCATCGCTGCTGCAAAGCTCTGCGGGAATCTTGATTTCAATGCCGGATTCGGTCTTGAAACTGCGGCTTTCCAGCTTTTTGATGCGGGCCGGGGTCACGGTCACGCGGTCGGTCTCCTGCACGCCGGTCTCGGCCAACGCTTCCTCAAATTTCGGCGCAGCCAGGGGGAAATTCTCCCGGATGCGCTGGCGCACATCCTCCACGGCAATCTGGTTGTCCACGGCCTGATTGCGCACCAGCAGTTCCACGGCGGTCTCGGTGCCGCCGTCAAATGGAGGCACATCATCCAGCGCCTCCGGCTCGGGGTAGGCCTCCTTCACAGCGGCCACGGCGGTCTCGCAGACGGCCTTCAGCTTGGCCTTTTCCTGCAGGGCCTCGGTGCAGCCGAACACCCGGGTGGAAAGGTAAAAGTCCTTCTTGTCGTCCAGCGTGAACTTCTTCTCGATAAGGCGCACGGTGCCGTTGGCACGGTCGATGAGGGCTGCTTCGTCTGCCTTGGGGGTGCCGGGCAGCAGGGTGCGCTGGGGCACCATGCTGCTGAACCGGCCGTTGCCCAGCAACTCGGTGTGGTGGGTGTAGCCGGGGCGGTAGTTGAGCTTGAGTACGCCGTAGAACGGCACGCCGTCCGCGGTGAAGTCCACCACGGCCAGATCGCCCGCCGGGATGGACTGATACTGAATCATCTGCTCAAAGATAACGCCCGCAATGCGGCGGGACAGATCGATGAAATCACTGTTCTGCGCCATCTCCTGCGCAAAGGCGGAGTCGGGCAGGAACCGGCAGTTCTTGACCTCATCACTGGCAAAGGCACGCTCCAGCGTGGCGGTGTAGTATTCGTACAGGTCGGCGTCCATATCCATGGCGCGGTCAGACAGCACCGGCTCGGACGCGCCGGGGTCGAGCAGATGCAGCACAACCTGATTGATTTTGACTTCCATAGAATTACTCCTGATTATAGTTACTGTTGTAGAGGGGGCTCGGCTTCCCTCGTGGGGGAAGCCCTTGTCTGTATATCCCGTCTGTGGGCAGTATGCGGGAACTCTCCCCCCATCCGGCCCTACAGTGAGGTGAAATCTCATAATTATTGTAATCATAAGGAATTATGAAACTTACCTAAGTATACCACAATTTGCCTTGTTTGGGTAGTGCCTGCACCGGGCAGAATAGACAAGAGGTGATAAAATTGAACAAAAAAGACAAGGATGTGCTGCTCAGCCGCACGGTGCCCAGCCGCCAGAAACAGGTGCAGGAATATCTGGAGGGCCGCAGCCCCGGCACAATGCAGCGCTATGCCCCCGATGCCCATGCCGATGCACAGGAGGGCTGGGTGGAAACCGACCAGACCGTGCAGGAGCTTGTACACTGGCGGCAGGAGGCCACTACCTGACAGGTTTACTCCCCTGCCGTCAGCTTGCTGTTTGCCTTGCTGGTGAAGCGCTCCTTGTCCACGATGTAGCGCTCATGGGTGGCGGAGGCAACCTCGGTCACATCGTCATAGACGCGGGCGGTAAAGCGCAGACGCCGGTCCTCCACGGCGGTCAGCGTGCAGTCGCACTGCACAACCATACCCACCGGAGTGGGCGCGGTGTGGGCCAGCGTCAGCGCCGTGCCGACGGTACTCTGGTCCAACTCCAGCTCAGCGGCAATGGACTGCCAGCAGGTTTTTTCAATCAGCGCAGCCACGGCGGGGGTGGCCAGCACAGGCAGCTCTCCGCTGCCGAGGGCCTTGGCGGTGTTTTCGGTGGTGACACGCAGTGCGGCGTGCCCGTGGATGCCGGGGGTTAGCATAGACATTTCTCCTACTCTGGCGTTTTGGACTTTAATTTATATAATAGCACATCCGCGGGAAAGTGAGAAGGGTATACAGAAAAGAAAGCGCTGTGCAGAAATACTTTTCTATTTCTACTTTTTTTGCCGCTTTTCTATTTTTTATTCATCCTACTCTTGCACTTTCGTTACAATTCCGCTATACTGTAAAGGATAAGCAAGGAGGCTGTAGTGTTTAAGCAAAAACAGACAGTCTCCCTTTTTTTCGGCCATTATAGAGGAGGATATATTTATGGCAGAGAAAATCGACTACTCGAAGGGCATCTATGATGCCAAACAGTTGGGCACGCCCAAGATGCTGATTCTGGGTGCACAGCATATGTTCGCCATGTTTGGCGCAACCGTGCTGGTGCCTCTGCTGACCGGCCTGAGCGTCAGCACCACGCTGCTCTGCGCGGGTCTGGGCACGCTGCTGTTCCACTTCCTGTGCAAGGGCAAGGTCCCTGCATTCCTGGGCTCCAGCTTTGCCTACCTGGGCGGCTTTACCATCGTGACCAACGGCGGTGCCAACCCGGAGAATCTGCCCTACGCCTGCGCGGCTGTGGCGCTTTCCGGTCTGGTCTACGTGGTGTTCAGCCTGCTGATTTCCGCATTCGGCATCCGCAAGATGATGAAGTTCTTCCCCCCAGTTGTCACCGGCCCCATCATCATTGCCATCGGCTTGATTCTGGCCCCCAGCGCCATCAGCAACTGCCAGTCCAACTGGCTGCTGGCCTTTGTGGCACTGGCAACCGTTATCATCTGCAACATCTGGGGCAAGGGCATGGTCAAGATTTTGCCCATCCTCATCGGTGTGCTGGTTGCCTACGCGGTTGCTCTGCTGACCGGCGCCATCGACTTCCAGGCCATCGGCGAGGCAGCCTGGTTCGGCATCCCCCCTCCACAAGGACAGCATGGGTCTGTTCGCCATGGACGGCAGCGAGACCTTCATCAGCGCAGTGTTCACCATCGTGCCCATTGCGCTGGCGACCATGATGGAGCACATCGGCGACATTGCCGCCATCAGCGCCACCACCGGCAAAAACTACATCCGCGACCCGGGCCTGAACAAGACCCTGCTGGGCGACGGCCTTGCCACCGCGATGGCCGGCCTGCTGGGCGGCCCCGCCAACACCACCTACGGCGAGAACACCGGCGTTCTGGCACTGACCAAGATCTACGACCCGCTGGTCATTCGCATTGCGGCAGTCTTTGCCATGATCCTGAGCTTCTGCCCCAAGTTTGAGGCCATCATCAACACGATTCCCGCCGGTATCGTGGGCGGCATCAGCTTTGTGCTGTACGGTATGATTTCCGCCATCGGCGTGCGCAACGTTGTGGAGAATAAGGTGGACTTCACCAACTCCCGCAACCTGATTATCGCCGCCGTCATTCTGGTCTGCGCACTGGGCTTCAACTCGGTGGGCGGCGTCACCTTTGCCGTGTTCGGCGTGAATATCAACCTGTCCGGTCTGGCCATTGCCGCCATCGCCGGCATCCTGCTGAACGCCATCCTGCCCGGCAACGATTACGAGTTTGACGAGGGCAGCAACGAGCCCGAGTCCGCCAGCCTGCGCGTATAAGAGTTAAGGAAGGAACCGCTGCAATGACTGCATCCGATTTTACAAAGCTGCATCTGCAATACAAGGCAGAGCAGGCAGAGGGCGAGGTTCCGGCCGTCATTGAGCACGACTTCTCGGGCGGGCGAATGGTGGACCACTACTTCGTCACCCCCTCCCCCGCCTTCTGGGCGGATGAGGGGCGTCAAAAGTCTGGACGGCGTTTCCGGCATCCTGTTCCTGCAGCAGCCAGACGGCGCGCCGTGGAAGATTCTGGTCCATGAGCCGAGCATGATTCGCGAGGTTGTCTTTGACTTCCCCGAAGAGGAAATGCACAAAATGCTGGCCGACAGCGGCGTAATCCTGCCCGGCGAGCCCGGCTTTACCCCCATCACCGATTGAACCCTCCCCCGGCTGTGGATTTCCCGCAGCCGGGGGATTTTTTGTTGCTGAGTTCTCAGCAAACTCTCTTTACCGGGCAACCCCTCCGGTCAGCTGCCGTTCCCGGGTAGCCATCCCAGCAAGCGCTGTTTACCGGCAGCCGCCCAATCCCTTTGCCAGCGAAAAAACCTGCATCCCGGGACTACTTTTTTGTATTCCCCTATTGACAATACTTGCTATATGCTGTATCATATGAACAGACGAACATATGAAAGGATGATGACGATGGCTGAGGCCGAAAAAACGCCCGAGAGCGCACAGCTGGACGAGGAAGCCCTGCGCCGCCTGCAGGACGATTTGCCCAATGATGAGGTGCTCTATGACCTTGCCGAGCTCTTTCGTGTTTTTGGCGATTCAACGCGCATCAAGATCTTGTATGCCCTGTTTGAGAGCGAGCTCTGTGTTAACGACATTGCGCAGGTTGTGGGTATATCCCAAAGCGCAGTCAGCCATCAGCTGCGGCTGCTGAAATCCAGCAAGCTCGTCAAGTTCCGCCGCGAGGGCAAAGCGATGTTCTACTCACTGGATGATGACCATGTCCGCAGTATGATTGCGCTGGGCATGGAGCACACCGAGGAGTAACCGCACTTCCAAACAAGCTGCCTATAAAATTTACAGATAAAAAAGGAGAACCCCGCCATGCAGAAGAAATTTAAAATTGAAGTGGATTGCGCCAACTGCGCCGCTAAAATTGAGACCGCCGTCAAGGCTCTGCCCGGCGTCAAAAACGCCAGCGTCAGCTTTATGGCCCAGAAAATGCTGCTGGAGGCCGATGACGACAAGTTTGACGCCGTGCTGAAGGACGCCATCAAGGCCGCCAAGAAGGTCGAGCCCGATTTCGAGATTGAGCTGTAAGCACAGGTAAAACGCCCAAGCGGCCCATCCCGGCGATGGGCTGTTTTTATACCCAAAATGGAGGTTGTATCCATGACAAAGAAACAAAAAAAGACGCTGAAGCGCATTATCATTGCGGCGGCGCTTATGGTGGTGTTGGCACTGCTGTTCCACTTTGTGCCGCTGGCCGTGGTTTGTGCAGCTGGTGCTGTGGCTTGTGCCCTATCTGGTCATTGGCCATGACGTGCTGCGCAAAGGCGCTTATGGGCATCAAGAGCCGCGAAATTTTTGACGAAAACTTCCTGATGGCGGTTGCCACGGTGGGCGCTATGGCCTGCGGCGAGTACACCGAGGGCGTGGCCGTTATGCTGTTCTACCAGATTGGCGAGCTGTTCCAGTCCTACGCGGTCGGCAAAAGCCGCGCCAGCATTTCGGCGCTGATGGACATCCGCCCCGACAGCGCCAATCTGGAGGCCGAGGACGGCACCGTGACGGTGGTTGACCCCGATGATGTAGCCATCGGCTCGACGATTGTGGTCAAGCCCGGCGAGAAAATCCCGCTGGACGGCGTGGTGCTCTCCGGTGAATCCACGCTGAATACCGCTGCCTTGACCGGCGAGAGCCGCCCGCGCACCGTGCGCCCCGGCGATGAGGTCATCAGCGGCTGCGTGAACGCCGACAGCGTGCTGCGCGTAAAAACCACTACGCTGTACGGTCAGTCTACGGTGGCAAAAATCCTCGATCTGGTGGAAAATTCCAGCTTGAAGAAGTCTCCCATCGAGAACTTCATCACCAAATTTGCCCGCTACTACACCCCGCCGTCTGCATCGGCGCGCTGGTGCTGGCCTTTGTGCCGCCGTTGTTCCTGGGCAACTGGCTGGACTGGATCATGCGCGCCCTGACCTTCCTGGTTATCAGCTGCCCCTGCGCGCTGGTCATTTCGATCCCCCTCACCTTCTTCGGCGGCATCGGCGGCGCGTCCAAGTGCGGCATCCTGGTCAAGGGCGGCAACTACCTCGAAGCCCTGTCCAAGACCGGCGTTGCCGTGTTTGACAAGACCGGCACCCTGACGAAGGGCGTTTTCAAGGTCACCAAAGCTGTCCCGGCGGACGGCGTGACCGAGACCGAGCTGCTGGAAAGCGCCGCCCTGGCGGAGAGCTTCTCCAGCCATCCCATCAGCAAAGAGCCTGCGCGAGGCCTGCCCCGGGCTGGATGCCCGCCGCGCCTCGGATGCGCAGGAAATCGCCGGTCACGGCGTCAAGACACTGGTGGACGGCCATACCGTGCTGGCCGGCAACGCCCGCCTGATGGAGAGCGAGGGCGTGGCCTACACTGCCGCCGAGGGCGCGGGCACCATCGTCTATGTAGCCCGTGAGGGACAGTTCCTCGGCTCTATCCTGATTTCCGATGAGGAGAAGCCCACCGCAAAGGCCGCCATGCAGGGCCTGCAGGCGCAGGGCGTGCGCACCGTTATGCTGACCGGCGACACCCCCGCCGTGGCCGAAGCCGTGGCGAAGGACCTTGGCATTGACGAGGTTCACGCCGGACTGCTGCCCGCGGACAAGGTGGACTGGGTCGAGAAGCTGCTGGCCCAGAAGCCGGAGAAAAAGCAGTTGGCCTTTGTGGGCGATGGCATCAACGATGCGCCGGTGTTGATGCGTGCCGATATCGGCATTGCGATGGGCGCGCTGGGCTCTGACGCCGCCATTGAGGCCGCCGACATTGTGCTGATGGACGATGACCCGGCAAAAATTAGTCTTGCCATGCGGATTTCCGGCAAGTGTATGCGCATTGCCTACCAGAACATCGTCTTTGCGCTGGCCGTCAAAGGCGCTCTGCCTGATTCTGACGGCGCTGGGCATCACGAATATGTGGTGGGGCGTCTTTGCCGACGTCGGCGTTATGATTCTGGCCGTCCTGAACGCCACCCGGATGCTGAGCGTGAAGGAATACCAGTAAACAAGGCATAATAAAGGGCGTGTGCGGAACCTGCCGCACACGCCCGATTTTTGTTTCTGCCGGGATGCCTATCCGATAGCGGTTGTTCGCCGGAAACGCGGAGGGGGCAAGCCCCTCCCTACAAGACCCCAAAGCCTTCCCCTCCGGGGAAGGTGGCCCCGCAGGGCCGGAAGGGGTCAGCCCGCATGTGCGTTTACAGCAGGCTCTCCGGGTCGAGATAAGCCCCATTCCTGCTACATTCAAGGTGCAGATGGCTTTCCCCGCTGGCCTCGGCGGGGATGCTGCCAGGTGCCCAGAGTGTCGGCGGTGGTTACATCATCCCCAATCTTGACGGTGGCCGCACGCAGGCCGCAGTAGCGCCAGATAACGCCGTCGGCGTCCATAATTTCCACCACGTTGCCCCACAGCGCGTCCTCACTCACCGCGACAACCCGCCCTGCCTTGGCGGGATGCACACTCTCCCCTGCCGGGGCGGCGTAGTCTGCACCGTTGTGGGTGCGCCAGTCGCCCAGCGTAGCGCTGTAGATAAGCTCATCGCCGCTGTACCCGGTCAGCGGCTTGGCGTCCCAGATGCCGGGCTTTGTCGCCTGCTGCGGCGGGGCAGTCTGCGCCGCCGCGGGTGTGGGGGGCGGCGGTGGCCGCAGGCTTCTCGGTGGCGGCGGGGGGCTGGGTTGGCTTGGGCACGTCCTGTGCAGGCTTGTCAATGGCGGCATTCGGCTGGGTCCACGTGGTATCGTTCTGCAGGGCCTCCTTGCGGATGCGCGTCAGGTCGGCCACGTTGTTCACTATGGTGCGCAGCGCCAGAATCCCCGCCGCGGTGGCGGCAAACACCATGGCCAGACAGAACAGATACAGCCCCTTTTCCTTGAAAAACTGCTTGATATGGTTCATGCTTCCCATCCTTTTCTTATGAAAATATTGTGTATACCGCTAGTTTGGGCACGTGTGGGCACTTTATACACAACAAATGAAATACAAATTGTATAATACAAAAGAATAATACAGACTGTTGCAAGCTGGCTGCAAAAATTTTCGTTGCATTTCCGCGCAAAAGCGTGTATTATATGTTATTGGATTATTATAGAGGAGTGTGCCCCGATGTAACGCCAACGCATCTCTTATCTACTTATTCTGTTATGGCAGCACCGCACAATTCCCGCCTGACGGCTTAAGCACCGCTGCCGCGGCTGCGAAGCACAATCTGCGTTGCAAAAATGCTCGATAATACATCCAGTATTATCTGCGCTTTTTGCTTAGCAGCTTGTACTTCTCGCTCGCTGCATCGGCACTTAGAATTATGCGGCGTTGCCTTATCAAAAACAAGGGAGTTATCATGGCATCATTGCGCGAAGAAATTGAATCCCGGCGCACATTTGCGATTATCTCGCACCCGGACGCCGGTAAGACAACACTGACCGAAAAGACTCCTCCTGCTGTACGGTGGGGCCATCCAGACGGCTGGCTCCGTCAAAGGCAAGCAGAGCGCTAAGCACGCGGTCTCGGACTGGATGGACATTGAAAAGCAGCGCGGTATTTCCGTCACGTCCTCCGTCCTGCAGTTCAACTATCAGGGCAAGTGCATCAACATTCTGGATACCCCCGGCCACCAGGACTTCAGTGAGGATACCTACCGCACCCTGATGGCGGCGGACTCTGCCGTCATGGTCATTGACGCCGCCAAGGGCGTTGAGGCCCAGACCATCAAGCTGTTCAAGGTCTGCACCCTGCGTCACATCCCCATCTTCACCTTCATCAACAAGATGGACCGCGAGGCCCGCGACCCCTTTGAGCTGATGGAGAACATTGAGGAGATTCTCGGTATCAAGACCTACCCGATGAACTGGCCCATCAGCTGCGGCAAGGATTTCAAGGGTGTGTATGACCGCAACGCCAAGCGCGTGCTGGCCTTCGAGAGTGACGGCCGTGCCAACGGCGTCAAGAAGGTCGAGGAGGTCGAGGCTGAGTTGGGTGATGCCCGGCTGGATGACCTGATTGGTGCCGCCAACCACGCCAAGCTGGCCGAGGATATTGAGCTGCTGGACGGCGCGGCGGAGGAATTTGACCTGGACGCCGTGCAGCATGGCGAGCTGAGCCCGGTGTTCTTCGGCTCGGCGCTGACCAACTTTGGCGTGGAGCCATTCCTAAAGGAGTTTCTGCGCCTGACCCCCACCCCCCTGCCCCGCAAGGACGCCCAGAGCGGCGAGCTGGTGGAGCCCTGCAGTGACCAGTTCAGCGGTTTCATCTTCAAAATTCAGGCCAATATGAACAAGAATCACCGCGACCGCATTGCCTTCCTGCGGATCTGCTCCGGCAAGTTTGAGCGCGGCATGGAGGCCTTCCATGTGCAGGAGGGCAAGAATATCAAGCTCGCCACCGGCACCAGCCTGATGGCCGACGACCGCGCCATCGTCAGCGAGGCCTACGCGGGCGACATTATCGGCCTGTTTGACCCGGGCGTATTTTCCATCGGTGATACCCTCTGCACCGGCAAGAAGCACGTGCAGTTTGCGGGCATCCCCACCTTTGCGCCGGAGCATTTTGCCCGCGTGACCCAGGTGGACACGATGAAACGCAAGCAGTTCGTCAAGGGCATGGAACAGATCGCCCAGGAGGGCGCAATCCAGATTTTCCGTGACCTTGGCTCCGGCATGGAGGAGGTCATTGTCGGCGTGGTCGGCGTGCTGCAGCTGGAAGTGCTGGAGTACCGCCTGAAAAACGAGTACAATGTGGACATCCGTATGCAGTCCCTGCCGTATGAGCATCTGCGCTGGATTCAGAATGACCCGGATGAGCTGGACATCAAGCACCTTGACCTGACCAGCGACACCCGCGCCATCGAGGATATGAAGGGCAACCCGCTGCTGCTGTTTGGCAGCCCGTGGAGCATCAACTGGGCCGAGCAGCATAACGAGACGCTCAAGCTCTCCGAGTTCGGCAACCTGACGTTCTGAGGGAGGCTTGCAACGTGTTAGTGCAGCTGAAAAAGCACCTGACGCCCCATGAACTGTGGAAGGCCGTCAAGTTTTTCTTCCTGCTAAATCTGGGCCTTGTGGCCACGGCCGTAGGCATCGCCGTCTTTAAAACGCCGAACCACTTTGCGTTCGGCGGTACATCGGGCCTGTCCATCGTGCTGTCCACCCTTTTCCCGCGGTGGAATGTCGGCGCGTTTATGTGGTTCATCAACGCGGCGCTGGTGGTGCTGGGATTCATCTTTCTGGGCATCCGGTCGATGGGCTGGACGATTTACTCGTCCTTTGCCCTCTCGTTCTATGTCAGCCTGTGTGAACGCATCTGTCCGCTTACCAAGCCGCTTACCGACGATGTCTTTCTGGAACTCTGCTATGCGGTTATCCTATCCGCTGTGGGTGCGGCCATTGTGTTCAACATCGGTGCCTCCACCGGTGGAACCGACATTGTGGCGATGATTCTGAACAAGTACACCAGTATGCCGGTCGGCCGTGCGCTGATGGTCAGTGATTTGGGCATTGTGCTGGTGGGTGCCTACCTGTACGGCCCCGCCACAGGGCTGTACTGTATTCTGGGTATGATTCTGAAAAGCACTGTGGCCGATGGCGCGATTGAGAGCATCAATATGCGCAAGGTCTGCACGGTGGTCACCTCCAACCCGACGCCGGTGCGTGATTTTATCGTGAACGAGCTGCATCGCTCCGCCACGATTGAGAAGGCCGAGGGCGCTTACACCCACGATGACAAGTGGGTGCTGACCACGGTTCTGACCCGCGGTCAGGCCCAGCGGCTGCGCCTGTATGTGCGTGGTATGGATGACCACGCCTTCATCACGATTGTCAACAGCAGCGAGATTGTGGGCAAGGGCTTCCGTTCCATTTAAAAAGCAGCTGGTTATACACCCGCTTTCTGTGTTCAGGCACGGTGAGCGGGTGTTTTTATATTTTGTCATATAGTTGTAATCACAGACAAAATATGATATACTTTTAAATATGTATAGAAAGCATACTGCATAATTATAGTAAACGAGGGGAATCCCTTTTTATGAGATATTCAAAACAACTGACCTATCGGGAACATATGTTCCTGCGAGCCCACCTGAACCGGGTGCGGCATATCACACTGGATCCGGATGGGCCGGGCGTGGTGCGCATCCATCTGGTGCCCTGCCACAAGCCCGACCGTGAAACGCCCTTTACCACGATTCTGAACGGGCAGGACATTCTGCCACTGAACGTCAGCTGGGCCATCCTGCTGACGAACCTGATTGAGGCGTTGAAGCCCTACACCGGCAAGGAAATCAAGCCGGAGGAGTGGTCGGCGATTCACGCACAGGCTGTGGCGGCTACCCGCAAGGTCTACCGCAAGACCGAGTACGCCCAGATTGAGAGCGATTTGCAGATTATGCTGGACTGCCTGTGCACGATTGCCCGGGGCGGCCAGCCGCCGCTGTCCATTCAGCCGCTGAGCCTGGCCGAGTACGCGCCCCGTATGGTGGCCCCCCACCGCATGGATCTGATGGTCAGCTCGATGGTCAAGGACGGCGCGTGGCACTGCAATCAGAAATGCCTGCACTGCTACGCCGCCAACCAGCCGCTTTCCGCCGTGCCGGAGCTGGACACAGACCAATGGCTGGCCGTGATTGAAAAGTGCCGCAACGCGGGGTATCCCCAGCTGACCTTTACCGGCGGCGAGCCGACGCTGCGCCACGATCTGGTCAAGCTGGTGCAGGCCGCACAGTGGTTTGTGACCCGCCTGAACACCAACGGCCGAATGCTGACCAGTATGATGTGCAAGGATTTGCACGCCGCCAGTCTGGACGCTGTGCAGATTACCTTCTACTCCGCGGACGCCGACATTCACAATGAGCTGGTGGGCGTGGACGGCTACAACGATACGTTGAACGGCATTAAGAACGCCGTGGCGGCGGGGCTGAACGTCAGCCTGAACACGCCGCTGTGCAGCCTGAACCGGGACTACCTGTCCGTGGTGAAGCTGGCACATGAGCTGGGGATCCGCTACCTGACCTGCAGCGGGCTTATCCCGGCGGGCAATGCCGAGACTGCCGCCAGCCGCGCCGTGCGGCTGACCCCCGCTGAGCTGGAGCAGACGCTGCGCCCTGCGATGGAGTACGCCGCCGCCAACGGGCTGGAAATCAACTTTACCAGCCCCGGCTGGCTGAGTGAGGAAACGTTGTTGGCGCTGGGCTTTACCCAGATACCCAGCTGCGGCGCGTGCCTGTCCAATATGGCGATTGCGCCTGACGGCACGGTGCTGCCCTGCCAGAGCTGGCTGACCGGCAAGGGGCTGGGCAGTATGCTGCGCACGCCGTGGCAGCGCATCTGGCACAGCGAGGAATGCCGCGCTATCCGCGAGGAGAGCGCAAAGATGACCCGCCGCTGCCAGCTGGGCGATACCCCCATGCAGGAGGGCTGCTGATGAAAACAAATATTCTGCGCCGGTTGGCGCTTTTGTGTGCCGTTCTGGCGTGCAGTGCCCTGCTGGCCCTGCCTGCCGCGGCCGCACAGGTGGATGCCCCCTACGCCGAAAGCGGCGATATGGACTACATCCGCAGCTACATTGTAACGGTGGACCCGCGGGAGGACGGCTCGGCCGATATCACCTACGACATTGACTGGCAGGTGATTGACGGCGATAAGACCGACTACCTGAGCTGGGTCAAGATTGGTCTGGCCAATGCCAGCGTGGACGAGCTGACCCCGCTGACAGACACGATTGCCGATTTGCAGTATTCCAATGAGGGCGGCAGCTATGCCAAGGTTGTGTTTGCGCGGCGCTATTACTCCCCCGAGGTGGCCGCGGAAAATGGCGGCGAGAGCAGCGTGCACTTTGCCTTCAGCGTGCACCAAAGCCATCTGTTCACAAAGAATGACGATGGTACGGCTAACTTTGCCTTTATGCCCGGCTGGTTTGACGATCTGAGCATCGAGAATATGCAGGTGCGCTGGCGCGGCTATGACGGCTTTGTGGCCGACAATACCGGCACGGACGGCGACTACCTGACGTGGGATTTCGGCGCCATGAAGCACGGCCAGCAGGCAATCGTCCATGTGACGGTTCCTGTGACGAACGCCGCCGCCTTTGCCCCCGATGCCGCCATGACCACCGATGACTACGACAGCGGCATGACCACCGATGAGATCATCGGGGTGCTGGCAACAGTAATCATCATTCTGCTGGCGGTGGCCATTATCATCATTGCGGTGGCAGCCCAGTCCCCTGACTGGGGCGGCGGCTTCGGCAGTGACATCGACCCCGATGACTGGTTCTGGTACACCAACGGCGTGCACACCATCCGCCGCGCCCGCACGGCACCCCCGCCAGCGGGTTATCACCGCACAGACCCGCCCGCTAATTTCCGTGCGGGCGGCGGCAAGACACGCGGCGGCGGTACGGGACGCAACCATAGCAATCATTCCGGCTGTGCCAGCAGCTGTGCGTGCGCCTGTGCGTCCAGCTGTGCGTGTGCCTGCGCCTGTGCAGGCGGCGGGCGTGCCGGCTGCAGTGTGAAGGATTTTTATACCGTTAAGCTCCCGAAGAAAGAGGAACTGCCATGAGTCTGGAAAATCAATACGATGCGTGGGTACGCGGCCTGATGGGAGGCGGCAAATACGCCGCCACCCCAAAGCAGGCGGAGGATGCCAGCGAGGCCGTGCAGCAGATGCAGGCTCAGCTGGACGCCTTGGCCGCCGCCCAGAAGCGACAGAGCGCCGCGGGCGCGGTGCTGGACAGCGTGCAGCGGGCCGGAACCGCCACCGCCGAGAATGTGCGCAAGATGAGCAGCGAACTGACGAAATCCCTACGGCAGGACGGCCTTTTGGGCGGCACGGTGGCCGCGCCCTCTCCTGCCCCGGCTGCGCCCGCCAAGGCGGACTTTGCCGGTGTGGCGGATACCATCAAGGCACAGGTGCTGGGGCAGGACGCCTTTGTCTCGGCGCTGGTCAAGGCGTTCCGCCGCCCCTTTGTGCTGGGCACGGCGCAGGATGCCGGGCACGCCCGCAGCGTGATGCTGCTCTGCGGGCCCAACGGCACCGGCCGCCACTACGCGCTGAGCTGTGTGGTCGAGGAGCTGGCAACCCGGAACATTCTGCACAGCGCGGCGGTCGAAACGCTGGATTTGTCCCTCTACCCCGGCCCCGCGCAGGAAAAGCTGTTTCTGCAGGATCTTTACGCGGCGTTGCAGTCGGATGCCGAGGTGCTGGCCTTTGAGCACTTAATTACGAGGACTGCGCCGCCAACTACCTGAATATGCTGGCCACGCTGGCCATGGACGGCACACTGGCGCTTTCCAGCCGGTACGTGCTGCAGCGGGATTCTGGTGGACGTCGGCACGGCGCTGGCCCCGGTGCCATCGGCGAGTTGCAGGCGGGTGGAAAGTATTTCGTGTTCTACTCCAACAAGGACGAGGCCGCGCTGGCCGACCACTTCGGCGCTAAATTTGTGGACGCCGTGGCGGGCGATATCTGCCGCACCGAGGCTTTCACCCCCGAGGCGCTGGCCGCTGTGGCTGCGCGGCAGCTGAACTATCTGGCGCAGCGCACCCGCAAGCAGTGTGGGCTGGCGCTCTCGATGGGCGTGGACGTGCGCGATTTGCTGGCCGCCCAGTATGGCAGAACCAGCGGTATGCAGGCTATGCGCGACTACTGTGAGACGATCTACCGCGCCATTGCCGAGTACGTGCTGGATGCTGACGAAACGTCCGCCGACGGCACGCCCGCCGTGCTGACCGCTGCGGACGGCCGCCTGTATATGGCTGTGAACGGCGGGCAGGCCATTGACCTGCTGGCCCTGCTGCCCCAGCAGTACCGCGGCGATGTGGATGCCGTGGAGGCCGAGCTGGACGGCATCATCGGTCTGGACGAAATCAAGAGCTATGTGCGTGATATCGCCAAAAACGTGCAGGCCCAGCAGCGCCGCAAGGCGCAGGGTCTGAAGGTGGCCGAGGTCAATATGCATATGATTTTTCACCGGCAACCCCGGCACCGGCAAGACCACCATTGCCCGGATTCTGGCCAAGTATCTCAAGGCCATCGGGGCGCTGCGCGGCGGCCAGCTGGTGGAGGTGACCCGCGCCGATCTGGTGAGGCCGCTATGTCGGCCACACGGCCCCGCTGACGAACTCGGTCATCCAGAGCGCGCTGGGCGGCGTGCTGTTCATTGATGAGGCCTATGCCCTCTACCGCGGCGGCGAGGACAGCTTCGGGCTGGAAGCCATCGACACGCTGGTCAAGGGCATTGAGGACCACCGCGATGACCTTGTGGTCATTCTGGCGGGCTACACGAAGGAAATGCAGCTGTTCCTGAGCGCAAACTCCGGCCTGGCCAGCCGCTTCCCGAACCAGATTGAGTTCCCCGACTATTCCGGCGAGGAGTTGTACAAGATTCTGTGCTCCATTGCAAAGGGCAAGGGCTACACGCTGGACGAGGGCTGCAAGCTGCCGCTGGTAACCTACTTCGACCGCAAGCAGGCCGAGGACGCCGCCACCAACGGCAACGGACGTATGGCCCGCAACACGCTGGAAAAGGCCATTCTGAACCAGTCCAAGCGGCTGGTGGCCGACCCGGACGCCAGCCTTGAGTTGCTGCTTCCCGGCGATTTTGAGCTGGATTGAACAAGACAAAATAACGGACACCTGACAAAAGTCGGGTGTCCGTTTTATGTTGATGGAAAGGGTGTTTGCGGTTCACTTGCAGGGGGGCGGCGTCCCCCGACGCCCCGGCAGCAATCCGGCAGGATGCAGCTTGCGGGTAAGCACCGCGGGCGGAGCAGAGCCCCGCCCCTAAAAGCACGGTACATTTGGGCCGCACGTAGGGCGGGTGACCCCACCCCTGCCGAAGGGTGACGCGCCTGCTAAATGCTGCTTATCCGCTTACCGCGCCGTATAATCCGAATCCAGCTCGGCGAGGATGCGCTCGCTGCTCTCGCGGGTGTCGGTCATACGGACGGCGTTGCGCAGCGGCAGCACAGAGCGCGGCGTCACAGAAAAGCTCGTCCACGCCAAAGGCGAGGAAAGTCTCGGTCAGGGTCAGGTCGGCGCCAAGCTCACCGCAGATGCCTACCCAGATGCCGTTCTTGTGGGCGTTCTCGGTCACGTGCTGAATCAGGCGCAACACAGCCGGGTGGTGCGGGTCATAGAAACGGCCCAGGTCGTTGTTCTGACGGTCGCATGCCAGCGTGTACTGGGTCAAATCGTTGGTGCCGATGCTGAAGAAGTCAACCTCCTTCGCCAGACGGTCGCTGTTGATGGCGGCGGCGGGCGTCTCAATCATAATGCCAATCTGCACATCGTCACTGTAGGGCACGCCCTCGTGCTTCAGCTCGCGTTTGACCTCCTCGCAGAGCTTCTTTGCCTCGCGAACCTCCCAGACGGAGGTGACCATCGGGAACATAATGCCCAGCTTGCCAAAGGCGGAGGCGCGGAACAGCGCACGCAGCTGCGTCTTGAAAATCTCGGGCCGGGTCAGGCAGATGCGCAGGGCGCGCATACCCATGGCGGGGTTGTCCTCCTTGGGCAGATTGAAATAGCCAATCTGCTTGTCCGCGCCGATATCCAGCGTGCGGATGATGACCTCCTTGCCCTCCATATCGGACAGAACCTGCTTGTAGGCGGTAAACTGCTCGTCCTCGGTGGGATAATCGCTCGTGTTTAGGTAGAGGAACTCCGAACGGAACAGGCCGATGCCGCCGCCGTCATTCACCTGCACAGCGTGGACGTCCTCCGGGGAGCCGATGTTGCAGTAGATACGGATGGTCTTGCCGTCCTTCGTGACGTTCTCCTGCCCTTTCAGGGTCTCCAGCAGACGCTGAAGGCGCAGCTGCTCGTCACGCTTCTTCAGCAGGCGGTCGCGGGTGTCATCATCGGGGTCAATGACCAGCGCACCGGTGCTGCCGTCCGCAATGGCGGAACGGCCTTCCAGCTCGGGGCGCAGGGCATCGCCCATGCCGACAATGGCGGGGATGCCCAGCGTGCGCCAGAATGGCCGTGGGCTGGAGCCGGAACCGCCTGCCGTGATGAAGCCCAAAATCTTGGACTTGTCCAGCTGAATCGTCTCGGACGGAGCCAAATCATCGGCGCAGAGCAGAACCGGCACATCGGAGGCAATGCCGCCCTGTACAATACCGCACAGGATGCTGATGATGCGCTGGCTGACGTCCTTGACGTCGGCAGCGCGGGCCTGCATATAGGCGTCATCCATCGAGGCGAACATATCGGCAAACTGCTCTGCCGTGTCGGAGACAGCGGCCTCCGCGTTCATCTTCTGGTTGAGGATGCGGTCCTCGATGGCCTCCTCATAGTCGAGGTCCTCCGCCATCATCTGGTGGGTCTCAAACAGCATGGCGGCCTCGTCACCGGCCTCCTTGCGGGCCTGCTCGGCCAGAACACCCAGCTGCTCCACCGCACCGGTCTGCGCACCCTTGAAGCGGTGCCACTCGGCGTCGGTATCCTCTACGGTATAGCGTTTGATTTCCGCGGTGGCGCGGCGGTAGAAATAAAGCGGGCCAACGCCGACACCGGCAGATACGCCCTTGCCTTGAATCGTAATCATTGGAAACTCTCCCTCTTCATCAAAATAAAAGCCGCGGCCGCCGTGTTGCTGTGGCGGCCGCGGCCGGAAAGGTTGGTCTTACAGATTCTCGTTGAAGAATTTCTCCATAGCGGGGGCAGCGGTCTCCTCATCGGTGCCCTCAATCTTGACGGTGACAGTGTCGCCGCACTTGATGCCCATGCCCATCAGTGCCATCAGGCGGGTGGCGTCAACGGATTTGCCGTTCTTGTCGACGATGGTGACGGTGCTCTCATGGGCCTTGGCCTCCTTGGCCAGCATACCGGCCGGACGTGCGTGGATGCCAACAGGCTCTTTGATGGTATACGTGAATTCTTTCATAGCTTTTTCCTCCCATAAATGCGGCGCGGTAGGGCGCGGCGCAATTCATTAAGCTGTTATTATAATAACATACTGGGCCGTATACGTCAACGGAAAAAGGGCCAAAAACGATCTGAAAATTTGGTGAAAATGATTAAAAACTTATGTGCAGAATGTTCGTTCTGTCCATGCCGCAGGCGAAAATGTCATTATCTGAGGAATTCGCGCAGAACATCCTCGGGCCGCGGGGTGTGTAGCGGGTAGCGTGCACGCAGGGGTGCGGCGGCGCTGTCCATGATATAGGGCGTGCCTACAGCGTCCAGCATGGTTATGTCATTGTAATTGTCACCAAAGGCCATGACCTCGGCCGGGGCAATGCCCAGCACGCGGCAGAGGGATTGCACACCGATGCCCTTGTTGGCTGAGGTGGTGTCAATCCAGTAGGGGCCCGCCACGGCGCAGTTGGCCTGCTGCCAGCGGGGCACAAAGCGGTCTGTGTACTTCTCCACGCCCTCATGCAGATAGACCGACACCTTGACGATGTCCTCCGGAATCTCGCTGGGGTCGGAAATGACCTTGTAGCGGTTGCCGATGAATTTGATGCGGTTCAGCATACCAAGGCCGCGCTCCATCAGGTAGGCGCAGTTCTGGCCGGAGAGCATAACCTCGCCCTGCCCATCACTGTGGTCCCACAAATCGTGGGCAATCTCCTCGGCAAGGGCGCGGGGCATCGGGTTCTCGGCGATGCACTGCTCCTCTTTAAACAACACGCCGCCATTCTCGCACAGAAAAACACAGCAGTCGGCCACCGGCTCAAACAGTAAGCGCAGGCTGGTGTACTGCCGCCCGGACGCCGGGCAGAACAGGATGCCGCGGTTATGCAGGGCGCGAATCTGGTCAAAGATTTCGCCCTCCAGCTTCTGGCGGCCATATTGCAGCAGCGTACCGTCAATATCGCTGCAAATCATCTTAATTGCCATAGTACAAACTCCTTTGCTATTACGCTGTTATTGTACCATATCCGGCAGGGTGTTTGCAATTCCGCTTTAATTTTGTATAATAGAAGCAACGCAAAAGGAGTGTGAGCTGTATGGCGTATATCAGGATTGGAACCCATTCCCCGGCTGATTTCGGTGCGGCCTTTGTGGCCGAAAATGCCACGCTGGCGGGCAGTGTGCTGCTGAAAAAGGATTGCAGCGTCTGGTATGGCGCGGTGCTGCGGGCCGATACCGGGCACATTGTCATTGGGGAGGGCTCCAACGTGCAGGACAATGCGGTGCTGCACACCGGCCCGGGGCTGGATGTGATGGTGGGCCGCGGGGTGTCCATCGGGCACGGTGCCATTGTGCACGGTTGCACGGTGGGCGACCGCTGCCTGATTGGGATGCACGCCACGATTCTGAACGGTGCGGTCATCGGGGACGGCTGCCTGATTGCCGCCGGTGCGCTGGTGCCGGAAAACGCGGTGATTCCGGCGGGAAGCCTTGTGATGGGTGTGCCGGGCCGCGTGGTTAAGCCTGTCACCGCCGCCCAGACCGCCGCCATTGCCGAGAACGAGCAGGAATACCGGGAGCTGGCGCGCCTGCACGCGGCGGCAAGGTAAACCCCTTACGGTACGATTGTAGGGCGGGTGACCCCACCCGCCGCAACCGCCCGGCAGTATGCTGCCCCCCGGTTTATTTGTAGGGCGGCGGCGTCCCCGACGCCCCACACCCCTACAAAACAAAAACGTGCTGCCCTCCATCACGGAAGGCAGCACGTTTTTTATGGGCTTATTTCAGCACCGCGCCAAGGTTGGCACTGGTGACAAGGCGGGCATAGCGGGCCAGCCAGCCGGTCTTGATGTTCGGCTCGGGCTGGACGTAAGCGGCCTTGCGGGCGGCCAGCTCGTCCTCGCTGACGGCCAGATGGATGGACGCATTCGGGATGTCAATCTCGATGGTGTCGCCTTCCTTGACAAGGCCGATGGGCCCGCCGGAGGCTGCCTCGGGGCTGACATGGCCGATGGCCGCGCCGCGGGACGCGCCGGAGAAGCGGCCGTCAGTGATGAGCGCCACGGTGGTGTCCAGCTTCATGCCCGCCAGCGCGCTGGTGGGGTTCAGCATCTCACGCATACCGGGGCCGCCCTTGGGGCCCTCATAGCGGATGACCACCACATCGCCGGGGTGAATCTCACCGGCGTAGATGGCCGCAATGGCGGTGTCCTCGCTGTCAAAGACGCGGGCGGGGCCGCTGTGCACCTGCATTTCGGGTGCCACGGCGCTGCGCTTGACCACACAGCCGTCCGGCGCAATGTTGCCCCACAGAATCTGCAGACCGCCGGTCTGGCTGTACGGGTTGTCGATGGAGCGAATCGCCTTCTCGTTGAGGATCTTTGCGCCCTGAATGTTCTCCCCCAGCGTCTTGCCGGTGACGGTGGGCACGTCCAAATCCAGCAGGCCCTTTTGGCCAGCTCGGCCTGCACGGCGGGGATGCCGCCAGCCTCACGTACAAATCGGGCATATGGGTCGGGCCTGCGGGGGCAAGGTGGCAGAGGTTCGGCGTTTTGGCGCTGATTTCGTTGAACAGCTTCAAATCAATCGAGCAGCCTGCCTCCTGCGCAATGGCCAGCAGGTGCAGCACCGTGTTGGTGGAGCAGCCCAGCGCCATATCACAGGTCAGGGCGTTGCGGATGGAGCGCTCGTTGATAATCTGGCGGGCGGTCACACCGCGGTTGACCAAATCCATAATGGCCATACCGGCGTGCTTGGCCAACTGCAGGCGCTTGGCGTAGACGGCGGGAATCGTGCCGTTGCCGGGCAGTGCAATGCCGATGGCCTCGCACAGGCAGTTCATGCTGTTGGCGGTGTACATACCGGAGCAGGAGCCGCAGCCGGGGCAGCAGTTGCAGGTGCAGTCCTCGAGCTGGGCATCGTCAATCATACCGGCCTTGTAGGCGCCCACGGCCTCGAACATCTTGGACAGACTGACCTCCTCGCCGCCATAGCGGCCGGCCAGCATCGGCCCGCCGGAGCAGACCACGGCGGGCACGTCCATACGGACGGCGGCCATGACCATGCCGGGTACGATTTTGTCACAGTTAGGCACCAGTACCAGACCATCCAGCTGGTGGGCCATAAACATCGTCTCCACGCTGTCGCAAATCAGCTCGCGGCTGGCGAGGGAATATTTCATACCCACGTGGCCCATAGCGATGCCGTCGCAGACACCGATGGCGGGGATGAGGATGGGGGTGCCGCCCGCCATGCGCACACCGGCCTTGACGGCATCGGCAATCTTGTCCAGATGGGCGTGGCCGGGGACAATTTCGCTGTAGGCGGAAACAACGCCAATCAGCGGGCGGTCAAGCTCCTCCGGCGTGTAGCCCAGCGCATAGAACAGGCTTCGGTTGGGTGCCCGTTCCGGGCCTTTTTTGACGTTATCGCTGTTCATAATGAATTTCTCCGTTTTATTGTGGGGCACTTGTAGGGGCAAGGCACACCTTGCCCTCAACCTCGCGGCAGACACAGGAAACAGGTGCCTGCCGTCAGGCTAAGGGGGAGGCTTTCGGCATACCCGGCCCCCCTACAGAGATGCCGGTATTTTTATGCCAGACTTACTTCTTCAGCCAGCTCATCATCTTACGCAGCTCGGCACCGACCTTCTCGATGGGATGGTTGGCGGCGATGCGGCGCTGAGCCAGGAAGTGAACCTTGCGGCCGCCCTTGGGGCTCATCTCGGTCAGGAACTCGGAGGCGAAGGTGCCGTCCTGAATCTCCTTCAGAACCTGCTTCATCTCCTTGCGGGTGTCCTCGGTGATGAGGCGCTTGCCGGTGCGGTAGTCGCCGTACTCGGCGGTGTTGGAGATGGAATAGCGCATCTTGGAGAAGCCGCCCTCGTTGATCAGGTCAACAATCAGCTTCATCTCATGGCAGGTCTCGAAGTAGGCCATCTCGGGGGCGTAGCCAGCCTCAACCAGCGTGTCGAAGCCAGCCTGAATCAGCTCGCAGACGCCGCCGCAGAGCACAGCCTGCTCACCGAACAGGTCGGTCTCGGTCTCCTCCTTGAAGGTGGTCTCGAGGATGCCTGCGCGGCCAGCGCCGATGCCGGAAGCGTAAGCCAGGGCAATCTCCTTGGCCTTGCCGGTGTAGTCCTGCTCAACACAGATCAGGGACGGGCAGCCCTCACCCTCGGTGTACAGGCGGCGGACGATGTGGCCGGGGCCCTTGGGGGCAATCATGATGACGTCAACATTCTTCGGCGGGGTGATGGTCTTGAAGTGGATGTTGAAGCCGTGGGCGAATGCCAGAGCTTTACCCTCGGTCATATGGGGGGCGCAACCTGAGAGTAGTAGATGTCAGCGCAGAGCTCATCGGGAACCAGCATCATGACAACGTCACCGGCCTTGGCGGCTTCCTCAACCTCCATGACCTTGAAGTTCTCATGGGTGGCAGCAAACTCGGAGGCCTTCTCCCAGTGGGCAGAGCCCTTGCGCAGACCGACAACGACATTGACGCCGCTCTCGGCCAGGTTCTCGGAATGGGCGTGGCCCTGAGAGCCGAAGCCGATGACAGCGACGGTCTTGCCGTCGAGCACGCCGAGGTTGCAGTCGGAATCGTAGTACTTGTTGATAGCCATTGTGGTTTCTCCTTTGTTTTGTTGAAAATTTTATATTTGAATTTTAATTGAAAAACAAATAATTGGGGAAAATTCCGTAGGGGCGGATTCCATATCCGCCCGCCGTTTTTTGCTCGGACGCATCCGGGCGCATATAGAAATGCGCCCCTACGGGCATGGAAAGGTTTGGGGGCAATGCTTAGTGGCAATGCGTGCCCGGCAGGGGCAGCTGGGCTTCACGTACCTCCTGTGCGGGCTTTTGCATATGCTGGTGCTTGCCGCCGCGTTCCAGCGCGGTCACGCCGGTGCGGCAGAGCTCCAGAATGTTGTAGCCCTGAAACATCGTCAGGAAGGCGTCAATCTTGTCCGGCTTGCCGGTCAGCTCAAAAATCATACTGTCGGGCGACAGGTCAATGATTTTGGCCTTGTAGATGCTGGAAATCTCCCGCAGCTCGGCGCGGTTCTGGTTGTCACATTCTACCTTTAACAGCAGCAGCTCACGCTGCAGGCTCTTGTCGGGGTCAAGCTCAAAAATCTGGCGGGTGACCTCCAGGCGCTCGGCCTGCAGAATCAGCTGGTTGAGCGCCTGCTCGGTACCGCGCAGCGTCACGGTAATGCGGCTGACCGCGGGGTCATTCGTGGCTGAGACGGTCAGGCTGTCAATGTTGAAGCCGCGGCGGCAGAACAGGCTGGTAATGCGCGCCAGAACGCCGTTGGTGTTGTCCACCAGCAGGCTGATGACCCGCCGGGTATTGTTATTCTGTTCCATGCGTGTCACCTCATTCCATGATGATATCGTTGACGGTGCCGCCGCCGGGAATCATCGGCAGAACCTTTTCGTCCTTGCCGATGCGGCAGTCAATCCAGCTGGGGCCCTGCTGCTTCATCGCGTCGGCAAACGCGGCCTTGAACTCCTCTGGCGTGGTGGCGCGGTAGCCCTTGACGCCGAAGCCCTCCGCCAGCTTGACGAAGTCGGTCTTGCGGTGGGGGTCGGTGTCGGAATAGCGCTTGCCGTAGAAGGTTGTCTGCCACTGGCGCACCATGCCGAGCACTTGGTTGTTGAAAATCACCGTGATGATGGGCAGATTGTAGCTCACAGCGGTGCAGGCCTCGTTCAGGTTCATATGGAAGGAGCCGTCGCCGGTCAGCATAACCACGCGGGCATCGCGGCCCAGCGCCATCTGTGCGCCGATGGCCGCGCCGTAGCCGAAGCCCATGGTGCCCAATCCGCCGCTGGTCAGGAACCCACGGCTCTTGGTGTGGTGCAGGTATTGCGCCGCCCACATCTGGTGCTGGCCGACGTCAGTGACATAGACAGCCTCGGGCCCGGCCTGATTGCAGATTTCGTCGATAATCTGATGTGGCTTCAGCTCGGTGTCGCTGTCCACCGGTTTGTAATCATTTTTCTGCCAGCCGCGAATCTGCTCCATCCAGAGCTTGTGCTCGGTCTTTTTCGACATAGGGGCAGGATGGCCTGCAGAATATAGCTGGCGTCGCCGGTCAGGCTCAGATCAACATCCACGTTTTTGCCCAACTCGCTGGGGTCGATGTCAATCTGGATAATCTTGGCCCGCTTGGCGAAGCTGTCGGGGTTCAGCGCCACACGGTCGCTGAACCGCGTACCGACCGCAATGACCAGATCGGCCTCGTCAATGGCCTTATTGGCGGCGTAGCAGCCGTGCATACCCAGCAGGCCCAGATTGTGCGGCTCGCCGTAGCTCAGCACACCGGCGGCCATCAGGGTGTAGGTGGCGGGCATACCGGTCTTTTCCAGTAAATCGCGCAGGGGCTGGCAGCCAGCCGCGCTGCGCACGCCGCCGCCGAAGTAGACGATGGGGCGCTCGGACTCGTTGATGAGGCGGGCCGCCTCCTTGACGTCCTCCTCATTGTACCGGGTCACGGTGCGGATGAGCTCGGGCTCCTTGGGGGTGAACTCGCAGCTGGCGGCGGTGATGTCCTTGGGAATGTCCACCAGCACGGGACCCTTGCGGCCCGACTGCGCAATGCGGAAGGCTGCGCGCATCGTGTCAGCCAAATCCTCCACGCGGCGGACGGTGTAGTTGTGCTTGGTAATAGGCATCGTGATGCCCTCGATATAAGCCTCCTGGAAGGAGTCCCGGCCCAGCAGCGTGGTGGCCACGTTGCCGGTGAAGGCAACCATCGGCACGCTGTCCATGTAGGCGGTGGCAATGCCGGTGACAAGGTTGGTGGCACCGGGGCCGCTGGTGGCCAGCACCACGCCGGTGCGGCCTGTGGCGCGGGCGTAGCCGTCCGCCGCGTGGGACGCGCCCTGCTCATGCGCGGTCAGCACATGGCGGATGCGGTCGGAATTTTTATAAAGCTCATCATACAGATTCAGCACGGCACCGCCGGGGTAGCCGAACAGGGTGTCCACGCCCTGTTCAACCAGTACCTCAACGAAAATCTGCGAACCGGTAAGTTTCATGGTGTTTGCTCCTTCCTGAACTTATGACGTCTTAGCCGGGGCAAGAAAAAGAAAACAGGCTTTGCCCCTTGGATTCCAAGAGACAAAGCCTGTGTACATTACACACTCTGCGGTACCACTCTTATTGGGGCAATGCCCCCACCTCATGGGCCTCCAACAAGGCCCGGCACTGTAACGGGTGCGCCCGTACCGCCCTACTGTGGTTTCGGGCGGTCTGCTCCGGGATCAGTTCGCGGTGTGCTGCCCTGCTGCCTTGCACCGTCCGGCAGTTCTCTCTGTGGGTGCGGAACCGTTATTAACTTCCCATCCATGCATTATCTGGATTTTTGTTAAACTATACCGCACTTTTTGGAGATTGTCAAGATTTTTTGGTAAATCTTGCAACTTTTTGCCGCGGTGAGTATACTGTGGGTAAAGAGTGTTTCTCTTGGGAAAGGAATATGAATATGTTACGGAATGAATGGCTGGCCCATCTGGATGGGCTTGTGGTGTTCCGCGGCCTGCTGGCGGCGGAACCGCTGGCGTCCCTGCGCACCGCACTGGCGGCGGAGGAAAGCGCGCTGACCGGCGCGGTGGCCGCGTTTGAGGCGGCGCTGTTTGCGCGCGGCACCAACTGGACCGATACCCTGCTGAGCATCGTGCTCGAGGATGAAAACCTCTGCCTGCGGGTGGCCGCCGGGCAGGATGCCGGGCCGGTGCTGGAAAAGGCGCTGGACACCGAGCTTGCCTTTCTGCAGGCGCTGGGCCGTGCGCAGCTGGATGAGGTATTCCCCGGCGCGGCGGCGTTCCTGCCGCGGTGGGAGGTTGCCCCGGACGCGGACTACCGCGCTGCCTACGCGGCACGCCGTGCGGCGATGGGCCAGAAGGGCTACGGTATGTTTGCCCGCTACCACGTCTTTGCGCTGGAAAACGGCCGCCTTGTGCCGGTGCGCTACCCCGACCCGCAGCGCCTGAGCGAACTGCCCGGCTATGAGCAGGAGCGCGAGAAAGTCATTGCCAATACCCGCGCCCTGCTGGAAGGCCGCCCCGCCAACAATGTGCTGCTTTACGGCGATGCGGGCACCGGCAAGTCCAGCACGGTCAAAGCCATTGCCAACGAGTTTGCCCCCGATGGCCTGCGCCTGATTGAGGTGAAGAAAAATCAGCTCTACCAGATTCCCGCCCTGATGGACGAGCTGGCCAAGAACCCGCTGAAATTCATCCTCTTTATTGACGATCTGAGTTTTGCCTCCAACGATGACAACTTTGCGGCACTGAAGGCGATTCTGGAGGGCGGCGTCGGCGGGCGCAGCCACAATGTAGCGGTCTACGCCACCAGCAACCGCCGCCACCTCGTCAAGGAGACGATGGCAGACCGCAGCGGGGACGATTTGCACGCGATGGACACCCGGCAGGAGCTGATGAGCCTTTCGGCCCGGTTCGGCTTGACGGTGACCTTCCAGCAGCCCGATAAGGACCGCTATGACCGCATCCTGCTGGAGCTGGCCAAGCAGTACAACGTCCAGATGCCCAGCGACCAGCTCTTCATCAAGGGTGCGGCGTTCGCCCTGCGCACCGGGGGCCGCAGCCCCCGTGTGGCCAAGCAGTTTGTGGAGCTGCTGGCAGCGGGTGTGAAGGTGTAATTACTATCCTCTGTGCGGGACCGGCTGCGCACCGGCCCCGCATTTATTATGCGCGTTCTGTCACCAACTTGAAGCCGGCTTCGGTCAGCTTCTGCCTGATGGTTTCAATCTGCGCGGCGTCGCGGGTCTCCAGCCCCAGCTTCAGGAAGCAGCTGGTAATGGCCATATTGGTGTCACTGCGGTCATGGTGGACGCTGATTACATTGGCCCCGCAGGCGGAGACAATGTCGCTGACCAGACTCAGCTGGCCGGGCTTGTCCTCCAGCGCAATCATCAGGTTGGTCTTGCGGCCACTCATCACCATACCGCGGGTGATAACGCGGGAGAGAATGTTCACATCGATGTTGCCGCCGGAAATCAGGCAGACGGTTTTCTTGCCCGCCAGCGGCAGCTTGCCGAACAGCGCAGCCGCCACCGGCGTGGCACCGGCACCCTCGGCCACCAGCTTCTGGTTTTCCATCAGCGAGAGGATGGCCGCGGCAATCTCGTCCTCGCTGACCGTGACAATCTCGTCCACGTATTGGCTGACCATCTCATAGGTGGTCTCGCCGGGCGTCTTGACGGCAATGCCGTCAGCGAAGGTCACGGCGCTGTCCAGCGTTTCATATTTGTGGTCATGGAAGGCGTGCTCCATACTGGGGGCACCGGCGGCCTGCACGCCGTAAATCTTGACCTCGGGGCGCAGGCTCTTGATGGCAAACGCCACGCCGGAAATCAGACCGCCGCCGCCGATGGGCACGATAACCGCATCCACATCGGGCAGCTGGTCGAGGATTTCCAGACCGATGGTCCCCTGCCCCGCAATGACCAGCTCATCGTCATAGGGGTGGATGAAGGTCATGCCGGTCTGCTCCTGCAGCTCCACGGCGCGGTCATGGGCATCATCATAGGTGCCCTTGACCAGCTCTACGTCTGCGCCCAGCCGTTTGGTGCTCTCCACCTTCATAATCGGCGCGCCGTCCGGCATACAGACAACGCTCTTGATGCCCATGCGGGTGGCGGCCAGCGCCACGCCCTGCGCATGGTTGCCAGCCGAGCAGGCAATCACGCCCTTGGCACGCTCCTCGGCAGAGAGCTGGCTGATTTTATAGTAGGCACCGCGCACCTTGAAGCTGCCGGTGACCTGCAGATTCTCGGTTTTCAAGTACAGGTCGGTGCCGGGGCACAGGCGTGTGGCGGCGATCAGGTCGGTCTTGCGGGCAACTTGCTTCAAGACGAACTTGGCGTGGTAGATTTTATCCAGTGTAAGCATGGGGTGCTCCTTCTCTTTTGGCAATAATTCAGCCCGATTCGGACAAGCCGAACCGGGCCGCGCCGCATCCTTGCGGCCGTGACACTGACATGAGTATAGTTGAAATTTGCTAATTTGTAAAGTGAAAAGTATTCATCATTAAATTGCACAAGAATTGCAACAAATAATTGTGCAGTTATGCCACTATGTTATAGCCAAAGATTGCTGTATAATAAAGGTAACAATAGCAAAATATGTTTGCTTTAATCACCTGTAAACTGGGAGGCTGTCAAGAGTTATGGATATCCGCTATTCCTGCAATCAGCGCGATTTCAAGCGCTACACCACCGAGGAAACCCGAAACGAAATGCTCATCACCGGCCTGTACAAGGCGGATGAGGTTGTGGCCGTCTACAGCCACGTCGACCGTATGGTCACGCTGGGCTGTATGCCTGTGCATGAGGAGGTGCCCATCGACAAGGGCATTGACGTCTGGGCTAACTTCGGCACCCATTATTTTCTGGAGCGCCGCGAAATCGGCATCTTCAACATTGGTGACGGTGCCGGTACCATCACGGCGGACGGCCAGGAGTATCACCTGAATTACAAGGATTGCCTGTACATCACCAAGGGCAACGAGAAGGTCACCTTCAAGAGCGATGACCCGGAGCACCCCGCCAAGTTCTATATGGTCTCTGCCCCGGCGCATTGCAGCTACGAGAATAAGCTCATCACGATTGAACAGGCGGCCAAGCGCCCGCTGGGCAGCGTTGAGACCTGCAACAAGCGTACCATCAACCAGTTTATCCATCCCAGCGTGCTGAAAACCTGCCAGCTTTCCATGGGTATGACTGCGCTGGAGCCGGGCAGCAACTGGAACACCATGCCCAGCCACACGCATGAGCGCCGCATGGAAATCTACACCTATTTTGAGGTCCCGGAGGGACAGGTTGTATTCCATATGTGCGGCGAGCCCACCGAGACCCGCCACATCGTCATGCACAACTATGACGCAGTTATCAGCCCGTCCTGGAGCATCCACAGCGGCGTCGGTACGTCCAATTACACCTTCATCTGGGCTATGGGCGGCGAGAATATGGAATTTGACGATATGGACAACATCGCCACCACCGACCTGCGCTGAACGAGCGAAAACGCACATATTTTGCGCAAAACTGCACAACTTTTGTTGCGCACCGTTACTTGGATTCCTGCGCCCCTTTGCGGGGCGTATGAATAGATGACAGTTACAAACTTTAGGAGGTTTTGCATCATGTCTGTTTGCACCCCGAAATCCTTTGACCTGACCGGTAAGGTTGCTCTTATCACCGGCGCTTCCCTACGGCATCGGCTTTTGCCATTGCTACCGCTATGGCAAACTGCGGTGCCACCATCGTTTTCAACGATATCAAGCAGGAGCTGGTGGACAAGGGTCTGGCCGCCTACAAGGAGGCCGGCATTGAGGCCCACGGCTATGTCTGCGACGTCACCAACGAGGACGCCGTCAACGCCATGGTCAAGCAGATTACCGAGGAAGTTGGCCACATCAACGTACTGGTCAACAACGCTGGTATCATCAAGCGCATCCCGATGATTGAGATGACCGCTGCACAGTTCCGTCAGGTTATTGACGTTGATTTGAACGCACCGTTCATCGTTGCCAAGGCTGTTATCCCCGATATGATTGAGCAGGGCGGCGGCAAGATTATCAACATCTGCTCCATGATGAGCGAGCTGGGCCGCGAGACGGTCTCTGCTTATGCAGCTGCCAAGGGCGGTCTGAAGATGCTGACCAAAAACATTGCCTCCGAGTACGGCCAGTACAACATCCAGTGCAACGGCATCGGACCCGGCTACATTGCTACCCCGCAGACCGCACCGCTGCGTGAGATTCAGCCCGATGGCAGCCGCCATCCGTTCGACCAGTTCATCGTCGCCAAGACCCCTGCTGCACGCTGGGGCAACGCCGAGGATCTGGGTGGCCCCGCGGTGTTCCTTGCTTCTGAGGCTTCCGACTTTGTCAACGGCCTGATTCTCTACGTTGACGGCGGCATCCTCGCCTACATCGGCAAGCAGCCGGGCTAAGTATTACTTTCTTCGAGAAGAAAGTAACCAAAGTAGCTTTCCTGTCTTGACCCGCGAGAGGGATATAAGATAAAAGCAAATAAACAGGGCATCTGCCAATCCGGCAGATGCCCTGTTTTTGTCTCTTGTAGGGGGCGGCGTCCCCGACGCCCCGCGGTATTTTCCGGGAAACAGCGCAGCAGGGGCGGGGCTCTGCTCCGCCCGAGGCGGTTACCCGGCAACTATTGCTTGTGGGTAGCCGCGCCCTCATCAGTCACCGCAGGGCCGGATGAGGGGAAAGTGAATCATAAGTAGCAGTTAATGGTTGACTCGCGTCCACCTTTACTCAATCGTAACGCTCCACTTGAACTCCTTGCTCTCGCCGGGGTTCAGTTCGATGTGGCGGCCTTCCTCGTTGACAGAGTTGGCCCAGCCGTTCCACGGCTCCATGCAGACAAAGCTCTCGGCGTCCTGCTGCCAGAGTACCGCGTTGGTGAAAACGCTCTCATCAAAGGCGACTGCAACCTTGTGGCCGCTGCCGGAATCGCTCAGACGCATCGGGCTCTTGACGCCGGTCATCAGGCGGATGGAGTCAGCACTCCCCTCCTTGCGGGTCAGGGTGATGGTCTCGGGCGCGGCAGGCTGCTCGCCCTTGGCGTTCTCGCTGCAGGTGGCGGCGTTAATGTCAAACGCCACGTTCTCCAGCTTGCTTGCCGCAAAATAGGGGTGGAAGCCGACGCTGAACGGCAGGGCCTTATCGCCGGTGTTGGCAACGGTCAGCGCCAGCGTGGCGGTGCTGCCGGTCAGGGTGTAGCGCATCGTCAGCGCAAAATCAAACGGATAGACGAACTTTGTCAGGCCGTTGGGGGTCAGGGTCAACTCAATGGCGGAATCATCCGCACTCTTGACCTGCCACGGCACCAGATCGGCAAAGCCGTGAACCTCAATCGGGTAGGCGGTACCGCCAAAGTGGTGTACGCCGTCATCGGGCTTGCCGCAGTTGGGGAACAGGATGGGAATACCGCAACGGGGGCGGTCGGTGGACTCAAAATTTTTGTCGCGCAGCCACAGGTACTCGTCACCGTTCTTGGTGAAGGAGGTGGCCATACCGCCCTTCTCGGGTGTGACGGTGAGGGCGTACTCGCCGTCCGTCAGGGTCAGGGTCTTGTAGGAGGTACCATATTTTTCATAGACGCCGGAAGTCAGTTTTTTTTTGACATAATGAAGCTCCTTTATAGTATGTGAGGGCCGCCGCCGCTATGCTGCGCGGGCGGATATGGAATCCGCCCCTACGCTGTAGGGACGATGCTCGCATCGACCCGGGTATGCGGCGGCTGCAATTTCCTGCGGGCGAGCAATGCTCACCCCTACGGGTTTAAACTGTGCTTACAGCACAACACCGTCTTTGAAAATCGAAATCTCGCGGAAGCCCTTCTTCTCGGCGCAGGTCTGCTTGCCGGAGGCAACGTCCAGCACCAGCTGGTACAGGTCGGCACCGGCCTCATCCAGCGTGCGCTCGCCGTCAGCCACAACGCCCGCATTGAAGTCGATCCACGTCTTTTTCTTGGCGGCCAGCTGGCTGTTGGTGGCAATCTTCAGCGTGGGGGCGGGCGCGCCGAACGGCGTGCCGCGGCCCGTGCTGAACAGCACCATATGGGCACCGGCGGCGGTCAGTGCGGTGGCGCTGACAAGGTCATTGCCGGGGCCGTAGAGCATATTCAGACCCTTGGTCACAACCGGCTCACCATAGTCAATGACGTCCATAATGGGGGCAGAGCCGCCCTTCTGCACGCAGCCGCAGGACTTGTCCTCCAGCGTGGTGATGCCGCCCTGCTTGTTACCCGGGCTGGGGTTGTCATAGACGACCTCATTGTGGCTGATGAAATACTCCTTGAAGCCGTTAATCATCTTGACGGCCTTCTCAAAGACCTGCTCGTTCTGGCAACGATCCATCAGGAAGCCCTCGGCACCGAACATTTCGGGCACCTCGGTCAGCACGGTGGAGCCGCCGCGGGCGCACAGCATATCGCTGAAGCGGCCGATGGTCGGGTTGGCGGTGATGCCGGACAGGCCGTCAGAGCCGCCGCACTTCATACCAATGACCAGTTCGCTGGCGGGAATCGGCTCGCGCTGGAACTGCGCGGCGTAGGCGGCCAGCTCCTTCAGAATCTCGCGTCCTGCCGTCAGTTCGTCCTCGACGTCCTGGCAAGTCAGGAACTTGACGCGGTCATGGTCATACTCGCCCAGCTCGTCCAGGAACTGCTCGTGGGTCAGGTTCTCACAGCCCAGGCTCAGCACGAGCACGGCGCCCGCGTTGGGGTGGCGGGTCAGCGCGGCCAGCAGCTTGCGGGTCTGCGCGTGGTCATGCCCGGTCTGGGAGCAGCCGAACGGATGGGTGAAGGTGTACAGGCCGTCAATGCTGCCGGTGACAAGATCCTGATTGTCGCGCACCAGCGCCTTGGTGCAGTCATTGACGCAGCCGACGGTGGGGATAATCCAGATTTCGTTGCGGATGGCGGCGCGGCCATCCTTGCGGCGGTAGCCCATAAAGGTCTCGGGCGCAACCGGGGTCAGCGGGTGCACATCGGGGTGGTAGCTGTACTCAATCTCGCCGGAGAGGTTGGTGTGGATGTTGTGGGTGTGCATCCAGGTGCCGGGCACAGCGTCCGCGGTGGCGTGGCCAATCGGGAAGCCGTACTTGATGACGTTCTCGCCGTTCTTGATGGGGGCAATGGCCATCTTGTGGCCCTGCGGAATATCCTCCACGGCGGTGACGGTGGTATCGTCGACAGGAACGGCCGTGCCCTTGGCGATGGGATGCAGGGCAACAACAACGTTATCCTTGGGGTTGATCTTAATGGCGATGGGCATAAGATGTCTCCTTATTATACTAAATCGGGGCCGGAGGGCATCCTCCGACCCCGGTGGGGGTTACTGTTTTACAGGCAGCTCTTGTAAGCGGCCAGAGCGCCCTGCTCGCGGATGGTGGTCAGATTCTTGACGGTGGCTTCCTCAAAGCCGGGAACCTTCGTCAGGTCCTGACCCCACATCTTCTCGTTGGCCATAACAGCGTGGACGAGGGTGGGCACATCGTCATTTTTTGTGCTCGTTGTAGAATTCGAGCACCCAGCGGTCATCGGAGACGGTGTACTCGTTGCCCTTGGCGCGCTTGCAGACCAGACCCTTGTCGGTCAGCTCCTGCACGTCATTGCTGTAGAAGGCAAGGTAAGCAGCAAAGCTCATGGTCAGGCAGGTGGGCAGCTTGCCGTTCTTCTCGACATACTCGAGGAAGGACGGCATATTGCGGGCGCGCCACTTGGAGGTGGAGTTCAGGGAAATGCTCATCAGCTCATGGTTGACAAACGGGTTGTTGAAGCGGTCCTCCACAGCGGCGGCGAACTTCTTTGCAGTCCTCCTGATCCAGCGGCAGAATGGGGACAACTTCCTCGGACAGCATCTTGTTCATATAGCCCAGAACGGTGGCGTCGTGCATACAGTCGCGCACAATGTCAAAAGCCGGCCAGATAAGCGCCCAGCACAAAGCCGGTGTGCGCGCCGTTCAGGATGCGGACCTTTGCGCTTCTTGTAGGGGAGGCTCATATCGGGGGTCACAAAGACGTGATCCTCAAGGCCTGCCTTGCGGAAGGGCAGCACATCGTTCAGCTTGGTGTCACCCTCGATGACCCAGACGCCGAACACCTCGCCGACGTCCAGCAGGGGGGGTCAGCGTAGCCGTGCTTGGCTTCCAGCCCGGCAACTTCCTTCGGGTCACGGATACGGCCCGGAACAATGCGGTCTACCAGAGAGCCGCAGAAGGTGCAGTCCTCGTTGACGTACTTCTTGAAGCCGTCCTCAAGGCCCCACTGCTCGATGTACTGGTTGACGCACTTGAGCAGCTCCTTGCCGTTGTTGTCAATCAGCTCGCAGGCCAGCATAATAATGCCCTTCTTGCCTGCCTTGTAGCGGTGGTACAGCACCTGGGTCAGCTTGCCGGGGAAGCTGGATGCGGGGACATCCTCCAGCTTGCAGGCAGGGTCATAGACGATGCCTGCCTCGGTGGTGTTGGAAACGATGATTTCCAGATCATCGCTGGCGGCAACCTCCATCATCTGCTTGAAGCCCTCCTCCTCATACGGATTCAGGCAGCGGGAGACGCTGGAAATGACGCGCTTGTCATCGACCTTCTGGCCGTTTTCACTGCCGCGCAGATAGAGGGTGTACAGACCCTCCTGCTCGTTAATCATCTTGGACAGGCCCGGGGCGATGGGCTGAACCAGAACGCACTTGCCGTTCCAGCCGGCCTTCTCGTTGGCCAGATCAAACCAGTAATCAACGAATGCACGCAGGAAGTTGCCCTCGCCAAACTGCAGGACCTTCTCGGGTGCATCCTTCAGGATATAGCCGTTGTAGCCGGATTTTGCCAGAACTTCATAATTCAAGGTTTCCATAAACGCTTCTCCTTATATACACAATTCTTGTGCGCAGTATTATGCCGCAGCACGCCTTGTTACCTACATTGTATTTTCTTTAGGCCATTTCGTCAAGATTCATTCTGTAAGGAGCGCACATATTTTGCGCTCTTTTTTGCTTTCCGCATCTTGCACAACTACACACCGCGTTTTTTGGCTATTATTTCGGTCAACAAGCAATTTTTGCAACTTGTGCAAGCACTTTTTGTTATGTATAATAGTAACAGAGTATGGTGTTTTGGGTCGGTTTTGGTGCGCAAGGTTTGTGCTATCGGCCCGGAGCGTCTGCAGTTCGATTCAACTATTTATAAATAAGGAGCGTCTGTACATGAAAGCGTTTATGGACAAGGACTTTTTGCTGGAGACCCCCACCGCGCAGCATCTGTACCATGATTACTCGGCCAAGCTGCCCATCGTGGACTATCACTGCCACATTCCCCCGCAGGAAATTTATGAGGACCGCCGCTTTGAAAACATCGCGCAGGTCTGGCTGGGCGGCCATCAGGTGCTGGCCGATGGCAGCGACTACTACTTTGGCGACCACTACAAGTGGCGTGTGATGCGCTCCAACGGCGTGCCCGAGGAGTACATCACCGGCGACAAGCCCGACCGCGAGCGCTTCCAGAAGTTTGCCGAGAGCCTGGAAATGGCCATCGGCAATCCGATGTATACCTGGTGCCACCTCGAACTGAAGAAGTACTTCGGCTATGAGGGCGTGCTGAACGGCGAGACCGCCGAGGAAGTCTGGAACCTCTGCAACGAGAAGCTGCAGAATGACCCGAAAGCTGACGGTTCGTGGCCTGATTGAGCAGAGCAACGTTGCGATGGTCGGCACCACCGATGACCCCATCGACTCTCTGGAGTGGCACAAGAAGATTAAAGAGGATCCCACCATCAAGGTTGTGGTTGCTCCCTCCTTCCGCCCCGACAAGGTCCTGAACATCCGCAAGGAGGGCTTTGCCGACTATATCCATAAGCTGGAGGCGGTTGTCGGCCGCAAGTTTGCCTGCGCCGACTGCGTTGTCAGCGCCCTGGATGAGCGCCTGCAGTTCTTTGTGGAGATGGGCTGCCGCGCCTCTGACCACGGTCTGGACTACATCCCCTACGTGGAGACCGACGCCGACAAGGCTACCGCCGCCTTCAAGAAGGCGATGGCCGGCGAGACCCTGACAAAGGAGGAGGGCGACGCCTACACCACCTACCTGCTGCTGAAGCTGGGTGCCCTGTACAAGAAATACAACGTTGCTATGCAGATGCACTATAGCTGCCTGCGCAACGTCAATGACAAGATGTACCGCAAGCTCGGCCCCGACACCGGTTTTTGATATGATTGCCGTGACCGATTGCAGCGCCACCATCAGCAGCCTGCTGAGTGCGCTGACCAAGGCTGATGCCTGCCCGAAGGTCATCCTGTACAGCCTGAACCCCGCCGATTTCGATATGCTGGGCACGATTCTGGGCGCTTTCCAGGATGACGAGATTCCCGGCAAGATTCAGCTGGGCTCCGCCTGGTGGTTCTGCGACACCGATGACGGTATGTATCAGCAGATGAAGACGCTGGCTCGTCTGGGTCTGCTGGGCAACTTCATTGGTATGCTGACCGACAGCCGCAGCTTCCTGAGCTACACCCGCCACGAGCTGTTCCGCCGCCTGATGTGCAACCTGATTGGCAACTGGGTCGAGAACGGCCAGTACCCCAACGATGAGAAGTCCTTGAAAAAGATTGTCGAGGGCATCAGCTACTACAACGCAAAGCGGTATTTTAATCTGTAATCTCTGAATAGCAGCACCCTCGTCGATATCATAACATCGACGGGGGTGCTTTTTGTTTTCATTCAAATTGCCATATAACCGTAGGGGCGGATTCCATATCCGCCCGGGAATGCGGGGCGTCGGGGAAGCCGCCCCCTACAAGCAAACCATAATGGGTATGGACTCCATTACTCCCCTTCCGGAACCTCCGGCATGGTGCGGAGCTGGGCAAGGGTGATGCCGTCCACGTATTTGTTGATTAAATCATTCAGCCCGGACCAGAAATCCAGCGTGTGGCATTGGCTGCGGTGGGGGCAGTCCACTGAGGAGGCCAGACACGGAATGGCGGTCAGCTCCCCTTCTACGGCGCGCAGAATCTCGCCGGAGGTGATTTCCTCAGCGGGGCGCGCCAGACGGTAGCCGCCCTGCGCACCGCGCACGCTGGACACCAGCCCCGCCTTGGCCAGCGGGGTGACAATCTGCTCCAGATATTTTAAGCTGATGCGCTGCTTATCACTGATTTCCTTCAGCGGAATCAAATCGTTGGGGCGGTTGGCCAGTTCTACCATCAGGCGCAGGGCATAACGGTCACGGGTCGAGAATTTCATGGTGATGCTCCCTTTATCGGAATTAATAAGACTAATCATAGCATAATACTGGGAATTTTGCAAGTCTACTACCTACTAATGCAGTAGGATATATGCAAAATGACGAAATGTGCATTTTTATGCAAGAAGGTGTTGACAGAACCGGTTCACAGGCGTATACTGTGAGCCATGGAAAGCAAATGACCGCTGACCAATCACGAGAGAAAGGGGTACAGACCAATGACGGCTTATCGTTCCGGTATGATGATGATGTGCATGTGCATGATGCGTAAGCGTCCTGTGCCAGCTTTCTTGCGCGCAAATTTCAGCGCATAAAGAAAACTTGCAGCGGGATGCCGGAAAGCCGACATCCCGCTTTTGTTTGGAAAGGAAGTTTGTGACTATGGAAAGAGGTCCCGTTTACAAGCAGCCCGGTGTGCGAATGTGTTGATTTGAGGGAACCGCACATTCAAAAAACAACACACCTGACAATTATAAAGGAAAATTTACCATGAAAAAACTGATTTCTGCTACGCTTGCCGCTACTCTGGCCCTGAGCCTGGCCGCCTGCGGCTCCTCCGCTTCTTCCACCGAAGCTGCCTCCACCGAGAGCACCGCTGCTTCCAGCGAGGCTGCCGAGTCCACCGCTGAAACCAGCGAGCTGGCCGGTACCACCCTCGAAGGTTGCCGCCTCCCCCACGCCCCACGCCGAGATTCTGAACGCTGCCAAGGATATTCTGGCCGAGCAGGGCATCACCCTTGAGGTTGTCGAGTTCAGCGACTACGTCCAGCCCAACCTGGTCACCGAGAGCGGCGAGGTTGACGCCAACTACTTCCAGCACACCCCCTACCTCGAGAGCTTCAACGAGGAGAACGGCACCCATCTGGTCAGCGTCGGCGCCATCCACTATGAGCCGTTCGGCATCTACCCGGGCAAGAGCAACGATTTGGCCAACATCGCTGACGGTGCTACGATTGCCGTTCCCAACGATACCACCAACGAGGCCCGCGCTCTGCAGCTGCTGGCCGCCCAGGGCCTGATTACCGTCCGCGACGGCGCTGGTCTGACCGCCACCGTCAACGACATCACCGAGAACCCCCACAACCTGCAGATTGAGGAAATCGAGGCTGCCCAGCTGCCCCGCACCGTGCAGGATGTCGACTTTGCTGTTATCAATGGCAACTACGCAATGGAGGCCGGCTTCTCCGTCGGCAAGGACGCTCTTGCTACTGAGGATGCTTCCTCCGAGGCTGCCCAGACCTACGCCAACGTACTGGTTGTGAAGGGAAGGCCGCGAGAACGACCCCGCCATCCAGGCCCTGCTGAAGGCCCTGCAGAGCGACGAGGTCAAGAACTACATCGACCAGACCTATGACGGTGCGGTTGTGGCCATTTTCTAAAAAATAATCCTTGAAACATAGCGGATTATAGAGTAAAATCAATAGCGAATGAGTTTTTGAATGTTATATCGTTAAAAAGTGGCTTAAATTTTCTCGATTTACACCAGCCTTACACCAATCTTAAAAAAGAGCCAAAGATATGACAAGTCAAAACACATAACGGGCATGTTCCAATCGCTGGAGCATGTCCGTTTTTTTTGTGCCTTTTGTCACAACTATATGGTGTTGATTTATCCAATATCGCTAAAAAATAGGGACGGCCTCATTTCTAAGGTCATCCCTATTTTTTTTATATCATATCAGTATAAATTATCGATTGAACAGATACCCCTGTATATCATTGAACGCAGTCTGCATCTGCTCAACGTTGTTCCCGTTCAAAGCATGGCCAAGCAACGCGAAGTTGGCCCGCAGCAGCATATTCATGCTATTCTCCTGCGCATCCAGTCGCACCTTGTCTCGATCAAACAGCTTCATGTAATACTCGTCCTTTTTGGCGTGCAAGTCGCGCAGCGTCTCAACCTCGCCCGTCAGTTTTGCCACTCTTTTTATCAATATCCTCGATTTTTATATCCTGCTCGTGGTTTGGTTTCTTCAGAAACGTATTGAGCTTAATCAAAACAGTAATAGCCGCAGCAATGCCGGTAATACCGCCACACACAGTCAACACCCACGCTACTGCTTCGTTCAGTGTAACGCACCGTGACCTCGCCTTCGTAGAACAGACTGTCATCAAAGGTGCTCTCCAAATAAAAATCGACTACATTCGCTGTCCAGCGCTTTGTGGCCTGTGTCTCCATACTGTCCACAACAACCAATCGAATCTGATTGTCTCCGCTGTGTAAGTAAACTCATCCCAATTCTTGCCCATCACGGTCAACTTCGTTTTCCCGAAGTTCTTGGTATCTCCAACTGTATCAAAAGCTGTAAATATCAGATGTTGCTAATCCTTTATTGTGTGATATAATAAGATTAGAAGGTTATAGTGTACAGTTTACGAAATAGGAAAAATTTCATGGATAGACAATACTATATTTGCCCTGTTTGCGGCTGTTTAAGTTCATCAGCAGATCGTTTTTTGATGTGCAAATGTTGCAACAACGATAATGTTGTATTACTTTACAGACAAAATGTTTGATGAAGCACATACTTATTTAAAGTCATTGCCAAGATCAGAATTTGAGCGATATCTTTGTAATCCACTTCCTGGCAAACCAGAGAAAGATTGGCTTGAAATCAGCGTTGCAACAGAAGAATATTTTCAACGTAAATATGTATTTGGAAATGCCAATTTTGACAAAATAAAATACAATAACAGAGATAGAGAAGAAAAGAGAGCCTTTGCAGCGCGTATTGAACAAAAAGCAAGCGTGATGTCGCCGCCTACTACGGTCACCCGACAATCACCTGCCAAACCTGTGGCAGCACCAACACGCGCAAAATCTCCGGGCTGTCCAAAGCGGCATCTGTTGGCTTGTTTGGAATATTCTCCCAAAAAAGTAAAACACCAATTCCACTGTAACTCCTGCGGCTATGAGTGGTAACATAGGAGGTTGAAATCATGCCAGAAATCAAAGGTTCCACATGTACGGATTGTGGTCATACCTTTAAATGGAAACTTGTTTTGCGTGCGCGTATGACCGCTGGCGTCTACCCAGTAACAGTTGCTAATGACGACGAAGTCCTTTTAAACACAAGTATTCAAGAAATAAACGGCGTAGATTGCTACGACTGGTACTGTCCTAACTGTGGTATGCCTCTTTTACATTCCTTGCAATCAATGCAGCACTGACACCTAATAGAGCATAAGGCATTATAGTCCGCGTTTGACGCAACATCCTCATCCGTCAGTTCCGTACAATCAATGGCAATTATGTTACGCTTTTCGTCTGCTCTGCATTGATACATGAGCGTATCGGTTTTTTTCGTCATAGCTACGGGTCAGTAAAAACTTCTTTTGGCACGGCAAAAGTTTTTTCATAAAAATCAGCACCTTTCAACATTTTAAATTAAACAACTAAACACCAATTTGAACATAAATCCTGCGGGTACGAGTGGTGAAACAGAAAAAGCCGCCATGCGTTAAAACATAGCGACCTTTTGTTTTTTAGTTATCGTCATCATCTGGCGGTATAAGATAATTTTTTTACTTCTGAATTCGTAGGGTAACCAACAATAATACTTTTAATATCAGATATATGAAAAACTATAATATGTGACGGCTGTTTATCTACTACCTCATTTCTATCATCATATTCTGTAAAATTACTTATAGCAAAAAGTCCTTCGTCTTTGTCCTGACTTTTCCTGCAGTAAACTCCAGAATAATAATGCGTGTCTGAATTCAACTGTACAATTATGTATGTACCGCTTTCAGTATCTAATAAGTCATCCCAAATTGAACGTGCAGGTGAATAGGCGAATCCGTCTTTTAACGCAGTTTTTACAGATACATTTTTCAATATGAAATGTATTACGACTGCTATAAAAAAGCCACAGCGACGTTTATAATTGGATTGCTTCCGAAATAAGCAAGTAAATAACTAAAAGCCAAAGAAAATACTATATAATGTTCAATCAACTTTATTTCTTGTAAGGAACAGAAACACCAAATACCAATAAAGCCCGGTATAAAATAAAAGTAAGACCATTGGTATTGCTGCAACCATATCGTTAATTTTAGTTATATCCGTAAAATCACCTCATTTATCATTGCCAACATTTCCTTTTTTTTCATAGTATCTACTGTTTTAACGTCTTTGTTTTTAGGTGCAACAGTATAATTGCGAAAATTTCCAAAATGTTCTGTTGCTGTATCGATGTGAATTTCTTTATTACTATCGTTTTTATTATTCTGAGCCATATTATTAGCAACTCCTTTATTTATAATAAAAAGAAATTATATCATATAGATCAAAATAATGTTGCACAAATTTCAATGACAATATATGTGCATTTTTTTATAACCTTCTCGTGGCTTTCCCACGATGTTCTGACTGTCTTTCCTCCCATCCGGCCTAAGCCGTAGAATAGGGCTACCCATACAGTCGATGAACCACGAACCCAGAGTTCACACCCTCCATCTGTGCAGGATTTCTCCCGCACGGGTTCCCGGCTGCTGATTAAAGCTGACACTTGACGTCTACAGTCACGCAAATAAAACTACTGTTTTTAGCGACTTTTATAAGGCAACGCAAAGTTGTATTTGAATGCCAGCATTTTTTGACACCATGATGCAGAAAATCGCCACATTGCCTTACACCAAATCGTACACCAATTTACACAAAAATACACCAATTTTGATGAAAATATGGGAAAATATAAGGCTTTACGTGAACTTCTAGCCCAAAATCCCTGGCCCTCAAAAGCCGATATTATGACGTTATAACGATATATATAAACTTATAAAAACTTATTTCCCAAAGCCTATTGAATTAGTATGCAATTTAGGGTAAAATTAATAGCGAATGAGTTTTTTGGCTCATTCGCTATCTTTGTAAATGAGGGAGAACCACCCATGATCGAACTGCAACACCTGACCAAGCGCTTTGCCACGCAGGGCGGCACGGTCGTCGCGCTGAATGATATCAACCTGACGATACAGGACGGCGATGTCTACGGCATTATTGGTATGTCCGGCGCAGGGAAATCCACGCTGGTACGCTGTATCAATATGCTGGAGCGCTCGGATGAGGGAAGCGTGACGGTGAACGGCAAGCAGATGCAGAGCTTGAACGCAGCCGAGCTGCGCGCCGCCCGCCGCGAGATTACGATGATTTTTCAGCAGTTTAATCTGCTGATGCAGCGCACCTGCCTGCGCAACATTATGTTCCCGATGGAGCTGGCCAAGGTTCCCAAGGACAAGGCCGAAGCCCGTGCCCGCGAACTGCTGGAGCTGGTCGGTCTGCCCGACAAGGCGGATGCCTACCCCGCGCAGCTGTCTGGTGGCCAGAAGCAGCGCATTGCGATTGCCCGCGCACTGGCAACCGACCCGAAGGTGCTGCTTTGCGATGAGGCCACCAGTGCGCTGGACCCCAACACCACCCACGCGATTTTGCAGCTGATTCAGAAAATCAACCGCGAGCTGGGCATCACGGTGGTTTTTATCATCACCCACCAGATGAGCGTTGTGGAGGAAGTCTGCAACCGCGTGGCCATTCTGGACAACGGTACCGTGGTCGAGGAGGGAGAGGTGCAGGCCATCTTCAGCCATCCTACCTCCAAGGCGGCGCGGCGGCTCGTCTACCCTGCCGGTGCCCCGCAGGCGGAAAGCCTGCCCGGCCACAAGCTGGTGCGCGTGGCCTTTGGCGGCACCCAAACCACCGACAAACCGCTGGTGGCCAGCCTGGCCATCGAGTGCGGTGCGCTGGTCTCGATTATGGCGGCTGATACCCGCATTGTGAACGGCCAGACGCTGGGCAGTATGCTGCTGGCCCTGCCCGATGATGACAAGGCCGCTGCGGCGCTGGAGTACATCAAGAATTATCCCGGCATTACCTATGAGGAGGTGAACGGCTGATGGCAGAGTTTTTTGCAGGCAAGGACTGGCAGACGTTCTTGCAGATCTTGCCCACCATTCCGTTTGAAACGTGGGAAACCATCTGGTCTACGGCGGTGGCCACGCTGCTGGCGCTGGTCATCGGCCTGCCGCTGGGTGTCTGCCTGGTCACCGGTGAGCAGGGCGGCGTGCGTCCCCTGCCCCGCTGGGTTATGGCGCTGCTGAACGGTCTGGTAAACCTGCTGCGCAGCGTGCCCTTTCTGATTTTAATGATTATCGTTATCCCGCTGTCCCGCGCCATTGTGGGCACATCCATCGGCACGGTGGCTTCGATTGTGCCGCTGGTCATTGCCTCCTTCCCGTTTGTCTCCCGCCTTGTGGAGACGAGTATGCGAGAGGTGGACGCCGGTGTGATTGAAGCCGCGCAGAGCATGGGCGCAACGCCGCTGCAGATTATCACCAAGGTTATGGTGCCCGAGAGTATGCCCAGTCTGGTGGCCAACGTGACGATTGCCGCCACAACCATTATGGGTTACGGCGCTATGGCTGGTATCATCGGCGGCGGCGGCCTGGGCAAAATTGCCATCAACTACGGCTACTACCGCTTTAACGTGGTGCTGGAGTTCTTTGCCACAGCGCTGCTGGTGGTGCTGGTGCAGATCCTGCAGACGGTCGGTACCAAGCTGGCCATCAAGTGCGACAAGCGCGTACAGAAATGATTGTATAACACGGCTGTCGCTTTAACCGGCAACAAAAAAATCCCACATCCTTGCGATGCGGGATTTTTTGCTGCGGGGGTACTGAAAAAAGACGCTTACAGGGCTTTTACATCGGCGAGAAGCTGCTTTACAGCCGCGTCCTGCGTGGCCCAGCTGGTGCAGATGCGCACGGCGGTGTGGTGCTTGTCCGGCTTGCCCATGTGGGTCATAGCGTAGCGCTCGGCCAGCTTTTCATACCACTCGTCCGGCAGAACAAAGAACTGCTGATTCGTCGGGGAATCGTGCAGCAGCTTGCAGCCCTTGGCCTCAAAGGCGGCGCGGATGCGCAGGGCCTGCTCGTCGGCGCGGCGGGCCATCGTGAAGTAGAGACTGTTCCCGCTGCCGTCCTCGCCGTCCAGCAGGGCCAGGAACTGCCCGCCCAGCAGGCGGCCCTTGGCCAGCATACCGCCGTGCTGCTTCAGGCAATAGCGGAAATCGGACTTGAGGTCATCGTTTGTGATGACAACGGCCTCGCCGAAGAGCGCGCCGCACTTGGTGCCGCCGAGATAGAACACGTCGCAGAGTGCGGCGTAATCCTGCAGGCTCAGGTCATTGGCGGGGCTCGTCAGGCCGTAGGCCATGCGGGCACCGTCCACAAACAGATAGAGGCCCAGCTCATAGCAGGCAGCGGAGATGTCGGTCAGCTCTTCCTTATTATAAAGGGTGCCGACCTCGGTGGGGTTGGAGATATACACCATACCGGGCTGCACCTCGTGCTCGTGGCTGGCGTTGGCGCGGTGCTCCTCCACGGCCTTGCGAATCTGGCGGGCGGTGATTTTGCCGTTCTTGCTGGGCAGAGCCAGGCACTTGTGACCGGTGGCCTCGATGGAGCCGGTCTCATGCACGTGGATGTGGCCGGAATCCGCGCAGAGCACGCCCTGCCACGGTTTGAGTGCCGCCGCGATAACTGTCAGGTTTGCCTGCGTTGCACCGACAAAAAAATGCACATCGGCGTCTGGCGCGTCGCACAGCTGTTTGATCTGCGCGGCGGCCTTGGCGCAGTATTCGTCCTCACCATAGCCGGGGGTCTGGTCAAAATTGGTTTTCTGCATCCAATCCAGCACAGCGGGGGCGGCACCCTCGCCGTAGTCACATTCAAAACGAAGCATAAAAATTATATCTCCCTTTACACAATGGCCGCAGGGCGGGGCCCTGCCGGTTTTGTTTTATTATAGCATTGCACCGGGTCTATTGCAAGTATGCTGAATTTACGCTATAGTAATATTAATTATGTAAGAAAAGAGGAATACTATGGAACCCCAAAAACAACGTGAGAGCTTTGGTTCCCGCCTTGGCTTCATTCTGGTCAGCGCGGGCTGTGCCATCGGCATTGGCAACGTGTGGCGCTTCCCTACCGTCACAGGGCAGAACGGCGGCGGCATTTTTGTGCTGTTCTACCTGATTTTTCTGGTGCTTATGGGTCTGCCGGTGCTCACGATGGAGCTGGCGGTCGGCCGTGCGGGCCACGGCGCGGCGCGTAGCGCGTACAAGGCGCTGGAGCCAGTGGGCAGCAAGTGGCATATCCACGGCTGGTTCTGCATGGCGGGCTGTGCGCTGCTGATGATGTACTACACCACCGTTTCCGGCTGGATGCTGGACTACTTCTTCCGCTTTTTGACCGGCCGCTTTGACGGCCTGACCGCTGAGCAGACCGGTAGCGTCTTTGGGGAGATGCTGGCGAGCCCGGTGGAGCAGGTGTTCTGGATGGCGGTCATCACGCTGGCGGGCTTCCTGGTCTGCGGGCGCGGCCTGCAGGGCGGTCTGGAAAAGGTTGGCAAGTGGATGATGAGCGCCCTTCTGGTTCTGATTCTGGTGCTGGTTGTCCACAGTTGTTCACCCTCAGCAGTGCGGCGGATGGGCTGGCCTTCTATCTGCTGCCCGACTGGGGCCGCGCAAAGGAACAGGGCCTTGGCAACGTTATCACGGCGGCGATGAACCAGTCCTTCTTCACGCTGAGCCTCGGCATTGGCGCGATTGAGATTTTCGGCAGCTATATGGACCGCCGCTTTACCCTGCCGGGCGAGGCCGCCCGCATCTGCGTGCTGGACACCTTTGTGGCGGTCTGCGCGGGACTTATCATCTTCCCGGCCTGTTTCTCGTTCGGCATTTCGCCCGACGCGGGCCCCAGCCTCATCTTCATCACCCTGCCGAACGTCTTCACCGGCATGGCGGGCGGCCGCGTGTGGGGCACGCTGTTCTTCCTGTTTATGACCTTCGCCAGCTTCTCCACGGTCATTGCGGTGTTTGAGAATATCATCGCCTGCGCGTGCGAGAACTTTGGCTGGGACCGCCGCAAGGCCTGCCTGATTGGCGCGGCAGCGCTGGTCGTGCTGGGCCTGCCCTGCGCGCTGGGCTACAATGTGTGGAGCTTTATTCAGCCGATGGGCGCGGGCAGCACCGTGCTGGATTTTGAGGATTTCCTCGTCAGTAACCTACTGCTGCCGGGTGGCAGTCTGGTGTATCTGCTGTTCTGCGTCAGCAAATGGGGCTGGGGCTATGACAAGTACGCTGCCGAGTGCAACACCGGCAGCGGCCTGCATATGCCCGCCTGGGTCAAGCCGTATTTCAAATTTGTATTGCCGGTGCTGATTGCCGTAATTCTGGTACAGGGTCTGGTGTAACCGCATACGTATAGAAAACTGCCGGTGGCTGTGACAGGCCATCGGCAGTTTTTTGTGGGTGTGCGATAGAGGCGGCTTGTGGCAAGGTTTACCCTTATCAGTCAGCGGTCGGGGCCGCCGACAGCTTCCCGCAAGCAGCCGTTGCGGGGTAACGTGCGGGCCGGGCGTGCCCGGCTCCTACGGTGCAATGGATGATTGACAATATATATATTGTAGGGGCGAGCATTGCTCGCCCCAGCAAGCGGGGCGTTAATGCGAGCCGTGCGGCCCCGCGGCCCCATGCTCCCCCAGCCAGCGGTGCATTTCGGCGGTGACGGCAGTAAAGGCGGCGGCAGTGGCGGGTTATCGGTCTTGAAATCCAGCAGCCGCCACAGCCAGCCCTGCTCGTCCACAATGCGCAGGCTTTCGGGATAGCACAGCTCAAACACGAGCGAGGCGTGGCCGACCACGTTGTCGGCGGGGTACTTTTTCAGGCTGTGCAGCACACAGTGGTGCTCATAAAAGGCGTCCAGCACGGCGGGCGTCACCGGGCTCTGACGCAATGCCACGGTGCTGACGTTGTAGATTTCCTCCAGCGGCGTCTCAACGTTGACGCGCAGAATGTCAATCTTGTCGGCATCGCGCAGAAGCTGGCTGAATGTCCGCGTGCGGGCATCGAGCTTTTCCGGCAAGCGAAAGGCGCTGTGCCATTCCACGGCGGTGCACAGCAGGGCGTCCTCGGCCGGGTCGTCCATATAGTCGCGGATGCGACCCTCGCCAAACAGCACCTGCACGCTGAGGGCGGCGTGGCTGACCGACTGCGAATCAATAAAGGTGTTGTACCGGCGCAGCTGCTCAAAGCGGCCCACATCGTGCAGCAGGCCGCACAGCCATGCCAAATCGACATCCTCCGGCGGCAGGCTCAGGCTGTGGGCAATGCGGGCGCAGAGCGCGGCCACGCGGTAGGTGTGGTCAATTTTCAGCTTTACTTTCGGGTCGGCGGCATTGTAGTGCGCGGTGTAGGCGGCAAAGGCCCGCTGCGCACGGACGCGGTCGATTTTCATAGCTATCACTTCCCTGCCCTTATTGTAGCATATTTGCTGGCCACAATTTTGATAAAAATATATCCACGAAGAACGACATTTTCGTACAAATGGTTTAAAAATCCTTGACAATGGCGGCAAAAACAGCTATTCTTAATGTAGAAAATCGCGAGGAAGGCGGTGCATACAATGAACGCCAAAGGGGACGCCAACCGCAGTGTACGTTTGACCAAGCAGCGGCTCTACCAGGCGCTTATCACGCTGTTGCAGCAGAAAAGCCTGCGGGAAATCACAGTCCGGGAGCTGACCGAGATGGCCGGAATATCCCGCGGCACATTCTATTTCCACTACGCGGACATTTATGCCTTGATGGACCAGATGGAGGCCACCCAGCTTGCGAGGCTGAATGATTTGATGGACACGCTAATTCCCAGCATCTCGCAGGAGGATGCTCCCCCTGCGCTGGTGGCGCTGTTCACCTATATGACCGAGAACCCCGAGCTCTGCGCCGCCCTTTACGGCAAAAGTTGGGAGTCGGAGTTTACTCACAATGCCAAAAAGCTGGTGGCGGAGCGCTGCTTGGGCGGCTTTTACCACGGACGGCGGCACGGAGGAGCAGAAATATCTGCTGGCCTTTGCGGTCAACGGCTGCTTCGGCACGATTGTGGCCTGGCAGGAGGCCGGGTTCCAGCCGCCGCCGGCCGAGATTGCACGCATCACGTGGCGGGCCATCCGTGCCGTAAAAGAGCACATTTGAGCGAACGATTCTGCGCAGATCACCTTGCCTTTTGTGCGCAGACGGAGTATAATAAAAATATCACAAACTATTCCCCACACGGAATTTTGAAGGAGAGAACTGCAATGGGATTTTTTGATTTTCTGAAGAAAGCGGCCGAGCCCGCCGCCCCCGCGGCACCGGCCTTCCCCCAGATGCTGACGGCGGACGCCAAGGGCACCGTGATTGCGATGGAGAACATCCCCGATGAAGTGTTTGCACAGGGGATTCTTGGCAAGTGCTGCGGCATCGACCCCACGGAGGGCAAGGTTTTTGCCCCGGCCTCCGGTGAGATTACGCAGGCTCCGGACAGCGGCCATGCGCTGGGCATTATGGCGGACAGCGGCGTGGAAATCCTGATTCATGTCGGCGTGGATACCGTGGAGATGAAGGGTGACGGCTTCAGCCCGAAGGTCAAGGTCGGCGACAAGGTCAAGCAGGGTGATTTGCTGCTGGAGATGGATCTGGGCAAGATTGCCGCCGCAGGCCACCCCGCCGTGGTCATCACGGTTGTGACGAACACCGATGACTTCAAGGACGTGGAGGTTGTGGCCTCCGGCGCCGTGGAGCCGGGCGCGGACCTTATCAAGGTGAGCAAATAATATGCTTCTGGGGCGCTTCTCCGTTGGGAGGAGCGCCTTTTGCTTGACAAATCCCGCGGGACATGTATAATAAAACTGGACATAAAAACAGGGGCGCTGAGGGGCATCCTCGGCTGAGACCGAAACAAACCGCAGTTTCGGGTCACCTTGAACCTGATCCGGGTAATTCCGGCGTAGGAAGTTTGACCCCAACAGTCATAACGCTTTTTGCGCCTGCACGTTTGTTGCAGGCGCTTTCTTGTTTTTATGTTACATTTTTTTGAGGAGTGAAAACTATGTCCAAAACCTATTCCAAAACCCGCACACTGGTAGAGTGCGCCCTGATGATTGCCCTTGGCACCGTGCTGGCAAACATCAAAATTTTCGAGATGCCCAACGGCGGCTCCATCACCCTATTGAGTATGCTGCCCTTCATTATGATTTCCTTCCGCCACGGCGTGAAGTGGGGGGCTATTTACCGGCTTGGTCAACAGCCTGCTGCAGATGCTGCTGGGCTTCTACGCACCCCCGGCCCCCGGCCTGCTGCCGCTGGTGGGGATGATTCTGCTGGACTATGTGCTGGCCTTTACCCTGCTGGGACTGGCTGGCGGAATTGCGGGACTGTTCAAGAACCGCACGGTCGGTGTGGCTGTCGGCACGGTGGCGGTGTGTGGCATCCGCTTTTTGTGCAGCTTTTTGTCCGGCGTGCTGATCTGGGGCAACCTGAGTGACGGCCTGCCCGCATGGATCTACAGCCTGACCTACAACGGCAGCTATATGCTGCCGGAGACCATCCTGACCACGGTAGCCGCTGTGCTGCTGTTCAAGGCCGCGCCCCAGCTGTTTGCGGAGCAGTAAAGCGTTAAAACGGAAATGGGTGGTTGCCCGGTAAATGGTGATTGCGGAAGGCTTGTCCTCATCAGTCACCTGCGGTGACAGCTTCCCCGGGGGGGGGAAAGTTCCCCGCCAGATACCATTTGCCGTATGCCACCGTGCCAATGCACTGCGTAAAAAAATTCCCTTGTGCATATGAACTGCACCCCATTTGTTAGACAGTATGATATACTATCTAACAGATGGGGGTGATTTATTATGTCAAGCGGAAAGCCAAACAAACGATATACGCCGGAATTCAAGAAAATGGTTGTAGAAACCATGAAAAAAAGAACATCTGAGTATCTATGCAACGATGCAGGAATTCGGAATTAACGACCATAAAATTATAGAGCGTTGGGAACGCATTTATCTGGAAGAAGGGCCGGAAGGCTTGTCGGTTGAGCGACGGGGCCGCGGCAGCACTGGTCGGCCAAAGAAGCTGCCAAAAAAGGGTAGAAGAAGATCTGCTGGCCGAAGTGCAGCGACTGCGTGCGGAGAACGATTACCTAAAAAAAACTTGCAAGCCTTGGTTTTGGAAGACGAGCGACGCCAGCGCAGAAAAACGCAGGTAGTTCAAAAGCTGAGGCAAAAGACATTCTCTGAATATTCTGCTCTCAATCGCTCAACTGCCCCGTGCCACTTTCTACTATCACCTGAAGCGGATGAACAGTGCAGATAAGTATAAATCTGTCAAAGCGGAGATCACGGCCCTCTACCACGAAAACAAAGGGAAGATACGGCTATCGCCGCATTACAGCAGAACTTCACAAGCGCAATTTCCGCCTGAACCACAAGACTGTCCAGCGGCTTATGAAGGAGCTGGGCTTAGTTTGCCGTGTCAGGATGAAAAAATATCGTTCTTATAAGGGGTGAAGTTGGCAAAATCGCACCAAATCTGTTAAACCGGGACTTCCGCGCCGAAAAGCCAAACCAGAAGTGGGTCACCGATGTGACAGAGTTCAGTTTGTTTGGAGAGAAGCTCTATCTCTCGCCCATCCTTGATCTGTGCAGCAGCGATCTGGTCAGCTATACCATCTCCGACCGTCCTGTTCTGAGTATGGTTACGACTATGCTGAATAAGGCTTTTGAGAAGATACCGGATGGAACCGGGTTGATCCTTCATTCTGACCAGGGCTGGCAATACCAGCACAAGCAGCAGTACCAGCGAATGCTCCAGAAGAAAGGTGTTCAGCAGAGCATGAGCCGGAAAGGCAACTGTCTGGACAACGCTGTGATAGAGAATTTCTTTGGCTTACTCAAAAGTGAACTGTTGTACTTACAAGAGTTTCAGTCTATGGAACACTTCAAGCAGGAACTCGTTGAATATCTGGATTACTACAACAACCGCAGGATCAAGGCAAAGCTAAAGGGCTTGCCGCCTGCAATTCACAGACAGCAAGCCCTTTCGGCTGCTTGAACAATCTTTGCTTCAAATTATTGTCTAAC
>VOFK01003344.1_pt1 | contig 53855 bp, 89 predicted proteins | sample 5384121 | NCBI WGS metagenome assembly VOFK01 (sample SAMN12384730, study PRJNA508395) | human gut metagenome | isolation source: healthy gut J | host: Homo sapiens | reverse complement strand
CGTAGTTTCGGGTATGTACTGGGATCTAAACGGGCTGAAAGGCTATCTTGAAAAGCCTGAGGAAAACAGACCTCTTGTGCAGTGTGAATACTGCCACGCCATGGGAAATGGTCGGGAGATCTGGAGGATTATCACAATGTGTTCTATTCAATGAGCGTTTCTGCGGTGGCTTTGTGTGGGAGTGGTGCGACCATTCTGTACCGCGCGGTAAGACGCTGAGGAAGGATAAAAATACGGCTACGGCGGAGATTTTGGGGAAAAGACACAATGACAGCAATTTCTGCATGGACGGTCTTACATCTGACAGAACTTACAAGAGGACTTTCGCGAGGTAAAGCAGGTATACAGACCGCACGGTAACAAAGGGAAAGCAGGGAAGCTTTGTTTTCAAGCTTTTGCTGGAGTTTGTGAACTGGGGGATATTCTCGATTGCCGCTATGAATAACAGTTTTCGGTGACCATACATATCGGCAGAGTGGATTTTGACATCGAGCCTATGGGAGCTTACTGTGGTTAATGTTCCCAATGATACAGCGGAGCATGATGAAACATTCATAAGGTTTATTTTCACTGCAAAAGGAGACGCGACTATTGTGAAAATGGCTATGAGGTGTGCTGATCCAGCTTAGGATAACAGAAGGGCTAGAGGCTTTGTAAGGTCGCTGAGGTGAAAGAAAATGGTGAGGCACAATGGAAACGCCTCTTGAAATATCACTATTGACAGTGGGAGATGTTGTTTACCGCTTTGACAAGTAAGTCGGCGTTTATTTCTGTGAAATTCGGCGGCAGAGAAACTTCTTGACAAACCTTTGCAGTATAACTTCTTCCGTGCGCCTACGGATAATGATGTCATGAAGTACAATTGGTACAAAGGTGCATCTTAATGACTTTTGATGTGAAAGCTACGGCTGTGAGCTTTCAGCGAGCGAGAGAAACAGGAGCGGAGATAAGCGTCACACAGTCTTTGGCTGGTCCATACAACAACCGTTTTGCAGGCTGAAAGCTGTTTATGTTATTGACGGCAGTGGGCTTGACATAAAATGTGAAGCGGAGTTTTTCAAATAAGATAGATATGCTTCAAGGTTCGGTATAAGACTTTTCATGCCAAAAGATTTTTCAAAGGGCGGAATATTTCGGATATGGTCCTACAGAAAGCTACATTGACAAGCGTCAGGCTTGCTATATGGGCAGATTTGCGGCTGATATCGGGGATATGCACGAGGACTATATCAGACCGCAGGAAAATTCATCACACTATGGGTGCAGATATCTCACTGTGAGCAGTGAGGACACAAGTGTGATGTTCACTGCAGGAGAGGAGTTTTCATTCAATGCGTCGCAGTTTTTCACAGGAGGAGCTTGCGGCAAAGGCACATAACTATGAGCTTGAAAGGTGCGAGAGCAATGTTATCTGCGTTGACTATGCAATGGCAGGGGTCGGTTCCTCTCCTGCGGACCAAGGCTTGCGGAGAAATATCAGCTTGAAAGCCTTTGATAAACGCACATTTTCATATTCAGATAAGTAAAATATAAAGGAGTTTTTATGGATATCTGCGAAACATACTCAGACAGAAAGCTTTTTGCAACGATTGGGAATTTTACAAAGGCGGCTTTCGGCTCTGACTACTCAGAGACTTTGCTTTCAAGCCTGTGGACATTCCTCACGATTGGCTTATTTATAATACAAATGACCTATATGAAACTTCTTACAGGCTGGTACAGAAAGAATTTCTCTTACCAAAAGAAAGAGGGCATACGCACTTTTATCCGCTTTGACGGAGTTTACATGGACAGAAGGTGTATGTGAACGGTGCTTTGGCAGGGGAGTGGAAATACGGCTACTCGGCATTTATGTTTGATATCACCGACCTTGTTAGGGACGGGGAGAATGTTGTTACAGTTCGTGTGGATCACCACTCGCCAAACTCCAGGTGGTATTCAGGATCAGGCATTTTCAGAAAGGTTTGGCTTTGCGAAAGCCCTGAGATACGTTTCGGCAATGACGGCATTTATATCACCACGTCAAAGCAGGAGGACGGCTGGCAGGTGACTGTGAAGGCTGAGATGCTCCGACCTAAGGGCACGCCTCTTGGGGGAATCCGCATCAGGAACACTATTTTTTTTGACAAGAACGGCAAAGAGGTGGCAAGCTATGAGTCTGACGCTTGTGGGGCGGATATTTCCTGCATACCTGAGGCGGTGCGTGTGAACGGCGTGAGCTATTCTCTCACCGCTCAGACCATGACAGTGAAAGACCCTGAGCTTTGGGATATCACCTCGCCTGTGCTTTACACCATGGTGTCGGAAATTCTTGTGGACGGCGGCTGTGTACAGCGTGTAAAAGTCAGAAATTTGGCTTCAGGACTATCAAATTCAAGTGCGACAGCGGTTTTTTTATCTCAATGGCAGACACGTTAAGCTCCACGGCTCATGCGAACCCCATGACACCGGCTGTCTTGGGGCAGTTTCAATCCTGCGGCTATAAGGAGAAGATTTAAAAAGCTACGCAAAATGGGCATCAACGCTATCAGGACCTCTCACAATATGCCTGCGGGAGGAGTTTATGGATATCGCTGACGAAACAGGTATGCTCATTCTCTCTGAGGGCTTTGATATGTGGGAGAGGTCAAAGACCGACTATGACTATGCTAGATTTTTTTTTTGATGAGTGGGTAGAAAAGGACGTTGCGTCATGGGTGCGCCGTGACAGAAACCGCCCCTTCTATCATAGGCTGGAGTGTGGGAAATGAGATTTTTGACACTCACGCTGACGAGAGAGGTCAGGAGGTAACGGCATGGCTCAAAAGGCTCGTTAAGCTCCATGACCCTGAGGGCAACGGCTATGTCACTTTCGGCTCGAACTATATGCAGTGGGAGAACGGTCAGAAATGCGCTGATATTCTCAAGCTTGCAGGCTATAACTACGGTGAAAGACTTTATGAGGAACACCACATCGCTCACCCTGACTGGATGATCTACGGAAGCGAAACGGCGTCTGTTGTTCAAAGCCGTGGAATTTATCATTTCCCGCTGTCTGAAACCTTGCTAACTGACGATGACGAGCAGTGTTCATCTTTGGGCAATAGCTGCACAGGCTGGGGAGCAAAAAATACTGAGGCTTGCATTATCCCCGACCGTGACGCTGAATACTGTGCAGGTCAGTTCATTTGGACAGGCTTTGACTACATAGGCGAGCCTACTCCATACAGCACGAAAAATTCCTACTTCGGTCAGTTCGACACAGCAGGCTTTGCAAAGGACAGTGCATATGTTTTCCGTGCAGAGTGGACAGACTATAAGGACGACTCGTTCGTGCATATTTTCCCATACTGGGATTTCAGCGACGGACTTCCTTGTGACGTGAGAGTTTGCTCAAATGCTCCTAGAGTTGAGCTTTTCAAGGACGGCGTTTCAATGGGTGCATATGATATTGACCACAAGCATGGCAAGGAGCTGACAGCGAACTATATCATACCATATGAAAAGGGCGAGCTTAAAGCTGTTGCATATGACGAGAATGGAAATATCATCGCAGAGGATATACAGCGTTCATTCGGGGACGCTGTTAGAATAGAAGCTGTCCCTGACAAGACAGAGATACTTGCAGACGGCTCTGACCTTGTTTATATTGAAATATCCGCATTTGACAAGGACGGCACTTTCTGCGCAAATGCCAACAACCGTGTGAACGTCAGCGTTGAGGGTGCGGCAAGGCTTATGGGTCTTGATAACGGCGACAGCACTGACTATGACCAGTATAAAGGCACATCACGCAGACTTTCTCAGGAAAAAATGCTTGCTGTTATCGGTTCGACTGACAAGACCGGCGAGATAAAGGTAACGCTTACATCAAAGGGTCTGCCTAACTGTGTTGTTACCCTTGATGCTGTTAAGGCAGAATATGACAGCGGCACATCATCGCTAGAGAATGTGGGCTTTTGCTCCTACCGAGTGCGGAAGAACAGACGAGATACCAGTGAGAAAGATAGAACTTTATATTGATACTTTTACTCTTGACAAGGATAACCCTGAGATAACAGTGAAATATAAGGCTCTACCTGAAAATTCAGACTATGCTGAGGATATAGAGTTCAGGGTAACAAATGAAAAGGGCATAACATCTAATCTTGCAGAGTGCGAGGTAACAGCAGACAACGCATTAAGGTGAAAAGCAAAGGGAGACGGAAGCTTCTGGCTTCGTGCAATGTGCAAAAAACGGCACTGAGCGTTATCACATCATTTCTATGCTCAAATTCACTGCTGAGGGTCTTGGAAACGCACTTTTACCGACCCATATCAGTTCGTTATCGGTGGACTTTTCACAAGGGCAAGCGACAACGTGTTTCAAGCGGCATGAAGAAGGGTGTAGGCTTTGCAATGGGCAAGGTAACATCATGGGCGGCATATGATAATCTTGACTTCGGCAGTGCAGGCTCTGACACTGTTACGGTGCAGATATGGGCGAACACCCTTGACCCTGTTAAAATAAGCTTCTATGACGGAATACCTGAGGAGGGCGGAAAGCTTCTTGGCACGTTTTGTTATCACAAAGAGCCTGAGTGGATGATCTTCAAGCCTGAAACTTTCAAGCTTTCAAAAAGCTCAAGGGTATTGAGACCCTTTGTATCCTTACTGATGACGGCTTCCAAGTGGGCGGTTTCAACTTTGAAAAGGTGAGCCGTGAATTTGCGGTGAATAATGCGGCTGATGCTGACAACATTTATGGTGACAAGTTCACAAAAGGGCGAAAAGTGTGTGACCGAGATAGGCAAACAATGTTATGCTTGATTTCGGCGAGTTCGATTTTTCTGAAAAACAGCCGAGCAGGCTCGTTATAAGTGGAAAAAGTCACTGCTTGCCCTCAACAGCATACATCTTATTTTGAACGGCAGCGAGGGCGAAAAGCCGCATACTCTGCGAGTTCAGGACAGATGACAGCGAAAAATTATGTCCAGAAGAGCTTTGATATCTCAGGTATCAGCGGCAAACAGAAGGTTTCATTTGCGTTCCTGCCGGGAAGCAACTTTGACTTTGAATATTTCAGATTTGAGTAATAAAAACGCTCCGTACAGATTTTGTACGGAGCGTTTGCTAGTTCTGAAAGTTTATTATCTCGTTGGTTATCATAGGGTAGGCAATAAGCTTGGCGGAGTCAAGGTCTTCTTTGTGCATATCAACAGCGGATATCTGATGTCCGTTGTAGGTGGTGTAATAGTAAATGCCCTTGTCAGTATTGCAGCAGCTTGTATAAATGGTTATCTCATACTTGCCCTCGGAAACTTCGCAGCAGCCTCTTTGTTGGTCAACTGAGTTTAAAATGTGGAAGAACTGGCTCACACTGTCCTGCTCGTCTGCGCCTGAGCGTGAGTTCATTTTCACAAATGCGGCTCTTACAAATCTTGACTGCGAGGATACGTCACCTGGCAGACCCATTGCACCCATGCCACGGCTGTGGAAATAAGGTCAAGCTTGTCAGAGAATGTGTTTTCAGGCTGTTTAGGTGAAAGTCCACGGAAATCGTTGAGCCTGAACATCTGCATATCAAAGGTTGGATTGTTCGTCAGCACTCCCACGGGATCGTTATAGACCTTTATGCCCTCTTTTACAGACTCCACTACGATACAATCGTTCTTGTCTGCTATTATCCAGTGGAGCTGACCTGACGGCATTTGCGGGCTGAACTGAGTTTTGTAGTTATGTTTATCTTTTCTATAAGCGACCTTGCTTCTGTCACGTTTGCACACTGACAGAGTATCCATGGGACAAACTCAAACTGCGCAACGTTGTCCCTACAGTCGATATCATCACGGTAAAAGGCATTGCCAACAAAGTTAAGACCTGCCATGGCAAGACCCTTTTTCGTTGGCGGCGTCATAGAAAAGAGGATAATCCTGAGCAACATGAGCTGTGCCTATTACCGCATAATGGGTAGCTATCCTGCCCATATTAACAAAGTTAAGGGAAAGTTTCTTGGCATTATGACTATTTCCTCGCCGTAGGAGCTTTCATAGTCAAGAGTTCTTCCAAAGTAAAAAATCGTTCGTTTTATAAGTTGCCGCAGTACACATTTTGTTACCTCCGTTATCAATTATATTATTTTTTGTAGGGGCGAACACTGTTCGCCCGCCTACAGACAAAGCTATCAGCAGGACATATCTCATATTTAATATAACACTTTTTAATAATAAAATCAATGGCGTTGACTTATGTTAAAAAAAAAAAATTGTTATAATAATGGTAACAACGCATAATGATAGTGTTTTTGTTGTCCTAAGATGATAAATGAAAGGAGCGAAACGGAGTTGACGTGGAACAATGTAAAGAAAAATAGCAGGCAGAGTGGTGGTGGCGGTGATAGTTCCTGTGGCGATGCAGTTTTTGTGGTATCTTCTCATACTTAAATGGCTCAGCAAGGCGGCAGGGCTTCTCAGCATCGTGCTTACTGTGCTGTCATTTCTGTTTGTGCTTTATATCAACACAAAGCGTGAGGAGAGCAGCTACAAGACCCTTTGGCTTATTGTGATACTTACTTTTCCCGTGCTTGGTGCAGTTATGTATATAATTTTTGGCAATAACAATACTGCGAAAAAGCTTGAAAAGAATATCACAAAGGCAAGGCTTCACATGGACTATGAGCTTTCTGACGGGGAAAAAGTGCATAGGGGAGCTTGAACGTGAGGACAAAAAAGGCTTGCTCAATCGGTGAAAAGGATAAGCGACGCAACGGGATTTCCTATGGTGAAGCTTGACAGCGCAGAGTATTTTTCCGTGGGCGAGGAAATGTTCGCTGATATGTGCAAGGAGCTTGAAAAAGGCTGAGAAATATATTTTTGCGGAGTATTTTATTTTGCAAAACGGCAAGTTCCTTAACACTGTTGTGGATATCATGGCGAAAAAAGGCGGCTCAGGGCGTTGACGTCAGGATAATGTATGACGACCTTGGAAGTATCGCAACATATTCTCTTGCAGACGCTTTGAAGCTTGGTGAGAAAGGTATAAAATGTGTGCCTTTCAATCCGTTCCTTTTTTTATAAAATCACAGCTCAACAACCGTGACCACAGAAAAAAAATAATGGTGGTGGACGGCAGAGTTGCATACAGCGGCGGAATAAATCTTTCGGACGAGTATATAAACATAGGCTCGAAATATGGTCACTGGAAAGATATCGGCTTTAAGATAACAGGCGAGGGCGTAAAAAGCTACACCTATATGTTTATGGAGTTCTGGAACGCTTTTTCAAATGACATGATACCTCATGAACTTGTGGGAGAGAGCTTTTTGAAAAAGGGGCAAGGGTGGCGACGGCTATGTTTTGCCTTATTATGATTCCCCTATGGTGGACGAAAATGTGAGCAACACGTTTTTTTTTTCTGAGATGCTCTATGCCGCAAGCGATTATGTGTGGTTCTACACACCGTATCTTATGCTTGGTGACAGCCTTTTGACGCTTTTATAAGGGCGGCTAAACGTGGGTCGACGTGCGTATCATAATGCCCGGTATCGCTGACAAAAAAGGTGGTTTTTCAGGCTTTCGAGAAGCTATTATCGTCAGCTTATCGAGGCAGGGGTAAAGATATATGAATACACGCCGGGATTTGTTCATGCAAAGGGCTGTATATGCGATGACAAGCTTGCGGTGCTTGGTTCGGTAAATCTTGACTATAGAAGTCTTTTCCTGCATTTTGAGTGCAGCTCCATATTCTTTGATTCATCTATAATAAAGACCTGTAAGGCGGACATTCTGGACACTCAGAGCAAGTGCAGACAGCGCACGCTTGAGGACACAAAGCGTGGTTTCTTTGGACGGCTCATTGACGGCGTGCTAAGGATATTTGCACCGTTGCTTTAACAGCTTTTTTAATATTAAAATAAGATTTTGGGTGTTGATAGATCTTTTGCTAAAATGGTATAATGTCGAAGGACTAATATAATACGGAGGTGAATAAAGTGGCAAACAGCGACAGTTGCGGGTCTAACGGGCGATTATGTATATATGTGAACACAGCCGACGGGCTTCGCTTTGCGTTGCCGTTTTATTCGTTGTGATCTGATATATCTGCCCGTGTGTGACCTGTCATGCACGGGCATTTTTTATGCCTGTTTGTCCCTCACGTCATAAAAAAAATGAAACGGAGGACAAGCAAATGAAGAAAAATGAACTGAACAAAAAATGTAATTTTAAACGAGGACGCAGTAAAGAACATTCACTGCGACGAGATAACCGCTGTCATCAACAGCAATGATTCCCCGAAAGCCATGATGAACAAGCTTGACGATTATCATGGCAGTGATATCGCAGAGGTAATAAGTACGTTTTCTGTTCTCACCAGAAAGACATTCTACCGTGTGTGCAGTCTTGAAATGCTGGCAGAGATATTTGAATATCTTGACGAAAAGCAGGCAGGGGAGTATCTGAGAGAAATGGATATCCACAAGGCTTCGGAGCTTATATCGGAGCTGGACACTGATACAGCGGTGAATATTCTGTCTGAAACAGATAAGGACAGGAGAAGCCTTTATTATAGACGTTGTTGCACCTGATGTACGCAGTGAACTCAAGCTTATCGCTTCATTTGATGAGGAAGAGATAGGAAGCAGAATGACTACGAACTGCATTATCATTGACGAAGACATGACTGTAAAAGCAGGCAATGAATGCTCTTGTTAGTCAGGCGAGAAAAAATGACAACATCTCAACGCTGTTCGTGGTGGACGAAAATAAGGTTTTCAGCGGAGCTATAGATCTGAAGGATCTTATCACGGCTGACAGCGAGGTGGAGCTTGAGAGCATAACGGCAACTTCTTTTCCATATGTTTACGCCAACGAGCAGACTGCCGATTGTATCGAAAAAGCTGAAGGATTATTCAGAGTATATCATACCTGTGCTTGACGATTCAAACAGGCTGCTGGGAGTTATCACAGCGCAAAACATCATCGAGGCATCAGATGATGAAATGGGCGAGGATTATGCAAAGCTTGGTGGTCTTTCTGCAGAGGAAGATCTTAACGAGCCTGTGTTGCAGAGTGTGAAAAAAGAGATTGCCTTGGCTGCTTGTGCTGTTGGGACTTGGCATGGTGGTGTCCACAGTGGTGGGAGCGTTTGAGAAAGTTGTTGCACAGCTCACTCTTATTGTGGCGTTCCAATCGCTGATACTTGACATGGCGGGAAATGTTGGTACACAATCCATTGCAGTGACTATCCGTGTGCTTACAGACGGAAGCCTTACTGCAAAGCAGAAGCTTCATCTTGTCTCAAAAAGAAATGCGAGTTGGACTTCTAAACGGCACTCTTATAGGCGTGCTGTCGTTCATAGCAGTGGGGCTGTATATTTTCTTCTTCAAGGGCAAGGGACTGGTATACTCCTTTGCAATGTCGGGCTGTATAGGCATTTCACTTATACTTGCCATAATAGTATCCAGTGCAGTGGGAACGCTCACGCCGCTTTTTCTTCAAGAAAAATAAAGATAGACCCTGCCGTTGCGTCAGGCCCTATGATAACCACGCTGAACGATCTGGTGGCAGTTGTGGCATACTATGGAACTAGCTGGATATTTCTGCTGAATGTTTTGAAACTGGGGTAGAAAAAAAATAGAATAAGATAAAAAGTCGATCGCATCCATTTGGGTGCGGTTGGCTTTTTCAGGTTTGGCTATTAGATTCAAGGTAATGCCTATCTTATTGAATAATTTTTGCATTTGGAGTTTTCTTCAATTTCTGAAAAGACCTTTTTTTGATCGATTATTGAATCATAGTATGACTTCCTTATTTCTTTGACCAAAACTAATTTGTTATTCTCAATTTTTTTGAATTGATAAATGCCATAGATCTTATGGTTGAAAAAGTAAATGAAAGATACCAGTTTTTCATCTGACAAAAGTTCACCATTTTGTGATTTTACGAAAGATATGATCATATTATAACCACGCAATTTGCTCTTTTTGTTTTAAGATACGAGTAATGTTTTTTACATTGTTTAGATGTGCTGAAACAACTGTTGTTATAAAGAAACATACATTTACAAAAAGGGGCAAAAGCATTGCCGAATTTCTGATTATACTCAACGGTTGTAGCGGCGACAAATTCTAGAATAACAAGTATTTTTTTACTAAAGATGATGATAAGAAAACTTTATCGTCATCAAGCAAGAGTGAACCATACGTTACAAAGAAAATAGCGGATATTAATATGTTTGCTAATACCAAACAGCCTAAAGGGTTGTTATTTATATTCAATACTAATCCTATAGCAATCGTAATTACAATCACTGTAAATAATGTATAAAGTGTAGGAACAACAATATTCTCATATATTCTTAAATTTCGTATCTTTCCAAGTATAATTTTTGTATGCAAATTCAGATTCATTAAATGGAGTTGGATTTTTGTCATTTAATTCAAATATTCTACCAGTTATGTATTTCTTTATTTCAACCTCATTTTTATCATTAATTAACTGATTTAACTGATAATATTCCTCAGTCGTTTTAGTGTATTTTAATAAATCATAAAATTCATTAAAATCAGTATCATCTTTGTTGATCTGCTTTAAAAGCCGATTCAAATGTAGCTCTTGCTTCACGAAATTGTTGGTCTTTTTTGGTCACGATACTTGTTTGCACTTTTGTGATACATATTAAATATCCAGCTTAGTATAGCTATGACCGCTGCTATGATTATAGTGTTTACCCGTCTTTTCTGTATACGTTCAACGATTACTTCTGAATTTATGTTTACCATAAAAACCTCCTATTTATTTTAGTCTTACACTATAAATAATAGCGAAAGTAGTCGTTTCGTGCATCATATTGTTGATTTATATTTGAATTTTTGTAGCTTTAACTAAATTGAATGGCTCAATCATGTTAGTTTTATACAAGTATAAATCGCAAAAATGTATTATAATTTCGGGTTATAAGTTTATTTGTTGGTATCTTGAAAAGTATGTCAATATGTGTTATACTTAGTAACATAAGTAACTCAGGGGAATCAAATGTTAGCTGTATGTATGACCTTGATAGACAACGATAAGGATCAGACGTCTTTTTGAAGATTTTTTTATTTCAGAAATCGTCAGATAGCCTATGCTTTTTGCATACAAGATCTTGAATAATTCTGCGCTGGCAGAAGAGGCTTTGTGCAAATGCTTTTTTCAGCATCGCAAAATGTTTTAAAAAAATTCACAATTATTCTTTGCACGATATGGATGCATATCTTATTAGAACTATTAGAAACGCCTGTTATGCGATCTACAATAAGGAAAATCAAAATCCAACATCGTCTATATTTGATCTTAAGGTGGAAGATGAGCCGAGTGAGGATTTTTATGATGATATTGACTTAGAGATCTGCTTATAGATGCGGTAAGAAAGCTGGATGATAAACTAAAAGTCTGTGATAGCATATAAGGTTTATTATGATCTGACCGCTGATGAGATCGCACAGATCATGGGCATTTCTAAGAGAACGGTATTTAATTATCTGAACAAAGCCAAAAGACAAATTTTAGATTTGATCGGTGGTGATCGTTTTGAATGATAAGTTAAGACGGGCAATAAAAACAGGCATAATTGATGAAGACTATAAGGATTATTTGGCTGTCGAGAAAATTCCACATGATTTTTCGGAAAAATATGAGCAGAGAATTGGCGAGCTGATAAAAACTAACAGAAAAAAGCGGTCACAGACATATAAAGATCACTCTAAGATTTGCTGCGGCGATAATAGCTGCGGTGCTTGCAGTCGGCTCTGTGACAGTTGCCGCCGTACCGCCGCTGCGTGAATGGTTTGTTGGAGTTTTTGTACAGGATAATAATAGAAACGCTGAAATAACGCATATAAAAGATAATTCTTTGGACGATTTTTAGCATTTATAATTTTGTTAAGTATGTACCGACATTCGTACCTAGCGAATTTGAAATCAAATCTGTTGTCACTACCGATACAAGGCATGAAATACATTATATATCAGGCGATAAATACATAAACTATTCGCAAAGTTCTTTGACAGTGTCTAATCAGGTAGATACCGAAAATATGAAGACTGAATGGGTAGATATTAATGGCAAAAAAAAAAAAGCATTCATTTCATATGACAGTGAATATACAATAATTGCATGGACAGATGGAACTTATGCTTTTGAAATAGACGGTAATTTGTGCAAAGATGACATAATTCGTATGGCAAATTCAGTTGAGTCTACAAATTAAAAATTCGTGATATATTGCGAAACGAGAAAGGAAATAAGTATGATTATTAAGAAAATTGTTACGGGAATTGTTGCATTGGCTATTGTAAGCACTATGGCTGTTACTACTGCATTAGCAACTACGTCAGCAACCAAAGAAAGAGGGTATATGGTCAGTCATATGCTTATTATATCCATCGTGTAGAAGTTAGAACAGATAAGGATAATCAGATTGCTGTAGACAATGTATGTTATCGTACAAATCAAAATAAGTAATATTAAGAGGTCTAAATGAAATACGTTTTTATTAACCTGAAAAATTTTGCCGTAAAGAATGTACTTATCTTTATTCTATTTATTGTTTGCGCCGTTACTGATGTGCTTATAATATTGTTTTTCACATGGTGCATTTCAGAATTTTAAAGCAAGCAAGGATTTTGAAAAGCAAAAAAGAAGTATGTATTTAACTATACTTTTTCATTTGGCGATATAATAGATACTCAGGAAGACAGTGATGGCAGGATCTTGTCTTATTTTGGAACAGATTCTATAACTCCTGTTCAGCTTCGGGAGGTGCTTGACAAGCTTGATGATAATTCTAAAGCGTCAATACCGAGTATGTATTTTAGTATAAATTTTGATCAGAACGAGCTTAAAATTGATGATAGTGTTTTGACGACGGTCAACCGTATCTTATGTCTGCGGTGCGCATTCAATATGATGAGGAGTTGAATGATTATAGTTTATACGAATCGTATGTCGACAACATGAGTATACGCAAAGGCAGATATTTTACTAAGGAAGAATATGCTTCAGACGAAAAATCTGGTCGTGCTGCCTAGCGGCGCAAAAGATGATATGATCGGCAAGAATGTTGAACTGCTTGGCAAAAAGCTATAAGGTCATAGGCATATTCGGTAATACTGTACAAGAGGAATTTCAGGTCGTTATTTAAAACGTTGGGTGATAACTGCACTATTTCAAGCATAAGTTTTCTTGATGACAATGCTCTCGATACAGAAAAGCTTTTTAAGCTGAAAAAAGCTTTCAGCGAAGTTCTAACGTGTAATGTTAATTTTCCTCCGATAGACACGATCGATATGACTGAAATAAAATTCTACAATTCCGTTATATTTATGTCCGTAGCCGTTGCGATAGCTTCTGCAATAAACCTTGCAATGCTTTTCAGATACATAATAAGATCCCGTGCTAAACAGACTGCTATATTCATGCTGTGTGGCTGCACGTCAAATAAAAATAAGACGGATGTATATAGCCGAGATAGGTATGATATCAGTGACGATATATGTGATATTTGCATTGGTATTCAATTATGCGCTGCTTCCTAAGCTTACTTTGTTTTTTTGAGTATATCAAGGTCGCATATAATTTCAGGGTATATATGACCATATTTGGAATATATATTATTTCTATTTATTTGTTCCTTAACATTGTGATATTGTTTACCAATAAAAGATCCCCTGTGAAAATGATGAAAGAGAGGGGAAAATAATATGATAAAATATGGTTTAAAAAGAATTTGCAAGAAATATCTACAGCAATATTTTTATCGCTGTTCAGCTCGCCATTGCATTTATTATAATGACGGCGGCTGTTTCTTCTGTTCTTTCAAGAATAGAGATGTATACTCCTGTAAAGAAATACTTTCCTGATGGCAAGGGACTATATATATGTAATATATATGATACTGCTCCTCTTGACAGTGAGCTTAAAAATATTGATGATGTGGAGTCGGTGACAAGCGGATATGATACAAGCTTGTATTATTCTCCGTCATCAAAAGATCTATCTAATGGACTTGGTGACGATAGAATGAGCGTTAATGCTTTATCTGAAGATATGATAAAGTCATTTACGCCGCAGATGAGTTCGGGAAAATGGCTGTCTAATGCGTCGGCTAACGGAGATTTGATACCTGCTGTTGTGACTGAAAACAGCAACTACAAAACGGGTGACATAGTTACCATTATGCACAAAGAGAAAGTAGGGGAGATGTCCCCTGATGATGAGGATTTTGACTATGCTGATCCTTATAAGTATGAGTATGTTAAGAACAAGGTGGAAATTGTCGGTGTCATAGCTGACGGCTCACAGTTGCTGGGATTTTCATCTGCATATTTAGGCACTGAGGATAGTATAAAAAGAAAAGCCTGATTTCAGAGATCTTTATGCTAATGTCAATAAGCATGGCAACATGATGCTGATAGTTCCGACAGACTGTCTTAAAGATATAAACTGTAAAATATATCCTTGCGGCAATCAAATCGTAACGTTAAAGGATAATGTAAGCAATGAGCGTTTTAAGGAGCTTGAATTATACCTGAGGGATTATGGCAGGGTTTTTGACTTTGAGGATTTCAGAGAAAAATTCGCTTGTCTATATTAATGGTCAGCTTATCAAGCTTGTTCCAATGCTTATATGCGTGATAGTTCTTGTTATTGTAAGCTCAGTTTCGGCTTCGGCAGTGAACATAAAAAAAGAGACTTGGAGATTATGGTATCTATTATCTCTGCGGAGCAAAGTGGAACGCATATATCAAGATAGATCTTGTGTGTGATCTTATGACCGCAGTTATGGCAGCCGCCATTGCAGTGTGTATTTCAAATGTTCTTACTATGAGCGAATTTATGGGAAATACAGTGATAAGTTTTGGTTGGCTGCACTTGATTGGCTGTGTATGTATCGTTATCTTGAACATTCTGATCTCACTTTTGATACCGGGCGTTATAATGAGACGAAATACACCAAATGAGATCTTGATGATAAATGAATAAGAGAGGCATTATAATGATAAAGCTTGATAAAATAATAAAAAGATATATAATCCAAAAGAAAGCCAATGAATATGAGGCTTTGCATGGGGTATCATGCGAGATATCAGACGGTGAAATGGTAGCGATAATTGGAAAATCAGGCGCAGGAAAATCCACACTTTTGCATATCCTTGCCTGCATAGACAGCTATCAGGCGGTGAGTACACAATTGACGGCACTTTGGTAAAAATTTATCAGAGGGGCAGTATGCACAGATAAGGAATGAAAAGATAGGCATTGTAATGCAGGACTTTGCACTTGTTGAGGATTTTTCTGCCCTTGAAAACGTATTGATTCCATTGGATTTTGCAAAAAGAAAAAGATAAAGAATAAAAAAGAAAAAAGCTCTTGAAGCATTAAAAGCGGTTGGTATGGGGGGATCTTTCTAAGAAGCCTTGCAACAAGCTTTCGGGAGGACAGAAGCAGCGTGTTGCTATAGCCAGAGCAATTGTCAACGAGCCTGCCATGATACTTGCGGACGAGCCTACAGGAGCGCTGGACACAAAGACCTCGGCCGAGATAATGGAGCTTTTCAAACGCCTTAACAAAGAGGGAAAAACAGTCGTTATCGTTACTCACGATCCAAAGTCGCAGAACAATGCAGTCGTGTTATCGAAGTGTCTGACGGTAAGATCATATAGAAAAAAAATCCAATTCCCGCACATCAAATGCAAAAATCACATTTTGATATCGGCTGTTTAGCGTGATATTTTGTGGGTGTGACATATCCTAATAATATAATTCGAGCTTTTTATCTTTCTTTTCTTTATATCTGTTTAATAAGAGTAAAATTGTCAGAATAAAAAAATGACCGCGCCCGTGAAAGGTGCGGTCATTGATTTTTTGTATGGCGAAGCGTTAGTTTTGGTTTGGCCTGTATGTTTTTGCCATGCGTGAGAAGTGTGAAAGGAGCTTGCTGTCAATGAACTTGCTTACTGCTGTGATGGCAGGTCGTGCACCTGATTTGATGTTGTAGGTGTCGGCTGTTATCTGATCTACTGCCTTTGCAAGCTCGTCTGCACTGAACAGGGAGTCCATATTCAGTTCAGGGTGAAGCCTTTTGATGACTTTTATTTCGCTCGCAAAGCCGTTTTTCAACTATTTTTCTGTACACCGATCTTGATATCTCGCTGAAAGTGTATTTCTGTGAGAAGCGGTTGATAAGCTCGACGTCAAAATAGTCGGAAAGGTCGCTTATGAGTTGTGTTTCTGATGTGCTGTCTGAGTTGAATCCAATGCTTCTGCTCTTTGTGGTACAGCCTGCGTTGGTGGTGGCTATTATTATGGACTTTGAGAAGTCTATAACGTTTCCTTGACTTGTGGTGAGAATGCCCTCGTCAAAGACAGACATGAATAGTCTTTGCACGGATCTGTCGCACTTTTCAAACTCGTCAAGGAGTATCACCTGATAGGGATTTGATTTGAGCTTATCAAAGGGCAGTTCAACATTGCTGTCGCTTCCAAGATAGCCTGCAGGCGAGCCTATAATGCGGTTTATGCCTGCGTCATAATAGAATTCCGACATATTCAGTGTGATAGGGTTTCTCGCCTGCACAGTTTTTGGCTATTATCTTTGCGACCTCTGTTTTGCCCACTCCCGCTTGGTCCGATAAAAAGCATTGTAAAAGGCTTTTTGGTCGGCCTGATGTGGAGAGAATGGAGCTTAAGCACATTGACAAAGGTCGTCTATGACAGCTTCCTGACCGCAGACGGCTGAGAGGTCACGGTGAAAGTCTCTCTCGTTAAAGGCGTGGGGCGTGCTGTGACCTGATGTCATGCGGAAAGCCGTTTCTTTTTATATGGCGGTCGGTGAGAGTAATTTTCATCTTCTTTGTCAGAAGCGTTCTTCACCACGGCGGAAGCTATGGAGCGGTCAAAGTAGCGTTATGGCATTGTCAGGGCGGTGTGAGCCTGAGTAGCAAAATTCGTCTGCGATATCCACAATGTGCTCTGCCTTGTTTCGGCTCAAAGCGAACGAGATGTTATAGTGCTTGGCAAAATGCTCGTTCATGCTGAGAAGGATCTCCACTGTCTGCTCATGGTCTGCTTCGTCAACTATTATCTTTTGTCATACGCCTGCAAAAAGGCAGGGTCGCTGTCGATGAGATTTGCTTCCTGGGTCGTTGTCGCTCCTATGAGCTTTATTTTCCCACGGCTCAGAGCAGGCTTCAAGATCTGAGCGACGATCCGATATGCCTTTTCCTGAAAAAAAGCATATGTATTTCGTCGATAAACAAAATTCGCTTCTCGTCCTGGTCGCTCATATAGTTTATGAGCATTTTGACCTTATTTTTCAAGGTCACCCATAAGACCTGAATCTGCCCCGATATCAGAGAGAGCTGGAGGGCATATATCCTATAGCCTTTGAGCTGTGGTACGATGTTCTCGCTGCTTTTGAGCCTGTAGGCAAGCTCCTCCACTATCTTGGTTTTTCCACAGCCCGCAGGACCGCAGAGCAGTGCGTTGGGCTTGTCTGAGCTTATGAGAACAGACATCATCAGAGAGAGTATATTCTCTCTGAATTTTGTTTCTGTCTTCCTTGTTTCGGCAAGGTCGAAAAAGCATTGTTTCGGGGTCAAATACCTTTGCTGTAAATGGATTTTGGCTCGTGTTTTGAATCTCCACAGGATCAGGCTCGTAAAGCTCGTCCAGTGGGTCAAAATCATCGTCCTCGGAGTCGTTGATACAATCATACGCCTCATATTTCTTGATGTATTCTATATCTTCTGTTTGTGGCATTTTTATTCCACTTCTTTCTTGGTGTTTTGTTGACGTCTTCTGCGCCTTTTGAAATTTTCACGCATACGGGCAATGCTGAACGGTGCTAATATCAGCTCCTCGAATATCATGTATGCGCAGTTGCTTGGAATAGTATCCCTCACAGTGGCGAGCATTTTGCCCACTGTACAGCCACCATGATCTTCATTTTGGTAGTTCCCCGACCACGCTTTTTGATATGATAATACTCTGTACAGTCACATTCCAGACAAACCAAACCTTATGGAAAACGCAATTCAAATAGAAACTCAAGGCATTTGTCTTTTGAGTTCAATTTCATCTAAAAAACTATGATGCTGAGCTTGCTTTTGAGTGTGTTTTCTTTTAGGCATAACGATTTTACCTCACTTTTTTTGTTGTTATGCCTATATTATATCATACTATCTGTCCATTTGTTTGGACTTTTTGCTTGCTGAGAAAAATGATAGTCATAAAGAAAAAAATAAGGATCGTTGGTTATATATAGACAAGAAAAATAAACAGGCTTTTTTGGGAGAGAAAGAGATACAAGGGCTTTATGACGGGGCTGTCAGGCAAAAGAAACGATCAAGAGGACTATAACTACAGAGTAGCTTTTTGTGAAAGGTCAGCGCAGAAATGATATCTGTTGTACCTTATGGTATCAAGACTGGACGGCTTATGAAAAAGCACCGCTGACATACTTTGATATGTGTGTTTTTTGACGCTGTTTGCACTATATGGAATAATAACAGAAAGGAGTTTTATCTCAACACCATATGGGAACTTCTCAGCGGAAACGAGGACATTAGATTTTCACGAAATGCACTTAAAGACAAGCTAAGAGAAAGCGTGGAAAAGCTCCAAAGGCTTAGGATTTTTTTATAGCAGGCACTGAAAATGCTCCGCAGGAAGTCGGTGACAACATAGGGGAGAGATTTCTTAATGGACAGAGAGGTCAGGATACCAATGGCAGAGAAGTCTATGAGATAAGATCCTGCCCGAGGTTGTGGACATATGCAGTGGAAACACAGGAGGGGCAGATAGCACGAGTGCCTTTATACAAACTAGACGGGCGGAGATATTTCAAGATGGACACAGTGGGCAGGACGGTTTCGATTGTTCTAATATCTCAGCGCTGTGCGACCTTTTGAATGACCCCGATGAACGTATTAAGATCATCAGGAGAATGAAAAAAGAAAGTCAATACTTGACCCGGAATACAAATGCAGCATATGGAAAGTTGTTTTGCATTTTTATCTTGCCCACAGGCTGTCCATAATAAAAAAAGAAAGAACAAGATGAGATTTATAAGCTATGATACGATAGTGAAGCTTATGGAGGACTATCTACCTGAAAGTCTGAAAAAACGGCAAGAAGAAGGAATTGCTTCGCCAGTGGAGCTTTTGCTATATGACGTGGGCGACCCTGCCAAGGCAAGAGTATCATTGGTGGGTCTGCGAGGAATATTTTGAAGAAAAAAAACGGATAGCCCGGTGGGGATAGTGATAAAAAGGAAAAAGCTCGAGAGGTGGGGGAATTGAGAGGTGATAAAAAGCAAGGCTCGGCTTTTTTTTCCTATCTTCGTGTGGTTTTTTGTGTATTCATATAAAAAATATTGGCGCTTGGCGTAAAATGTCAGGATAACCCATTGACGCGTTGTGCATAAATTGGTAAAATGATATCAGAGTGTTTATATACAGCCATTTTTTTCTGTTGTGTTCTGCGAGATGTACCAATTGTTGTGCATTTCGCGTGATATAATTACCTCATAAAATAAACAAGGTGCTTTTATCATGAGTACATAACATGGTTTGATAAAATATGACAAGCGTCAGCAGCGATATTGCAAAACGCATAACTACAGCGAGTCGCTGTGGAAGTTTCAGGAAATAGTAGCTTTATCAAAAACTTTTTCACCGAATCGGATTTAATTCCATTAAATAAAAATTCGGCTCCAAAGCATTTGAATCTTGTGCTGACGCTTGTCATTTTTTTTTTTGAGGTGACAAAATGAATGATATTGATAATGATATCATAAGGATCTCAGAGGAGCTTGATGTTCCTTTGAAAAAGCTTTATATGCTTAGCAACAAACCGAATACGCTATCATAAACGAAATCAGAGAAAAGTGTTATTCAAATTACCGCAAGGTGATAATACATCGTGGCAGAGGGCATAAAAACAGGGTGTTAAAAGGGTGCCGAACGAATATCTCAAGCTCGTTCAAAGAAGGATACTTGAAAGGTATCTTTACACGCTGTCCGTATCTGAGTATGCCACTGCATATTGCAAAAACTCTTCGCTTTTGAAAAATGCAGAGCCGCATGATTGGTCAACAGAGAGTGCTTAAACTTGATGTTTCAGGCTTTTGACAGCATTGATTTTGGCAAGGTCTATGGGGTCATGTGCGAGCTTGGATTTTCTAAGCCTGCTACAACGCTGCTGACAAATATATGCACTCATAACAGCATACTGCCACAGGGTGCGCCAACATCTCCGCAGATATCGAATTTGGTGATGAAAAAGATTTGATGAGAGGATAGGCAAGTGGTGTGGAGAGCGTGGCATAAATTACACAAGATACTGTGATGATATGACATTTTCAGGTGGAAAAGCTGTGCTTAACGCCAAAGAGATAACGCAACTTGTGAGCAGGGCGTTGTGGAAAAATGGGTTTTAAGCTGAACATGAAAAAAACGACGCTTATCGGTTCATCGCAACGTCAGCAGGTAACGGGGATAGTAGTCAACGAAAAGGCGCAGATCTCGTCGAAACAGCGTCGGGAGATACGTCAGGAAATATATTACTGTGAGAAATACGGAGTTTCCCAAAGCCTGTTTTTCAAAGGTGCTGACATTACGCCTGAGAAGTACATAAATTCGCTGCTGGGCAGGATATCCTTTGCATTGCAGATAGACCCTGCGGACGTGAAAATGCGAGAGTATTTCAAGGCGGCGAAAAAACTCAAGAGTGAGGTGTGCGGGGAAAGTAGGGCAGAACATGGAAGGTATGAAACTTCAGATAACAAAAGCTCGGAAACAGCACAATGTGCTATCTCCGAGCTTTAAACTTTGGTGATCCGTACGGGAATTGGAATTAATCCGCACACCTGATGCGGTCTTTAGTAAAATGCGAAAAAGCCCGATTTTGCGGCGTTTTTAGAGCAATGCAATTGTAGTGATTTTAAGCCGATTTCGGTGATTTTTAGCACAAATAAGTGGCAAACAAGTGGTTGAAAGTGGCGCATTTCTACCAGGAAGAGTACCGTATGCGTAATGACAGCAGGCGGTCATTTCCCCAGAAGCGGTTTATCGAGTGTGGTCATCTACCTTGCGAGGCAGAAGCACAAGTCATGTTAAGCTGATCTTTCTGCTGATATTATATCATTTATTTGTCAGATAGTCAATCATTCAACAATTCATTAAAACATTAATCCTATCATCTTTTTGTATGCTTTTTGCATATATTAGGGGGTATGTTTTCTACGTCCCAAATCTTAACTGTCCAATAATTTACACCACAAATTTCTGAGAATGTGATATAATATAGATAAAAGCAAAATCAGGATGGAGGTACAATATGAACTTTGATAATCACAATAACAATGAGGATATGTTTGAAGATTATATGGTGCATAAGATGTCTACAGAAGATACACCCTCCTCATCTGTCAGACACGATTATTCCGGCGCAAAGAAAAAAGAGTGGCTCAACTTTTGGAGCAGTTATAGGAGCGATACTATTTCTGCTGTTATTAAGTTTTTATACTTGAAGCATTTGAGCCCAGATGTGCAGAACCCGGCTGCAGCAACAAGGTTAGCAGCGAAGGCGATTACTGCACCATACATAGGATGCGGCACAGCTTATGTTTCAGGTGATCTCCGAGTGCTATGAGCGCAAGAGCCTCATAATAACCTCCAATCTGGAGTTCTCAGGCTGGAACACGGTGCTTGGCGACAACCGCCTGACGGCGACTCTGATAGACCGACTGGTGCATCATTCGTATATTGTGATATTCTCAGGAGAAAGCTACCGCCTGTAGCAGTCGATGAAGCGTCAGAAAACAGCCCGTAAGAAGTGAGCAAAGTACCTGAATTTACAAAAAGGGCTCCAAAAATGCAGAACAGGAGCTCGCTAAAGGGCTTCAAAAATACACAACAGGGGCGCTCCATCTATGCGCAAACCGAGCCCCCACACGTTAATCTTGTGCTGATTTGGCTATGCACTTTTTCGAGCCCCTTTTATGCACTTTCTGCTTGACAAACACACGGTAAGAGAACGGAATATATCGGGGCTTATGAATGAATATAAAGGGAGAGATACTATGAAAAACAGCGTTAAAAGAACAACAGCAGCTATACTGGCGACAATGATGATAGGCACAGGAATGTATGCACCTATCGCCGATCACGGAGCTTGACCTTACAGAAGAATACGAGACATATATGAAAGGAAATGATAAAAATGTTAGCACTGAAAACAGGTGACAGCTTTTTTGAGATAGATTTTTCACGCAAATGTTATGCGGCAAATCGTTCATCGGTCACGCTGTATAAACTCTGCTTTGAGAGCAGTTATATCAATCTCGGCAAGGTCTTCTTTGAGGGAACAATAATGGAGTGCAAGCAGTTTGTGTATGATAATATCGCACACTTTGACAACCCTGCTGAACACTATTTTGGCAATTATCCTGCACTTGTGCAGCAGTGCGGGAGTAAGAACAGCTCTGTGTTGTAAATGTAAAAAGCCTAATTAACATTGTCGAAGTCAAGTCGAATTTTTAGTTTGGTAACAGAACTAAAATACGCATTACAGTCTGATATGTACTGTCTTCTAGAGTAAAACATATCGAGACTGAAAAGAACGAGATCGAAAAGCTTAGAAATGTGGGAACAGAATTGCATAAAAAAGATGCTTGAAAAGGGTTGACAAAAGCATTGTAATATGATATAATATAATTGTTGAAAGATAACGCACCCCGTTCAGCGTTGAATAAATGTACGGCATATGATAAATTGCAGCGAGTTCTGCTGCGTTCGGACATAAGTCACATAAGGCAGCTATCCTTTGGCTTCCCCCGACGAAATAGACCTTTATAAGCCTTGCCACTTTCGGCAAGGCTATTTTTTTATAAGGATAAGTAGCATAATTATGAAAAAGAGTGAGATTGTTGAAGGTTGTTGCTATAAGCTTGATCCAGTTATTGAAAATCTTGATTTTATAAAGAAATCGACTCAGGACATCTTTTGAAAAACAAAGGGCGACCATATATGGTTGTATTTTGTAATAAAGAAGATAGCACTATTTGGGTAGCACCGCTATTGTGTTTGTCAAGCAGAAAGTGCATAAAAAGGGGCTCGAAAAAGTGTGCATAGCCCAGTCAGCCTGACCCGATCGTCATTTCCTTGGAGGTTCTATGCCACATAACCTGTACAAACTCGCAGAGCTTAACTGTTGTTCAAATTCATCGTTCGTAAATTCCGGTGAGGTCATAGCGGAATGGTAAAGTTTCTCTGATTTAGCCAAAAGTGTTCGCTGCTCGACGAACCTTTGAAAGATAAAAGAAGCCTATTTTTAAGGCGTATTTACGTTGTTTACCCACCATACGAAAGTGTGTTACTATTTGGCAAGACGACAACGCTTTCTGTCTGCCGTCATATGTTTCAGGAGTATCAGGTCAAAGCCTGCGACGCTGTTGCAAACGCTTTGAAATTCAATATCGGCTCATAACAGCAAAACGAAGTCGGAGCTTCGGATTTACATACTTATTTTGCAGAAAATACTTCGATTTTGCGGCGTTTTTGAGCAATGCAATTGTAGTGATTTTAAGCCGATTTCGGTGATTTTTAGCACAAATAAGTGGCAAACAAGTGGTTGAAAGTGGCGCATTTCTACCAGGAAGAGTACCGTATGCGTAATGACAGCAGGCGGTCATTTCCTAAAGCGGTTTATCGAGTGTGGTCATCTACCTTGCGAGGCAGAAGCACAAGTCATGTTAAGCTGATATTATATCATTTATTTGTCAGATAGTCAATCATTCAACAATTCATGAAAACATTAATCCTATCATCTTTTGTATGCTTTGCATATATTAGGGGTATGTTTTCTACGTCCCAAATCTTAACTGTCCAATAATTTACGCCACAAATTTCTGAGAATGTGATATTTGAGCAGTAACTTCCTGTACAATTCTGAACAATACTGTATAGTCCTGTACAATCCCGAAAAATCGTCACTTTTCTTGGTAGAAGCCAAAAAGTCCGAAATCACGCAAAACTGAAAAATCTGAAAATCATCAAAACTTGGTAGAAAATCGGTAGACAAACCATTCTACCAAAGTTGGTAGAAAACCAAAAAGTTGGTAGAAAGCCTGTTGACAAGGATAGCGGATAGTGTTTCGTATCGAAGCGCTGTCCGCTATTTTTTTGCCCAAAATTGAATATCTGTACAACGCTTCTCAGCAATGAGGAGCGTTTTTCTTTTTTCAGAATGAATGTCAAGGGAGGTCTTTCTATGCCCAACGCATTACCCGAAGCAAGAGCATTTGATGTGCCTGATTTTTTCAGGTTTCAGAAAAAAGGAGCAACGAGATGTTCTCGATGCTATGCTCAACAATGAAAACAATGACTACTCTACTGTCGATGAGCTGGCGAAGTCTGACCGGCTGTCGCAGTATTCCTATGAGGTGATCGGTGATGCCGTCGAGTATCTGACAGGCAGAGGTTTTTTCTCCATAAGGTCGAGAAGCCTTACGGGTGTGTCTATGCGGTAAACAAGCTGAGGATACCCCATATGATGTTCAACTATACTTTGTAAAGGTCAGAGGTGAGAAAATGGGCGCCTCCCCCAGAAATTCATTCAGTTCCTCCAGCTGCCGATTTTTCTTTTCAAGCTCTTTTATCCGCTTGTTTGCTTCCTTCAGCTGCTGCGCAAGGCTAAGGGATTCTTCGGGTGTACGAGTGCCGGCACCTGTGTCTATTTCACCGGCTTTGGCTTTGCTTTACCCATGTCCCGATAGTTCCTTTGGGTATGCCAAGCTCCTCGGCTGCCGCCTTATTTCCTATCTCTTTTGCAAGCTTCACCGCTTCTTTTTTGTGTATTCCTCACTGTACTGTTTTCCTGTTCCCATTCTGAACACAACCTTTCTTCTTTTTATTATATTTCGGTTTTGCTGGTTGTGTCAAGTTTTTTTATTATACTACATCACTTGATGTAGTATAATAAAAACTTGACACCTAATCCTCAAAGTAATAAAATGAAAACAATGAAAACCAGGAGGAGAAAATGATGTCAAAGAACAGACAGTATGACAATGATTTCAAGGTACAGGCGGTAAAGCTTGCAAAGGAGATAGGCACGGAAAAAGCAGCTAAGGAACTAAACGTGCCGTCTAATACGCTGTATGGCTGGGTTAACAAGGCGAAGGTCGGAGGGCTTGATATCAGTCTGGGCGAGCGAAACCCTGAAGATGCACTGAATATCGCACAGGAGAATCAGCAACTAAAGAAGAAGACAAATGCGATGGAAAAAGAAATAAAACGCCTTAACGAGATGAACGAATTCTTAGAGGACGCCGCCGCTTTTTTCGCAGCGAGCCGTAAGAAGTCGGGAAAGAGCAAAGACTGAAATACATCGCAATCCGCACTGATGACGGCAGAATTAAGGGAAAAATCAGTTTTTACTGCATGACTCTTGAAGTCAGCAGACAGGCATTTTATGACTATCTTGAGCGCAAAGATGAGCCTTGGAAGTATCAGGCGCTTGCCGATGCCATGATGATAATTCATGGTGAGGACGAATGCAATGCAGATTACGGCAGAGTGCGTATGTATCAGGCGCTCACTTACAGGCAGGAAATCGGAGAGTTTACGGACGTTCATGTGCCTTGTGAAGGTACTGTCCGCAAGGTTATGGAGGAGATAAATCTCATACAAAGCCAAAACGCAAGCCGGGCGGAATCACCAAAGCGACCGCGAAGCACGCAAGTCGGACGACCTTCTCAAACGTGATTTTATGGCTGATGAGCCGCTAAAGAAAAATGTTTACTGATATTACGGAAGTGAAAGCAAAAGACGGAAAAACTCTATGTTTCTGCACAATTTTTGACTGTTATGACCTGATGCCAAACGGTCTTGCGATGGCTGATAATATGCGTGCTGAGCTTTGCTCACAAACGGTTAAAAATGCGTGCCTGTGCTATCCTGTAATCCGAGGAGCAATTGAAATTGTGCTATATGTGTCCACTATTAATAAAGGAAATACACAGCCCAACAAGGGTTTGGATTTGTTCTATGTCCGTTAGGACAGGTTTCCACATACACAACGAAATAAACGTCGCTATCCTGTTTGTACTCATAGTCTATCTGTTCCTTGAAGATTTTGGTTACATCATCAATATTCTTATCTTCAAAAGTTATTGTATATACACCACTATAGCTGCTGTTTTCAGGTGTGGATTTATTTTCACCATTGAAAAATATTCTTCTACTGTATTATAATCTATGCTGTACTTCCAAAACTCCGTATAATGCTCCTTGATATACTCCGCCTTTTCTCTTGAATACGCTGTAAGTTCTGCCTTCATAGCATCTATGTCCTGCCTGTGTTATTTTTGCCACTTCTCGTTGTGGCAGCAACAACTTTTGAATATTTACCATAATGGGTATGGCTTTTTCTTCTGATGGTCCTTCTTGCAAGCCCTTATTGGATACTGGTACTCTGTCTGTGGCGTGAGTTTCTTAATGGTGTAGGACGTTCCTGTGGTCTTACCTATCTCCTTCCACTCACCGCTTATGTATTGGAAAACACGATAGTTTGTACAGCCAATTTTCGTCCACGAAAGCTTAATGCTGTCTGAATTTACAGGAGATACTTTCAATCCCTTGCAAGGCTGTGGATTTGTGGCGGTGTTCCAGTTGGAAGAATAAGAGCCATATACCTTTTACCATTTACCTTCTTATATGCCCTTACCTTAAAATTCTCTCTCGTGGCATTTGGAAGCTTCTTTACGGTGTACGTTGTGCTTTTTTGTATCAGCGACCTTATTATACTTTCCGTTCTTACGCATATACACGGTATAACCGCTTGCACCCTTGACCTTGCTCCATTTAAGCTTTATCTCGCTGTTGCTTAAAGTATTAGATTTAAGACCTGTTACCTTACCGACACTTGCCGCCTCTGCGGTTATTGACGTTTGAGAAAAAAGATTATAGTGATCGGCGATAGGTGCATACATTCCTGTGCCTATCATCATTGTCGCCAGTATAGCTGCTGTTGTTCTTTTAACGCTGTTCTTCATAATATCTCTCCCTTTATATTCATTCATAAGCCCCGATATATTCCGTTCTCTTACCGCATATCGGACACGGTATCATATTGGTGCAGGTTCTACATTTGTCGAAGTATCAGGTAAACAAATTGCAAATATGGATTTGATGATGCCGACAACAATAGAGGAACAACAGAAAATCGGCTCATATTTCCGCAATCTCGACCACCTTATTACCCTTCATCAGCGTAAGCTATAAAAAGTCATTTTTGCATTCATTTCATTGTAGCATACTTTTCATATTTTTTCAATCTATGTTTAACATTTTTTAACGCAAATGTAACACACACCTGCCTTTAACAGTGACTAAAACGCCAGTTAATCAGTAAAATGATTCTAATTTATCACTTCTTCCCAAATCCGCCACTCGGTTTTCATCACATCTGCCGCTACCATTCCACGAATAATTGTGATATACCGTACTTCCAAACCAATCACGGAGATATCAAAAATGAACTATATAAAAGACCTTTACTACGGCAATTTAGGCTTTTCGACGCAAAAATTCGGGACAATTCGCAGTATGCCAAGCTGATGAAAACCGAGGCTGATCTGTATGACCAGATAATCAAAATTCTCGGAGATGAAAAAGGTGAACTGCTCAAAAAGATGTGTGACACCCAGTCTTAGCTTAACGATGTAATGTCCGTGGATAACTACTCAGCCGGATTCCGTGACGGCGAAAAGCTGATGATTGACGTGCTCCTCGGCAAGAATGAAAATCTGAGTAAGTTGTAGCTCTCCGTCAAAAATCCACCGTACAAAGCTTACATCCTCGCAAATGCCGTAAAACCTGCACTTTATGAGTAATACCACGCCTCAAAAAAGCATACAATAGCGTACAAGCGTACTACAGCCACTCCGTTGTAATATGCTTGTTTGTTTTGTGTTATGCAAATGTAATGCGAGCCGAAACCTCGCAAAACGCTGAGAATGCTGGGCAAATAGCTCTTTGTAATGCGGTAATACGGAGCAAAAATGGAGTACGCATACTACCTGAATTCCCATTCTGGAAACTCGATAGAACATAGGTCAGTCAATATACTCTTTCAACTTTTTCAGAGCCGACTTAACGCCCTTTTTCCACCGTGCCGGCGTTAACGCAGAACTCCTCCCAATTTGTTCAAAGGTCTGCGGAGCGCACCCGATGCCAAAATACATTCGGATATATTCCGCTTGCCGATGACTTAGAATGTCGTCCAGACTGTCCGCCAACAGCATGGCAAAAGCCTGATTTTCCTGCTCCAGCATTAAATCTTCCGGGATTCAGACAATCGGACTTAAGCATATCTTCAAGCTTGTCATCCTGCATACCCTCACCGCTTTCAAGCATTGATTGGTACTCATCAATGCTTGTTTTTTCTTTGTGCTTAAAATCAGCAACTCCTCGGATTTGTCCGCTGATATTTTGAGTATTTGACTTACGATTTCAATAAGTTCGGATGTGTTGCTTTCGGCATTGGCTGAAACGATTTTCCTCACCTTTCCTATCTGCTTGTTCAAATAAGGCGAAATACTCACCGTATCGAGAATAAAGCGGAGTTCTTCGAGCATTTTCAACTTAACACCCTTGCAGGCATATGTCCAAAAAAGGCACACCGCTTGTTCTCGTCAAAGGTCTTCGACTGCTCAATCAGTGAAATGTAGCCGACCTTCTGCAAGTCCTCAAAAGCCTCAAATGCAAGATTGTATGATTTTGCAAGAGAATGCAAGTGCGTATACGTTGCGGTAATTATCCTGAATCAGCTGTTCATTTGTGTTCTTGGTCATTGTTCTCCCCGATATTTAATGTCTTGTAAAGCGTGTCCTTTTCAAAAGCTGTTCGAGCGTTTTGTACGTTATCAGATTTCCATTCTCGTCACTTTTGCCCCGAATTGCCTTTGTCACGCATGGTTTCAAGGTAGTGCAGAATTTTGTCGTAATCCACATCCGAAATACTTCCTCGGAATTTCTGCTGATAATATTTGTTCCTCGCCTTGTGGTAGGTCTGGATAATCGGATTGTTCTCAGCCTTTTCCTTTGTGCTTGTTTTTCGCGCCAATCTGACGGCAGGTTCTGTTGGGATTTTCGGGAGACTTTTCATTGCAGTAAAACGTTTTGTAGCTGTCAGTCGCAAGGAAAAAAACGTCCGCAGTGGTGACAGCGAAAAGGCGCTCTGCCATACTGCATTCCTCTGAAAAAATCGTACTGAATAACGCTTTGCGCATTATGAAATTCGCAGGTATCAACCACCCATGTCTTGTCTTTATCATCGGGATCGATCATTCCCGAAACGCCGATATTTACGTCCATGGTTTCACGAACTCTTGCCTTTTCATAGTACGGCACGCTCGCCATCAGCTCACTCGAAAGAGTGGAATATTCGTTAAACGCACCCCACGCAATCGCATAGTTGCTTTCGTCACGTTTCTTAAGCCGTGTAAAATATTCATCTGACATTTCGGCTATACAGCAGGCAATTATGTAAAGCCCAATCCCGTACCCCGAAAACAACTTTTTTGTACCTCTCATACTCCGCAAACTCCTCCGACGTCATATATCATACAGCCTGCCGTAGAAAGCCTTGCTTTTCATTATTTCGGCACGCTGTTTTTTTCTTTTTCCAGGTCAATATTCACATAGCAGTACGGTGGTAAAGTCACCGCAATTTGTTCGATTTCGATTATGCGGTCAACAAATTCCGTCATAGTCTGCTCGTTTTTCATCGCCATATTATTATCTGCAAACCGCGCAAAAGAGACGGTTAAGTCATAAATCTTTTTTTCATGTCCTCAGCTTTCATATTCAGCAGAGCCGTTGTGATTTCGCCAACCTTCAAAAGCTATTTTTGTTGTGAAAATTCTATTCTTGTGAATCAGAAAATAGAAATTAAAAAAACTGTCGTCGGGCATATCGTAATTCGGATTGTTTGAAATTGCATTGTTCATGTCAAGTACCCTCAAAAGTGTATTTATAGGTCAGCTCTAAAAACCTATATTTATTATATCACACTTTTTCAGATTTGTGGTAACTTTTATTGTACAATTGATATAAGCATTTGAAACCATGTAGTGAATGGATTTTTTTGCCTGTAATGCGATTTGATAAATTAGAAACAAATTCGCCTAATTAATATACAGAGCGAATGATTGACGGAATCTTGAAAATTGAATAATCGGTAACCGAATACGTTATTTCTGACGGAGGGGTGATGAACTGTTCCAGCTGCTGAAGATGTACGCCATGACTTTTTGTATTTCAAAACGAGCGACAAATACAATCTTCAACCTGCATCTAGCAACTGCAGTTGGCGATGAAAATCAGAAACGGATACTTACGTTTCAGCTTGCTGACATTGCACGTTCTCGAGCGTGATACCAACCGTCGCAAGCAATAGGAACGCTGCTCTATGAGCCCGATAAGCTGTCGGGCGTTCGGCTAATGTTTGAAAGCGCAGGACACACCACAACAACTACATAAATTAAAAAGGAGTGATGCCAATGTCAGAAATCATGACAGAAGGAAAAAAAAGCAAAACTGATTGATGAAACAGTCTACAATTATCCCTACGTTGTTAAAAGCAATTGCCTTTATGAAATGGTTCAGGTGAAAGATCAGGTCGTTCAATGAAACTTGCAGACTTTGTTCCCACACTTATTTCGGAAATCACCAGAGATGACGGCACAGAGCAAAAGAAAAATGTTCAAGGTCGGTGCGGTTCACAAGTCGGGAATTAAACTGTCGGAGCAGATTGTTTCCGCAGACGAAATGCAAAACATGAAATGGCTCTTAAACCGCTGGGGTGCATTGGGTGCTGCACAGCCTAAGCAAAACGTGCTAAGTAAAATCTGCCACGCAATTATGTTAACGAAAGGTGAGGTGAAATTTGCAACTATGTATCTCCAAACTGGTTGGAAGAAGATAAACGGTGAGTATGTGTTCCTGATGCCGACGCAGAACAGTCCGTTTACCGTTGAACTGCAGGGCAAGCTGAAAAACTATTCTTTCACTGAAAAGGGTTCGCAGGAGGACTTGATTTACTTGTCTGCAATGCTTGAAAACAGTTTTGCACCGCAGTGTGTTATGCTACCGCTGCTGGCGGTAACGTTTCTGTGTCCGCTCAATCACTTTCTGAAAAGTGCAGGCTGTGAGCCAAAGTTTGTGACTGCGCTGATTGGTAAGACGGGTAGTCGTAAATCCACACTTGCAGCGCTGTTCCTTTCGTTCTTCGGAAAGTTTTCAGCAAGCGACCTACCGATGTCATTCCACGACACAGCGGAATAGCATTTTGAGCAACATATACTATTTAAAAGACGTGTTGACTTGCATTGACGATTTTCATCCGAGCGGAATGTTTCACGAGCAGGAGATGAAAAGCATTGCGCAGAATATTTCGCGATACTACGGTGATAGAATTGGTCGTGCGCGACTAAATTCAAAAGCGGAGTTACAATCTTCAAAACCGCCTACAGGCAATGCAATTATCACAGCGGAGTACAGTCCTGAAATTTCCGTGTCGGGTTCGGCAAGATACTTCAATATTGAACTTAATGAAAACGATGTTCAGCTTGATGATCTGTCAGAATATCAGCAGTTAGCAAATGACGGAGTGCTGTGTGGGATTATGCAAAGCTACATTGAGTGGATTAAAAATGTGTATCTTGATGATGAAAGTGCTTTTGTAAAAACACTCGAAGATGTGTTTTTGAAATACCGCAAGTTTTATCTGGACAGGCTGTGTGCAAACAGAATTAAAAGTTTCACAACCGCACACCCGACATGCTTGCACACTTGAAAATCGGGTTTGCATTTCTGCTTGTGTTGCTTAAATCGAAAAAATCAAATCAACAAGTCGGAGCTTGATAAATTTGAAAAGGTGTTCGACGAGATCGTTTTGAAAGCTGTGTCTGCAAACGCAGAAATCATCGAGCTTGAAAATCCGACAACTAAGTTTTGTGAAAAGCTGAAAAGTCTTCTGGACAGCGGTAGGTGCTATGTAGAAGCCAAGGGAACGGACAGCAGTCCGCGGCAGAAAAAAAACTGTATCGGCTTGCAGGACGATGAGCACTACTACCTGTTCGCAGACACAACACACTCCGAGGTGCGAAAGCTGTGCACTGAGCAGGGGTGAGCATTTTTCTATTAGCAAAAATGAGCTGCTCCGTCAGCTTCGTAAAGAGGGCTTGCTGCTGTCAAGGGACAAGCCGCAACACGGTCTCGGTCAGGGACAACTCCAACACAGTAGTGAATGTGGCGATGCTGAATAAGCTAAAGATGGAAAGAACGGCTATCGGGCGATTTGTACCGCCCCACAGCTGAGGTCGGATAGTTTAACCAACGAGCCAACAAAACGCCGTTGTAAGCGATTTGTCGGCGTTTGTGAGCGAAGTACAGCAAGATATTTTTTTTTAAGAAGGAAGATGAGAAAAAATTGAGTAGAATCGGCTGTTGGCATATTGCACAACCTGGTAAATTCAAGCGGTTATGACGTAGAGGAATAAGATTGCAGGTTAAAGCGGCGGAGTCGCCGCATTCACAGCGGACGGCAAAGCCGACCGCAATTGCGAGCGTTTGGGCAAGGTCTTGTGCGGTATTTTAGGGGTTGTGGTTTGGGTGTGTGTTACCATAAGAGGGCAACGCTGCGAAATCACGACCAAAATATCAGCGAAAAGAACAAAGTCGAACAGTATTAAGGAGGCGTTTCCAAGGCGAACAAAGAAAAACAAAGCGGTGTGGCTCTACCGGAAGTAAAAGAACTGCTGACCACTCATATGGCGGCAGCAAATGCAAAGTCGCAGAGCGATTTTATTGAAAAAAAGCGATAAGGTTTTTATGCAGGATATCTTGATTGTAATTCGGAGAATATGACAGAGTATCTCGGTGAAACGGTATCAGCTGTCATTGACGGAATCGTAAAAGGCAGTGAGCAGCGTATCAGCAGAGCATTGTTCAAGCTGGCGGTGCAGTCTGCAATACAGTCGCACATACTTGCGGCGGTGACAGATGTCGATGAAACCGATGTCGGTAAGCTGTACGCAATGTGTACTGAAGATGTGCGCAGGACAAACGGCATTATTGATTTCAGAAATGCCTACAAATATCAGAAGGAGGATTGACCTTGGATAAAATCAGAACAGGGATTTATGTGTCCGGTGATGTTGCTTGCAGAGTGTGATGATTATTGTACAAAGCAGGACATCAGCCGCTCGGAACTGATAGAGCAGGCACTGAAATTGTTTCTTGCGACAAGAACTATCTATACCAAGAGTAATGTTCTTGTGCCGGAGCTTGCTGGAGTGCATTGCTCAGGCAAGCGATGAAGGCATAACAAAAATATCAAAAGGCTTGTTCAGATATGCAGTCGAGGTTGAAATGCTGATAGCTATTCTCGCAGGCGTCTTTGAGGTTAGCAAGAACGAGTTGAAGGACATCAGGCGCGAGGCGGTCAACAATGTCAGACGCACAAGAGGGAAAATCAATCTTGATGATCTGATAACAAAAACTTTGATGAGGGTATAGCCGATGATGAATAATCTGAACAAGCATCGATAGAGTAACGGAACGTGACGAGGTCTCCGATGAGTGGACGAATCCTTACCTCATATTAAGTTGTGTAACAAAACGTTGCTGTATGTCAGCTTTACTGACATGAGAACACGTAATATATTTCCGACATACCAAAGGGTACAACATTTCACTGTACCCTTGAAAACACTATGAAAGGACAGCTGTAAAAATGAACATCACACATACCATAAGCAGAATTACCAAAACAACAAGGAGAGCGATAATACAATGGCAGAAAACAAAAACGAAACAAAGATCACCATGCTTACGATCAAAGGAGGCGGCTGCTCTTGTAAACGGCATGACCGAGTACAGAGTACGTCAGATGTGCATCAACGATCAAATTCCGCACATAATGGCCGGCAGAAAGTATCTCATTAACAAAGATATTTTTCTGAACTATCTCCGTGGAAAAACATCGTAAGAAATTAGCTCATAGGAAAGATACAAGTATACGGCGGCGCATTTCTCTGGACTTTTCCACCGAGATGTGGTAAAATGTTGTCGGTAGAAATGCGCCATGGTTTTGAAACGGAGGTTTTAATATATATGGCGACTATTAAAAGCCTCCCAATGGGACTTACGAAATAAAAAGGTATCATGCGGCTACGGCGTAGACGGTAAGCAGCGCAACCAGTACAAGAGCTACAAACCTGAGCCTGGTATGACACCTCGGCAGATCGAAAAGGAGGTGCAGCGTCAAGCAATACTTTTCGAGGAGGACTGCAAGCGAGGACAGATAACTGCGGCAGTCAAGTTTGAGACATTTGCCGAACAGTGGTTTGAAGAATATGCAAAGGTCAATCTGCGTTCCACATCATATTCGAGAATGAAACAACTCACCAAACGCATATACCCAGCACTTGGTCATAAAAAGACTTGACAAAATAACGAGTCGAGATATTCAGAAATTTGTGACTGACTTGCTTATCAACGGCAAGAACATGAACAACGGAAAGCCGCTGTCACGCAAAACACAAAGCGGTGCATCATCTCAGCCTTATCAGCGATGTGTTCAGCTACGCTATCCGTATGGGAATGCTGACTGACAACCCTTGCAGACGGGTGGTTGTTCCAAAATCCGAGCAAGAGGAAAAAGCAGATATATACGCTGGACGAGGTAAAAAAACACTCTACGAACATTTAAGGGACGAGCCTATGAAATACCAGGTGTACCTTCTGCTTTCGATATACAGCGGCTTCAGGCGCAGCGAAATGCTGGGATTGGAATGGAAAGATATCGACTTTGAGAACAGCCTGATCCATGTCCGCAGAACATCTCAGTATACAAAGGAAAAGGGCATATACACCGACACCACCAAGACGCGAAAGTCCAAGCGTGTGTCAAAAGTTTCCACCGTCTATAATGAATCTGCTAAAGCAGTTCAAGACAGAGCAGGACAAGGGAAAGCGAAACAGCTCGGTACAAAATGGGAGGACCACGACAGGCTGTTCACCAAATGGAACGGCGCACCTATGAATCCGCAGACTCCCTTTGAGTGGCTTCAGGGCTACTGCGAGCGCATCGGAATACCGTTTCGAAATATTCACTCTCTACGTCACCTCCATGCCTCGCTATTGATTTTTGAGGGTGTGGACGTTGTAGCGGTGTCCGCAGATATGGGACATAGCGTTGTTGGAACGACCTTAAATTTATATTCCCATATGTTCCAAGAGGCGAGAGCACGCAACTGCGATGCGATAAGCAACGCTCTAAGCTTCACGAACGAGGTTAAAGCGAAAGAAGAAAAAGCACTCCGAGGACAGCACAGAGGGCACCTACGAAGATGAGGACGAGCAGGAAGAAGAACAGTTCGGACAAGTTTTCGGGGCATAAAAATAACCGCAGGGCGCAAGCCTTGCGGGGTACATAGAACACAGCCAAGAGGTAGTCGAAAGCGGTTATTTTCAAAATAAGTGGCAGATAAGTGGTTGAGTGGATTTTAGGGAAAAAAAAAACTCAGAAACAACGCATTTACGCTGTTTCCGAGCATATGATTTGGTGACCCGTACGGGAATTGAACCCATGATTCCGCCGTGAAAGGGCGGCGTCTTAACCTCTTGACCAACGGGCCGATTTTTCGCTATGAGAAATGTGGTAGCGGTAACTGGATTTGAACCGGTGACACCCTGGGTATGAACCAAGTGCTCTAGCCAACTGAGCTATACCGCCATATGCGTTTCTCATAGCGACTTGATTATTATACACACTATTTATGCCCGTTGTCAACCTTTTTTGCACAAAAAATTGGACTTTTTTTGATTTTTTGCTTTTTGCACAGTATTATGCTTTCACTAAAAAGCAAATGCGTCATTTTGCATAATTTTTGTGTGCGACTACAATATAGTAAGTGGATAATAAGAATATTTTACATGAATTTTGCTTAAACCTCTTTAACAGTTTGACGTTTTGTGATATAATGTATTAAATAAGTATAGATGTTTTGATATCATAATAAAAGAGAGTATGGCACAATGAAAAAATGTGTTTATGAATAGAGAGCTGTCATGGCTGAAATTTAATGAAAGAGTCCTTGAGGAGGCTGAGCGTGAGTGCGTGCCTCTTTGCGAAAGACTTTCCTTTGCTTCTATCTATCAGAGCAATCTGGACGAGTTCTTTTTATGGTCCGTGTGGGTTCGCTCACTGACCAAATGGAGGTAGACCCTGACAGCAGGGAAAATAAAACAAAAATGACCGCTAAGGAACAGCTCAAAAGCCGTTATCGCTAGAGTGGGCGAGCTTAACAAGCGTAAAAATAAGATCTACGCTGACCTTATGAAGAAAAAATAGCCGAGCAGGGCGTTGCTCTTTGTTGATTTTTCCAAGCTTACAGCGGAGGAAAATTCTCAGTTGGAACAGTATTTTATTAATCAGATAGCTCCACTCCTGTCGCCTATGGTGGTGGGCAAAGACAGCCTTTCCCTTTCCTTAAAAATAAGGATATCTATGCCGCAGTTGTCCTTGAAAGCAAAATTCCAAGGAAAAGCTGGGTGTTATCTCCTGCGGGAGCGAGGTCTTTCCACGGCTTATAAAGGTCGGTTCAACAGGTAAGTATATGCTTTCTGAGGAGCTTATCCTCCACTATGTTCCGAAAAATTTTCAAAGGGCTACACCGTCAAGTCGAAGTCCCTTATCAGAGTTACAAGAAATGCTGATATCGACGCTGACGCTCTTTATGACGAGGATCTTGATTACCGTGAGTTCATGGCTGACCTTATCAAGAAAAGAAAGCGCCTTGCGCCTGTACGACTGGAGCTTTCAAGACAGCTTGACAGCGGCATAGTTGACCTGCTCTGCAAACAGCTTGAAGTGAATAAAAAAAATCTGTTTTCAGAAACAGCACTCCTCTTGATCTGTCATTTTTGTTCCAGATACAGGATATACTCAGACAGAAAACCGAGCTTTTTCTATAAAAAGAGAGTTCCGCAGAGGTTTACTGCCTTTGACGATAACAAGCCGATCCTGCCGCAGATAAAAAAAAAGACAGACTGCTTTCTTATCCTTTTGATAGCATAAAGCCTTTTATCAATATGCTCCGTGAGGCGGCTGACGATAAAAAATGTGGTGTCTATAAAAATGACATTGTATCGTGTGGCAAAGCACAGTGAGGTGGTCGAAGCACTTTGTGAAGCCGCAGAGAACGGCAAGGACGTTCTTGTATTGGTGGAGCTTAAGGCGAGATTTGATGAGGAAAATAATATCGAGTGGTCACGCCGACTTGAAAAGGCTGGCTGTACTGTTATCTATGGTCTGGAGGGCTATAAGGTACATTCAAAGCTTTGCCTTATCACAAAGCGTTCAGGCACAAAGACCGAGTATTATACTCAGATAGGCACTGGAAACTACAACGAGAAAAAACTTCAAGACTTTATACCGACCTGTCTGTCATGACCTGCGATAAGGACATTGCAAAGGACGCTATAGACGTGTTCAATGCTCTTGCTTCTGACGATACTGTAAAGAGCGTTGACAAGCTTCTTGTTGCACCGAATTGTCTGCAAAACAAGGTGCTTGATATGATAGACGAGCAGATAGCCATAGCACAGTCAGGGGGAGAGGGCTATATTGGCGTGAAGATAAATTCTCTCACTGATAAGAAGATAATCGACAGATTTATCGAAGCTTCAAGAGCAGGCGTTAAGATAGACCTTGTGGTAGAGGCATATGCTGTCTTATCCCAGGCGTTGAGGGCGAAACCGACAACATCAGGATAATAAGCATTGTAGGACGTTTTCTTGAACATTCCCGTATCTATATGTTTGGCAAGGGCGAGGAAAGAAAGATTTATATTGCTTCCGCAGACTTTATGACAAGAAATACCCTCAGACGTGTTGAGGTCGCCACACCTATTCTTGACGAGGATATCAAGTCTCAGATAAGCATGATGTTCGACAAAATGCTTGCAGATAATTGTCAGGCAAGAGAGCTTGATTCTGACGGGGAATATACCCTTGTTTCAGACGGAAAAAAGAGCCACTCAATTCTCAGGAACTTTTTCTATGACCTTGCCTATGAAAAGAGCTTCAAAGGCGGAGGTCGAGGATAAATGACAATATTTGCCCTGAAGGGTTCACTTGAAGAAATAACACCGGCACAGCTAAGCGAGCAAACTTGCTCGGCTGTGTTTATTACCGACTCTGCTCACGCAGAGGAAACCCTCAGAACGGCGAACATAACCTACGAGGGCGTGATATCCCTGCGTGACGTTGTGTTCTGTAAGATAGAATCACAGCCTTTCTGTCTGGCAGGCACGCTTTCTATCCCCAAGCTTATTGACATAAAGGGAAGCCGCCACAGGATACAGTTTTTATCGACAACAAAATCATGGTGATAATAGACGATGAGGAGTTTTCACTCAGGTTAGTTCAACGCATACAGAGAAGCAGGCATAATCAGGGAGAGAGCAGGGAGCATTTTATCTACAATTTTTTCAGCGAATTTATGCTCCGTGACACCGAACTTCTTGCGGAACATGAGCAAAAAAGCTTATGGAGCTTGAGGAGAACGTAAACGATGGCAAGACGGACGATTTTCTTGAAAACCATAACGCCTATCAGAAAAAGAGCTTCTTATTTTGAGAAGCTACTATGATGAAATAATGGATCTGGGCAGAGAGCTTGAAGAGGACGAGAACGGCTTCTTTGAGAAAAAGCAGAAAAATATTTCGGCACTATCTCAGACCGTGCCGACAGGCTCATGGGCAGAACTGTACATCTTCTTTGAATATGCAACGCAGGTGCGAGACGCTTATCAGTCCCATGTCAATGCTCAGCAGAACAAGAATATGGAGTTTCTTACGGTCATATCCACTATATTTTTTCCCTCTGACCCTTATCACGGGCTGGTATGGCATGAACTTTCAGAATATGCCCGGAACTTAAAGAAGGGTATCCAGGGTGTTATAGCCCTTAGTATAATAGTAGTGATAGTGTGTATAATCTTTTTCAAACGAAAGAAAATGCTTTAAGGCGGACTTTGTTCCGCCTTTTTTTTTTTCGTGCTAAAGGTCAGAAATGGCGGTAAATTCATATTTCACCTCTTGAATTTGGATAATAATTGTGCTATAATAACTTTATGTTTGCGAAAAGGAGGTGACTTGTCTGAATAAAGAATTACTGCTATTGCTGTTGAAGCTGGCAGCAGGCTGTGTCGTAATAATGACCTTTATTGTCATTGCCTGCCTTATCACTCCAAAAAATAGCACGATTTATTGAAAAACGTCACCCTGAGCTTGCCGAAAGGACGATCCCGAAAGGGTGGACGGTGAGAATACAGGGAATGATCCTGAGAACTATAAGGTACAGGGCATATTTGATAAGTCCCACATTGACGGCTGGGATCCCAACTATAAGATATATAACGAGGATATCTATGCTCTTAATTTTAAAAAGAAAAAGAAGAATGTCAGCAGTGAAGCTGTTAAAAAGACGACGGCAACAAGAATAATGACAATGCCTGAATGATATAAGAAAGAGGTTTTATAAATGGCTAAGGATAAGAAATGGTTGATGCGATAACCTCCATGGACGAGGATTTCGCAAAGTGGTATACTGATATATGTATGAAGGCTGAGCTTGTTTCATACACAAGCGTAAAGGGCTGTATGGTAATAAGACCTTACGGCTACGCAATATGGGAGAATATCCAACATATACTTGACACAAAGTTCAAGGAGCTTGGTCATGAAAATGTTTGCATGCCTATGTTTATCCCCGAGAGCCTGCTTCAAAAGGAAAAGGACCACGTGGAGGGCTTTGCACCTGAGGTAAGGTTGGGTAACATACGGCGGAAGTGAAAAAGCTTGAAGACAGACTTTGCGTAAGGCCAACGTCTGAAACACTTTTCTGCGAGCATTATGCTAATATAGTTCATTCCTACAGAGATCTTCCTAAGCTTTACAATCAGTGGGTATCTGTTGTACGTTGGGAAAAAAACAACAAGACCATTTCTTCGTTCAAGAGAGTTCCTGTGGCAGGAGGGTCATACTATCCACGAGACACCTGAGGGAGGCTATCGAGGAGACAGAGAATGCTCAACGTATACGCTGATTTCTGCGAGCAGCAGCTTGCTATGCCGGTCGTAAAGGGCAGAAAGACAAAGAGAGCGACAAGTTCGCAGGTGCAGAAGCAACATACGCTATCGAGGCTCTTATGCACGACGGCAAGGCTTTGCAGGCAGGCACTTCGCATTACTTTGGCGATGGCTTTGCAAAAGGCTTTCGATATCACTTATACTGGAAGAGATAATAAGCTTGCACACCCATTCCAGACATCATGGGGCGTTACGACAAAGGCTTATCGGTGCAGTTATAATGACACACGGCGACGATAACGGACTTGTTCTGCCACCTGCTGTTGCACCTGTTCAGGTAGTTATCGTACCTATAGCACAGCACAAAAGAGGGCGTTCTTGACAAGGCTAACGAGCTTTACAACACGCTTAAAAATGCAGGCATAAGAGTTAAGCTCGACGATTCAGAGCAGTCACCTGGCTGGAAGTTTGCACAGTATGAGATGAAGGGCGTTCCTGTAAGACTTGAAATTGGTCCAAAGGATATTGAGAACGATCAGTGTGTGCTTGTTACAAAGACACAACAGAGAAAAGGTATTCTGCAAGCTTGGTGAGCTTGTTGAAACAGTAAATGAAAGACTTCAGGCTGTTCATGATGGTCTTTATGCAAAGGCACTTGAAAACAGAGAAAGACGCACCTATGTTTGCAAGACACTTGACGAGATAACAAAGGCTCTTGAGGAAAAGGGCGACGCCTTTGTTAAGCCAATGTGGTGCCGAGATGAAGCTTGCGAGGATAAGGTAAAAGGAACTCACAGGAGTAGGCTCAAGATGTATCCCATTTGAGCAGGAGGAATAGCAGATACCTGCGTATGCTGTGGAAAGCCAGCAAAGCATATGGTGCTTTGGGGCAAGGCTTATTAATAGGCTCTTTGGATATAAAAAATATCGGGCGGCTGTCAAATAATTGGCAGTCACCCGTTTTTTGTTGTGATTTTTAGCTGTTTGCCTGGACAAGGCTCTTTACTATCGGTATGATAAGGCAGAGCATATAGACTATTGTGGCAGGGTTTGTGAAAACATATCTGCGGCACTCTTTTTGGTGTAAGCACGTTTTCGCTGTCATCAATGAGAAGCTTTTTAAGGCTTGTGAAAAGCACCATAAAGCCCACCAGACCTATGACTATCTCAGCAACGCTCATAACGAAGGTCTCATAGTGTTCAAGCCCTATTGCATCAGATATGGACGAAAGTTTGCAAGCAGATTGTTTAGACAGTGTATTATAACTGTTGGCAGTATCGAGCCGCACACTTTGCGGCGATAATAGCGTAAACAAGTCCTGTGCCGAATGCCGAAGCCGCCTGAGGGATATTTCCGTGCATAAGTCGAATTCAAGTGCCGAGAAAAGCACCGCCGCACCCCTTCCGTATGGGCTTAGAGCCGTGAGGATCGCTCCACGGTAGATAAATTCCTCCACGATAGGGGCTATTATCACAACGTATGAGAACTGCACTATTACTGCAAGGGCAGAGGGCTGATGAATGGAAAAATCGCTTGTGGGAACTGTCACTCCGTTTTGACCAAGTATACCCGTGAGGATAGATATGAGCTGTGACAGCAGAATGTTTATCACAAAAGCAGGCTGAAAACCATTTTAGCCCTTTTACTGCCGTGCCTTTTTTCGGCTTTATGAAGCTTGATTCTCTTTCGTTTTCGGAAAAGTATAGCAAAAACTATCCCAAAAACAAGCACGCTCATAAGAGTGATAAACAAATTTGCCGTCATGGAAAAAGTAGTTGAGCTTATAAAAGCGGTCTGCTTTTTCAGATAGCTGAGAACTGCCGAGTAGCTAAGAGTGAATTTTCCTGAGTGGTAAGTGTATGCAACGTAAAAGAATAACACTGCGAATATCCTGTTTAGCAGGTTGTATAAAATGAGCAGAAGTGAAATTTTCACGCAATCTATAGTAAAGAAGTTTCTTTTCCTGCTGTTTTTTTCAGGGGTCAGCAGAGAAACAGACTTTTTGGTAGTCAAATATTATTCCTCCCTTGTTCGGTCTTGTCTATATATTATAACACACAACATGGTGCTTTTGCAAATGGTATTTTGTCAGGTATGTGATGAAATGTTATGGATTTGTAAATAAATAAGAGAAAATTTTGTGATAACTATTGCATTTTATCAACCTTGTTGTATAATATAATTAGCCACTCAAATAGATAGAGTGCTAATTATATTGCTAACAATACTGAAAAGTAAAAAAAATAAGGAAAGGTCGAGGTTTTATGCAGACAAAAGAATTTAAGGCAGAATCCAAAAGACTGCTTGATATGATGATCAATTCGATCTACACTCATAAGGAGATTTTTCTCAGAGAGATAATCTCAAATGCAAGCGACGCTATTGATAAGCTGTATTTCAAGTCCCTGACAGACACTTCTGTGGGAATAAAAAGAGCGACTTCGATATCAATATCGCTATCGACAAGGAAAACAGAACGCTTACAGTTTCTGATAACGGCATCGGTATGACCGAGGAGGATCTTGAAAACAACCTTGGTACTATCGCAAACTCAGGCTCGTTCGCTTTTAAGAAAGACAATGACCTTGGAGACGATGTTGATATCATCGGTCAGTTCGGTGTAGGCTTCTATTCTACTTTTTATGGTAGCAAAGGAAGTTACCGTTGTAACAAAGGCTTTTGGCAGCGATCAGGCTTACAAGTGGACATCTGACGGTGTTGAGGGCTACACAATAGAAGAGTGTGACAAGCCTGACGGCGTCGGCACAACTATCACACTTAAACTCAAGGACGATACTGATGACGAGAAGTATTCAACATATCTTGATCAGTATCAGATACAGTCACTTGTAAAGAAATATTCTGACTACATCAGATTCCCCTATCAGAATGGAAGTCGAGCATACTCATTATAAATGAGGAGGGCAAAGAGCCTGAGGTACACATACCGCTATTGAAACTCTTAACAGCATGACCCCTATCTGGAAGAAAAAAAGAGTGAGCTAAAGGACGAGGATTACAACAACTTCTATATGGAGAAGTTCGGCGACTATGAGCCACCTGTTGCACATATCCATTCAAAGAACGAGGGCGTTGCAACATATGACGCACTGCTTTATATACCTGCCCGTGCACCTTTTTGACTATTACTCAAAGGACTATGAAAAGAGACTCCAGCTTTATTCAAGCGGTGTAATGATAATGGAAAAGTGTGCAGACCTGCTTCCTGACTGGTTCAGCTTTGTAAAGGGCGTTGTTGACTCTGAGGATCTCTCACTGAACATCTCCCGTGAGCTTTTTACAGCAGGACAGACAGCTTAAGATAATCGAAAAGAGCCTTGAAAAGTCCATAAAGAACGAGCTTGCAAAGCTTCTGAAAAAACGACCGTGAGAGTATGAGAAGTTCTACAGCGTATTCGGGCTTCAGTTTAAGTTTGGCATTTATCAGTCATACGGCGCTGCAAACGAAACTCTGAAAGATCTCCTTATGTTCCCGTCCTCATTTGACGGCAAGAACGTTACACTCAAAGAGTATGTTTCAAGAATGAAGGAAGATCAGAAAGAGATCTATTATGCCTGCGGCGAAACAAAGGAAAGGATCGAAATGCTCCCTCAGCTTGAAAAGATCAAGGATAAGGGCTATGAAGTTCTTTACTTTACACAGGACGTTGACGAGTTCGCTATCAAGGTGATGATAAACTATGACGGCAAGCCTTTCAAGTCCATAAGCGATGCTGATCTCGACCTTGACACAGAGGAAGAAAAGGAAGAGGCTAAAAAGCTTGACGAAGAGAACAAGGATATGTTCACTTTCATGCAGGAAGCTATCGCTGACAAGGTAAAAGACTGTCCGTCTTTCAAAGAAGCTTAAAACTCACCCTGTTTGTCTTTCATCAGACGGCAGCATAACTATCGAAATGGAGAAGGTACTCAACGCTATGCCTCAGAATGACGGCAATAAGGTAAAGGCTGAAAAGGCACTGGAGATAAATCCAAACCACCCTATCTTTGAGAAGCTGAAAGACCTCTATGCTAACGATAAGGACAAGCTGAAAGACTATGCAAAGCTACTTTACGATCAGGCTTTGCTTATCGAGGGAATGTCTATCGACAACCCTGTTGAGTTTGCAAACCTTGTTTGTGAGCTTATGACAAAGTAATAAAGCTATACAGATACTCTCTTAACATACCGAAAGCCGTGGGAACAGCAGTGTTTCCACGGTTTTTTTTGTGCTTTTCAGGCTGATAATTGTAGGTTTTATACAAAACAAAATAAGTTTATTTGTTAAAAAAACAGATTTGAAAAACAAATTTTATGTATGCTGTTGACAAATAAATGTAGGTGTGTTAATATAATTATAGTGAAATTGATACATAACATCTTTTATTGGAGTGTTACCTTTCATTTATAGACTGGGCATGACCAACTTTGTACGGACATATTGTGTGAGTTCGTATTAAGGTTGGTTTTTTTTATTTTATAGGGGGATTTTTAATGAAAATAATCAAGGTGATAAATAATAACACCGTAAGCGTCATAGACGATAAAGGAAAAAAGAGCAGATAATCTCAGGCAAGGGGATAGGCTTCGGAAAAAATACGGCGACGAGCCTGATAAGGATAAGATTAAGAAAATGTATCTTGTCACAGACTCAGAGCTTAGAAAAAAGGCTTATCGAGTGCCTGACCGAGAGATACCATATGAGCATATAAAGCTTACGGCAGATCTTGTGGACTATATTTCTTCACATATCGACGGACAGCTAAACGAGTCGCTCATAATAACACTTTCAGACCACATCTCATTTGCCATTGAAAGAAAAAAGCAGGGACTTGTATTTGAAAACCCACTTATGGACGCCATAAGCGACTGCTTCCCGAAGGAGCTTGCTCTTGGAAGATATTGCGTGGCGGAGATATATCAAAGGCTTGGCGTGGAGCTTAGTGGTGATGAAGCGGGCTTTATCGCAATGCACATCATAAACGCAAGGCTCGGCACAAAAATGGAACAGATACAGGATATCACTAAAATGGTGAACAGCTGTGCAGAGATAGCGGACGCGTGTCTGGCAGGGAAGATAAACAAGAACTCGGTGGCATATGAAAGATTTCTTGTGCATTTAAAATATCTTGCGAAAAAGACTCTTCAAATCTCAGGAGCTTCCTAATGTTCTCAGCAGGGACGAGGAGTTCTGCTGATATCATAAAAAGAAATTCAAAAAGCAGTATAGATGCGCAAAGCATATGCAGGATCATATTTTGAAGAATTATGCTAAAACTATATCGGAAGATGAAATGATAACTCTTACTATTCATCTGAAAAAAAAATAAGCGTATAGGCATTATTGCCACAGCTTATATATAATGTATTCGCTGCGGTATTATCATTAACGGTACCATAATGATAATTCGACTGAGATATAATTTTTGGAGGATATTATTATTATGAAGGATAAAATTTTCGGCGTATTGCAGCGTGTGGGACGCTCTTTTCATGCTCCCCTATCGCACTGCTGCCGGTGGCGGGTCTGCTTCTTGGAATAGGCAGCTCTTTCACCAACGCCACAACTATCGAAACCTATCATCTTGGCAAATTCATCTATGAGGGCGGTGTGCTTTACACTATACTCGACATAATGAGCAAAACGGGAAGCGCCGTTTTCGATAACCTTGCGCTTCTGTTTGCAATGGGCGTTGCTATCGGAATGGCAAAGAAGGAAAAAAGTCGCAGCCCTTTCGGGTGCTATCGCCTATATCGTAATGAACACCACTATCAGCGCACTTATCACCGCAAAGGGCGGCGTTGAGGCAATGGCGAAAACTCCACAACGTCGAGGTGCTTGGTATCACCACGCTGCAAATGGGCGTTTTCGGCGGTATCCTTGTAGGACTTGGCGTTGCGGCACTGCACAACAAGTTCTATAAAACAGAACTTCCGCAGGTGCTCTCATTCTTCGGCGGAACAAGATTTGTTCCCTATCGTTTCAACTGTCACATACCTTATAGTTGGTATCATAATGTTCTATCTGTGGCCCATCGTACAGCTTGGTATCTCAAAGCTGGGTGTGCTCGTTCTCAACTCAGGCTATGCAGGCACTTGGATATATGGAATACTTGAACGTGCACTTATCCCGTTCGGACTTCATCACGTTTTCTATATGCCTTTCTGGCAGACAGAACCCTTGGCGGCTCGATGATGATAGACGGCAACATGGTAGCAGGCGCACAGAACATCTTCTTTGCAGAGCTTGCTTCAAAGTCAACAGAAGTTTTTCTCAGTATCGGCAACAAGATTTATGGCAGGAAAATTCCCGTTCATGATATTTGGTCTTCCTGCTGCAGCATTTGCAATGTACAAAACTGCTCGTCCAGAAAAGAAAAAAGGTAGTAGGAAGCTTGCTTCTGTCAGCGGCTCTTACTTCAATGATAACAGGTATAACAGAGCCTTTGGAGTTCACATTTTTGTTTGTTGCTCCTCTTATGTACGCTGTTCATTGTGTATTGGCAGGACTTTCCTATATGCTTATGCACATTCTTAACGTTGGCGTTGGAATGACATTCTCAGGTGGACTTATAGATATGACTCTTTTCGAATTTTGCAGGGCAACGCAAAGACCCACTGGATATGGATAGTTGTTGTGGGGCTTATCTATGCAGTTGTTTACTACTTTGTGTTCTACTTTATGATAACAAAGATGAATCTTAAAAACACCTGGCAGAGAGCCTGATGACGTTGAACCTAAGCTTTATCGCAGAAGCGACGTGAACGAGGCTAAGGCGGCAAAGGCAAAGAGCACAGACAAGAGAGCTTCAGACGTTGTAAGCGCAATGATACTCAAAGGTCTTGGGGGTAAAGATAACCTTTCAGACGTTGACTGCTGTGCAACAAGACTTAGAGTTACAGTAAATGACGCCTCAAAGGTCATGGACGATATGCTCAAAGCCAGCGGTGCTTCAGGCGTTATCCACAAGGGCAACGGCGTTCAGGTCATTTACGGACCAAAGGTCTCAGTTATAAAATCAGATCTTGAGGATTTTATCGACTCGCCATACAGCGATGACCCTGACAGCATTGTCGGCACTGAGAAAGCTTCTGGTAAAATAGAAAGAAAAACCGCAGACCGAGGGTGCAGAAAACACAGAAACTAACGGCAAGACAATAACGCTTTACTCCCATGAACGGCACTGCCGTTAAGCTTGAGGACGTTGAGGACGAGGTGTTCTCACAAAAAGATACTGGGCGAGGGCGCAGCCGTTGAGCCGTCAGAGGGCAAGCTTTTACGCCCCATGCGACGGAAAGATAGACAGCGTTTTTTGACACAAAGCATGCCGTAAATATGGTATCGGACGATGGAGTGGGAGATACTTCTCCATATCGGTATCGACACTGTAAAGCTTGGCGGACAGTATTTTTGAAGCCCATGTCAGCGACGGTCAGGAGGTCAAGAAAGGCGACCTGCTCATAAGCTTTGATATGGATAAGATAAAAGCCGCAGGCTATAAGGTGACAACGCCTTTGATAATAGGCAACACGGACGATTATGCGTCTGTTGAACCTGTTGCACAAAACAACGTTTCGGCAGGAGATATGATCTTGAAGATAAAATAATTATTTGGAGGTATTCATCATGAAAACATTTAGCTACACTATCACAGACGAAGTTGGTATCCACGCAAGACCGGCTGGACTTCTTGCAAAAGAAAGCAAAGGAGTTCGAGAGCGTTTGCACTATCGAAAACGGCGGAAAGAGCGTGAACATCACAAAGCTTATGGCTCTTATGGGTCTTGGCGTTAAGCAGGGCGATACTGTTACTGTTACCTGCGAGGGTGCAGACGAGGACAAGGCTTCCGAAGCACTCAAGGCATTTTTGAGGAAACACTTTTTAATATTATCTGTCAGCTGGGCGGTCAAAGCCGTCCAGCCGACGGGACGTTCTGCGGCGTGTTCGCAGGGGGGTCCCATCGGCTGGAAACAGCATGAGGATCAAAATTATAAAATCTATGAGAAAAAAAGAGGGCGGATATTTATGACTAAGTATTATACAGGAAAAGGCGTTTACGGTGCGGTAGCAATGGGTAAGATCTCAGTATTCAAAAAGCAGGATACCGCTATAAAACGTATTCACACAGAAGACAGCGAGGGAGAAAAAAGCGAGTTGCCAAAGCTAAGCAGGCAGCCACAGAACAGCTCCAGAGCATTTATGACAAGGCACTCAGGGAGGTGGGCGAAACAAATGCTCAGATCTTTGAGATACACATGATGATGCTTGACGATGACGATTACAACGAGTCTATAGAGAATATCATCGACAGCCAGAAGGTCAACGCAGAATATGCAGTGGCAGTGACGGCAGACAACTTTGCGGAGATGTTTGCTTCTATGGACGATGCCTATATGCAGGCAAGAGCCGCAGATGTAAAGGATATTTCCAACCGCATTATCGCAAACCTCACGGGCAATGTCAGCGACGGTTCAGCAGGTGACGACAAGATGATAGTTTGTGCCGATGATCTTGCACCAAGCGAAACTATATCTTTGATAAAGACAAGGTGCTTGCCTTCGTTACTGCACATGGCTCATCAAATTCACATACAGCTATCCTTGCAAGAAATATGAACATACCTGCGGTAATAGGTGTAGGAAGCAAATTCCTGTCAGAAATAAAGGACGGCGACTTTGCTATCGTTGACGGTTTTACAGGGGAGATATTCGTTGACCCAGATGAAAAGACCACCGCTGAGCTTACCGCAAAGCAGAAAGCAGACGAGGAGAAAAAGCGCCTTTTGCAGACCCTCAAAGGCAAGGGAGAATGTCACAAAGCGACGGTAAAAAGATAAACATTTATGCAAATATCGGAAGCGTTGACAACATCGGTGCTGTGCTTCTCAATGACGCAGGAGGAATAGGTCTTTTCAGAAGCGAAGTTTCTCTATCTTGAAAACTCAGATTTTCCTACAGAGGAACAGCAGTTTCATGCTTATAAGCGCGTTCTTGAAGCATGGCAGGGAAAAAGGTCATCATAAGAACGCTCGATATCGGTGCTGACAAGCAGGTGGATTATTTCGGCCTGAAAAAGAGGAAAACCCAGCTTTGGGATACAGAGCAATAAGAATTTGTCTTACAAGACCTGAGATATTCAAAACTCAGCTCAGAGCGCTTTTCAGAGCTTCCGTATACGGCAATCTGGGCATAATGTTCCCTATGATAACAAGCGTTTCAGAGGTAGAAAAAGCCCTTGCTATGTGTGGCGAAGTCAAGGCTGAGCTTAAAGAACAGGGGTATAACAGTTTCTGACAGTGTTGAGCTTGGCATCATGATAGAGACCCCTGCGGCGGCTATCATAAGCGATAAGCTTGCAAAAGCTTGTGGACTTTTTCAGCGTTGGCACTAATGACCTCACTCAGTATACCCTTGCTTGCGACAGACAGAACCCTGATATAGAGCAGTTCTGCGACACTCACCATGAGGCTATACTTAGAGCTTATTGAAATGTCTGCAGAGAATGCCCACAAGAACGGCGCATGGATAGGTATATGCGGTGAGCTTGCGGCTGACACTACTCTCACAGAAACCTTCCTGAGAATGGGCATTGATGAGCTTTCAGTTTCTCCGACCTTTGTTCTTAAGGTAAAGGGACGCTGTAAGAAATATTGACCTCCAAATAATTTCTCATAGATCTTCACACGAAGAACACACCCTCGTTCATAGGGACGGGGGGTGTGTTCTTTTAATTTTGACAGATATGCTTTAATGTGCTAAAAATATCTTATCGGCACAATCGTGTTTGCACATAAGTTTGTTATCAATGCACAAAAATATAAAAGTAAAATTTGTATACTATTTTTTGCCATAAAATCTCCCGTGCAGAATCGTATATAAGTTATCGAGGGGTGTGAAAGACTTGACCGACACTGAGTTCGATTTCAGGGGTGGAGCTGATCCTGAAAAATGACAAAAACGGGCTTAGGGGAGATCTATCAATGCTACGGCAAGGTGATATATAACATCATGCTTGACATTGTGAAAGTCCTCAGGACGCTGAGGACCTCACATCAGATTTTTTTCCTAAAGCTATGGGGACACCGCAGGTCAGTACCGAAAGGGAACGGGGGCATAAGCGATATCTGACTGTAATGGCGAAAAAATCTCGCTCTTGACTTTATCAAAAAAGGCGGCACGAAACGCCGAGCCTTGATGATGAAGAAGCAGGGCATAAAGAACAGCAGGACAGTATGCGGGTAGACGACGATGTGATCGGAAAGCTCACCTTCGAGGAGGCTTTGAAGCTGCTTTCAGAGGACGAAAAAGGGATATCCTGAACATGAGGCTTGGAATGGATATGACATTTCGTGAGATAAGTCGGGCAGTGGGGAAGCCGCTGGGTACTGTCACATGGAAATACCGTCAGGCTGTTTTCAAACTAAAAAAAGACCATAAAGGATGACAGTATCTATGGCTAAGAACATAAAATTTCTTTACAAAAAAGCATATTTCTGATACTGCCCCCTGACATGGAAAAAGCTCTGGGACAGGATAGAGGGACAGCTTGGAAAAACAAAACGGACAAAGATCGGACACAGATAAAAGTAAGCCACAGAAATTACAGAAAATTTGCAGCGGCAGCAGCCTCGCTCGTGCTTATTATCGGCGGTGTAAGCCTTTACGCCGATATCCGCTCAGAGTTTCGGACAGTGTTTCAAAGCATAGCGTAGAAACGGCTGACAAGGCTAGGCTTGAAAACAGAGAAGAAAAGACATACGAACAGCTCAGTTTCAGCCACACAGACACAAAGGCTTATGAGGACAGCTACATTCCAAAGGGCGATGATTATTTTACAGAGGACAGCGTTCTGAAGATACAGACTTCTTTGCAGATGTGACAGTGCTTTCAGCAAGGCTTGACAGCGACAGCGCACATTACACCCTGAGAATAAACAGCCTTGTATCAAAGACAGGAGAAGAAAGCAAAACAAATATTACCATTGAAAGCTCTACCCCTTATATCATGCAGGAAAACAGAGAATATTTCATACCACTGAGGAAAAAGAAAACGGCACATATTCTATGGTCTTTGAAAATGCACCTCAAATAGAAATTTCTCTTGACGGGGATATCGTTTTTCAAAACGGCTGGAAAAAGTCTTGACGATGATTCGGTATTCTTAAGGACTCGCAGAAAAGCAAGAACGATTATTTCTATGACCGAATGAGATATTCCTCGAAAACGATCTGCAAGACCTGCTTGCTAAGTGGAGGACTATGTAGCTAACAACGCAAGGGCATATCGCCCACGCTATTTTACGGGAGATGACAGGTATGAAAAAGAGCAACTTCAAACAGCATAAAAGAAACTTGATCACAGCTCTGTCGCTTATGATGACGGCGACAATGCTTGCTTCATGCGGAAGCGGTTATGACGGCTCGGAGAGCAGAAAAAGAGCGGCAGCTATAACAATGAAAGAACAACTGCGGAAAAACTACAGATACAGCAATGTTACAGCCGGAGATACTGACGGCACGGCGAATATAGGAGGGGGTTACAATACCGAGGAATATAACCATCTGACCGAAAAACGGCTATAAGCTCGTTTCAGACGAACCGCTTTCCACCTTTTCCACAGACGTTGACACTGCTTCCTATACAAACGTAAGAAGAATGATAAACGACGGCTGGGAGGTCGACCCTGACGCTGTGAGAACAGAGGAGTTCATAAACTATTTCAAGTATGACTATGAAAAGCCTGCGGAGGGCGCGGTGTCTATAAATACCGAGCTTTCTGATTGTCCTTGGAACAGTGAAGCAAAGCTTATGCTGGTGGGGCTTCAGGCAAGGGAAGCAAAGGTCAAGGACGTTCCTACAAACCTTGTTTTCCTCATAGACGTGAGCGGCTCAATGGAGGACGAGGATAAGCTTTCCTCTTGTTCAGCAGGCTTTCTCAATGCTTGCTGAAAACCTTGGGGCTGATGACAGAGTTTCTATCGTCACTTATGCAGGCAGCGACAGCGTTGTTCTTGAGGGCGAAAGTGGAAACAACAGAGAGAGATAGTTTCAGCACTTAACAGCCTGTCAGCAGGCGGCTCTACAGCAGGTGCGGCAGGAATTACCACAGCTTACAAAAAGCTTGCAGAGGAGTATTTCATAGAGGGCGGCAACAACAGAGTTATCCTTGCAACTGACGGCGATCTGAACGTTGGTCTGTCAAGTGAAGAAGAAGCTTACCGACCTTATATCACAAAAAGCGTGACTCAGGTGTATATCTCTCAGTGCTTGGCTTCGGCTCAGGAAACTATAAGGACAACAGGCTTGAAGCCCTTGCTGATAACGGCAACGGAAACTATGCTTATATCGACAGCGTTGACGAAGCAGAAAGGGTGCTTGTTACAGAAATGAGCGGAACGCTTTTCACTGTTGCAAAGGACGCAAAGGTGCAGATAGAGTTCAATCCTGAAAATGTTTCAGCATACAGGCTGGTGGGTTATGAAAACAGGCTTCTTAATGACGAGGACTTTGAGGACGATACAAAGGACGCAGGCGATATCGGCTCAGGTCAGCAGGTCACGGTTTTGTATGAGATAGTGCCAAATAACGGCAATGAAAAGTCGCTGAAATATCAGGATAACGAGAGCAAGGTGGCTGAAACTAGCGAACTCAGCGGCGAAATGCTCACAGTTTCAGTGAGATATAAAAGACCCTGAGGCGAGCGAAAGCAAAGCTTATAGACAAGTCTGTTATGTGTTCTGACTATACAGAGGCTGTGTCACAGAATTTTGCTAAGGCTTGCTCTGCGGCAGAGTTTGCAATGGTGCTTAGAAACAGCGACTATGCAAGCGGTCTTACCGCTCAGGGCGTTGTGGATTATATGGAACAAAAACAATGTTGACAACAGCGAGCTGTTTTGAACTCATATACAAATATATGCAAAACGGCACAGGCAGCGAGGCAAGCTACTGGTAAAGAACTAAATCAAAGGGGTGCTGCATGGTCAGCACCCCTTTGGGCCATAAAATTTACCTCTTGCATAGAAATCTGCACCTGTCAGCCAAAAGGGGTTTACATGAAAAGAAAAATAGATTATAATAAGGCTGTCAGATAAAACGGGGGTGAAAGCGTGAAGGTCAGGATAGAGATAGACGAGAATATGTCTGAAGACGAGATAGTCATAAGGTGCGCCCAGCCCGATGAACGGCAAATGTGCTTAAAATGAAAAGGGCGGCGGAGTCGGCAGAGGGCGATCCTGAGATAGCTTTTTAAAGACGCAGTTCAGTTCTATCCTCCCCTTGATTCCATACTGTTTTTTGAAACAGGGGAACATAATCTTAACGCTCATACCTCTGACGACGTTTTTCAGGTCAAAAATGAAGCTTTTCGAGCTTGAAGAGATACTTCCACGAAAGTTCGTGCGGGTGTCAAAAAAACTCAGCAATCGTGAATGTAAAAGCACATCTATTCCGTTGAGCGAAACATAACCTCTGCAAGTCTTATAAGCTTTGCAGGCACTCATAAACAGCTTTACGCCTCACGAAGCTATTACAAGCTTTTGAAGCTCAGACTTGGAGAAAGGAGATTTCTATGAAAAACAAAAAATCTTATATGGGGCTTGTTCTTTATCCTTGCAGGCGTTGCGCTTATTCTCGACCGTACCGGTCTGCTGGGAAGTGTAAGCGTGTGGAGCGTTGTGATCTCACT
>VOFK01000434.1_pt1 | contig 54000 bp, 68 predicted proteins | sample 5384121 | NCBI WGS metagenome assembly VOFK01 (sample SAMN12384730, study PRJNA508395) | human gut metagenome | isolation source: healthy gut J | host: Homo sapiens | reverse complement strand
CTTGAGGTTCGTGCCCATAGATACCTGCGCCTACTCCTGCAAGGTCGTTGTCCCAGATAGAACCACAAGTGTTATTGCCTGCATCCGTATAGATTCCCGCTTTCATGCCGAGACTGTGTATGTGGTCGGCAACCGGTTTCATTCCGTTCGGGAAACGTTTCTCGTTGGTGAACATGATTCCGTTGTCGTCACGTTTGCCGAAGAAGCCATCGTCTACGTTGATATAGTGGTAGCCCGCATCCTTCAAACCTTTTTTTTTTCTACCATAAGGTCGGCCTGATGTTTAATAATGTCTTCACTAATATCTACTCGGAAAGCATTCCAGGAACTCCAACCCATGATAGGCGGAGTGATTGTCTTCTCATTCTCAGAATGAGCCACTTGAGTCTTTGTGCAACTGAAACACAGCAAAGAGAGTGCTGTTGCCGTCAAAAATGTAGAATCTGTTCTTCATGATATAATAGGTTGATAGATTTCAGTCCGGCTGTTCCGGTTACGTCCCGACAGCCTAAAAATAATAAAGGGGTAACTTGCTGTATTCCAGAAAGCTACCCTTTACCTTGTCGGAATGAGGCGACTCGAACGCCCGACCCCTACGTCCCGAACGTAGTGCGCTACCAACTGCGCTACATTCCGCTCTCGAAAGTGGTGCCACCAGGAATCGAACCGGGGACACAAGGATTTTCAGTCCTTTGCTCTACCAACTGAGCTATGGCACCTTTCTCGTTTGCGGGTGCAAAGATAAGTATATTTTTTAATACCGCAATAACTTGAAGGGAATTTTTTACTAAATAATAATACTATGAAAACCTGATTTCTTTTTAGGGGATAAATATGTACTCAAATGCAAGACCGTATATTTTATAATTTTACACACTAAAACATTCAAACAAATATAAAATGTGTAACTATGGGACTGCTTTTGTTGTAATTGCTATTTTACTGGCTTTTCTTATTTTTTTGCAGGTAAATGCTGTTTGGTCAAGATGGTCTTCCCATACCTGCGGAGAGCGTGATACGAAGAATCGGAGACCTGCTGCACTGCGGTGTATTTGCCATGAAGCTGGCGAATAATTCTGTGGTAGCTTTGGTCTGTGAGTCGCGATTGCAACTGATAATGATGCCCTCCGAGCATCAGCGTATTATTTGGGTATTAACAAATCTACTTCATAAAGTTGGATCGTGAGGTGCAGGGGGCAGGATTAGGATTGACACTTTCACAAACGATTGTCTGCAGTCTGGGTGGGAGAGTCGGTCTGGAATCTGAAATGAACGAAGGTTCTACTTTCTGGTTCGTGTTGCCGTTGAAGGTAACATCGGAAGAAATTAATGAAAATAAGTAAAGAGTGCCAAAAAGCAGTCGTAATCTTTATTCCCCTTCTTAAAGAAGGAGAAGTGAAGTTATTATTAGTTTTTGGCACTCTTTACTTTTTTTAGGTAGAATGAACACTTAGTCTTTATGACTTAGGCGTATCCTTATCTTTGTCTCCGCTTCCCAGAGACGTGCTGGTTGATGCAGAACTTCCGCTCGAAGGAGCAGAGCTGTTTGATGAACTCGGACCGGAAGCGGTTGTGCTTGGCTTGGTAACACTCGGACTTGCAGTAGCAGGTTGAGCCTGTACTTCCCAGTGGAAAGGTTCGAAATTGGAATTCGGATCTACCCAAGACGGTTTCTTGGACGCATAGATGATGAACGGGGCAACAACTACGATGATTGCACCGATAATCAATACAGAGAACCAAACGGTATTGCTACCGGTTGAGATCTGGCTAGGCGGGATAAAGCAGCTTGAGGATGAAGGCAAGTAACGAACCACAGAAACCAAGACCACCGACGAACCACATCAAACCGTTACCGGACTTACCGATACGGAACGGACGGTTCAGTTTCTTCATCTTATACCGCAATGCGATAGCTCCAGAGAACATCAATAGGTACATAATAAGGTAAAGAATAACTGTCAGCTGTGACAAAATCTGATAAAAACTCTGTACAGAAGGCATAACGACGAACAGTAAGAGACTCTCAGTACTGTTACAGCAAGACCTTGCACGAACAGGATATTTTTTTGTACACCCAGTTTGTTTGTCTTCTGGAAGAACGGAGGCATATAACCGGCCTTACCTACAGCAAATATACCTTTTGATGGACCGGCAACCCATGTCAATACACCGGCTAATACTCCGAATGCCAGAGCAATAGCAATGATCGGTGATAACCAGGAAGCGTGGATGTATTTAAAGTAGTTGTCAAAGCCAACAAGCAAACTTTGGGTAAGGTTGATGTCTTTGGCAGGAATGATAACACCTAGTGCAAACGTACCCAAAACGAAGATGAGAACTGTGATAAGTGCACCGATAAATACGGCTTTCGGATAGTTTTTGGAAGGATTTTCCACGTCTTTTACGTGGATACCACCCATTTCCATACCGGCATAAAACAAGAAGATACTAGCAGCGAGAACGACATTGTCGAAGTTTGTGAAGTCGGGGAAGAAGCTACTATGGAAATCCATATTGGACTGTCCTCCGGTTGCCAGGTAAATGATTCCTAGGATAATCAGCAGAGCAGCCGGGATAATTGTACCTACCATACCACCGATTTTGGCAACCTTACCGACCCAGCTCATTACCTTTCAATGAAATGAAAGTAGCCAGCCAGTAAATGACAAGCACTACGATAAGCGTATAATACTTGTTGTTTGCCAGTGACATATCGTGTACGTCATTCATTCCGATGAAGGCAATGGATACGGCGCCGAATGTCAATACTGTCGGATACCAGATGGTACTTTCAATCCATTGCACCCAGATAGCGAGGAATCCCAACTTTTTGCCGTAGGCTTCGCCTACCCACCGGAATACACCACCCTGTTTATCCTGAAACATAGCTGCCAGTTCGGCTGCTACGAGCGATGTCGGAATCAGGAAGACGATAGCTGCGAAAAGATAATAGAAAGCCGAACTCATTCCGTATACGGCCTCGGCTGGCAGTCCACGTAAGGATACTACCGCCGTAACGTTCATGATAGCTAGGGTAAACACGCCTAGCTTCACTGCATTTTTAATATTTGCCATAAGTTAAGGTTTTAAGTGAAAAATATTTTAAAGTCAGTCTTATAACAACATTTAGCGTGAGATGTTTCAGCAATCTCTTTCAAAGTTCGTTAATTAACATCGATAAACTGCTCTTTTGCCAATCTCAATTTGTCTGTTTCAAAACCATCGCTTTCTCCGATTGTTTCTAAGCATTATAAATTACATACGAATCATTTTATTATAAACTAAGTAGTTATGAAATCAGCACTTTCAGATTTTATCTTAGGGAAAAAGGGCATTTATGGCATTCTCCACATTATTATATTGGTGATGTCTCTTTTTCTCGTAATTAGTATCTCGGTAGATACTTTTAAGGGAATTCCTTTTTATACACAGTCGTCTTATATGAAAACCCAGTTGTGGATTTGCATTTGGTTTCTTTTCGATTTTGTATTGGAATTTTTTCTGGCGAAACACAAAGGACGTTATTTACGGACACATTTCATTTTCCTGTTGGTAGCCATTCCTTATCAGAACATTATTACTTATTATGGATGGACTTTTTCTCCCGAAATTACTTATCTACTCCGGGTTTTATTCCTTTGTTGAGGGGGGGATATGCGCTGGCGATTGTGGTCGGCTGGCTGACGTACAATAAGGCTTCGAGCCTGTTCGTTTCTTATCTGACGATGTTGCTGGCTACTGTTTATTTCTCCAGTCTTGCTTTCTTTGTGCTTGAGCATAAAGTAAATCCGCTTGTCCATAGTTATGGGGATGCATTGTGGTGGGCATTTATGGATGTAACTACTGTCGGGTCGAATATAATAGCGGTAACGGTGACCGGTAGAGTGTTGTCCGTACTGTTGGCAGCGTTAGGAATGATGATGTTTCCTATCTTTACAGTCTATATTACGAATCTGATTCAGCAGTCCAACAAGCGGAAGAAGCAATATTATGCAGAAGAGGAGGAAGAAAAGGAGAAGGCTGTCGGACAAGAAACCCGGCGCAATCCGTACAAGAGGCAAAAACATAATGCTTTTATAAAAGATAATATCCTTCATATTGAAGTATAACCGGGAAGAAGAAAAAAGGTTACTATCTGCAGACAGTAACCTTTCATCTTTTTCATAGAGAGAGTCGTTAATCAACTATAGTGATACGATTGTTACCAAATACATTCAATCTTAGTTTGTTCATGATGTATTCGATAGCCAACTGAGCACTTTTTACAGAGTTACCCGATCCGTCCAAAGGAGGAGCGAATGCAGCGATACCGAATTGTCCGGGTAATACGCCCATTACCCCACCACCTACACCTGTTTTTGCAGGGATTCCGGAAGTGTACATCCAGTCACCGGTATGTTCGTAGAAACCTACTGCAGCAATCATGGCTGTGATTTTAGGAGCAAGGCTAGCATCGAAAACTTCCTTTTTAGTCACTGGGTTCACACCACCATTGGCGATAGTCCCGGCTGCAACAGAAAGCTGTAATGCAGTAACTCCTAATGAACATTGGGGGTATAGAGGTTAACGACATATCCGGATCATCGTAGATACGGTTGTAGTTTTTCAACAACCAGGCAATAGAACGGTTGTTAAAGTTCGTATCCGATTCGGACTTATATAATTCGTCAATCAGTCTGGGGAGCGCTGCCGCACAAATCAGTCACGTTCTCTACGATGGCATCCCATTTCTTGGCAGAGTCACCGATAGGCTTCACCATACTGCAAGCAGAAATAGCACCGGCGTTTACTAATGGAGTAGACGGATGGTCGTTCTCCAGTAAGATAGCGATGATTGAGTTGAAAGGCAAGCCGGTTGCATCAGCCCGATCTTGTCCAGAATTTCCTTGGCGCCATATTGACGTAATGCAAGGATAGCGGTATGTACTTTCGATACGGATTCTATTCCGAAGCGGTAATCAGTATCTCCCACATGGATAGTCTGCCCGTTGAGCAGGCAGACACTAATTCCGAAGAGATCTTTATTGACATTTGCCAAGTAAGAATATAATCGGCATTCTTGCCTCCTGTATTGGTTTTTACCTGGTCGTATGCCTCCTGTACCACTTCTTTCAATTGAGCGAGTGTTACTTTTTTATCCATAGATCTATTCTTATTTAACTGTTTTGTGACGGCGGCCACCATGGTTGAACATCTTTGTTTCTACCGGAAGATTCTTTTCCTGAGCCATACGGGTAGGGAGTCGGATAATCCAGTTTTTCTAGTTCGGCAACAGCATTGTTGATGTCACCTAGTAACATGTCTGCCATATCGCGGCTGAATCCTTGGCGGACAACGACACGCATTACTACATAGTCTTCCAGTTTAGAAGGTAATGTATAAGCCGGAACCATCCAACCATGTTGAGACAATTTGTCTTGTAGGTCATATAACGTCCATTTGGCTGCTTTGGCGTATTCAGGTTTGAGATACCAGATGAACAATGGGTTCACTACATCTTCGGAGTAATTAACGAACGGAGCCATTTTGGCGATTTCATCGTGGATATATTTAGCGATCATCAACGAATTGTATTGTACTTCTTTGTATCCCTGGAATCCTAAACGAATGAATTGGTAATATTGTCCCAGAATCTGAGCGGCAGGACGGGAGAAGTTCAGACCTACCTGTGTGATGTTAGCACCCAGATAATTGACGCTGAATGCCATTTCTTCGGGCAGATATTCTTTGCCTTTCCAGCAAACCCAACCAAGTCCTGGATATACTAAACCGAATTTGTGACCGGATACACTGATAGAAAGCACCCATTTCAAACGGAAGTCCCACTTCTTTTCCGGATAAAGGAACGGAAGGATGAAACCACCGCTTGCGGCGTCTACGTGGATAGGAATGTCATAACCAGTTTTTGCGTTGTAAGCATCAAGTGCTTTATCTAATGCTTCAACATCATCGTTCAGTCCTGTCCATGTAACACCTTGGATAGGTACTACGCAGATGGTGTTTTCGTCACACATCTTCAATGCTTCTTCGGGGTCGAGTGTGGTTTTATCAAGTGTCAAAGGCACTTCACGCATTTCAATCTGCCACAACTGTGCAAACTTCTCCCATACCACCTGGAAACCTGTTGAAATAACGAAGTTTGGTTTATCAAACGGTTTGCCCTGAGCTTGTCTTTTTTTACGCCAGCGCAGCCATGCAGCTACACCGCCCAGCATACAAGCTTCTGAAGAACCGATAGCCAGCGCACCTGTTTTCCATGTGTCTTTCTCCGGAGAGTTCCACAAGTTGGCAACGATATTGATACATTTACCATTCATTACTGCGATACGTGGATACTCTGTTTCATCAATATAATTGATATTGATAGCTTCGTTCATCAGCTTGGTTGCATATTCGTCCATATAAGTGGTAACGAAAGTAGCCAGGTTCAAACGTGGTTGAGTTTGGGCGAATGTTTCGTCTTTCACCATTTGATAAGCGACTTCAGGAGTAGTAGGGCCATCAGGGATTTTCTTCTACCGGAGAGGGTTGTAACATTCTGTCTGAACCAAATACGTCGGTTTTTGCATCACCTTTTCTGAAATTTAAATCTTCCATACTAATTTGTTTTTTAAAAGGTTTAGGGCGATGGGGATTTTCCCCGTCGAATTTCCCACAACAACAGCAGATAGTTTTGAAAGTTTTCGGTTTACATTATTTGGCGTTTATTAAGGGGTTTTTCCCGTATGTAGGGAGTTTCATTAGTGTGTAAGATATAGTTAAACGAAAAAAAATAAGTAGGGAGAGAGGAATAATGGATAGTGAGATCAATAAGAATAGGGAGGCGGGAAAATAAAAAAAGCAAAAGAAGAACAGCTCCTTTTGTTTTTTATACCTATTGACTTAACTGAAAAATGGCGTTTCAACATAGACGCCGGACTCTTTGCCGTTTAGCGGAAGTCTTTTAATTCTTCCTGCAATTTTTGGCGTGTGAAGAATACGGCTCTTTACAGTACCTAACGGAAGATTCAGCTTTTCTGCTATTTCACGATATTTGAAGCCGGAAACGTGCATCGCGAACGGGACTTTATATTCTTTAGGAAGTGTGTTGACCACACGGTGCATCTCTTTCAGGTCATAAGCTTTTTCTGTACTCTCAAAACCGGCGTCTTGTGGCAGGTTCAGGTGATAAAGGTTATCGGTCCGGTCGATGAATGTTTGGTCGCGAACTACTTTGCGGTAATTATTAATAAAGATGTTGCGCATTATAGTATACATCCATCCTTTAAAATTAGTGTCGGCGTATATTTGTCTTCGTTATCCAATGCTTTCAATGAGGTTTCCTGTAACAAATCGTTTGCTTCTTCGCGATCGGTTGTCAGCTTATATGCAAAACGGAGCAGTTCATCCTGTACTCCTACTAAATCTTTTCTGAAGCTTAAACTTTTCATATACGTTGCTTTTTAAATTGTGAGTATTCGTTGTTATAATTTCGATGTTGCAAGTTTACGGGATTTTTTCAGATACGACGGGGTAGAATCCGACGGATTTTTGACCCAAAAAGCTATCGGTGGATAGTTTTTAGGTGGTTTTTGATAGTTTTCAGGTGGTCTTTTGGGGGAATTTCGTTCAGATTCTGGAATATATTTTTCTCTTCATTTTCATTCGAGTCTATCATGCAAATGTCTTTTTTCTTCAAAAATCATTTCTTGTTATTTTGAACTTTATACCGGAAGTATTGTTGTTCTTCCAATCTAAACTTTTAACGAGCAAGTATATGAAAATAAAGACAGGTAAAGGGACGATCCCTCTCATCACTTTACTAGCTATCTGGTCTATTTCGGCATTGACGTCTCTGCCAGGGTTGGCTGTTTCACCTATTTTGGGTGATCTTACAAAAATATTTCCAAAGCTACGGATCTGGATATTCAGATGTTGACTTCGTTGCCATCGTTGCTGATTATCCCTTTTTTATATTGCTCGGTGGTAAATTGACGGAAAAAGTTGATTTTGTCCGTGTGTTGCAAGTCGGGCTATGGCTGTTTGCAACAAGTGGAGTGTTATATTTGCTTTCCAATAAAATGTGGCAATTAATAGTGGTAAGTGCCTTGCTTGGTGTAGGGGCAGGGTTGATTATTCCTTTGTCCACCGGATTGGTTTCCAGGTATTTTGTGGGTACATATCGGGTGAAGCAATTCGGGTTAAGTTCGGCGATTACTAATTTTACTTTGGTTATAGCGACTGCTGTAACCGGATATCTAACTGGCAGAAGTCAGTTGGCATTTGCCTTTTTCTGGTCTATCTGCTTCCCTTGATTTCTATTCTGCTGGTTGGATATCTAAAGACGACTCAGCCGGAAAGCTGCCGTATCTTCTTCTCAGAAAGATGATTCGGAAGCCGAAGATTCATCCATAGATATAGGAGGTGGTAAATATGGTATCCATATCAGGCATCTGATACAGTTAATGGCTTTTTACGGGATAATTACTTATATTGTAGTAGTGGTGATTTTCAATCTGCCTTTCTTAATGGAAAAACATCATTTTTCCAGCGGTAATTCGGGGTTGATGATTTCGCTTTTCTTCCCTGGCTATTACGGCTCCGGGCTTTGCTTGAATATGATTGTCGGCCTTCTAAAAGAGAACGTACCAAGGCATATAGTCTGTTATCCATAGCTTTAGGGTTGTTATTAATCTGGATAGCTCCGTTGGAGTGGCTCATTATTCCGGGTTGTCTGCTTGTCGGATTGGGATATGGCGTTATTCAGCCTATGTTGTACGAGAAAACGACTCATGCGGCGCTTCCACAGAAGGCAACAATGGCACTGGCATTTGTGATGATGATGAATTATCTGGCAATTTTGCTTTATCCTTTCATTGGTGATTTTCTGCAATGGGTATTTCATACACAGTCGCAGGAATTTCCGTTTATCTTCAATCTGTTGATTACTGTTGGCACTTTCTTCTGGGCATACCGTTGCCGTGATACTTTTTTTTGTTTAACGACCAATTGAAATAAAGATGAGAAATAAAAAACTGGAAGCTAACGTCAGCATGGCCGTTTCAAAGAGATTCGGTGGTTTTAATATGAATGCGTTGAAATTTCTTCTTCCGTTGTGGATGAGTCCGCTAACGGGAGCGGCAATCCGTTGTACGTTTGCAGCGGTCGCTTTTTGGATTATCGGCTGGTTCATGCCGAAGGAACAGTCCACTCCGAAAGAAAAAATCCTGTTGCTTCTGTTGGGGGCGTTGGGGTTGTACGGCTTTATGTTCCTTTATCTTATCGGGTTGAGTAAGACTACGCCTGTTTCCAGTTCTATTTTTACTAGTTTGGAACCTATTTGGGTGTTTGTGATTATGATTGTGTTCTATAAAGAAAAGGTGTCAGTGAAAAAAAAAATAGTAGGTATGGCTATCGGGCTGGTCGGAGGCTCTGGTGTGCATCTTGACTCAGAAAAGTGACGACCTTGCTTCGGATGCATTTACAGGGAATATGCTTTGTTTGCTTAGTTCCGTAGCTTATGCTATCTATCTGGTAATGAGCCAACGTATCCTTGCAAACGTGGGAGCGATGACGATGTTGCGTTATACATTTACGGGAGCTGCCATTACCGGTTTGATTGTTACGGCTATCACGGGTTTTGATGCTCCTGTACTGACAATACCTATCCATTGGCAACCTTTCTTGATACTGATGTTTGTATTGATATTTCCTACCACAGTCAGTTATTTGCTGATTCCGATCGGATTGAAATATCTCAAAACAACCGTTGTTGCCATTTATGGCTATCTGATTCTGATTGTTGCTACTATCACTTCACTAGCTATCGGACAGGACCGTTTCAGTTGGACGCAGACCTTTGCCATAGTGTTTATTTGTGCCGGTGTTTATCTGGTTGAAGTGGCCGAAAGCCGTGACAAGTCTCCGGACCCGTTGAAAAAAATGAGAGTTTTTTCTGAAAGAAGCAAAAAGGAAAGAAAAAGGCGTCCTTCGCAAGACGCCTTTCGTTATTTTGTCATCATGTTTTATAGAGAGGAGTTGATTGCTTGTGCGATAGACTTGAATTCTTCGTCCGACAATTTCAGTTTCGGATTAGAGAACAGCATATCCGATTCCTTCTGGATAGGGATTAAATGAATATGTGCGTGAGGAACTTCCAGTCAATCACTGCTTCACCCACCTTCTTGCACGGGAAGGCCTTTTCGATGGCACGGGCTACCTGCTTTTGCAAATACGTGCATTGCAGCCAGGTCTTCATCGCTCAAATCGAAAATATAGTCTACTTCTTGTTTGGGCACTACCAATGTATGTCCCTTTACCAACGGGTTGATATCGAAAATGCGAAGAACTTGTCGTTTTCCGCCACCTTGTAGCAGGGGATTTCGCCTGCGATGATTCTGCTGAATATTGTTGCCATAACTTTTATTGATAAAATAAGGCAAGCCTCATACGGAGACCTGCCTTAACGTTAAATGGATATGTTTACTACTTCTAATGCAATTTTGCCTTGCGGTACTGTAATTTCTGCTACATCACCGATCTTCTTGCCAAGACAGACCTTGTGCAATCGGGGTGTTTACTGAAATTTTTCCTTCCTTCAGGTTAGCTTCACTTTCGGAAACGATGGTATAAGTCATCTTCCATACCATTCTTTACATTTTTCAGTTCCACCTTATTTAAAATCTGTACGGAATCAGTTTTGAGCTTGGACTCATCAATGATTTTTGCATCCGCAATCACTGTTTTCAGTTTGTTGATACGCATTTCCAACAGACCTTGTGCCTCTTTGGCTGCATCGTACTCTGCATTTTCTGACAAGTCTCCTTTATCTCTTGCTTCGGCTATTGCCGCGGAGATCTTCGGGCGTTCCACTGTTTCCAGTTCTTTCAGTTCCGCCATAAGTTTCTTGTAACCTTCTTCTGACATATAAGCCATGATGTTTTCCTCCTTTAATTGTTTTAAATGGTCATATAAACAAAAAAGAATTCCAACATGTGCCATGTTGGAACCCTCTTTTCATTATTTCTTTGCAAAGATAGCTTTTTAAGTGATACGTGTCAAGCAAAAAATGCTGCTATGTAACATATTTAAATGAAATATGCTAATTTATAACAACTTAGAGTAATGACTTGACGGATGCTTCCAAATCCTTGATATCCTCGCCACGAAGTTTCAATTCGTTGTTGCGGTTAATCAAAAAGATAGATGGAACCTGGCGAACATTATATACAGCTACATTGGTGGAATAAACTCCGTTGCCGTCACGCACACATATCCAAGGGAGGTTGGCTGCTGCCGTTTTCCAGTAGTGTTCGTCCGCATCGAGAGAGATCTGGTAAATTTCCAATCCCTGTGAAGCATACTTATTATATAGTTCGCGAAGCAACATATTGTGGGGAGCGCCTGCCGGTGACTGGAATACGGAGAAGTCGAGTAATACGACTTTGCCTTTCAGGTCAGTCAACTTGCGCACATTCCCGTGTATGTCGCGCAAAGCAATGTCGATGATGCCGGTTTCTACAATTTTTTCCTGTGGAATCTCCAGTGCTTTTGCCTGGGGTTGACGTGTGTTTTTCATACCTTTAATAACGATATTATAAAGGTTCTTGGAGCGTACTGCATCGGGATATGTATTGTTGAGGCTGGTAGCTACGGCTGCAAAACATTTCACATCGTCTTTGTTGTTCAACGGATCGAATATCAGATAGTTGTTGAGTTTTTGGAACAGGGCGAAATAAGCGGCTGCCGTATTCGGTGCTGCGAATATATAGTTTACTTTCACATCCTCTTTATAGTTATTGAGCAACGTGGCCAGGCTGTCTTCGAAAATATCGTGGCTGATATTATTGTTGCGTAATGTAGCTAGCAAGTCGTCCACATTCTTTTGAAGAGCGATTTGTTTCAGCGTTAGCTCTTTTATTTTGTTGCTGTTTCCGGAACCTTCTATGGTGTACGCAGTTGAAAAGTCTACATACGGTGCTTTTATCTGGAGCGTTTCGATAGAATCGACAGAAAAGTTAATGACTTTGTCGTCTATTCGCAAACGGTAAAATTCGGGTGATTCGGGGCGGGGCTGTTTGAAACTGAATGCTCCTTCTCCTTTCAGTTTGACCGAGTCCAATGCGGCGATCCCTTCAAAGGCCGGACGCTTCGAGATAAAGCATTTTTCCGTCGGCTCCTGAAATATCTCCGTTCACTTGGAATTTAGGACCGGAACTACAAGCTGTAATAGTAAGTGCGGCAAGCGCAACAAAAAGTAATCTTTTTCATATCTCGTGTGTTTTTTACAAGGTGCAAATATACGTCTTTTCGAGATTAGTCAAAGCATTTTGCAGTGTTCTTCATCCTAATTTAGAAAAAAAATCAGTTACTAACTAACTTTTTAGCTCATTTCCACCTAATTACCACGATAAATGTATATCTTTGCAGGAATTTTGAAAGAAAAAGTATAGATAAAACAATTTTTTATGATTAACCCAATTGTTAAGACGATCGAGTTACCTGATGGAAGAACCATCACACTCGAGACGGGAAAGTTGGCAAAACAGGCAGACGGTTCTGTAATGCTACGCATGGGAAACACCATGTTGTTGGCTACTGTTTGTGCCGCTAAAGATGCAGTTCCCGGAACAGATTTTATGCCTTTACAGGTAGAGTACAAAGAAAAATTTGCGGCATTCGGCCGTTTCCCCGGTGGTTTTACCAAAAGAGAAGGTCGGGCTTCTGATTATGAGATCCTGACCTGCCGTCTTGTTGACCGTGCTCTCCGCCCCTTATTCCCCGACAATTATCATGCAGAGGTATATGTAAATATCATCCTCTTCTCAGCAGATGGTGTAGATATGCCGGACGCATTGGCAGGACTTGCAGAAACTTCTGCAGCACTTGCTGTTTCAGATATTCCATTTAACGGACCGATTTCCGAAGTGCGTGTAGCGCGTATTGACGGTCAGTTTGTAATCAATCCGACTTTTGAGCAACTGGAAAAAGCTGATATGGACCTTATGGTGGCTGCTACTTATGAAAATATCATGATGGTAGAAGGCGAAATGCACGAAGTATCCGAAGCAGAATTGCTAGAGGCTATGAAAGTGGCTCACGAAGCAATTAAGGTACATTGCAAAGCTCAGATGGAGTTGACTGAAGAAGTTGGCAAAACCGTAAAACGTGAATATGACCATGAGGTAAACGACGAAGACTTGCGTAAGGCAGTTCGTGAAGCTTGTTATGACAAGGCTTATGCTGTTGCTGCTTCCGGAAATAACAATAAACATGAACGTTTTGCTGCTTTCGAAGCTATTTGTGAAGAGTTTAAGGCTCAGTTCTCAGAAGAGGAACTGGAAGAAAAAGCGGCTTTGATCGACCGTTATTATCACGATGTAGAAAAAGAAGCAATGCGCCGTTCTATTCTTGATGAAGGCAAACGCCTGGATGGTCGTAAAACTACCGAAATTCGCCCGATTTGGTGTGAAGTAGGTTACCTACCCGGTCCTCACGGATCTGCTATCTTTACTCGTGGTGAAACTCAATCACTGACTTCTGTCACACTGGGTACAAAACTCGATGAAAAGATTATTGACAATGTATTGGAACACGGAAAAGAACGTTTCCTGTTACATTATAATTTCCCCTCCTTTTTCCACTGGTGAGGCAAAAGCACAACGCGGCGTAGGTCGTCGTGAAATTGGTCATGGCCACTTGGCTTGGCGCGCTTTGAAAGGACAGATTCCTGCTGACTATCCGTACGTAGTACGTGTTGTTTCAGAAATTCTCGAATCTAATGGTTCTTCTTCTATGGCTACCGTATGTGCCGGAACATTGGCATTAATGGATGCAGGTGTGAAGATTAAGAAGCCGGTATCAGGTATTGCAATGGGACTGATTAAGAATGCAGGTGAAGATAAATATGCAGTATTGTCTGATATCCTCGGTGATGAAGACCACCTCGGAGATATGGACTTCAAGGTGACTGGAACAAGAGATGGTATTACTGCTACGCAAATGGATATTAAGGTAGACGGTCTGTCTTATGAAATCTTGGAACGTGCATTGAACCAGGCTAAGGAAGGGCGTATGCACATCTTGGATAAGATTGCTGAAACAATCGCTGAACCGCGTGCAGACTTGAAAGAACATGCTCCCCGCATTGAAACCATGACAATTCCTAAAGAATTTATCGGTGCTGTGATTGGTCCTGGTGGTAAAATAATTCAAGGTATGCAGGAAGAGACCGGTGCTGTCATCACTATCGAAGAAACGGAAGGTGTGGGACGTATCGAAGTTTCAGGTACTAATAAGAAATGTATTGACGATGCAATGCGCATGATCAAGGCAATTGTTGCTGTTCCCGAAGTGGGTGAAGTGTACAAAGGTAAGGTTCGTTCTATCATGCCTTACGGTGCGTTCATCGAATTTTTGCCGGGTAAGGACGGTTTGCTGCACATTTCTGAAATAGACTGGAAACGTTTGGAAACAGTGGAAGAAGCCGGAATTAAAGAGGGTGACGAAATTGATGTAAAATTGATTGATATTGATCCTAAAACCGGTAAATTCAAACTTTCTAGAAAGGTTTTGTTGCCAAGACCGGAAAAGAAGTAAAAAAGTGACAGTTTTAATATAATATAGAATAACCCGATTACTAGAAGTCGGGTTATTTTTTGTCTAAACTTTTGCTTTTCTGCAAAAGTTTCCGTTGAGTTATTACATAAATATTTTAAGGGTAACACTACTGTTGAGGAAGAAAAATGTATTCTTAGCTGGGTGAATGAATCGGAGGAAAACCGTTGGACATTGCAGAAAGAACATATGTTGTTCGATATTGCCCTTTTCACCAATACCAAAATAAACAATAAGGGAGAGAAAGTGGCTGTGGGTACTCATATCTTACCTATGTTAAGGTAGAGTGCCCGTATAGCTGCTGTTATAGTAGTAGCAATCAGTTGTGTTTTTTTATTCAAGGAGTATCATTATGGTAATACAGCGCATCTGCAGACAGTGGCAGTGCCTGCTGGCCAGCGAGCACAGATTACTTTGGCAGACGGTACGAAAGTATGGCTGAATGCACAGTCTACATTAACATACTCCCATGATTTCGGACGGAATGAGAGGAATGTGGAACTAGACGGAGGAGCTTACTTCGAGGTGGCGAAAAATAGAGAAATCCCATTCTATGTAAATACGGAAACTAATCAGGTGAGAATAGTGGAAACACATTTTAATGTGTGTGCTTACCGGGGTAGCAATGAATTTACAACTACTTTGCTTGAAGGCATTGTCGATATCTATGCGAAAGGCAGCGAACATTCGCTTACACGTCTGGGGGGAACGAGGTTTTTATTTTCTGGGACGGAAAGTTCAGAAAGGAGCGTTTTTACTGATTTTGATTATCTCCGTTGGAAAGATGGTTTATACTGTTTTGATGATACTCCTTTTAACCTGTTGCTTGGTAAACTGGAGAAATATTATAAAGTGAAGATCGTTGTGGAGAATCCGAAAGTACTGAATTATCGTTGCACGGGTAAGTTTAAAGATCAGGATGGGGTGGAACACGTACTGAAAGTAATTCAGAAAGATCATTCGTTTATTTACTCCATAAGTGCCGAAAAAGACAGTATCTTTATAAAATAAAGAAATGAGCTCACGCTAAATATATACCTTAAATTAGTACTAACCCTTAAAAAGCATAACAATTATGAATAACAGTCAATAGCATCTCATTAAAAAGAGAATCGGAAAGTACCCCCATACTTTCCGATTCGAAACAGTCAAAAATCGACCTTAATCAATTTATTAACTTAACACGTTGTAAAGATATGAGAAAAATTTCTTTTGAAAGGGCTTTTTTGTCCAAAAAGTTTAGAATCTAAGCAAATAATACTATCACTTTATTCCTTCTTCTGTTCGTAACATTTCAAGCTTATTGTGAGAATGGATACTCTCAGAGTGCAAAAATCAGCATTCCCCACTCAACGCTGAAAGTAAGTGAGTTACTCTCTAAAAATAGAGTCACAGACCAACTATTTGTTTGTCTACAACAAAAAACAGTAGATGTAAAACGGGTAGTTAATGTAGCTGCCAACAATCAGTCGGTATCCGAAATTTTGGACCGAGCTTTTGAAGGCACAGGTAGGTATTCATTATGTAATGGAAGGCAATATTCTCTGCATCCCATACCCAGTTCTCTTACGGGCAGGAGGAATTCTCAATAGCCTATTGGATGTGTATTAAAGAAGGTGGCAAGCGAGGAGATATTTATGGAAATGCTTTTGTTTGCAATGGCGATGGTTCTATTCAAGTAAACGCTGACGGTTCGCCGGTGAATAAGACCGGAAATAAAGACCTGCCGGAGAACTTTAAAGGTGGATGAATAGTTTATAATTATAGGTGTAACTTTTTGATTCAAACGTGTTTCTCCGTGTATTAGGAAATGAGAGGAGAAAGATTGTGAGGGAGTGAAGTCGAGGGGCTTCGCTCCCTTTTATTAAAAATACTCCCTCCTTTAAAAAAAAGAGGGCGTTAAGGCAAAAAATAGTTGAGGTGTTTTTTTCCATATATTTGCTTTGAGGGTGATAGAAACATATTGATTTATGTTGATTATCAGTGTTTTATCAATACGATAAAAACGGTGAAACTCAAGAATGGGAAGTTTGTGTTATTTATAAATTTGTATCGGAAGTTCTCCTTTCAATGCTCCTAGCGCATTGAAAGCCAATGATTCCATTTCGTTTTCTCCGGGATAAATATGGATCGGAGCTAAAAAAGAAATACGTTTTTTGAGTCGTGAAATGACATAATCGGAGTAAGCAATCCCTCCTGTCAGGAGAATAGCATCTATCTTCCCACAAAGTACAGTAGCGGCGCCACCTATTGCTTTTGCAACGTTATAAATCATGGCGTCCAATATTAGTTCCGCTTTTTGTCTCCTTCTTCTATGGATTTGATAATCACAGGTACATCGGTAGTACCCAAGTGAGCTGTCAGTCCCGCACGTCCGGAAATACGCTTCTTCAATTCGTCTTTGGTGAACTGTCCGCTAAAACAAAGGTCGATCAGTTGACCGGCAGGAAGTGTACCTGCACGTTCCGGCGAGAAAGGGCCTTCGCCGTCCAACGCATTGTTTGCATCAATAGCCCGTCCATGGCGGTGAACTGCAATAGAAATACCACCTCCCAAATGGCAGATGATTAAATCAAGGTCTTCGTATTGTGTTCCCTGCTCTCTGGCGAAGCGGCGTGCTATTGCTTTTTGGTTCAAGGCATGCCAAATTGTAATTTTGGGCATTAACGGTGAGCCTGTGATACGGGCTATATCTTCCAGTTCATCCACTACTCCCGGATCAGCAATGAAAGCACGACAATTGGGTAAGGAAGAAGCAAGTTTGTCTGCAATTAATCCTCCAAGGTTACAGGCATGAGTGCGCATGGCGTGTACCGTATCACGTTTCATGGCTTCATTTACCTCATATACTCCACCCGGTATCGGTTTTACCAGTCCTCCGCGTCCGATGACTGCATCAAAGTCAAAAAGGTATCTTATTGGCTTCCAACTCCTGAACACCAGATTCTTCCGAAATTCAAACTGGTCTACCACCTGTGAATAAACGGATAATTCTTCTACTGTATGGCTGATATTACGGACCAGTAGCGGAGTTTCATTTTCGTAAACTGCTATCTTTAGTAGAAGTAGAACCGGGGTTGATAACCAGAATTTTCATCAATATTGATTTTTGAATTATGAATTATTGGGGACTTGATTTATTTGTTTTCTGCACTCGCAATCTCCTGACACTTGTAAGCATGCCATCGCAATGCTGTAATATTTGGACAAGCCGGAATCACTACGCGATGGAAGTACTACAGGGCAAATAGGACCTTGCAGCAATCCTGCCATTTCTGCCTGTGCAAACAAAGAGACGGATTTGTAGAATGCATTACCCGATTCAATGTTCGGGAATATCAAGACATCTGCCTGTCCGTTGATAGGAGATACAATCCCTTTAATATCACCACTTGCTTGTTCGCAGGCAGTACGTACATCCAGCGGGCCGTCAATAATCACATTTCCGAATTCTCCCGCTTCGGCAAGTTCTACGATATTCACATAATCTAGTGAATGAGGGAACTTGGCACTCACTTTTTCTGTGCAGTGAATCAATGCGACACGCGGTTGTTCGATACCAAAGTGACGGCAGGTGCAGATGGCATACCAGATCATTTTTATGCGTTGCTGCAACGTTGGACGTGGAATCACTGCGGCATCGGAGAAGAAAAGCAGTTTATGGTAAGTAGAGAATTTCCATTACTGCCAGATGCGTGAGGATTTTCCCTTTCGGTAACAAACCTTTTTCTTTGTCGAGTATGGCATGCAGTAAGTTGTCCGTATTGATAATACCTTTCATCAGAATATCCGCACCGCCTTCACGCACGATGCGTACCGCTTCGCGCGCCGCTTCATCCGGATTTTCTATGTGGATGGTTTTTACGTATTCAGGATATTGTTTGAGCGTGGGATATTTTTCAGAATGGTAGAATCTCCAATCATCAGAAATTCTGCAATCCCTTCTTCCAAAGCACGGGAGATGGCATATTCAGTGTTAGGATCGTTCGCACAGACCACGGCAATTCGTTTTCTATGGTTTAGTTTTTTAAGATGAGCCGTTAACTGGGCAAAATTTAGAATAGGTTCCATAACGTTAGATTTTTAGCAAATATCAGAAAAAATGATTGAAAAAAATAATGATTATAACCCGAAAAAATTACATCCATTATGTAACATTTTGCTATATTTTATTTGTTTTGGCTGTTGGATGTGCATGGAACCGTTTTTTCCTGTATTTTTTGCAAATAAATCCCCAATAAAATAAAAAAGCACCATGAAACAGTTTAAAAAATCTATTATTTCTTAGCTTAATTCTCCTTTGTTGGACGCTTGTTTCCTGTAAAAGCAGCAAGACGTCTTCCGGTTGGTCTTTTGATCTGGGAAGAGAACTTTAATCAGAAAAAGAGTTTCGATTCACAGGTCTGGAGTAAGATTCCGCGAGGGAAATCCGACTGGAATAATTATATGACAGACTTTGATTCCTGCTATGCCATGCGTAAAGGCAAACTGGTACTGAGAGGTATTGTCAATCATACCCAACGCAATGACACTGCCCTTATTTGACAGGCGGTGTGTATACAAAAGGCAAAAAAGGCTTTTACGAACGGGCGTATTGAGATTTGTGCCAAGTTGAATGCGGCGGGAGGAGCATGGCCTGCCATCTGGATGTTGCCTGAAGGAGCGGCATGGCCATCCGGCGGTGAGATTGATATCATGGAACGTTTGAATAACGATTCTATTGCTTATCAGACAGTTCATTCCCATTACACTTATACGCTGGGGATCAAGGATCATCCGGTATCACATTCTACGGGAGTGATTCACCCTGACCGCTACAATATTTTTGCAGTCGAAATGTATCCGGATAGTCTTTCATTTTATGTCAATGATGTACATACGTTTACTTACCCCCGCATACAAACGAAAGAAGAAGGACAATTCCCTTTTAATCAGCCCTTTTATCTGCTGATTGATATGCAGTTGGGAGGTTCGTGGGTGGGAGCAGTCTCTCCCCGAGGATCTTCCGGTAGAAATGGAAGTGGACTGGGTGCGTTTTTATCAACGAAAGTCAATAAAATAAGAACATATATGGATATTCAATTTCCTCCCTTTTTTGCAGAAAGGTGATAAAGTGGTTATTGTATCACCTTCAGTAAGATAGACCAACAATTCCTAAAAGGAGCCAAGAAACGGATGGAATCATGGGGCTTGAAAGTGGCTATAGGAAAGCATGCCGGAAGTTCATCCGGAAGATATGCCGGGACAATCAAGCAGCGGCTGAAAGATTTGCAGGATGCGATGGACGACCCTAAAGTGAAGGCTATTCTTTGCAGCCGTGGAGGGTGCGGGGCGGTACATTTGATCGATAAAATTGATTTTACGGCCTTTTGTGAACATCCGAAATGGTTACTGGGCTTTAGCGATATAACCGCTTTGCACAATCTGTTTCAGAAAAATGGATATGCTTCCCTTCATTCATTGATGGCACGTCATCTTACGGTGGAACCGGAAGACGATCTTTGTGCGAACTATCTGAAGGATATTCTATTGGGAAATATTCCTTCTTACATGTGCGAGAAGCATAAACTGAACAAGCAGGGGACGGCACAAGGCGTTTTGCATGGCGGTAAACATGGCGGTAGCCTACGGTTTGCGTGGCACTCCTTATGATATTCCGGCGGAAGGCACTATACTGTTTATTGAAGATGTTAGCGAACGTCCGCATGCCATCGAACGTATGATGTATAATTTGAAACTGGGGGCGTGTTAGAAAAACTGTCCGGATTGATTATCGGTCAATTTACAGAATATGAAGAAGACTGTTCGTTGGGCAAGGAACTGTATGCTGCTTTGGCAGATTTAGTAAAAAGAGTATGATTATCCCGTCTGTTTCAATTTCCCGGTGGGGCATGTGACTCATAATCTCCCGCTTATCAACGGTGCAAAAGTAGAGCTTGTGGTGGGAAAGAAAAATGTGGAACTAAAGTTTATATGTTAATAATCCATTCCATCTGAACGATGCTGTGGTGAAAATGACTAATTTTGAGGCTTTAATAGATAAAAAGGACGATGAAAAAAGAAAACTATGATAGTATTAATGAGTGCCTTTTTGTTATTATCAGCATTCTCTTTGCGGTGGAGGTAACAAGGCAAATAGTACGAGTGAACAAGACGAAAAGACAGTTGTGAATGTACCTCAGTTTGATGCGGATAGTGCTTATTTGTATGTAAAGAATCAGGTAGATTTCGGACCTCGTGTTCCTAACACTAAAGAACATGTTGCCTGTGGCAATTACCTTGCCAGTCAATTAGAGGCTTTCGGTGCTCAAGTGACTAATCAATATGCTGATTTGATTGCTTATGACGGTACGTTGTTGAAAGCGAGAAACATTATCGGTTCTTATAAGCCGGAAAGTAAAAAAGAGAATCGCTTTGTTTGCACATTGGGATACACGCCCATGGGCTGATAACGATCCTGACGAGAAGAACCATAAAAACTCCGATTCTGGGGGTGCAAATGATGGTGCCAGTGGGGTAGGAGCTTTGCTCGAAATAGCTCGTCTGGTCAATCAGCAACAACCGGAATTGGGGATTGATATCAGTCTGTTGGATGCAGAGGACTACGGTGCGCCACAGTTTTATACAGGAAAGCATAAGGAGGAATTCTGGTGTCTGGGATCGCAGTATTGGGCACGTAATCCTCATGTACAAGGATATAATGCACGTTTTGGTATCCTGCTCGATATGGTAGGAGGTGAAGGCAGTGTGTTTATGAAAGAAGGGTATTCGGAAGAATTTGCTCCGGACATAAATAAGAAGGTTTGGAAAGCGGCAAAGAAAGCGGGTTACGGAAAGACTTTCATGGATGGAAACGGAGGATTTGTAACAGACGACCATCTGTTCATAAATCGTCTGGCACGTATTAAAACGATCGATATCATTCCCTACAATCAGGAAGGTGATTTTACCCCGACATGGCATACTGTCAATGACAATATGGAACATATTGATAAGAATACGTTGAAAGCAGTCGGTCAGACGGTATTGGAAGTGATTTACAATGAGAAATAATAGAATTGAGAAATAATATAATAAGGTGTTGATAGATTGGTATGCCGGTTTTAAATACGGCATCTGCTATTCGCACATTGGTATATTGTCTAATTAAATAATTACTATAATGTCAATTAATGAACTACAAGATGAAGTGATTGCGGAATTCAGTGACTTCGACGATTGGATGGACCGTTATCAATTACTTATTGATCTGGGAAATGAACAGGAACCACTTGAAGAAAAATATAAGACGGAACAAAATCTGATTGAAGGATGCCAGAGCAGGGTATGGCTTCAAGCGGATGATGTGGATGGTAAAATCGTTTTTAAAGCAGAAAGCGATGCTTTGATTGTAAAGGGGATTATTGCCTTGTTGATTAAAGTCTTTTCCGGACATACTCCTGATGAAATCTTAAATGCAGATCTTTATTTTATAGACAAGATCGGACTGAAAGAGCATCTATCGCCAACGCGTAGCAACGGTTTGCTGTCGATGGTAAAACAAATACGAATGTATGCATTAGCATTCAAAGCGAAAGAGGGGAAGTAAAAACTTCCCTTTTTTATTGCTGCTTTTTTTGGGAAGTCAGGTGGTTCATGGTCAGTATGATACCGATAAACAGGAGGATTGACCCGAATAGGACGATGAGATACGGGGTACCGTTAATCAGGTCGTCCATATTTTCTGCTTCGGGGTATTTGATGCTAAGATAGACTGACAATGAATTGTTTAGTACATGCATCAGTATACAAGGTATCAGACTGCCTGTTTTGTAATAAGTCCATGCCAGCAGGATACCGATCAGAAAAGCCGGAAGGATCTGGGCGGGATTTATATGAAAGACACCGAACAGAAGTGCGGAAATCAGAATTGCTTTAGTCGGATTGTATTGCTGAAGTAAAGCGTGGGTGATGGCTCCGCGAAACAATAACTCTTCAAGTACGGGACCTACGATGGCTATTGCAAGAATGCCGCCCCAACCGGATTGGAGAATGTTGAAAGATTGTTCCATGATATTGGGAATCCAATCCAGCAGGCTCATTAGTGAGGAAACTGCAAACCCGCAAGTTAGGATTGCAATGGCACTACAGACCAGATAAGGGGCTGACACAGGTAACCATGTTGCCTTCTTTTTTACTGATATAACCGGCTTTCCATAGATAAATACCCATCATAATCTGACCGGCTAGTTGTGCCGGGATCATAATCATTTGCGTCAGAGTGACTTTATCCAGATTTCCCGTGGTGACGAACAAATAGATCGTACAGGGAATCATAATCAGGATTGGAGCAATAATCTGCGCAATGAGAAGGTCTATTAATACTAATTTGATAGCCGTTTTCATGTTTTTTTATTTAGTGGTAAAGAAACTATAGATAAACATAGCTAACATGGATATAGCTATTACCACCAAAGAGATGCTCATAAATGACTTTTGCATAAGAATCTATTTTTTAAGAATTGTTTCTGTCTCTTCAGCATCCTTATGGAGCTGTGTTATTAACTCGTCGATACTGGAGAATTTCAGTTCGGGACGTGTCCGTTTAACAAAAGTAAGCCGGATGAATTTATCATATATGTCAGAATGGAAGTGGAGGATATTCACCTCAATCGTCCGGTTCGGACCATTGTCAATCGTCGGGCGGACACCTATATTCAGCATCCCCATATACGTTTTCCCGTCAAATGTTACCCATACGGCATATACACCATCGGCAGGAATTAGTTTATCGGGATCATCCACCCGTAAATTGGCCGTTGGGAAACCTATCTTTCTGCCTACCAGATAACCTCCTACTACGATCCCGTCAAAAAATATTCATATTTCAGACAATGGGCGGCCAGGCTAACTTCTCCTTCATGAAGAAGTTTGCGGATCAGGGAAGAGCTCACCGGAATGTTGGGTTCGTTCCCTATTTCTATATTGCTGGTATACGCTTTGGGCGCGAATTACTTCTATGCCAATTTCTTTTTCCATAACGTACATAATCCTTGAAACCTTCGCTGCGGTTATGTCCGAAACGATGGTCATAGCCGATAACCAGATATTTTACCTGATAACGCTCTTTTTAGCAACTGTGTCATAAACTCCCGGGCAGTGAGCCGGGAAATTTCCGGTGAAATCAAGCATCAGGCAGTAGTCTACCCCGATGTCTGCAAGCAGACTTATTTTTTCTTCGGGGGGTAGTCAGAAGTTCCGGACGATACTCCACATTCATCACTTTTCGGGGATGAACGGGAAAAGTAACCAATGCAGAACGTAGACCTTTGGCGGCGGCTATCTCTTTCACTTGTTGAATCAGATAGCGATGTCCTGCATGCACTCCGTCAAAGAAGCCGATGGTAGCTACGCAGGGTTCTGGTTTTATAGCCGATATGTCACGTATAATCTGCATATCTCTATTAAATTATTTTTGTTGAAAAGATGACTCCAGTCTTCGCCGGCTTTTGCCGTATAAGTAGAATTCCTAAGTTCTGTGCTGTCTTTTACAGTTTATTTCGGAATCATCAATAAAAAGAGGTCTCCTTCGGATCGATACCCGCATCTTCAGTCACTGCTTTGAATATCTCCGGTTCGGGTTTGGCCATTTCATTTCATAAGAAAGATAAGTCTTTTCGAAGTAGTCCTCTACTTTGAAGGTGCGGTAGGGGAATAGATTCTTACAAGTCCATTTCCAATGAATCTCGTTTGTATTACTCAACAAATAGACTACATATTTTTCGCGTAACTTCAGCAATAAATCAAGTTTGTGTGTTGGTATATCTACCAGAAAACTATTCCAGGCGGCATCAATTTGTTTGTCACTAACTACTTTTTCCTATCATTTCGCGAACGCCGTTACGAAATTCTGCGGGAGTAATCAATCCTTTTCTCCTGCTGCATCAGGATTCCGTCCTGATTTGATGTCCAATAGTTCCTCCACGTTACGGAGCCCTAATTTCTGGAAGTTCTCGATACAACGTTGACGGTCGAGATTGATAAGTACACCGCCTAAATCAATAAGAAGGTTTTTTAATTCCTTTACTTTTCATTTCTTTTTCTTTTGTGAATAATACGCTGAACAAGGCGAACAAGTTCTCCAACCCATAACACCATGGACGAAACGCCTATAATCAGAAGCCACGTCTGCCAGTCGAGCGGCACCGTGCGGAATACAGCTGCACCGAACTGTACGATCAGAAATTGGCCGATCAGGATAGCCAGCACAATTAACTCCATGCCATACGATTTGGAAAGTCCTTTGAATGCCGAGTCGGTAGTGCCGAACACACGTGCATTAAACAGGTTCCAGAATTGTAACATGACAAAGAAGGTGAAGAAAATAGTGAGGTTGTGTACATCCATACCTTTTTGCACTGTGGTCGAAATAATAAATCATTCCGAGCAGTACGATGAGGAAAGATAGAACCTACCCCTAATATGTTAGACCTCATTGCTTTGCTGATAATGAAATCAGTACTGCGACGAGGCTTTTCGAGCATAACAGTTTCGCTGGGCGGAATAGAAGCCAGGGCCAGCGCTGCGAAAGTATCCATAATCAAGTTTACCCACAACATCTGCGTCACAGTCAACGGAAGTTCCGTGCCGATAACGGAACCCAATAGAACGATAAGTAATGCAACGAAGTTGATCGTTAACTGGAAAACGATGAAACGCTGGATATTCTTATAAAGCGAACGTCCCCACATGACGGCGGTTCCGATACTGTTGAACGAATCATCAAGCAATGTAATATCACTGGCCTCTTTGGCTACAGAAGTTCCTGTACCCATTGATAAGCCGACTTGTGCATGGTTCAGAGCAGGCGCATCATTTGTTCCGTCTCCGGTTACGGCTACTACCGCTCCTTTTTGCTGGAGCAACTGCACAAGGCGTTGTTTGTCTGTAGGACGGGCACGCGACATAATTTTCAAATCCATTACCCTGTCAAGTGCTTCTTCGTCACTCAATTCAGCAAAAGCAACACCAGTGATACGATTCCGGTCGGTGTCGGTTTCCGGCTTCCAAAGACCTATCTGACGAGCAATCTCGGTTGCAGTCCCCGGAGTGTCGCCGGTCACAATCTTGATACCGATACCTGCCGACTGACATTTGGCTACGGCGGCAGGAACATCCGGACGAATCGGGTCAGAGATAGCAACCACTCCCAAGAAGTTCAAGTCGTTTGCCGAAACAAGTTCCACACAATCATTCGGTTCATTCTCCTCTACGATTTTGAAGGCGAAGCCCAGTGTGCGCATCGCCATATTCTGGTAATTCAGTAGTTGTGCTTCTACTGTGGAACGATATTCTACGGCATCCACCCGTCTTCCGTCCAAGACAACTTCTTTACATTTGCCCAGAACAATTTCGGGAGCACCTTTTATATAGAGTATTTTCTTTCCGATTAATGGTGATTCTACAAGCGTAGCCATGAACTTGCGCTCCGTAGAGAAGGTTGAGCTGGTCGAGAACACGGGCGTTCTCACGGAGTTTCAGGTAATTTCTTCCCTGACTATTGAGCCATAATAGTAAGGCCACTTCCGTCGGATTTCCTACTCCTTTCGGCTTTTCCCCGGTTTCTGTTTCCTCAAGGAAGGCGGTCGAATTAGCGCTGATTCCCTCTGCAATCAATGCACTGATATCATCATCGGACAGGTTACTGCCGTTTTTGATTCCATAGAAGTTTGGTTCGTGTACTTGCATCAGATTTTTGCGTCAGCGTACCGGTTTTATCCGTACAGATGAGAGTGATAGCACCCATTGTCTCGCAAGCGTGCATTTTCCGAACCAGGTTGTTGGTAGAAAGCATACGGCGCATATTTAGGGCCAGACTAAGAGTTACACTCATCGGTAATCCTTCGGGAACAGCAACAACAATCAGCGTAACAGCCATCATAAAGTATTTAAGTGTCCGTTCAAATACCGGAAGCCATTCGTGCCAGCCGTTTAATGCACCGGAAATCAAAATATAGCAATACATCTTTTACGAAGAAGATAAGGAAAAGCCAGGCCGGCAACAGTAAAAACCAATTTTTCCGATTAGATTGGCTAATTTGGTCAACTGTATATTTAGTGGAGTCGGTTCAAGGTTTTCTTCCGTACTTTGGCGGGCCACTTTTCCTATTTCCGTTGCATCTCCTACGTGCAGAACGCGCATTGTGCCATGACCGTCGACTACCGTAGTGCCACGCATCACCAAATTAGAGGCGTAAGTCGCTTCTTCGTCAAAATCTGCTTCTATAATCGTCTTATTGATAACAGGTTCTCCGGTCAGGTTGGATTCGTTTACTTGCAAAGAGATAGCTTCCACCAATTCTCCGTCAGCCGGGATTTCTTTCTCCGGTTTCCAAAATCACGATGTCGCCTACAACTATATCTTTGCGCGGAACTTCCTGTACGCGGCCGTTACGAATCACTTTAACTAGTGTTTCCTCATTAACGGCATTCAGTAAGTCGAATTTTTTGTTGGCATCATATTCAAAAAAGAAACCGATACCCGTAGCCAGCAAGATAGCGGCTATGATACCGATCGTTTCGGCGTACTCATTTTCGATAATGGAAATAATCAACGAAAAGACGGCTGCAACTAGCAGTACGCGTACGACCGGGTCCTCAAATTTCTCAAGATAAAGTTTCCATAAAGAAGGACGCTTGGGGGGTGTTAACAGGTTTATACCATTCTTTTCCCTGCTTTGTAGGACCTCACTGTCCGTAAGGCCTAAATGATTGTAATCATCTTTATTTGTACTCATGCAGATACATGCGTTTAGTTTGGACTGCAAAAATACAACATATAATTGTGATAAAATGTTTAATTAAAACTTTTTATGAAGTAGAATTTCTTACTGAGGTTTGCCGCATGAAAGATAAGGGAGGGTAAACCAGAAGGTAGAACCTTCTCCTTCAATGGAATCCGCTCCGATCTGGCCGCTCAATTTGCCTACAATCGTTTGTGAAATCGAAAGTCCCAGTCCTGCACCTTTTTGGTCTTTATTCAGTTTCACAAAACGCCCGAATACATTCGACAGTTTTTTCTGCCGGTATGCCCGTACCCGTGTCTTTCACGTAGAAATATAGTTCAGTATCTTTAGCTTCATAACCGATACGGATATTTCCTTCCCGGGTAAATTTAATAGCGTTGCCCACGAAATTGGAAATGACCTGTGCCACCCGATTGCGGTCGGTCTGTATAAGGCAGGAAGAAAGTGAAGGCTCTGCTATTATCTGTACTTTTCCTCCGGCATCATTAATCCTCATTTGGAAAAGTCTTTTGTAAATCGGATAGCAACAAATTAATATCTACCGTTGAATACACAAATTCTAAAGTGCCCGCTTCTATTTTTGACATATCAAGAATATCATTTACTAATTGCATCAGAAGATCGGCATTCATTTTGATAATTTCTTGGTATTGTGTTTTTTCTTTCTTCTGTGTTTGCGCTGCCCATTACTTCTGCAAACCCGGTGATAGCATTCAGCGGAGTACGAATCTCATGGCTCATGTTGGCCAGGAAGGCTGATTTTGCTATATCTGCATTTTCCGCTTTCTCTTTTGCCACTTTTAATTCCCTTTCTACTTGTTTCAAATGGGTAATATCATGTACGGTAAGCACCATATTTTCTTCTTCATTGAGGAGGAAATAAGAGCCGGAAATAACGGCTTCACAGGCTACCGTTTGATTTTCGGAAGTAACCATATTCAAAGTGGCTTCCAGATTAGTGAATCCTCTTCTTTGTTCGAAAGCCTGACGGATAGCCTGGCGTATAGGACAGGAGCCACAATAAACATGTGTACCGCAACCTCCCTCTGCCGATAATGCATTACAGCACTGCAACAAATCACCTACTCTTTTTTTTCTTCCGGTCCTTTTTTCGTGTTCCGGTCTGTTGGTAGTAATTCGTTTTCAGCACTTTGAAGTCGTTGTTTATTAACAGGATGAAGGCGTGTACATTTTTCAAGATAGCACTGGCAACATGGTTGGTATGTTCTAGTTTTCTGGATTCCCGAAATAACCGTTTCTGCATTCGAAGGCATTTCCTGCGCTCCCCACAAAAAACTGATTAGCAGGATTGCACATAAAATTATGAGGGTAGATAAAAGTGCTATTAACATGACATAATATTGTTGGTTCAGCTTGTTGAATACGGTTACAAAGATAGTTTTTTTCTTTCATTATAAAAAAGTGTTGAACAAATATCTTGTTATTTGTGTTATATTAATTAGAAAACCAATTAAAAATACGAACGTTATGAAGAAGTACATTTGCACGGTCTGTGAATACATTTACGACCCCGCACAAGGAGATCCTGATAGCGGTATTGAACCAGGAACTGCTTTTGAAGACATTCCAGATGATTGGACTTGTCCTCTATGCGGAGTCGGGAAAGAAGATTTCGAGCCGTACGAAGGATAAAACAAAGGGAGAGAATTTATTAAGAGGAAATGGCCGGATACAAATCGTATCCGGCTATTTTTATTTTTTTGAATAAAAATATAATGCTGATTATAAATGTAGTATCTTTGATGCAAAAATATAGAATTATGCATAACAAGGCAACTACCAGTTCTAACTTCCTCTTATATCCTGTTATCTCTTTTTTGTTGATGTTCGGGCTTTTAATAGCTGGTTGTAGTGATAATGAGAATGAAGAAGAACTACCTGCTCCTGATGTTCCTGATTATAGTACGATAATAGTCAAAGACATACAGAATATGCCGAAAAATTTTACATTCGACCGGGTGGAGGTAAAAGTGACCGGCTTGACTGGCAAGTGATTGAAACTCTTATATTCCCTTATGAAAACGGGCAAATTGTAATGACACTTCCTGCTACTTTCCCTTCGGAAAGACTTCAGAAAGTAGATCGGCGGAATGGTGATATGGCTGGTTATTGGACTGGAACCTCAAATGACGGTGATGCGCTTGTAGCAACATTGGGAGACTTTTTTGTTTTTAATGGCGATACGAGGGTAGGACGAATAGCACTTTCCAATTGGTCCGGCAATGGATCGTCTGCGGAAAAAGCAACATTGGTGAGTTATCAGTATGCCGACCGCCCCTTCATATTGACCGGCAGTGATAAATCTTATTATTATAGCGAGTGTTCCTTTAATAAAGGGTGGAATATTTTTGCTAATATCAATCCCTCGGAAGGCAGTTCGCAAAAGGTACTTCGGACAACTACCGTCCCGGAATCTACTTTATTCTGGCGACTGGCAGAATCCTATGTCTATAATAAATAGTGAGTAAATACAAAATAATTGATAAAGAAAAAAGGAGAAGCAGATGCATTAGTACATAACTGCTTCTCCTTTTTCTATTCTTTATTTTTCCTATTTAGGAAGCTTTCTTTTCTTTTACATCACTGCTGGCTTCTACCACATTTACTATATAATCACCCAGTTTCTCACATTCGGCGATAATATCCATATAGTAAACTCCCATTTGATAATCATATTCCTTGTTGTTTACATCCAAGATGTTCTGATTCTTCAATTGGTTGCGGTAATTATTGATTTCGTTTTCGATATTGAAAGACTTGTTGATATCAATACTCTGATGTTCCGGTTTCTCTACTACCACAATCATTTGTGCAAGAGCGTCGTTCGTCAGCTTCATCATAAAATGGATATGCTCATATTGCTTTTCGGTGAAGTCTTGATTTGTCTGGCGTTTCCGGTTAATCGTACGTGCCAAGTTGTAACAACTGTCCCCGATACTTTCAATTTCCGTCACTTCACGCAACATGGCGCGTATCTGTAACTTACTTTCAGAACTCAAACGACCCTCTGATACTTGATTCAGGTAGTTGGCTATCTCCAGTTCCATGTTGTCGCTGATATTCTCGTATTTCTCTATCCGGCTGAACAACTTATTGAAATCATCATCCTTTTCCGTATGCAGCAAATCTTGCACCATGCCGAACATACGGTGGGTACGTTCAGCGAATAAATGAATTTCCTTACGTGCCTGAAGGATGGAAAGTTCTGCCGTAGAAAGCATACCGCCTGTAATGAACCGCAGTCTTGGTTCTTCGTCTTCTTCCTTCGGGTGGATTAAAGCGCATACGGTACGTTCAATTAACTTCACACCCCATATCAGGATACATACGTTGCAGATATTGAAAATAGAGTGGAAGGCGGACAGTTTGTAAGAGATAGCAACTTCCGGATTACTTGTCTGGAAGAAAGTATCTACTACCCAGTTAACCAACTGCATGAACGGGTGGAAGATAATCAATACCCAGATAACACCGAACACATTAAAAAACAAAATGCGCCAATGCTGCCCGTTTAGCCTGTGTATTGGCTGTTAATGCGGCAAGATTGGCGGTGATCGTAGTTCCGATATTTTTCTCCCAGTACGAGGGGCTGCTCCCAGCTCCAGGCTGATCCAGCCGTTGGCACACATAATCAGTGTGATTGCCATTGTCGCGGCTGAAGCCTGCACAATCATAGTCAGTATCGTACCGATGAATAAGAACAGGAGGATAGAGAAGAATCCCATGTCCGTGTAGTTCTGTACAAAGGCAAGCATTTCCGGGTTGGCATTCAGGTCGGGAGCATTCGCTTTCAGGTAAGAAAGCCCCATGAAGAGGAAAGAAAAACCGAAAATGAATTCACCGACAGACTTACGGTTGCTTTTTGCCGGAGAAGATGAGCGGAAGGGCAATGGCCAGAAGAGGAAGGGCAAATGCGGCCATATCAACCTTAAATCCGAAAATTGAGATAATCCAGGCAGTGACCGTAGTACCGATATTGGCACCCATGATGACACTGATAGATTCAGCGAGAGTGAGTAACCCGGCATTCACGAAACTCACGACCATTACCGTCGTTGCTGAAGAAGATTGGATAAGGGCTGTGATTAACACACCTGTTAAAACTCCGTTACCCTGTTGGTAGTCATTGCCGTCAAGATACTTCGTAGTCTGTCACCCGCGACCTTTTGCAAGCCCTCACTCATTATCTTCATTCCGTACAGGAAGAGCCCTAATGAACCTATGAGCTTTAAAAAATCATAAAAAGAATATTCCATCTATAATATTGTTAATGGTTATTTGTTCTCAGTCTGATTATAAGTATATTAGTCCCAAATTATTCACCTTTTAACGAACTCGATGAAACAGATGTTACAAATATGTTGCAAAAATAACAATATTTCTAAAGAATTCCCCCATCGGGAGCTCACTTTTGGATATTTATTACGGTTTTTAATCTTAATTTTCCTTATCAAGTGGTTAGTGCTAAAGTCAATAACCGCTCTGAGGGACTTAATTTTTAGGGTATATAATAATAAGGATATAGAGTTTCTGGACGTGAGAGACCAGTCCGGTATGCGTACCTATGTCCGTTCGCTCTGTTTTGTACTGTTTAAGGCGGTCACGGAATTGTTTCCCGAGGGCAAGCTGTTTGTAGAACATCCCGTTTCGAAAGGTTATTTCTGTAATCTGCGTATCGGGCGTCCCATTGAATTGGAGGATGTGAAACGCATCAAGCAACGTATGCAGGAGATTATTGCAGAAAATATACCCTATCATCGTATCGAATGCCATACAGCCGAAAGGCTGTACGCATTTTCAGCGAACGGGGTATGAATGATAAAGTCCGGTTGCTCGAAACTTCCGGTTCCCTCTATACCTATTATTATACGTTGGGCGATACGGTCGATTACTATTATGGCAACCTGTTGCCCAGCACCGGCTATCTTAAACTGTTTGACATCGTGAAGTATTACGATGGACTATTGCTGCGTATTCCCAGCCGCGAGAATCCCGAAGTGTTGGAAGACGTTGTAAAGCAGGAAAAGATGTTGGACGTCTTTAAAGAATATCTGAACTGGAGCTATATCATGGGACTCAACAATGCAGGCGATTTCAACCTCGCTTGCGAAGAAGGCCATGCAACAGATTTGATTAACGTTGCTGAGGCATTGCAGGAAAAGAAGATAGCCCAGATTGCCGATACCATTTTTCATCGTGGCGAAAACGGCAACCGGGTGAAACTGGTACTGATTGCCGGACCGTCTTCTTCCGGAAAGACCACTTTCAGCAAGCGGCTTTCAATCCAGTTGATGACAAATGGGTTGAAACCTTTTCCTATCTCTCTCGATAATTATTTCGTAGACCGTGAGGATACTCCTTTGATGAAAACGGAAACTATGATTATGAATCGCTTTTACGCGCTCGACCTCGAAGCCTTGTTCAACCAACAGCTTTGCAAGCCTTGCTGCGTGGTGAAGAAGTAGAACTTCCCCGCTTTAATTTTGCTCTCGGCAAGAAAGAATTTAAAAGGTGATAAACTGAAAATTGAAGATAACACGATTCTGATATTGGAAGGTATTCATGCCTTGAATCCGGAGTTGACGCCACATATTCCTGCCGAACGTAAATTTAAGATTTATGTATCGGCATTGACCACTATCTCTCTAGACGACCACAACTGGATTCCTACTACCGACAATCGTCTGTTGCGTCGTATTATCCGTGATTTCAATTATCGGGGCTATTCTGCCCGTGAAACTATTTCACGTTGGCCTAGTGTGCGTGCCGGTGAAGATAAGTGGATATTCCCTTATCAGGAAAATGCAGATGTAATGTTCAATTCAGCTCTTCTTTTTGAGTTTGCAGTGCTCCGCCTGCACGCTGAACCTATATTAATGGGAGTTCCGCGTAATTGCCCGGAATACTGCGAAGCCTATCGTTTGTTGAAATTCATCAAATATTTTGTTCCGGTTCAAGACAAAGAAATACCACCGACTTCTTTGCTTCGGGAATTTTTAGGAGGAAGCAGCTTTAAATATTAAGTAGGAAAATTAGGATATATTCGTTTTTTCAATTTACTTTGCGTAATTATCCCAACCTGTCTGTTAGGGTCAGATAGGTTGGAATACGAAACAGCAATAATTAAATTCGTTGGAATTATTCAGACGAGAGGGTCAATAACTGTTATATGGCACTTGAATAAATGAACCTTTGGGTATTTATTCTGTTATGAAGATATTACATACAACAAAAAAACGGGAATATGATTTTTTATAATAATCTTTTGGCAAAATGGTTCTTAGGGAAAAAAGCATTATTTTATGGTAGGCGGGCTTTTCTTTACCCGATATAAATATTTAGAAGTTTGGGAAGATATGGAATTACGGATACATGCAAGGCAATATTGGGAATGTTTCTTTTTGACTTTAGCTCCGGCATTAATTTTGTCTTTGTGGCTTTCGTGGTGGTGGATGATAGTTCCTTTCGTTACCTATGACATACTTTATTGGTTGGAAAAAGCATTCCGTTCTCATTCTGTATTCAACTGGGAAGCGGTAGAAAATTGTGGTGATACGCTTTATTTAAGAAAAAGAAAATCTTATGCATGGATGAAATGGTACGGTAAAAGACGTTGCCTTTATCCGATTGGGACGAATAAAGGTCGTTTCTTTATGAAACTGTTCATTTGGGCACTCCTATAAAAATGACGGAGGTTTTCCGGTATTAATGAAAAACTTCCGTCATTCTAGTGGTTGTCTGAGAAGCCAGTGTTAATGCGATTAATTTTTTGCTTATCGTAAAGCTTCCACTTCGTCCGGAGTCAGAGGGATTTTCTTACCCAATCTGCGGGCACCAGTTTCCGTAATCAGGTAGTCTTCTTCGTTGCGGATACCACCGAAATCCTTGTAAGTTTCCACTTTTTCGTAGTTGATGAAATCGGCAAACTTCTTTTCCGCCTTCCACATATCTATCAATTCGGGAATGAAATAGATACCCGGTTCTACCGTATGCACAAATCCCGGTTCCAACGGAATGGCGAGACGTTGTGATTTACGTCCGAACTGCGTGCTTTTCGGTTGTCCGTTATATCCTACCCAGATTTCACCCAAGTTTTCCATATCATGAACATCCAGTCCCATCATATGACCTAATCCGTGCGGATAGAACAACGCATGAGCACCCTCGCGTACGGCGTCTTCTGCATTTCCTTTCATCAGCCCCAGTGTCTTCATTCCTTCTACCATTACACGGGCGGACAATTCATAAACTTCCATGTAGGGAATGCCCGGACGTAGCGCTTTGACCGATTCCAGATGCATGGCATTCTGTATTTCGTAAACTTCGCGTTGACGGGTAGTAAACTTTTTGTCAGCAGGAACCGTGGACGACATATCGCCGGCATAGCCCGATTCAATTTCCGCACCCGCATCAATCAGGAACAAATCACCCGGTTTCACGAGATTGCCGTGATAATGATTGTGCAGCGTCTGTCCGTTGATAGTAGCGATAGTGGCAAAAGAAAGTTCGCAGTTGTTAGCTTGCGCTACCCGGTTCATTTCGGCTACCACTTCATACTCGTACATCCCCGGGCGGAGTACCTTCATCGCTGTGATATGCATATCGGCCGTCACATCGCACGCCTTTTCTATTTCTACGATTTCTTCCGCAGATTTATAATTACGTTGTGCGATTACGGCACGGATAAAAGGCACCGAGCCTTCCTGACGTGCAGGCGGTATCCCCAGCCAATCCATTAGCTTCAGTTTATGTTCGGGGCGGTAAGGAGGCAGATAATGAATCGCCTTTCCTTTCTGCACACATTTATGCAGATAACCGACGATGTCGGCCGAAGGCATTATATCTTTTACTCCTACACGTTCGCATTTTTCGCGTAGCGTAGGCTGCGATCCCATCCATACGATAGCGTCAATAGACAGTTCATCACCAAAAATGATTTCTTTGTCCTCATCAATATCAATAATTGCCGAAAGTTCGGCGCATGAAAGTCCGAAGTAATAAAGGAATGTAGAATCCTGACGATAACGGAACGTGTTATCCTCATAATTCAGCCCGCACTCGTCATTTCCACAGAAATAACAAAACTCCGGAGCCTAAATTCTTTTTCAGCAGGGCTCTGCGCTGCATATACGTCTCTTTGGCAAACATACTGTCTTAATTTTTAAGTTCGTGCAACAAAGATAAAGATTTTTGTGTTATAGGATTAAAAATTATCTCCCTAATCTGTGTAATCTCTAGTTAAAAAGTTACTTTTGTAGCGAGAAACAGTAGAAAGCAAAAACGAATATGGCACTAAGGTTCCCGTCAAATACAATCGCAGGCGCAACAGCAGGTACAAACGCTCTCGCCCCAGCAGATTCTGGTCGTGAAACTGTTGGAGCTTCCCGCAGTAGAACTGGAAGATCGTATCCATGCTGAACTATTGGAAAATCCGGCACTCGAAGAAGGAAGAGAAGAATCCGCAGCGGACGAATATTCCGATGTTGAAGGTTCTGAAGATGGCATGGATAATGCATCCACCGACTATGATTCTTTGAATGACTACCTCACCGAGGACGATATTCCCGACTATAAACTGCAAGAGAACAATCGTTCGCAAGATGATCAGCCGGAAAATATTCCCTTCTCCGAATCTACCTCCTTTTATGAAATATTGAAGGAGCAACTCGGTGAACGCAATCTGACAGAACATCAGAATGAACTGGTGGAATACCTCATCGGTTCATTAGACGACGACGGACTGCTCCGCAAATCACTTGAAAGCATTTGTGACGAACTGGCCATCTATGCCGGAGTAGAATCCACCGAGGAAGAACTGGAAGAAGCATTGTGCATCTTGCAGGACTTTGATCCCGCAGGAATCGGTGCCCGTACTCTCCAGGAATGCCTGTTGTTACAGATCTGCCGGAAGAAGGATGAAGAACGGACCCCCAACCCCTATATTGGAACTCGAAGAACGTGTTATCAGAGACTATTATGAAGAATTCACCCGCAAGCATTGGGAGAAAATCATCAGGAAACTGGATGTCGACGAAGATACGTTTAATGAAGTTATCAGCGAAATCACCAAGTTGAACCCGCGTCCCGGTGCCTCTTTGGGAGAAACTATCGGGAGAAACCTCCAGCAGATCATTCCCGATTTCATCGTGGAAACATACGATGACGGAACAATCAATGTCAGTCTCAATAACCGTAATGTTCCCGAGCCTTCGTATGAGCCGTGACTTCACAGAAATGGTGGAAGAACATACTAAAAATAAGTTCAACCAGACAAAGGAATCAAAAGAAGCCATGATGTTCCTCAAGCAGAAAATGGATGCGGCACAAGGGTTCATTGATGCTATCAAACAGCGGCAGAATACGTTGATGACCACTATGCAGGCGATTATCGACTTGCAGCGTCCTTTCTTCCTCGAAGGAGACGAATCTTTGTTGAAACCGATGATTCTGAAAGATGTGGCAGAACGTACCGGACTGGATATTTCCACGATTTCCCGTGTCAGCAACAGCAAATATGTACAGACTAACTTCGGTATCTATCAGCTTAAATTCTTTTTCGTTGACGGATATACAACGGAAGACGGCGAAGAAATGTCTGTCCGTGAGATTCGCAAGATCCTGAAAGAGTGCATCGACAGCGAAGACAAGAAGAAACCGCTGACAGATGACGAACTGGCGGATATCTTAAAAGAAAAAGGATACCCTATCGCCCGCCGGACGGTCGCCAAGTATCGTCAGCAAATGAACATTCCCGTAGCGAGACTTCGGAAGTGATAGGAAGAAGTAACATGAAAATGAGAGTTGAGATTTTGTAATAAATAACTAGTAATAAAAAGAAGAGTGGATAAAGAAAGAGAGCATATCATAGCGGATAAGACCATGTTGCGGGTAGCGAGAGTTACCTCAATGGTGTTTACTCCATTTTCGATTCCGTTTTTGTCGTTTTTGGTGTTATTCCTTTTTTCTTATCTTCGTATCATGCCGATACAATATAAGTTGATTGTGTTGGGAATTGTTTATTGCTTTACCATACTGACGCCTACCATTACTATCTTCCTGTTTCGTAAGATTAATGGCTTCGCCCGTCAGGAATTGAGCGAACGTAAGAAACGCTATGTACCTATCCTGCTGACTATCATCTCGTATGTATTCTGCCTGCTGATGATTCGCAATCTGAATATCCCCTGGTATATGACAGGCATTATTCTGGCATCTCTGGTAGTTTCTGTCATTTGTATTGCCGTCAACCTGAAATGGAAACTGAGCGAGCACATGGCAGGAATAGGTGGAGTGATCGGAGGACTGGTCTCTTTCAGTGCGTTGTTCGGTTATAATCCCGTAGCATGGTTGTGCCTGTTTATCCTGATTGCAGGTATACTGGGTTCCGCACGGATTATTCTGGGACATCATACATTGGGTGAGGTACTTTCCGGCTTTACGGTCGGTCTGGTAGCTGCTCTGCTGGTGCTTCATCCGGTGAGTAACCTTTTATTTCGAGTATTTTTATTTTAACAACAGTATAAATCCTAAAAACTAATTATTATGAACTTTCCACAGAATTTGAAGTACACGAACGAACACGAATGGATTCGCGTAGAAGGAGACATTGCTTATGTTGGTATCACAGACTATGCACAAGAACAGTTGGGCGATATTGTATTTGTAGACATCCCTACTGTCGGTGAAACGTTGGAAGCCGGTGAGGTATTCGGTACTATCGAAGTAGTGAAAACAATTTCCGATCTTTTCTTGCCGGTGGCCGGTGAAGTGATCGAACTGAATGAAGCGTTGGAAGAAAATCCGGAACTGGTTAATAAAGACCCGTACGGTGAAGGCTGGCTGATTAAGGTGAAGCCTGAAGATATTAAAGCAGTGGAAGACTTGCTGGATGCGGAAGCATATAAAGCAGTAGTAAACGGATAAAAGTCCCGTCACTGTAAAACTGTAATTTGTAACTGGTAAATAGTAATTAACATGACTCAATTGTAAGTATCATCATGGGCAGTACGTCCGACCTTCCTGTTATGGAAAAGGCGGCACAACTGCTGAATGATATGCATGTACCGTTCGAAATGAACGCTCTGTCTGCTCACCGCACGCCGGAGGCTGTGGAAGAGTTTGCGAAGAATGCCCGCAACCGTGGCATTAAAGTAATTATCGCTGCTGCCGGAATGGCTGCCGCCCTTCCCGGTGTGATTGCGGCCAACACTACACTTCCGGTGATCGGAGTGCCCGTTAAAGGTTCCGTGCTTGACGGTGTAGATGCCCCTCTATTCGATTATTCAGATGCCTCCGGGAATCCCAGTGGCTACTGTGGCTATTAACGGAGCAATGAATGCTGCTATCCTGGCTATCCAGATGCTTGCATTGAGTGATGAAAAGTTGGCGGAAACTTTTGCTGCTTACAAGGAAGGTTTGAAGAAGAAAATCGTAAAAGCGAACGAAGAACTGAAAGAAGTGAAGTTTGAATATAAAACGAACTAATGGATCTATTCAATTATTTTCGAAGAGAAACCACAGAAGTAAATATTGGGGCTGTACCGTTGGGCGGCCCCAATTCTATTCGTATCCAGTCGATGACCAACACGTCTACGCAGGATACACAGGCTTGTGTGGACCAGGCCAAGCGAATTGTGGATGCGGGTGGCGAGTATGTCCGCCTGACAACGCAAGGCATCAAGGAGGCCGAAAATCTGATGAACATCAATATCGGCTTGCGCAGTCAGGGATACATGGTTCCGTTGGTTGCCGATGTGCATTTCAATCCCAAGGTAGCTGATGTGGCGGCTCAATATGCCGAGAAGGTGCGGATTAATCCGGGCAACTACGTAGATGCTGCGCGTACTTTTAAGAAACTGGAATATACAGACGAAGAGTATGCGCAGGAAATACAGAAAATCCGTGACCGCTTTGTCCCGTTCCTGAATATCTGCAAAGAGAATCATACGGCTATCCGTATCGGAGTAAACCACGGATCGTTGTCCGACCGTATCATGTCGCGCTACGGCGATACTCCGGAAGGAATGGTAGAATCCTGCATGGAATTTCTTCGTATCTGTGTTGAAGAACATTTCACGGATGTTGTCATTTCGATAAAGGCCTCCAATACGGTCGTAATGGTAAAGACTGTCCGGTTGTTGGTCGCTGTCATGGAAAAGGAAGGCATGGCTTTCCCTCTGCATCTCGGAGTGACGGAAGCCGGAGACGGTGAAGACGGACGTATCAAATCCGCCTTGGGTATCGGCGCATTGCTGTCCGACGGTTTGGGAGATACCATTCGTGTATCTTTGAGCGAGGCTCCCGAAGCCGAAATCCCGGTTGCCCGTAAACTGGTGGATTACATCCTGTTGAGGCAGGAGCATCCGTATATCCCAGGACTGGAGGCACCGGAGTTTGATTATCTGTCTCCCTTGCGTCGTCAGACAAAGGCTGTCCGCAATATAGGAGGCGAACACGTGCCGGTAGTCATTGCCGACCGCATGGATGGAAAAACGGAAGTAAATCCGCAGTTCACACCGGACTATATTTATGCCGGAAGAGCACTGCCCGAACAACGTGAAACGGGTGTGGAATATATCCTCGATGCCGATGTGTGGGTGGGAGAATCCGGAACATGGCCTGCTTACAATCACGCACAACTGCCGTTAATGGGCGGCTGCAATGCAGAACTTAAATTCCTGTTTATGCCCTATATGGCACAGACGGATGAAGTGATTGCCTGCTTGAAACAGCATCCGGAAGTTGTAGTTGTTTCCCAAAGCAATCACCCGAACCGTTTGGGTGAACATCGTGCCCTGGTACATCAACTTATGACGGAAGGATTGCAGAATCCGGTTGTTTTCTTCCAGCATTATGCGGAGGATAATGCCGAAGATTTACAGATAAAGTCTGCTGCCGATATGGGGGCGCTGATTTTCGACGGTCTATGCGACGGAATTTTTTCTTGTTCAATCAAGGGGCCTGAGCCATGCTGTCGTTGATGCAACCGCTTTCGGAATCTTGCAGGCCGGCCGTACCCGTACTTCCAAAACGGAATATATTTCTTGTCCCGGCTGTGGACGTACGCTCTACGATTTGGAGAAAACAATCGCTCGCATCAAAGCTGCCACTTCACACTTGAAAGGGTTGAAGATCGGTATAATGGGATGCATTGTGAATGGCCCCGGCGAAATGGCGGATGCCGATTACGGCTATGTCGGTGCGGGACGAGGCAAAATCAGCCTGTATAAAGGTAAGGTTTGCGTGGAAAAGAATATTCCTGAAGAAGAGGCGGTAGACAAACTATTATCTTTGATTCAGACTGATCGGAAAGAATAGGAGGCTTTAATTTGACTCATTAATATTCTAAGGACAGAAGTTGCTTTAAATTCGTTTGGAGTAATTTCTGTCTTCTGTTACTAGAAAAGTTTTTTGGTTCTTCTTCAAATTTGGTGGTAATTTAACCAGTCGGTGGTATCTCCATTGAAGGTGTGTCGTAATACACGATTCGCCTTCTTTTTTTTCATTGACTATAAAAATCGGTTCATTTTCTTTAAGCTGCGATATTTTGAGGATTTCTTTGGTTTATGTGTTCGCAACATCTAAATAGAGCAACTGTAAGCTCATAAAACGGTCTAATCAGCCAATCCATACCTTCTTTAGTCATTTTTGCACACATCTTTTTTATATTGAAGGCAATGGCAAAGAAGGCAAAGTCCATGAAGACCTTATCCTTTCCAAAATGGCGGAAACGTTTGTAATTCATATTGTTTTTCATTTGTCCGAACACGGCTTCCGGTTCTATGCATCTCTGTCCTCTGTGTTTCAGTCCTTCCTCTGAGCAGAGCAACTCTTTGGCTTTTTGCTTGTATTTTCTGAGTCTGTGATTCAACTCTATCGTTCTGTTCCCCTTTGCTTTAAAACATCGGCATCTTAGCGGACAGCCTTCACATCTGATGGCTCTGTACCTGGCATTTTCGCTGACATATCCGGATGCTGTTTTCACATGTCTAGTCCCTATCCTTTGCATCTTCTGTCCCATGGGGCAGATACAAAAGTCTTGTTCTTCATTGTAGTAGAAGTTTTCCGCCCTGAACGGGTCCGGTTTGAATCTCGGCCGCTGTTCCATGTGGAAGTAGTTGTATTTGACGTAGCCCGCCATACCGTTTTTCTGACATGAAGCGGTAATTCTCCTCAGAACCGTAGCCGGAATCGGCCACCACCGTATGGGCCAACCTGTCATATCTGCTTGAGAAGGATTGCAGGAAAGGTATCATGGTCAGTGTATCCGTAGGGTTCGGAAAGAGTGCAAAATCGGTAATGAACTGGTTCTCGGTGCCGATCTGGAGGTTGTAACCGGGCTTTGTCTGGCCGTTACGCATGGCATCCTCCTTCATTCTCATGAAAGTAGCGTCCTTGTCCGTTTTGGAATAGGAGTTCCTGTCCTGTAGCGTGTTCAGACGGTTGTCGTATTCCTGCACAGCTTGTCCCCTGTGTTCTTCCAGTTCCTTCAGCTGTTTGCGTTTCTTTTTCAACGCAGTCTTTTCCTCTTTTCGTGGAGGGCTCAGGAACCTGTTCAAGTGCTTTCCGCAATTCTCCAGCCATTTCAGTCAGCATGGCCGGGAGTGAACTCAATCTCCTCATTGCTTTCCGATGAGTTCTCCTGGGCGATGACATCGTCTATCTGCCCTAACAGGACATGTATCTTCTTCATCAGGCGTTCACAGTTCCGCTCAACCGTTTTTCGCCAGACGAAAGTATACTTATTGGCTTTGGACTCAATCTTTGTCCCGTCAATGTATTCCACATTCAGCCTGATGAAGCCTTTGGAAGAGAGAAGGAGTACGGTTTGGTAAATACCTCGTTGATTTCCTTTTCACCCGGTTGCGGAAACGGTTGATGGTAATGAAATCAGGTTTCTCATATCCGGCAAGCCAGATATAATGGATGTCACGATGAAGGAGCCTTTTCAATTTTCCGGCAGGAATAGACGTTGTTCATATAGGCATAGAGAATGACCTTGAGCATCATCCTGGGATGGTAGGGCTGCGGCCGCATTCCTTATACAACTTCCTGAAACTTTCAAGGTTCAGGCTCTCAACCAGAGCGTCAACCATCCGAACTGGATCATGCTCTGCAATATCCTCGTCAATTCTTTGAGGAAAAAAGCACTGTTTGGTTGGAATTATAAGGACGAAAATGTATCTTTGTCATAGTGAAAATCTTATGCCTAAAGATACAAAAAATCTTTAGTAATAACAAAGCCCCAGCCTTGTCAAAGTCGGGGCTTTGTGCTTAAAAAAGAAGGTGCGCATTTTGACACACCTCCTGGCTGAAAGCCGGGGTGGTAGGCAGATACACAATGCTGATAATAACCGACTTACGCATTCACCTACCACCTCCCCTCCCTACGGGGACTCCTCCTTCCTGAAGGAGGAGAATGTTGAATACTATCGACTATCAAATTATTATTTTCTTAATTAATTTTACCACCAAATTTGAAGAAGAATCAGTTTTTTGTTTTCATTTCTCATATTCTCATAACCTAGTGGCTAAATGTAAGATTATTAGTAAGATACCGCTATGAGAAATGTTTTTTGAATTGGTATTTCTCATGCATTTCTCATAGTTTTCTCTTCAAATTCCTTCATTTCTCATACTATTTTCTCTTATTTCTCATAGGGTAATAAATCCTTTCGGTAGTATTTAACCAAGACTTATTCTATCTGGAGGATACCTATTGTTTTCATATAAAACATTAAGTAATAACTAATTATTCACTAACTAATGTCATGTCTTTTTTTTAAGTGATATCTTATTCGTTCTACTTTAGTGAACAGGCTTGTTTACTGGAGTGGCAGGATTTATCTACTGGAGTGCATAGATCTGTCTACTTGAGTGGAACGATAGAAGATGAGATAAGAACATAAATGGATGAAGACGAGATATGATAAGGATGTAGGTAACGTAATATATAAATATCTATTGCTTTACGCGATGTATGTGTAGTCGCTGTCTTTACTATAAATATGTTTTTCTCTTTTTACTTGATTTTAATACTTTTATATAGAATGTGGAGCTATATTAATGTTATCTTAAAGATACGTATTTTATGTAGCGAATTTATTCGTCCTACCGGATATATTGAACCTTGTTTTTCTTATATTTGCAGCACATGATTTCTAAACAATAATTAAATTATTCATTCTTATGAAAAAGATTCTGGTATTATTCGCTTTAACAGCGATAGCTATGGTGAGTGTAAATGCGCAGGACAACTTGAAATGGGGTGTTATGGCAGGTATGAATGTGAGTAAATATACTTTTACCGGTTTTGACAACAGGGTAGGTTTTCATGCAGGTGTCAAAGGCTGAGTTGGGTTATCGCAGGAAGCAAGTGGGGCATACATGGATTTTGCTGCGTTACTGACGTTGAAAGGTGCTAAAATTGATGGAGGATCAATTGCAACCGTTAAATTTAATCCGTATTATTTGGAGATACCGGTGCATGTTGGTTATAAATATGCTGTAAATGAAAACTTTGCGCTGTTTGGTAGCGTAGGTCCTTATTTGGCTGTCGGTCTGTTTGGAAAAGCAAAATTTGAGCATAGGCAATGCGATTGGTGATTGGGCTGATATAGAAGGTATGGAAAGTGTAGGAGGCCTGGAAGGTAAATCTGTATCTGAAGATATATTTGGCGATGACGGGTTCAAACGATTCGACTTCGGCCTCGGATTGAAAGCCGGTGTTGAGTTCAACAAAAAATATCAGGTTGCTTTGAGTTATGATTTCGGGTTGATTGACGTGCAGAAAGATTTGGGTATGAAAAACAGGAACCTGATGATATCATTGGGTTATATGTTCTAAAACGGACTTTGCAACTTTGTTGCACGAATCATTCGTTACCTTTGCAACAGATAAAAAACGAATGAATATGGGGACATTGTTGTTGCGGTGCACATTCATGCACGACAGAAAATAAAAAGAATGCCAGTACTTCGATAGTTCACGAATACTGGAAAGTAGGGCTTTCATTTATACTTCTGATAGGAGGTATTATAATGAATGCCCTGAATTTTGCCTTTTTCCTTGGAGAGTATGTTGCTTTAATATGGTATATCCTGGCTTATCTTCCGGTAGGAATACCAGTGATGAAAGAGGCTTGGGAGGGTATCAGGGAAAAAAGACTACTTCAGCGAGTTTACACTGATGATTGTTGCTACGCTGGGAGCCTTTTATATTGGTGAGTATCCGGAAGGAGTCGCTGTAATGCTGTTTTATACGATAGGAGAGTTGTTTCAGAATAAAGCGGTAGACAGGGCGAAACGTAATATCGGTGCTTTGCTGGATGTGAGACCTGAGAAAGCCTTGGGTGCTTAGGGAGGATAATCTTGTGGTAGAAAGTCCTCAAAATGTAAAAGTAGGAGAGGTCATTGAAATAAAGGCGGGTGGGAGAGTTCCTTTGGACGGAGTGATGTTGAATGAAATCGCTGCTTTTAATACGGCCGCGTTGACGGGAGAAAGTGTTCCCCGTGACATCAGAAAAGGAGAGGAAGTCCTTGCGGGGATGATTGTGACGGATAAAGTAATCAGGATTAAAGTAGAAAGACCTTTCGATAAAAGTGCGCTTGCACGGATATTGGAACTCGTTCAGAATGCTTCGGAACGGAAAGCACCGGCAGAATTGTTTATCCGTAAGTTTGCCCGTATCTATACTCCTATTGTCATAGCACTGGCGGTATTGATTGTGCTACTCCCGTTCGGCTATTCATTGATAGACCCTCAATTCGTGTTTACATTTAATGATTGGTTATACAGAGCTTTGGTTTTTCTGGTAATTTCGTGTCCATGTGCGCTGGTAGTAAGTATTCCATTAGGTTATTTCGGTGGTATCGGAGCAGCTTCCCGATTGGGGATTCTGTTTAAAGGCGGCAATTATCTGGATGCAGTCACTAAAATCAATACAGTCGTATTCGATAAAACGGGAACGCTGACCAAAGGAACATTTGAGGTGCAGGATTGTAAGTGTGTATCCGGGATTTCGGAGAAGGAACTGGTGAGGATGATTGCTTCAGTAGAAAGTGACAGTACACATCCGATCGCTAAAAGCGATTGTGAACTATGCAAAGCTGCAGGATATAGGGCTTGCGGTTGTCACCAATACTAAAGAATTTGCAGGTCTCGGTTTGGAGGCAATAATAGACGGACTTCGGTGCTCGTTGGAAATAGTCGGTTACTGTCTAAGTTTAGCATAAAATATCCGGCAGAATTGCAGAGTGTTACCGATACGATTGTAGTTTGTGCTATTGGAGGCAGTTATGCGGGTTATCTCTTGTTGGCGGACGCATTGAAGGATGACGCGAAGACGGCGATTGATAACTTAAAAAGCATTAAACATTGAAAACATTCAGATATTATCCGGTGATAAACAGAGTATTGTTACTAACTTTGCAGAGAAGTTCGGTATATCAAAGGCTTATGGCGATCTGCTTCCTGACGGTAAAGTGAAACATCTGGAGGAATTGCGGAAGAATGAAGCAAATCAGATTGCCTTTGTCGGTGACGGATGAACGACGCTCCTGTGCTTGCGTTGAGCCATGTCGGTATTGCTATGGGTGGATTGGGCAGTGATGCGGCGATTGAAACAGGCTGATGTCGTGATACAAACAGATCAACCGTCGAAAGTGGCCGAAGCCATTAAAGTAGGAAAGCTGACTCGCCGGATTATCTGGCAGAACGTGTCGCTGGCATTTGGAGTGAAACTGCTGGTACTTATTTTGGGAGCCGGCGGACTGGCTACACTTTGGGAAGCTGTCTTTGCGGATGTCGGCGTTGCATTGCTTGCCATTATGAATGCAGTAAGAATACAGAAGATGATAAAATAAAAAGAATATGGAAGAGAATGTTTATTTGGATAAGCTGGAAAGACGGGATATCAAACCGACAGCAATAAGGCTTCTCATATTGAAAAATATGTTGGAAGTTGGACGGGCCGTATCGTTACTGGATCTGGAAACTCTCCTGGATACGGTAGACAAATCGACCATATCCAGGACAATAGCTCTCTTTCTGTCTCATCACCTGATACATAGCATAGATGATGGAAGCGGTTCGTTGAAGTATGCCGTTTGCGACAACTCCTGTAACTGCGTGGTGCAGGATTTACACTCGCATTTCTATTGTGAGAAATGTCATCGGACTTTTTGTCTGGAAGGTACACATATTCCGGTTATTGATTTGCCTAAAGGATTCACGTTACATAGCATTAATTATGTTCTCAAGGGGATTTGTCCGGAATGTACTTCTCATTCAAAGAATGAATAAATAGAAAAAGCCGGAACTCAGACCAATAGAAATATCGGTAGAGTTCCGGCTTTTTATCAATATGCTTGTTTAATCGATGTTTGGATTCAATGAATGCCAGTCTTTGATGGCAGGTATGATTCCCATTTCAATAACTTCATCACGGAGCTTGCACAAGTGTTCGTAGCTCTTTTCCAGTTCAGCCTGTTCGGCAGGAGTTCCGGCTACTTCCTTATAAGTGACACCGTTTTTGGTGATTGAAGTTTCCATTGCCATCATGATATGATCGAATTTTCCATTGGAGACATACGTTCCGGCAGGCCAGCGGAAAGGTTGTCCGCCCATAGCGGCAGCGATCATCTCGATAGAAAGATAGGCGGGGCTTTGGAAAGAAGAACGGCCGCGCAGATCGATGATGTGCTTTCCACCTTGGATAACACGTACTTTCAGTTCTTCCCATTCGGTTAATGGGAGACGGGTCGTACCAATGAAATCAGTCAACGGTTCTCCTTTCACTTTAGTGGTAGAAGCAAATACGGCCATTTGTTCGCCATGACCGCCGTATGTGCGGCAGTTCTGAATTTCAGAAGCCGGGATATGGAAGTATTTCACCAGTTCGTTTTGCAGACGGGTGCTGTCCAATGCTGCCAGCGTAGAAACCTGAGACGGTTTCAGTCCGGAATACAGTAAGGTAATCAAACCGGTAATGTCGGCCGGATTGAAAATGACAACAATATGTTTTACGTTCGGGCAATATTGGCGAACATCTTTACCGAACTGAGCGGCGATTTCAGCATTTCCTTTCAACAAGTCTTCACGAGTCATGCCTGCTTTACGGGCTGCACCACCTGAAGATACGATATAAGAGGCTCCCGTCAGTGCTTCTTTGATATCGGAGGTATAAGTAAGATTCACACCTTCGAAACCACAGTGGTATAACTCTTCTGCCACACCTTCCAAAGCGGGAGCAAACGGATCATATAGACAAATGTTCGGAGTGAGTTTCATCATCATGGCAGTTTGAGCCATATTGGAGCCAATCATTCCGGCTGCTCCTACAATTGTAAGTTTCTCGTTGGTTAAAAATTCCATAAAGCTATCTATTTAAAGGTGAATAATCTGTTATGGTTCTTGTTGTCGCTACAAAGTTAACACCTTATTGACAGATTGTTCATAGAAAATAGTTTTATCAGATAACGAAAAGTTATAGCTGGCATGAAAGGATCTGCGTAAAATAGATTATCTTTGTTCTTTATAAAGATATGGAATATAAATAAATAGATATGAATATAGGAATTAGGAAAGTTCAATCAGCTCGAGGTAGTAAAGGAGGTCGATTTCGGTCTGTATCTCGATGGAGGAGAAAGAAGGAGAAATTTTGTTACCTACCCGTTATGTGTCCGAAGGCTGTCAGGTAGGGGGATATGCTGAATGTATTTCTCTATCTGGATATAGATGAGCGACTGATTGCCACTACATTGACCCCGTTGGTGCAGGTGGGACAGTTTGCTTGTCTGGAAGTTGCTTGGGTAAATCAGTTCGGAGCATTTCTGAATTGGGGACTGATGAAAGACTTGTTTGTTCCGTTCAGTGAGCAAAAGATGAAAATGCAGGTTGGACGGAAATATGTTATTCATGCACATCTGGATGATGAAAGCTATCGTATCGTAGCTTCGGCAAAGGTAAGAACGCTATCTGTCGAAAGACATACCGGATTATGCTCCGGGGGAGAGGTGGATATATTGATATGGCAGAAGACAGATTTGGGATTTAAGGCGATTATAGATAATAAAGCATAGCGGATTGCTATATGAGATGAGATATTCTGTACGTTGGAAACAGGTATGCAGATGAGAGCCTTTTTGTGAAACAAGTGCGCGAAGATGGTAAAGGTAGACTTGATCCTTCAGAAGCCGGGATTCGAAAAAATAGATGATTTCTCGAAGACACTGCTGGATTATATCAAAGAGCATGGTGGACGAATCCATCTGAACGATAAAAAGCCCTGCGGAGGATATCTATGATACTTTTGGCGTTAGTAAGAAAACATGCAAGAAAGGGGTGGGCGACTTGTATAAGAAGCGGCTTGATTTCTTTGCAGGAGAATGGCATCACTTTGGCGGAATCCTAAACAGAATAGGGAAAATCCCTATGTAAGAATAGAGAGAATCATTGGGGTGGGGAGTTTTCTCACCCTATTTTTGTGATATCAGTTAAAGATAATAATTTCAAAACTAGATAAGTTATGCGTAAGATAATAATAAGTTTCTGCATTTTGCTCGCTGCTCTTTCTTTAAAAAGCGCAGTCTATCAGTGGAATCAGGATTGATGGAGGAGACACTCCGATTCTTGTTTATTTTGGAGGAAAACAGATGTGTTACCCTACTACCACTTGTTTCGTTGCCAATTGAAACCGGGAAATTATACGATTGAGGTGTATGCTTCCGTTCTACCGTCCGGGGAGAACGCGTTTGGAAAGGAGAAAGATTGTATAATGAACGTGTTTACTTTAACGGAAATGGAGTATGATATCGTTGTAGAAGAACCTGGAGGAGATATCCGTCCGGGAAGGCCCGGCAGACCGGGAACGGGACAAAAGTGGACATCGTCCGGAGCATGATCGCTATGATAGAGTGATGAGTGATCAACTCTTTAAGAAGTTCCTTGATAGTGTGAAGAATGAGCCTTTTGATAAAAGATCGTATGGGGTTGATAACTGCTGCATTGGACTAATTCAGATTTTACATCAGAACAATGTCTCCAATTGGTGAAGTTCTATACTTTTTGATAAGAACAAAAGAACTGCGCATTGACTAATGAACGATTGAAAATTAATGAAAAATGATGTATCCCAATATTGTGGATAAAGAGGCTTTCTTTATGGTGACCGCTACTCTTACATTCTCTAAGAACAAGACTCAAATGAACGATTTTATCAGGGAATACGAAGGACGCTGATATAATTAACTAAAAAAAACGATACGGTTATGAAAAAAGATACATATAATCCTGTTTTTTACGTTGTGGGTGATCGCCAGCAGCTGCTCTACTTATTACGTGTCCAACAAGCAAGATGGAAGTGCAGCAAGGAATGTCTCGCCAGAATGTGGAAAGAATATTGGGTAAACCGGATTACAGACGTTTTGATGGCAACATACCGAAGAATGGGAGTTCCATCGGGTCTCTTCAGTACTTACGGAAACTCGATTAAGATTATAGTATATTTTGCAGATGGAAGGGTGACAAGTATGGATACATTTAACGGTGATGAAATTCTGCTGCCGCCTCCGGTAATGATGCCTCCGTCTGTTGTTTTAACCAATACGCCTCCGGTCTGCCCTCCACAGTATGAAGAAACATCCCGTCGCAGAACTCTTATGATGCACGACGAATTTGATCGTTTTCTACGTGATTTCCGGATGGTGATCATGCCTACTGAACAAATTAAGTATATAGACGACGTTTTGTTGGAATGCAACTTTACTTCTGCACAGTGCGGAAAAGATTATAGATCAGATTAATAGCTCAGATACTCAGATGACTGTGATGAAGCGTATGTATCCGCAAATTGTGGATAAAGAAAATTTCAGTGCGGTTGTCAATAAGCTCTTTTCTTCTTTTGACCGTGACAGCATGAAAAAAATATAGTCCAGGCTTATCATGGTGAGCAACGACCGAGATGCAGGATATGTACGGCCAAGAGCTATGAGCGCAGCTGAATTTGATCGTTTTTTCAATGAATATAGAGGCAAATCATTTGAGTCTGACCGACCCGAATGCTGATGAAGTCGTACCTCCTTCGGGATTCACTTTGCGCCCAATGTCGTAAATTGGTGGATATGTGTACCTTTCAGACAGATAAGAAAGAATATGATAAAGAAGCTTTATCCGAAAATCGCAGATAAGAAGAACTTCTCATACTAACGGATGTTTTCACTTTTGAGATGGATAAGAGGGAGATGAGAGAGTTCGCGGAATCTTACGATAGCAGACGTCACTAACTAAAAAAATGAAATCATGAAAAAATTCTGTTTATATTATTAGTAGTGACTGCCAGTACCACTGTAATGGCGGGAATGAGCACCAGTAAGGGCGTAAGGAGACACGTTTCCTTACTGATAAGATGGCATATGAGTTGGACTTGAAAGTAATCCGCAGTATAATGATGTGTATGAGATTAATTATGATTTCATCTACTCTCTTCGTAATATTATGGATTATGTAGCGGGGTGACGAATGGGCGTTGGACGATTACTATGAGGCCTTGGATATTCGTAACGATGATCTTCGCTGGGTATTGAGTGATGGGCAATATCGCAGGTTTCTGGGGGCTGATTATTTTTATCGTCCGATTTACGTGACCGGAGGAAGATGGAATTTCCGGATTTATATTAATTATCCGAATCGTAGTTTATTCTATTTTGGTGTACCTTATCATTATCGGACTTACTGTGGTGCACATTATCGTCCGCATATTCATCATGTGAGCTATTACCGGGGAAGATACAATAACGTTGTCCATTATCCTACTCCATACCGGGTAAGGGATCAGAGAGTATTCCATTCTTATCGTCGTTCGGATTTCGGTTCTGTACGCTTCCGCCCGAATACTTCTGTTCGTCCGCATAATGCACCTGCCCGTCCCGGAGTTTCGGGACGTCCGGGAACATCATACGTCCTAATTCATCCGGGACGGCCTGAAATTCTTCCCGCCCCCGTCCGGAATCGGGACATAGACCTTCAAATTCCACGGGAAGACCCTCTGCTTCGGGCAGACCCTCTACAACTGAACGCCCGTCGAGTCCAAGCAGACCAACGACTCCAGGCAGACCGTCTACTCCTCCAGAGACGATAAACCGAATAAGGAGACAACCCCGGGCAGAAATAATAACAGAGGTGAAGGAAATCATCATTCCGGAAGTCGTCCGGGAACAAGTACAGGTTCTTCGAACTCTGACCGTCGTCCGACAGGTGGCACGAACCGCGAAAGTGGACGTGGCAGCAGTTCTTTCGGCAGTTCAAGTAGAACAAACGGCAGTACAACGAGCAGCCGGAATCATGATAGTTCGAACCGGGGAAGTAGTACTTCCGGCAGAAGTAGCAGTTCCGGTAGTACTTCCAATCGGGGCAGCAGTAGTTCCGGCAGCAGTTCCAGTAGGGGTAGCGTTTCCAGATCGACCGAAAAGAAGCTCATCTTCAGGAAGCACGAGTAGCAGTAGCCGAGGCTCTTCTTCCCGTTCCTTCAGAAAGAGGAAATAGCTCAAGAAGATAAAACCTATTCCTTTTATTAATAAGTCATTGCTCCTCAGCGGTAGGAGAACTAGATTCCGGCGTATCGCCGACTAAACTATTCAGGGCGTCGCCCGTAACTTGATATCCGGGGCGGATGAAGCTATCCGCCTCGATTTCACTTATCAGCCCCTTTTGGAGCCAGACGTCCGGCAATCAGTTTATAATAGCCTTCCATATTCTTTTTCAATTGTCCGTTTTCTGCGAAGGAATTGCGGAAGTGTTTTGGTTTTGGGATAATGGAAGCCAGAAAGATACTCTTTCGGTCGTGAGTTGGGAAGGCCGTTTATTGAAATAATAAGCAGAGGCTTCCCGGATACCGAAATCAGAGGTCCCCATTCGGCAATATTCAAATACACTTCGTACATACGTTCTTTAGACGTCAGCCTCTCTGTCTCTATTAGCCATACGATCAAGGCTTCTTCCAGTTTGCGGGCAAAGTTTTTGTTCCGGTTGAGGAATACATTTTTCACTAGTTGCATGGTGATTGTACTGCCTCCTGGCTGGCCAAAAGCGTTTGACTTGCAGGTCGTAAATCAATGCTTCACGTATGGCATCGGGCAAGAAATCCTTTGTGATAGAAAAAAGGCCCCATCTTCACTTTGCATGACGGACATCCGTAGCAGGGAGAGATACTGTCTAATGGTGTGAAATGTTCCCAAGAGGGCCGATAGGGAATGACCTGACAGGCATGCCATTCTCATAAAGCAGTGTAAAGGTGAACTCTTCGCTCATCTTGGAAAAGAGGTGTCGCACCATATTCCATGATCCGGAAATCTTTTTTTCTTTTAACCCGATTCAAATCTGAGGCTGTCTAATTGAGCGAAATCGATGTCCAGCAGAAAATGATAAGCCAACTCACCTCTTGTCTTTATTCCTTCCAGATTGCTGAATAACCCTTTGGGGAGAGAACCGAATAAATCGTCAGCCGGGAACCAGGATTTATCTATGGCAGCTGTGAAGTGCCATTGAGCTTCTTTCTTTTCTGCTCGCAGATAGGGGTGGAATTGTATTTTGTTGAATAGAACTGTGTGGTGCTATCCAACTCCAGCGTATGATTGCCGATATTCATCTGATACGTAAGCTGTCCTCGATCCAGATGGATAACTTCCGGCGAAAAGGGCTTTTGTGGAATATATCAAGACCGCTGACTCTGGCTTTACCGTTCAGTCGTAGCTGATTATTTGCAAGATTTTCTTCGGTCATGCTATAATATAAGGTGTCGAAAGTAACTTCTGCCCCCAAAGCGGCGGTTGATATAAGGCAGTGAGATTTTCTTTTTTTCCCGGTAGCGAAAAGTTCTGTTTTCAACATCCGGGCTTTTCTGTTCAGTTCGCCTGTGGCTTTCCATTGTTGTGTCAGGGTATCTTCCTTTATCTTGATGGCCGACTGAAAACGATTGTCTTCAATCGTGAAGGCGGGGATTTAGGGCAACAAAAAATTGTTGTCTTTCCGTTCGGTTATATTGAGTTGAGTCAGTTGTCCGTTTTCGGGCAGAAAGCCATATATTAAGTTCAATATCCGGTCGATACGATGGCTGTTTGCTTTCGGTGGCAGGTTTGGTTGTGGCTTCCGATTGGCATTGGCGTTTGGAGAATAGAAAATCATAGTTTGCTACGCTGTCCCGTTTGATAAAAGCAATCGTTAGTCCGTCCATACGGATATTGCGTACTTCAAAGTTTCCTTTCAGTAGTTTCCAGGGGTCAGTTTGACGTTGACAGTTTGCAGCGTAAGGAGAGTATCCCTTTGCTCGGGAACTACAGAAAGTCCCTGAATGGAGACTTCATTCAGACTACACATTTCAGATTCTCATAGTGAATGTGCAGCCCGTATGTTTGTTCGATGTGAGTAGTGCGTTTATTGGCTATACTCCGTAGAAGAATGCTACGGCTTAGATAGACACCGACAAGGCAGATAAATAAGATTCCTCCAATTGATAACAGGAGAATACTTTGTTTGCTGTTCTTTTCATCATTGCCTTTAAATAAATTATTGGATGCAAAGGTAGATAATATTCTGTTCAAC
>VOFK01000222.1_pt1 | contig 54000 bp, 76 predicted proteins | sample 5384121 | NCBI WGS metagenome assembly VOFK01 (sample SAMN12384730, study PRJNA508395) | human gut metagenome | isolation source: healthy gut J | host: Homo sapiens | reverse complement strand
AGAATTATTTGGATGGTAAATCTGTAGATTGGGCCGATATGGTTTTTCAGAATGGTCTTCGTCAGGATTATAATGCAAGTATTTCGGGAAAGACAAAAGGGGTAAATTATTATTGGTCATGGGATGGACAGACAATGAGGGCATTATTGTAAATAACGGATATAAAATCATTTAAGACTCGTTTAAATCTGGATGCCAAAATAAATAAGTTTCTGACTGTGGGATTAAATGCGCAATTTGTACAACGTGATGCCAGTGCTATCGGAGCGGATTGGGTTCAGTATCAGAAGCGACTCCATATGGAAGTCCTACTAATGAAAGATGGAACAATGAAGTTGAATCCGGGAGATGACACGTCAGCGAAGCATCCTTTGATCGATTCTTATTATACAGATAAGAGAAATGTGATAAATAATTTGAATGCTAATATCTATGCTAAGGTATCTTTACCTTTTTAATATATCTTATCAGATGAATTTCTCTCCACGATATGAGTGGGCTACAGATTATGTACATAAATCTTCAGAACATCCAAAGTTTGGAAAGATTTTGGGGGCTCTGCTTCACGAACTTTTAGAAATGATTTTCTATGGCAACTTGACAATATAGTAAAGTGGAAACAAACTTTCGCTAAAGTACATGACGATTTCACTTTCTTATTTAATGCGGAGAAGTTTCAAAGATGGAGTGATGAAATGAAGTAATGAAGGATTTGATCCGAATGATGATCTTGGATATCATTATATGAAAGGTGGAATATTGCCTACAATTAGTAGTAATGATGAATATAGAACCGGTGATGCATTGATGGCACGTTTATTTTATTCGTATGACAACCGTTATATGATTACCGGTACGGTTCGGAGAGATGGCTATTCTGCGTTTGGACAAAAAAATCCTCGGGCGGTATTCCCCTCAGTTGCTGTCGGCTGGGTATTCTCTGATGAACCTTTTTTGAAGAAGTTAAATTGGTTGGACTATGGAAAGCTAAGGTTCTCATGGGGATTAAATGGTAATAGAGACATTGGGGTTTATAGAGCTTTAGCCAGAATGGGTAATAGTAAATATATGTATGTAAGTCCGGATGGAAAGGTTTATAATGGATCCTATCTTTATGTGAATTCTTTGGCTAATAAAGAACTAAAATGGGAACGTACGGCTTCATTCAACTTAGGATTGGATTTTTCTATATTTAATGAACGGTTAAAAGGAAATATCGATATTTATAAAGCTAACACGAAAGACCTTCTTATTGAACGTACATTACCCGAATTGATCGGATTCAGTTCAGTGATGTCTAATTTAGGTGAAGTAGAGAATAAAGGCATTGAACTTAGCCTGACATCGAAGAATATTGATACAAAGAATTTTGCATGGAGTTCAACATTCAATTTTACTTTGAACAGAAATAAGATTGTTCACCTGTACGGAGATATGGTTGATGTTTTAGATGAGAATGGGAAACGTAGTAGGACAGAAAGAGGCTGACGATATCAAGAATAAATGGTTTATAGGTAAGTCTTTGATGAAATATGGGGATTGGAAGTTATTGGAGTCTGGCAACAGGATGAAGCGGAAGAAGCAAAGAAGTATGGTGTAGCTCCTGGTGATTTTAAGTTGAGGGATGTTGATGGAAACGGACAGTATACAGATGAGGATAAAGTATTCCAAGGGACAACTAGTCCGAAATTTACATGGACATTGCGCAATGATTTCAAGATATATAAGAATATAGATGTTTCTTTCATGTTGTATTCTCTTTGGGGGCATAAAGGTACATATGATGTAGCTAAGCATAGTGGAACCACGGTATATAATGATAGACAGAATGCTTACAAGTTACCATACTGGACTCCGGAAAATCCGACAAATGAGTGGGCAAGAATTGATTCCAGTACAGGAGGAAACAGTTTTTCTGTATATCGGAAAAAATCATTTATTCGATTAGATAATATATCTGTCGGATACAATGTTCCATCACGTTGGATTACTAAATTGGGATTAGGCTCATTGAGAGTTTATGCTAATGTAAGAAATGTAGCGGTTTGGGCTCCGGATTTTAAAACTTTGGGATCCGGAAAATAGTAGTCCTACTCCTCGTACGTATACTTTTGGTATTAATGTGACTATGTAATTAACTTTTAAGAATCAATGTTATGAATAATATTAGTAAATTAGTGATAATAGGATCTGTTGTGTGCGATAACTCTTTCGAGTTGTGGGGACAGCTGGTTGGAACCTAAACCTCTTTCATTTTATTCTCCGGAGAATACTCTGGTAGATGCTAAAAGGTATGTGGGCTGCACTTGGTACTTGTGAGAAAAGGATTAAAGCGGAGTTTTATGGAGATGGACCTGCCATTATTACCGAACATATTTTTTTTTCTGAGGTAGCTATTGAAGGAACTACGGACAAAACAAGTGTTGCTCAAGATCTAAATGCGGTTATTACGCCTGATAAAAATTTGAATAGTCCTAATGCCAATAGAGTAGGTTGGTATTGGAATGAAGCGTATGATAATATTAGGTATGCTAATACTGTGATTACACGTATTGATGAAGCAACTTACTCGTCTGAACAGGAGAAGAACGAGATATTGGCTACTGCTTATTTCTTTTGAGAGCTTTATCACTATTATCGTTTGATAAATCAATTTGGCGATGTGCCTTTACTATTGAAAGAATTTACAGAGGCGAAACTCGACTTCTATACAACGAAGCGTGAGGTCATTTTAAATAAAATGATCGATGATATGAAGTTTGCTTGTCAATGGATGCCTGAGGTGGTTGATAGAGGAAAAGCTCCACGTGCGGCAGGCTATCATTTGTTGGCAAAGTTATATTTGGCTGCCGGTTTGTTTGATGAAGCCATAACAGCAGCTACGGCTGTAATAAGTGACCCGCGTTATGAATTGATGAAAAATAGATTCGGAGCAGAAAAAGCTGATGCTACTAAAAATGTGATTTGGGATTTACATCGCCCTGAAAATAAGGCATTGGCAGAAAATAAAGAGACTATCTTGTTGGTTATTGACAGATACCTTGTAGAAGGAAGCCAAGGTGATGGAATCAGAACGATGAGAAATGCAGTGCCTTATTATGGAAATACGAAGAATGCTATATTGACTCCTGATGGTAAACAGGGAGTAACAGACAAAAAGGATCCGACAGGAACAGTTAAAATTTCACTAGTTAAAAAGTATGGACGTGGAATCGGACGCTGTCGGGGAACAGCTTATTCTACCCAGTATATTTGGGATGATCCGAATGATTTGCGTCATGCAAAAGGAAATTGGATGAATATGGAGGATTTAGTATATAATGAACCTAAGTTGGAGGGGAAAAATAAATATTATGGCAAACCTTTACAGCTTTATGGAGAGACTGGACAGCTGTTGTGTAAAGATACAATTGTAAAGTTGGTTTGGTTGGCCGCATTACAAATTATTTATACCGGATCCGGACAGAGTAGATCAACCGGAAGGTGGTAATACAGACTGGTATGTATATCGTTTGGCGGAAACCTATTTGTTGCGTGCAGAGGCTTATTGTTGGAAAGGCGATGCTGCTAGTTTGCAGAAAGCGGCAGATGATGTGAATGAAGTAAGAAATAGAGCGGGTGCAGGTGATTTGGCGGCATCTGATATGAATATTGGAACAATTTTGGATGAACGTGCGAGAGAGTTTATATTATGAAGAACCTAGAAAAACAGAGTTGACTCGTATTGCTTATATATTTGCACAAACGGGAAAACCCTCTTATACTGGTAAGGTCTATAAAATGGATAATTTCTCAGAAGATAATTTCTTTTATGATAGAATTATGGAGTCCACCGATTTTTTATAATAAAGGAGTTAAAACTATTTCTAATGTGGAATTTACAATGAGTCCGTATCATGTCTTATGGCCTATTCCTGCATCTACGATTAATTCTAATACTAAAGGGCATATTAATCAGAATAAGGGATATGCAGGATCTGAAAATAATATTCCTCCTTTGGAAACAATAGAAGCTAATTAATTTATTTAGATAAAATCTCAGTATCTTTGGTGTGACCGAAGATACTGAGAACTAATAATTATAAAATTATGAATAATAAAAATCATAGAATATTCTTCTTTTTTTCTAGTATTTTCTCTTTTTGGTAAATGGGGGAATACTTTTGCAAAAGAAAAGTAAGGAATCGTGAGTATTGGGTGAAAACAATGATCAAGATTATTGATCCGCTATATACCAATTTGAGTCAGAATACTTTGAGGAAAAACATGCCTGTTGAAACCTTTGATGGATTAAACAATGGCAATACAAGAAAGAATGTGACGCATTTGGAAGCTTTAGGACGTTCATTTGATGGTATTTCTGCATGGTTGAATTTACCTCCTGATGATACGGAAGAAGGTCGAAGCTTCGTGCTAAATATACCAATTTAGTGGTGAAATCTATTGCTAATGCTGTAAACCCGGAATCACCTGATTATATGCGTTTTGATGGGCCTGGAGGACAGCCGTTGGTTGATGCTGCTTTTTTGCACAAGGCTTGTTACGTTCTAAGGATCAGATTTGGCCGAAGTTAGATAAAGTGACTCAAGAGAGAATTATTAAGGAATTGAAAGCTTCGCGCAGGATCAAGGCTTCAGAGTCTAATTGGTTGATGTTCTCTGCTACTATTGAAGCGGCCTTATTTGGAGTTTACGGGTGAATGTGATTTGAAACCAATTCATTATGCGTTAAAGAGACATAAAGAATGGTATAAAGGAGATGGCTGGTATGGTGACGGGCGTAATTTTCATTTGGATTATTACAACAGTTATGTGATTCAACCCATGTTGATAGATGTATTGGCGGTCATGAAAGAGCATAAAGTGGAAGGGGCTGATTTTTATGACGTACAGTTACAACGCCTCATCCGTTATGCTGATCAACAAGAAAAGATGATATCTCCGGAAGGGACCTATCCTGTATTAGGAAGATCAATGGGCTATCGTTTTGGGGCTTTTTCAGGTATTAGCTCAGGTATCCTGGATGAAATTATTACCTGAACATATCAAACCGGCACAAGTGCGTTGCGCTCTAACTAAGGTTATGAAAAGACAATTGGCCAAAGGTACATTTGATAAGGATGGATGGCTGAATCTGGGATTTTGTGGGCACCAGCCCGAGATTGCCGACAGATATGTATCTACTGGCAGTAATATTTGTGTACTTTTATTTTTCTTGCCTTTGGGTTTACAGGCGGATGATGAATTCTGGACGGCCAAGCCTGAGAAATGGTCTTCGGTTAAAATATGGAGCGGAAGTCGTGATATAAAGAAAGATGGTTCTATTAGAAACTAGAATTAAATCTCGAAGGTATGTTCTATTTAAGTAACAATAGTAAACATACCTTCAACAGAGTTGAATAAAAAATAGAAATATTATGAAAAAACATTTGAGATTGGCTGCTTTATTGGCTACTACAATTCTGGTATTGTCAAGTTGCAGTACACAGAAACAGGTCAGATTGGTTTTATTGCCGGACATACAAACTTATTCACGACTTTACCCGGACATTCTGAGATCGCAGACCCAGTGGGCGGTGGAACATGCAGATAGTATTGATTTTGTTTTACAGCAAGGGGATATGACGGATCACAATATTGATAAAGAGTGGGCGGTGGCAGCTTCTACCTTGAATATGATGGATGATAAAGTTCCTTATGCTTTTGTTATGGGAAATCACGATTTGGGAAAAAATTCGAATAAAAAAGAGATTCCCAATTGTTTAATAACTATTTTCCTTATGCAAAATACAGTAAGATGAAGAATTTCGGAGGTGCGTTTGAAGAAGGGAAAATGGATAATGTATGGTATACTTTCAAAGCTGCCGGAATAAAATGGCTAATTCTTTGTTTGGAATTCGGGCCTCGTAATAATGTACTTGATTGGGCGGGAGAGGTTGTGAAGAAACATCCGCATCATAAGGTGATTATTAATACGCATGCGTATATGTACTCAGACGATACGCGTATGGGAGAAGGGGAGACCGTTGGTTGCCGCAGAAATATGGTTTGGGAAAGGATACCGGTGAGAATGCGGTGAATAATGGTGAGCAAATGTGGGATAAGTTGGTGAGCAAATATCCCAATATCCTCTTTTGTCTTTAGTGGACATGTTTTGAATGGCGGTGTTGGGACGTTTGGTTAGTACAGGCGAACAAGGTAATAAGGTATATCAGATGTTGGCTAACTTTCAGGATGGAGTGAAAGGAACGAATAGAGGACAAACCGGTTTTTTACGTATTGTAGATATAGATGTGAAAAAGAAACAGGTAAAAGTGGACACTTATTCTCCTTATTTGAAAGAATATAAGACTGACGCTAAGAATAGATTCTCATTTGAGGGAGTTAATTTTAAATAATCTGGTTTTACATTCCAAAGGATATAGCTATGAGCAGCATTCAATCATTTTATTTTGTAGGTGTGATTACTTTAGTCTCTTCTGCCCATGTTTATGGACAGAAGAAAAGATAAGATGAATGTTTTATTTATCATTGCTGATGATATGCGGCCTGAATTGGGGTGTTACGGAATAGAGGATATTGTGACTCCTCACATTGATAGATTGGCGGAGCAGGCTACGGTCTTTCAAAATGCATATTGTAATATTCCTGTGAGCGGGGCTTCCAGAGCGAGTCTTGTTTACAGGAGTATATCCTTGTTATCCGGAACGTTTTACTGCTTTCGATGCTAATGCAGAGAAAGATTGTCCCAAGGCACTTTCGCTTCCGGAGTGTTTTAAGAAAAACGGATATTATGTTATTTCCAATGGAAAAGTTTTCCATAATATAACCGATCATGCCCGTAGTTGGTCAGAATATCCGTGGAGAGTATATCCTGATGGTTACGGTAAGGATTGGGCTGAATATAATAAGTGGGAATTGTGGCAGAACGAAGAGTCTTCCCGTTATATCCACCCTAAGACTTTGCGAGGACCGTTCTGTGAATCGGCTGATGTCTCGGATACAACTTATATTGATGGTAGAGTAGCGCAGAAGACGATTGCAGATTTAAGGAGATTGAAAGAGATGAAAGTACCTTTCTTCTTGGCATGTGGCTTCTGGAAGCCACATTTGCCGTTCAATGCTCCTAAGAAATATTGGGATTTATATCAAAGGGAGAAGATTCAGTTGGCATCGAATCCTTATCGACCGAAAGCATTGCCGAAGCAGGTTACTTCCTCCGGTGAGATTCGTGGATATGGGAAATTTACGACAACAAAGGATGAGGCTTTTCAGCGAGAGGCAAAACACGGTTATTATGCATGTGTGAGTTACATAGATGCGCAGATCGGTTTAGTACTTGATGAACTTGAACGCTTGGGATTGGCAGGGAGTACGATAGTAGTGATATTAGGAGATCATGGCTGGCATTTGGGTGAACATGGTTTCTGGGGAAAACATAACCTGATGAATCATGCGACCCGTGCTCCATTGATTGTCCGTGTGCCTCATTGTAAAGGCGGAAAAAAAAGCTGGGGGAGTTGTAGAATTTGTGGATATTTATCCCACTTGTGTGAGTTGTGTAAAGTTCCGGTTCCTGAGGGGCAATTACAGGGAAAAAGCTTTGTTCCTATTCTGCAGGATAGTGAGAAGAGGATAAAAGAATACGCTTTTGTTCAATGGCAAGGTGGGTATAATATTGTTTCGGAGCGATATAGCAGTGCTATATGGTTGAAAGGTGATTCTGTTGTAGGCCGGATGGTGTTTGACCGCCAATCGGATGTTGCCGAGAATGAAAACAAAGTGGGTTCTGTCTCATTAAGTGAAGAGATAAAAGAACTGGAAACTCAGATAAGAATAAAAAAACTTCAATTAGAAAAATAATTTTAAAGAATATATAAATGAAAGTAGGTTCATCTATTATTGCATTTTTGGGACTGATGGCAGTTTGTAGTTGTTCAGCTCCCAAAAGCGAAATGAGTACTCTTGTGAATAATAGTTTGCAAATAGCGACTGTTCAATCAAAGTTAATGGCTGAGAATTTATTGAATGAAGAGGAAAAATTGCCACGTACTATTGGTAAGGATGGTAAACTGATGACTTCAAAGGCCAAATGGTGGACAAGTGGTTTTTTTCCCTGGGGTATTATGGTATTTGTATGAGGTGAATCAAGATGATTCCTTGAAAAATGTATGCAGAAAATTATACCAAAAAGGATAGAAAATGAGAAATACACAACAGATAATCACGATGTGGGATTTATGTTGTATTGTAGTTTTGGTAATGGATTGCGTCTGACAAGCAATGATGAGTATAAACAGGTATTGTTGCAAGGAGCGGAATCATTGAGTACTCGTTTTCGTCCAAAAGTCGGTTGCATACGTTCATGGGACTGGAATCAGAAAGTGTGGGAATATCCGGTAATTATTGATAATATGATGAATTTAGAGATGTTGATGTGGGCTTCCAAGAATTCCGATAATCGAAATTTGCGGAAATAGCCAAGTCACATGCAGATGTGACGATGAAGCATCATTTCCGTCCGGATTATAGCTCATACCATGTGATTTCTTATGATACGATCTCGGGACAGCCTGAAAAGAAAAAACACTTGTCAGGGATATGCTCATGAATCATGTTGGGCACGTGGCCAGGGCTGGGCATTATATGGCTATACAATGATGTATCGTGAGACCGGGCAAGAGAAATATCTGCAACATGCTACGAATGTGGCTAGATTTATTATGAATCATCCTCGTTTGCCTGAAGATAAAATTCCATATTGGGATTTTGATGCTCCTGGTATTCCCAATGAACTTCGTGATGCTTCTGCGGGAGCATTAATGGCCTCGGCTTTCATCGAACTTAGCCAGTATACTGAAGGTGATTTCTCAAAACAATGTCTTTCTGTAGCCGAAACGCAGTTGAAGACTTTGTCATCGCCGGAATACTTGGCTGAGCCTGGTACAAATTGTAATTTTATTCTGAAACATTCAGTAGGTAATAATCCGGGTAAGGCAGAGGTTGATGTACCGTTAACTTACGCTGATTATTATTATGTTGAAAGCTTTAGTACGTTATAAAAGAGATATTTTAAAAGAAAAACTTCATTAAAAACTTCATTTTAAATGATACAAAGATTATCTTTCTGGATAATGATGATTGTCTGTTCGTGGTGATGGTGAGTGGGCAAGAATATGACGGATATTACACAAATCCTATCCTGCCTTCGGGTGCTGATCCGTGGGTTGTAAAACATGAAGGATGGTATTATTATTGCTGCGGGGGTGCCGGGTGGCATCGGAGTTTCCCGTTCTCGTGATTTGCATAAGATAAATCCTCCTGTACGTGTTTGGAAGGCACCGGAAAAAGGGCAATGGAATTCGACTTGTATTTGGGCACCCGAACTTCATTTCTGGAAAGGTAAATGGTATATTTTTTATGCGGGCGGATATAGTGGTCCTCCTTTTTATTCATTCACCAAAAGACGGGCGTGTTGGAATCTGTTACATCAGACGCAATGGGCGAGTATATCGACAAAGGAATGCTGTTTACGGGGGATGTTTTGGGAGACTGGAAAAACAATCGCTGGGCGATTGATATGACTTTGTTGGAGCATAAGGGACAATTGTATGCTGTCTGGTCCGGTTGGGAGAATAGTGAACCGACTGACAAAAAAACTCAGCAACATCTTTATATCGCAAAAAATGGAGAATCCTTGGACAATGGCTTCCGGAAGAGTAAAAATATCATCGCCGGACCGCTATTATGAACAAGGAGAGTTGCCATTGAATGAGGGACCGCAGATTTTAAAACACGGGAAAGATGTGTTTGTTGTTTATTCCTGCGGGCAATCATGGCTGGATACATATAAACTTTCTTATTTGCGTCTGAAGGACCCGGACGCAGATTTGTTAGATCCGAAAAGCTGGATTAAAAGTGATAAACCTGTATTTGAAGGTACCGATCAAGTATTTGGGGTAGGGCATGCCAGTTTTACAACTTCTCCTGATGACAGGGAACATTATATTTATTACCATACGAAAAAGAGAGAAAACCTGGTTGGAAACGGGATATTCGTCTTCAGAAGTTTACTTTTGATGCATCTGGCGTTCCATGTTTTGGGAAGCCGCTTCCGGTAAGCGAGAAACTTCCTTTGCCTTCAGGCACTGCTCATCCCTGTAAAAGTTAAGCCGATGAGTGAGCTGGAAAAAGACTTTACCCAATTGTCTTCGACTGCCCGACCTTATACATATTGGTTCTGGATGAATGGAAATATCACAAAGGAAGGCATTACAAAGGATCTGGAGGCGATGCATCGTATTGGGATAGGTGGTGTTTTCAATCTGGAAGGGGGAACTGGAATTCCAAAGGGGCCTGTTACTTACTTAAGTCCGGAGTGGTCGGAATTAAAAGCACATGCTATAAAAGAAGCAGCTCGTTTAGGCATTGATTATGTGATGCATAATTGTCCGGGTTGGTCGTCAAGTGGTGGTCCTTGGATTACTCCTGAGTATTCAATGCAAAAATTGACTTGGAGTGAGACTGAGGTGGCAGGCGGTAAACGGGTGGATACTTTATTACTCCGGCCGGTAACGGAATTAGGATATTATAGAGATATAGCTGTGTTAGCTTTCCCTTCTTTCAAGAATGGTAAACCTGTGGGCTTTTCTGATTGGCAGTTATTGAATAACAGTGTTTTTAATCATAGAGGGAAGATCGGTATACAAACGTATGACAAAGAACAAGTTATTCGCTTGGAAGATATTATTGACTTGACGAATCAGGTTGATTCTTTGGGACGTCTGAATTGGGAGGCACCTTTGGGAAACTGGACTGTCATCCGTTTGGGACATACTTCTACCGGAAGAAAAAACTGTGCAGGCTCCGGATACAGGCGTGGGGCTTGAATGCGATAAGTTTAGCAAACAGGCGATTCAGCTTCATTTTAATAAAATGATGGATTTATTGTATCCACTAATCAAACCTTATGTTCACCAGATTCAGATAGGACTGGAGATAGATAGTTGGGAAGTCGGTATGCAAAACTGGACATCCGGATTTGAAGGTGAGTTTTTGTGAAAGGACCGGATATGATTTGATTAAATATTTGCCGGCTATGACAGGTAAGATTGTAGGAAGCAAAAGAAATGACAGAACGTTTCTTATGGGATATTCGTCGTGTACAGGCTGACTTGTTGGCAGATAATTATTATGGTGAATTTCGGAATCTATGTAATCAATATGGGCTGGTATCCTATTGCGAACCTTATGACCGCGGACCAATGGAAGAATTACAAATAGGCTCACGGGTAGATGGAGTTATGGGAGAGTTTTTGGAATGGGTTATCTGCTATTTTCCAGAACAACTTGATGATGCGGCGTACTACAAAATTGGCGTCTTCGATAGCTCATATCAACGGTCAGAAAGTGGTGGGTGCCGAAGCATATACTTCTGAACCTGAGTCGGGAAGATGGCAGGAATACCCATTTGCTTTGAAGGCTGTTGGTGATAAGGCGTTTACAGAGGGGGATTAATCGGATGGTGATTCATCGTTATGCAATGCAACCTCATCCGGATGCTGCTCCCGCTATGACTTTAGGCCCCTTGGGGAATACATTTTGACAGAACTAATACCTGGTGGGAGCCGGGACGTGCCTGGATAGATTATCTGAAACCGTTGTCAAACTCTATTGCAAGAGGGACTATTCGTAGCTGATTTTGCATACTTTACAGGTGATAATATTGTAGGATACACGAAAGTGCATAGAAGAGATTTGAATCCGGTACCACCGGAAGGATATGATTACGATTTGATGAATACGGAAACGTTATTGAATAGAGCTTGGGTAGAACGCGGGCGTTTAAGGCTTCCGGACGGAATGAATTATCGTGTATTGGTTTTACAGGAACAATCGCATATTACGTTGGGTCTATTGAGGAAACTGCGGAATATGGTGGAACAGGGATTGATAATTGTCGGTGCCCGTCCGCAACAGACCGTAGGGTTGCAATCTTATTCAGTTATTGAAGAAAAAGAGTTTGAACAACTTTGTGACGAACTATGGGGAAAGGCCGCAACTACAGTGGTGGATCGTAGCGTAGGGAAAGGTAGGATTTTCTGGGAAACCTCTTTGAACTTGGAACAAGTACTTGAGAAGATTCAGTTAAGACCTGACTTTGAAGTGATCACAGATTCAATTAGTGCCCCAATACGTTATATCCATAGGCAGATAGGAGAGGCGGATGTTTATTTTGTTGCTAACCAGCAACGGACTTCGAAAGAGCTGATTTGTAACTTTCGTGTGAAAGGAAAGATTCCTGAGTTTTGGAATCCTATATCAGGTGAAAGAACACGGGCTATGGTATATCAAACGAATGAAGAAACCATATCGGTGCCTGTTCAACTGGAAGCGTATGGTTCTGTGTTCGTCGTCTTTCGTTCTGACCTTCCTGAACAGAAGGCTATTCGTTCTATTCATAAAGATGGGAAGTGTCTGATAGATGCTTCTGCTATATCAACTGAAGAATGGAAGCAGGCGGCATACCCTGACATAAGAGATAATTTCTCAATCTCATTGTGGGTGAAACCGGAATCAGATGCCATGTTGAATATAGATAATCCAATGGGATATATACCGTACCCTTGGACGGAATATTATGCAATCTATCCGTCGGGCGGTGAACTGTTATATGGCGCAGGACATGCCACTTGTGGACTGGCTGTAGGTAGAAATGGAGTTGCGGTATGGGAGAATGAGAAAGGATATCCTGAGTTTAAAATGGGAGTGGAAAAACCTATTTCCGGTTGGAGCCATATTTGTCTGGTTTATAGGGAAGGGGCTCCGCATATTTATATCAATGGAGAGCATATAGCTTATAAGACGAAGTCTTTGCAAACAATTCATCCTGGATTGAATTTTACTACTTTAAAAGAAGGAGCTTCCTATTATAATGGGGATATGTCTGTTCCGGTGTTGTTTTCTAAAGTATTATCAGATAAGGAGATTTCTCAATTGGTAGCCAAAGGATATACAAGAAATACTGATGAGCGTATATTGGACTGGATACCTTATGCGGATACTCGCTCTCTGTTGGCATGGAGTGATGGGAATTATGAATTTGTTACATCGGACGGTATAAAAAAAAGAGAGGTAAAGGTTGAAAAAACAGGAAGTCCGGTGATGATAAATCAGAAATGGGAGGTTAGTTTCCCGAAAGGGCTGGGAGCACCGGAAAAAATAAGTTTGCCCAAATTGTTCTCTTTGCATAGACATGAAAATGAGGGCGTTAAATATTTTTCTGGTACAGCTACTTATAAAACTAACTTTGTTGTGAAACCTTCTATGATGTCTGAGGATAGAGTTGTTTTCCTTGATTTGGGCGCAGTAGAGGTGCTGGCGGAGGTGATTGTCAATGGAGTAAATAAAGGGATCTTTTGGTCCCGTCCGTATTTAATTGATGTCACTGATGTGCTGAAGCCGGGTGAAAATACATTGGAAATTAAGGTGACTAATCAATGGACGAATCGTTTGATTGGGGATGAACAGTTACCGGAGGAGAACGAGTATGTACCCGGAGGAGGAGTAAATGGAATTGCTGCTTTGAGCCGTGGGGCTATCAGAAAGCTACCGGACTGGTATAGAAATGGAGTAAATAAACCGGAAGGCGGAAGAGTGGCATTCACTACTTGGAAACATTACCGGAAAGACTCGCCATTGATAGAATCGGGGTTAATAGGTCCTGTTCGGCTGATTCCTGCGAAGAAAATAGAATTTGAATAATGGATATGATAATGTGCGAACGTATAGTAGCCAAGACATCTGTAAGAATGCTATTGAGCTTATTGCTAATCTTTGGCTCGGTGAATCCTGCTATGTCTGTGTTACGAAAAGGGAGACATCGCTGGGGACGTCTTTTGAAAGTTATTTTCCATTGAAAGAAATACGTTTGTCAGATATGGTCCTTTTTCTTGATTTGCAACAAAAAGGCAAAGAATATCTTCTTTGGCTGAATCCTGACTCTTTGCTTCATTTTTATCGGATTGAAGCGGGATTGTCATCAAAGCCGGACCTTATGCCGGCTGGGAGTCGCAAGACGTATGGGGGGAAAAACCCGCTTCGGGGTGGATTTCTTGGGTTCTATCTTTCTTCCGTATCGATGATGTATCAATCTACAGGCGATAGAGAGTTACTGAGACGATTGAAATATGTGCTGAAAGAATTGAAGCTATGTCAGGAAGCCGGTAAAGATGGCTTCCTGTTAGGTGTGAAAGGAGGCAGGGAACTATTCAGGGAAGTAGCCTCAGGAAAGATAAAAACGAATAATCCTACGGTCAATGGTGCCTGGGCACCTGTTTATCTGATTAATAAGATGCTGCTCGGGCTTTCTGCTGCTTATACACAGTGTGACTTGAAAGAAGCGTTGCCGATATTAGTACGGTTGGCCGATTGGTTTGGTTCTCAGGTATTGGATAAGCTGACTGATGAACAGATTCAGCAATTATTGATTTGTGAACATGGTTCGATTAATGAGTCTTACGTTGAGGTTTATGAGTTGACGGGGCAAAAGCGTTTCCTTGATTGGGCCCGCCGTTTAAATGATCGGGCTATGTGGGTTCCTTTGTCTGAAGGAAAGGATGTTTTATTCGGGTGGCACGCCAATACACAGATTCCGAAATTTACGGGTTTCCATAAATATTATATGTTTACCGGTGATCGGGCCTTTCTTCTTGCGGCGACTAATTTCTGGAATATTGTGAAGCAAAAAAAACCATACTTGGGTAATAGGTGGTAACAGTACCGGAGAACATTTCTTCTCTAAAAAGGAGTTCATTGATAGGATGCTCCATATCAGCGGACCGGAAACGTGTAATTCCGTAAATATGTTACGTTTGACCGAAAAGCTCTGTTCATGCAGCAACCGGATGCGACTAAGGCGGCATATTATGAAAGAACTTTATTTAATCATATCTTGTCAGCCTATGACCCGGTGAAGGGTATGTGCTGCTATTTTACTTCCATGCGACCGGGGGCATTATCGTATTTATGCTTCACGTGATAGCTCTTTCTGGTGCTGTGGACATACAGGGCTGGAAAGTCCGGCGAAGCTGGGTAAGTTTATTTATAGCCATAAAGTGACGAATAGGCATCAAGAAAAGGATATAAGAGTGAATCTGTTTATTCCTTCCATTCTTTCTTGGAAAGAAGAAGGAGTCGAGACTTATTCAGCAAAGCCGGATTCCGGAATCCGAACAAGTTGACCTTACATTGAATCTAAAGAAAAAGCAGAAACTGATTCTGCGCATTCGTAAACCTGATTGGACTGATAAGGCTACTTTTTATAATTAATGGAGAAGAAGAAGAACAGCCTCTGCTTGGCAGTGATGGGTATTGGATTATAGACAGAGTGTGGGGAGCGGAAGAATGTGATTACACTACGACTTCCGATGCATATATATACAGAGAACTTAACAGGTACCGACCGTTATGTTGCATTATTATATGGGCCTTACGTGCTTGCCGGGCGTATGGGAAAGGAAAATCTTCCTACTACTTTTTGGGGAAAGATGAACAATACGGCTATGAATAAGATGGACATGGCAAAAGTCCCGGTATTCAGAGAACCTGTAGAACGGATTCCAACTCATGTGGAGGTTGTTTCAGGAGAACCATTGAAGTTTGGCATAAACTTGAAAGGTTTTGAGCATATAGTGCTGGAACCTTTTTATAAAGTTCATTTTGAACGTTATGCGGTATATTGGCCGATAACTCATTAGATTCTGAATGGAAATGAAGGTATAATAGAACAATAGATAAGAGGTATGAAAACGATATTAAGGACATTTGTGGGTTGTACAGCGATTTTGTTTGGTACTGCCTGTATGGGAGCAGTGAAGTATGTTCCTGATAATATGAAGGTAGAACTATCTTTAAAGGTTCCGGGTAATAATGCTGTGAATTATAAACTGCATCCGGATAAGTTGGAGAATAGCTATTTTGATTATGAGTGGCGTTCGGATAATAAATTGCCGATAACGGTTTTTCATAAAGTTGAAGAACGGGATAGTTGTATGCGATTGACTGTACAGCCTTTACCGCTGCACAGGATGTTTACTTCAACTATCGTCAATTGTTGAGTACGGGCTATCGCCATGATAACTGTCAGTTTTATATGCCGGGATTTTGGTATCGCCGTAATTTGCGTTCTCCTAAAAAAGCTCCATCATTCCATACGTCGGATAGTTGGTTGGTTCGTGAAGACAGGTTGAGCGCACCACTTACGGGGATTTTAGTGAAAAAGAAAAACGATTTATGACAGTAAATCGTTTGGATGATTTTTCTATGGATGCTTTAGCTACACATAAAGAAGGAGAGATCATTCTTTCAGGGAAGACTTCCTTGGGATTTACCGGATTTGAGAATCAACAGGGAATAGCTATGCTTTCTTTTGGTTTTCCCTATCGGGAGGCTCCTAAAAGTTATATTCGTAAATTAACATTAGCACCTGAGGTGGAGGCTTTTCAACTGATGAAGAAAGGTGAGTCGGTATTGTTGACATGGGAAATAATGGAAAGTGGTGCGGATGATTTTTCAGACTTTATACAGCATACATGGGAGCATTGTTATGATACCTATGCACCAAAACCTGTGGAGAATTCATATTCTATAGCGGATATGAAGCAAGTGCTTAGTTGCTTTTTTTTGTAAATAGTTTGGTCGATAATCAACCGCTGGTTTATAATTCCGGAATACATCTGAAGGTAAGTGACTGTGAAAGAAACGGTCAGGCTGAGGTTGGTTTTATCGGTCGTGTACTTCTTAATGCATTCAATGCTTGGGAATACGGTTGGCAATCGAACCGGGAAGAACTGAAAGTGAACAGTACAAAGATATTTGATAGTTATTTGAAGAATGGTTTCACACAAGCGGGATTTTTCAAGGAATCCGTGAATTTTGACAAGGGATATGAGGAACCGGTCCATAGTATCCGGCGTCAGTCGGAAGGCATCTATGCCATGTTCCATTTCTTAGCTTATGAAAAAGAGAACGGACGCCGTCATCCTGAGTGGGAGCAAAAAAGTTGAAAAGAATATTGGATATGTTCTTACAGTTACAGAATGTTGATGGTAGTTTCCCCCGTAAGTTTCGTGATGATTTAACTATTGTCGATCCGAGTGGGGGAAGTACCCCTTCGGCTACTTTGCCATTGGTTATGGGATATAAATATTTTAAGGATAAACGTTATTTGGCCAGTTCCAAACGGACGGCAGACTATTTAGAGAAAGAGCTGATTTCGAAGCTGATTATTTCTCATCTACTTTGGATGCTAATTGCGAGGATAAAGAGGCTTCTCTCTATGCTGCTACCGCTACTTACTATCTTTCATTGATAACAAAGGGAGAAGAACATAGGCATTATGCCGATTTGACAAAAAAAGCGGCTTATTTTGCTTTTATCCTGGTATTATTTGTGGGACGTTCCTTTCGCACCGGGACAGATGCTGGGTGATATAGGTCTTAAAACTCGTGGTTGGGGAAATGTTTCTGTGGAGAATAACCATATTGATGTTTTTGTTTTTGAGTTTGCATCTGTACTTCAATGGTTGTCAAAGGAATATGCTGAACCTCGTATGGCTGATTTTGCGGAGGTGATATCTACATCTATGCGTCAGTTGCTACCTTATGAAGGGCATTTATGCGGCATTGCAAAATCCGGTTTCTATCCGGAAGTCGTTCAGCACACTAATTGGGATTATGGTAAGAACGGAAAAGGGTACTATAATGATATCTTTGCACCGGATGGACGGTTGCTTCTTTATGGGAGTTGTTGACTCCGGGACGTGCGGAAAGGTTCTTGCTTGATTAGGTAAACTATTGAAGAAAGTGAATACAGGTCTGTGGTTTTCTTGAAAAAGAGAAAATGCAGTAATTACCAGAAAGCATGCCACAAGGACTTGACAAATGGCTTTAAATGTTGTATATTTGTAGTCTGAGAATATAGAAGGGGGGAGACCTACCACCTCCCCTCTACGGGTACTCCTCCTTCCTGAAGGAGGAGAATATTAGATACTACTGACTTATTGCTCAACCTCAAACTATGCAGGGTGTTTGTGAAACTTGAGTTATTAATGAATAAATGAGAAAAAAAGATATAAAATCGAGTATGAAAATAGTGAGATATTACAACAAATATAGCTAACTGTCCTACCCTTGTACAGAGACAGGAATGATTAATATAGGCAAAAGGCTGCAATCTTTATAGGAATTGCAGCCTTTTTTGTTGTAATAAATGGATGCTAAGATTCTAAATTTCTATTTGAGAGTTTATAATAAACTTGGATACCGTTTATAATAAACGATTCGGAAATTTATTATAAACCGAATAGGGGTTTATGTAGTGAACTGTAAATTATTTTAGTCATATTGATTTTCGTGCATGGAATCTTCTTGAATTCGGGTAATTATAGCATACAATGGATCTGGTAACCTAATTATACAAGCACTTGTTTTTCTTGTCCTGTTATCCGGCCCAGTTCTCCCTATCCAGATTTCTATAACTGATCGCTTCCGCTAAATGTCCGGAAAGAATTTGCTCACTTCCTTCGAGATCGGCAATGGTGCGTGATACTTTCAATATCCTGTCATAGGCGCGGGCGGATAAATTGAGCCGATCCATTGCATTCTTTAATAAGGTAAGCCCTTTGTCATCCGGCCGGGCAAATAGTGACAGTAATTTGCTGTTCATCTGTGCATTGCAATAGATACCGGGATATTCGGCGTAGCGCTTTTCTTGTATTTGCCGTGCTTTGATAACTCGTTCGCGGATCGTTTCACTGGATTCTCCCCTTCTCTGGTCAGATATCTTATCGAATGGTACGGGAATGATTTCTATTTGAATGTCAATCCTGTCGAGCAGCGGACCGGAAATTTTATTCAAATATTTCTGTACTTGCCCGGGACTGCATACACAAGCCTTCGTCGGATGATTATAATATCCGCAAGGGCAAGGATTCATCGAAGCTACCAGTGTAAAACTGGCCGGGTAATCGATGCTGCTTTTTATTCGGGAGATTGTGATTCTCCTGTCTTCCAATGGTTGCCGCAGTACCTCAAGTACGTTTCTATTAAACTCCGGCAGTTCGCTATTCTTAAAATACTTGCACCATTGTAGAAACTTTCTTATCTTTGCGAGAGGTAAAGACTATTATCTATGCTATTATATTGCATTATAGATAGTTAGCTAATAGTCTTGATTGCAATAATATTAAATGTAACAGATATGAGAGCTGCATTTTTGATTAGGTGCTCAACTAAGAAGCAAGACTATGAGCGACAGGTAAATGACCTAACTAGACTGGCTAAGAAGTTTGGTTATACGTCAAGTGATAATATGATATTTGGTGAGCATATCACTGGTAAAGATGATGCAAGTAAGAGAGATAGGCAGTCTATTCAACGTCTAAAAGATGCTGCTATTAATAAGGAATTTGATGTCGTTTTAGTGTCGGAAGTTAGCCGAATGAGTCGTGACCCTATGTCGGGTCGGTTATATGTTAGACAGCTTATCAACATGGATATTCCTGTGTATTTTAGGGATATTGATACTTGGACTATAGACCCTGTAACTGGCAAGAAAGTTAGGAGATGCTGAAACTATTATAGGTGCTGCCTTTGATGCTGCTTGGAAATACATAAAGAGTATGAAAACACAAATAGCATCTGGTAGACGTGATGAACTGGATAACAATCAAATGAGTATAGGACAGCCCTTCTTTGGTTATAAAAGATATGGTGGTAGAGATAAGGGTAAGAAGAATAGTTGGGTGATAAATGATGATGCCGCTAAAGTTGTGGTAGATGTATTTGAAGAATATGTTAAAGACGGTGCAACACTGAAATCTACAGCTTTGGCTATTACTGCCAAGTATGGTGAACAATTTAATAAGAAATTCAGCATAGGGACTATAGAGCATATTTTAACCTTTGAACCCTATTGCACTGGTATAAAGGTCGTACATCTTACTGACCCAGATACAGAAGATGTAGATGAGTTTGAAGTCGAGATACCTACTATCATAACTAGGGCTATGTTCGATAAAGCCACCACTAAGAGGGCTACAAATAGAACTGCTAGAACTCCTTATCCAAAACAGGCTACTTATATATTGAGTAAACTTCTTAAATGTCCTATCTGTGAACACTCATTAACTCCACAGAAACGTGGTGGAGATAAGGGGGATAAATATAGATTGATGAATGGGAAGGTAGCTATTAGGTGGTCATGTATGTCGGGTATCAATAATGCTACAGATTGTAGTAGTCGCATTACAATTAGTAATGAGAAATTAGAAGCTATTATTTGGGGCTTAGTTAAACAGGAGCTAATAGGATTTGCCAATTTGAATGATGAAGATAGAGTAGCTAAGGTAGAGGAACTTACCGATAAAATAACCAATTTGGAAATGAATATAGCTAACTTTACATCTCATATATCCAACATGGATAGATTGATAGAAAGAGCAAAATTTTTATAGTGCTTATATGGATGCTCCGGATTCTGTAATGGATATAGCTAAAGATAAGTACTATAAAACCCTAACTAAGAGTGAGAATGAGAGAGCGGAGTGCAAGGATAAGATAGAAGCTTTTAAGTGCAGAGAAGTTAAGATTGGAGAATATGAGAACGTTCTTCAACCAACCTACTTTACCAAAGGATGCCATTGAGAAGGCAGAATCAGACCCTATTAAAATGAGGAACTTAGTAATGGAACTAATAGACAAGATATATCCTTATAGGATTACAACCTATGTATCATCAGCTACTAATAGGATAATGAGGAATGGTATAGTTTTATTGGAAGTATATACTATAAATGGAATTTATAACGTACTATATGACGGTAATCAGAGGAATAACAAGGTAGCCTATTATATTAGTGGTGTTTATGCTACATTTCAAAAATGGAAGGAATAAGTTTGATGCTTATGATACTGGAGAGTACTTTGTTATCTCTCATGCTGCATTGGTGACTGAAACAGAAGATGTAGATATGTTAGTAACCTTTAATGAACTGATAAAGATATGTATGCAGAATGGTTGGGAAATAGATTATACTTACAAGATGTAATATTTCACTGAATATAATTATTAACTAGTAAATGTGGTTGATTATTGAAAATGAGGTTGTGCCAATGTCTTGACACAACCTCACGAAAGATGCTATTGGGCGTTTAATGCAGCTAAAGCTGCTTCTAAAGCTTCTTTAGACATGCCACTCAATAACTGTGCTTGACTTGAATGTTTCAGTTCTGTACAGTTCTTAATCCATTCACTGTAAACTGCTATTCTTGCATCACACCAAGAAACAAGGTCGGAAGCTGTTGCTCCCTCTTTATACCACATTCCATAAGTTCTATGCATTTCTGCACGTTTACGTTCTTCAGCACTCTTTGCATTTGCATTTTCCAAATTTGACATAGTTTTTAATTATTAAGTTAATAATACATTTATTACCAGCAAACCTTACTGGATATTCAGATTATAAGCTAGTAAATTAACTATTATCTGGAAATGCGTTACAAATGTAGTATGAAATTTAATAACCTCAAAGGAATAATAAGGATTTCTTGTATGATAATTAATTCTTATATAATAATTGATTTATACGTAATATTGTATCTAGCCTATCAAGTATTATCTAAACAAGTTATTTGAATGGCTAGGTAATAATACTACTAGTCCATACTAATAGAGCTATTAGAAGCAAGTATATAGGAATTTACTAAAGTAAGGTAGGATATATGGTTATACAAAGACTTTATATCCTACGTTTCTCATCATATCCCAGATTATAGAACTTCTTAAACATCTCCCAAATGTAGCCAATAAATCCAATTACGATAAATGGTAGGAAAGGCAGAAGAAGGCTACTCCAACCATAGCCCAAACACAACCCTACAATTACGCCAATGACATATAAGGCTGTTATAATTCCACAACCTATCATTACTCCTCTTCCTCCTGCCATTACGTATTTAATTGGAGCATTAGGAGTGAAGAAGTCTGGTTCTTTATTCTCTGATTGATTATTATTCATATTAGTTTATTTATAGTTACGAGATATTAGTTTAATTCTTATCTTTGTAGTAGAACTTCATAAAAGCTGCTAGTTATGGGTGTTTTATTGGTTACAGGTATTTTGAAGGAGATAACATGTTTACAAGCTGTTGCTGATGATGAAGCGTGTAAATATGGTTACGAGTCGTGGATAGCCTACTGTTATAAAACCAATATATTTACAAGATTCATTACTATATGCCCTTGCTGTAAGAAGTCATTTACTAATGACAACCCTGCTGTTGGTGAGCATGTACTTGCTGAATATGGACGACTAGATACAGAAGGTCGACTTATTTATACCAAGTGTATTACTCCTATCTGTAAGAAGTGTAATGACCGTTTTAAGAACAATCAAGCTTGGAAAGTATTTAAAGTCCGTGGTTATCATTTATGTCGAGTACCTAATAAGCCACCTAAACGGTAAACTTTAACATCAAAGAATATATCTTAATGATTAAATCTAATAGAACAAGAATATAGCTCGATTTCTTGTAAAGTTACTGATTATTAATCTATTAAACCAATGAATCATGTTAAAGTAAGTTACCGTTACATTTCTTGAATATCTCTTCAATCAGCTTCATAGATTCTTCTGACCTCATAGGGTCAGGAATTACTTCTCTAGAGTCTTTAATACGTTGCAATTCCGCCCTGTACTCTAACTTCTGCTTCTTAATATTAAGATAGCTCCATTTTACTCTTTTAATGTTCATAATTTACCTCCATTCTTATATCCTAGTCTACCTAGCTCATTTAATAACTCTCATAAATTCTTCTTATTAATATCAGAAAGCCATTGGACCGTGAGGCATATTTCTAAGCTCCTCTAAGCTATTAACTCCAAACATTCTACATAGTTCCTCTAAAGTGGGTATGTATATATCATCAGTGAAGCTATCTACACAAATACCCAACTCTTCCATGATGTCCATTATCTCACTTACTGTCATTGTTTCCATACATCCAATACTCTGCTGTTATCATATTCATTCATAGTTATTCATCTGCCTGTTCATCTAGCATATCATCATCTAACTCCTCATGTATAAAAGCTAATATTTCACCTGTTATAGCGTTCTTAATACATTTGAATCCGGGTGCAATTTCTTCAACTATCTTCTCACATTCAATAGTGCACCACTCGGGTATTGTTTTATCCTCACTTTCCATTGTCATAATTATTAATAGTAGCCGCAGTAGGAACTCCAACTGCTGTACCAAATCCCATTCATGTTAGTAATTCCACCACTCTTCATATATAGGATATCCTAAGTTGTGGAACTCTGTGTTCTCATCTGGAATAACTTCCGAATACTCATCTAATTTAATATCAGTCCCAATTACTTTAAGTCCCATTATACGTAGATTACCATTAATGTATTCATAATTCTCTACTTTACTAAGTAGATTAAAGAACTCTTCTGATTCAACAATTGCCTTATGTGCTTTCAAAGAACAATATAGAAACGGTAAAGGATTACTACACCATTTATCAACATCTGCCCTAAGAGAAGTGAGAGATTCAGGACATTTGTTGTCCCAGTAATCCAGTAGAATACTTGCTAATATCAATAAATCTTCCCTGTTTATACTTGGAAACTTCTGTAAAACTAAATCAATTTCATTCATATCCATTACGCTCCTTATCTATAATTTCATACATATCTTCAAATGACATTCCAGTTGCAGACATATCATAGCTCTTAATAACTCCTTCATTAGAAATTACTTTCACTTGTAATGTGTCTTTGTCTGACTTATGAGATGTTATGTGGTGAGTACGCTTCTTATCAAATTCTGGAGTAAATATATCTAATTCGTTTCTGAAATGGGAATTATTAATATAATCTACTATGTAGTCATAATCGTTAATGATTTGGCATAGTTCTATAAAGTCTTGGCAACAATAGATAGATTTCTTATAATCTTCAAACATTAACTTAAAGCTATCCACTGTATATTCCTTATTGGCATTATAAAACTTTATTCTTGCTATAACTCCTCCGTCTGATAAATCAGACAATTTAGTCATTCTTCTTTGTGGTCTGCTTATCCACATTTCTTCCATTAAATCCATAAGTCGTCCCTTCTAATAATCTCTATATATAATATCATCAATTTGAGGTAAGCAATTATTGAGATATGCATCTGCCATTTGCAGTAGTACTTCCTCTCGGCTTATAGATACAGCCTTTATTTGACCTGTATTGTATAGATGCAGTAAATGGTCTAACAGTTGCCTATCTACCTTAGATACTTCTGCCAATCCTAATTTATTTATCAATTCTTCAATAGTCATCAATTAATCCTCATATATAATACCGTCAATCTCTGGTAAATATCCATGTATAATACCTTCTGCTTCTTTTTATGAGTACCTCTTCATAGCTAAAGTAGATAGACCTACGCATATAACCATGATTGTATCTCTCTACTAAGCTAGTGAGTAGTATTAGTTCAGCTTTAGATATTTCTTTAGGATTTACACCTAACTTTATTATTAAAGTCTCTACTGTCATCATATTAACAATTACTACTAGGTGGTATACAATCATCTGGTACATCATGCGGTTCACGTGGGTCTTCAAACCAAACTCTATCTACCTTGTCCAGTTCTGCACATACTTCCTCTGCTGTCATTTCTCCTGCATTGAATTTGGCAAATAAGTCTCTGGTAAATTCACTGTACTCTCTATTACTCATTTCTATCATAATTCATTCCTCCTATTAATGCTGTACCTACTGCTGTAGGATATATAAAATATCTACCTGTTCATATTAATCCCACTCTGCTATAAGGAAATTCCTTCCCCAGTCTCCACCCCATACCATTTCTTCACCACATTTAGGACAATGCTTTTCATCCCAAACTTCTAACTGATTATTACCACAATGAATACATTTGATATTAAAATCATCCATAAAACTATTATACTTCACATCATAGTGACAATCATTACAATGAATAATTCGCTTCTTGCCTTTTCTTACCATTTTAACTATATCTTTAAAAGTTAAATAGTATTTCATGTGTGGTAATCTCTTATCAATATCTGTCAAATTCTGAAAGTCTATTTCTATTTGATATGGAATTTCAGAAATAACCTGTGATGAATAGTGATTGCACTTTTTAGCTTTCTCTCTTTTGCTATATTCTACCAATTCCTTATTGTTGTAATCCTCACCATAGACTGTTACTAGGTTAACATTATCAAGTTCACTTTCTTCATCAAACTCAGACATACAATCCTCTGTTGCAACCAAAGAACTCTGTATTGTTTGACAAGCCTTACAAATATAGACCTCATAATAATCTCTAAATCCACAACCAAAATGCAGTACTGGTGTTGTGTAGCCGCATTTAGGACATTCATATTGTTTTACTTCTCCCATGTCTCTTGTGTATAATTGTGCTATAAAGATAATGATTATTCTTCAATGATATTATCAGCTATCTTCTTAAATACATCACCTGCCATTAGTCCACCACTTGCAGGTAATCCAGCCTTATTAATAGATACAATGATACTATACTTGGGATTATCAGTAGGGAAGTAACCACAGAACTCTACCGCATACATATCCTTAGTACTATCCTCATTAGTAGATAATGAACTAGTTCCCTGCATACCTGCAACTAGTACCTTATCAGACTTGGCAGGTTGACATAATCCGTCAGTAACATTAAATACTAGAGCTTTCTTCAAACTATCAATACTAGCCCTACTTGCTATTTGTGGATTAATAACTACTACACTGTCCTTGTATAGTTGAGGCTGTATCATCTTCCCATTATTGGCGATAGCATTATAGAATGTAAGGACTTGAATAGGTGAAATGTTGATTGTTCATATCCTATACAGTTCAAAAGTGATATTTTTTTCAGTTGTAATCTTTTTAGTTAAAAGGTTGCAGACTGGCAATTCCATTGATACTATCTGGCTTACCATAGCTCATATTAGTAAGTAAATCAAAAAAAAGGTTTGAGGATTATCAAAAGCCTTCTCCATTGTCTTATAAATGGCAATATTGGAACTAGCTGCCAATCCTTCTTGTACTGTAAGCTCACCATATCCACCTCTATGCCAATTATGGTCTTTAAGCTCTCTGCCATGAATTTGGTAGATACCATTTCCAGTATCAACCTTATCACTCAACTTCACCTTACCAGTTTCTAAAGCTGCCAATAGCGATATTGGGTGCATCAGACCAGTAGACTGCCATACAGAGAAGTTCTCACATGATTGGTAGTTCGCACTGTCTTTCCTAGTAAGTCCAACCAGAGCTTTTTATTTGACCTGATTGAACTTCCATTACTATAACTTGCCCAGATTGGGCATTTATCTCTGATAACTTGCTTTCCAATATGGCAGTAGCATTAGTTTGTAATGTACTGTCTATGGTGGAGATAGGTGCTGTTACTTGCTGTCTGATTGGCAAGAACAAAGTACAACGATTAATATGGTGCACTTTAATAATATCTTTTTCATACGAGCATACCGTGTAAATTTATATACAAATCATAGTAATGGATGCAGGCGAATATTGATTATTCAAGGCACTAACAATAACGGGAATGCCACAAAATACATTCGTACTCTGTATCTCCTTTGCAATCATAGAGATGTGAGGTTCAATTCCCAATAGGTGAATTGCTTTTAGATTATCCTCATAATCAATTAATAAGTGCACATCATAGTACCCTAATTTATAATTGCTTAAAACAAATCCCATTTTATAAAAATTATCAAATTCCTTTTTATCTCTTGGCTTATATTCAACGCCATGCTCCAAACATTTCTGCTTGAAATTGATAATAAATGTTTGTAAACGATTCATACTCTCATTCATTTACGATTATAGTTACTTCAAATCAGTTAATTTTACTAATTCGTCACCAGTATTAAGCCATAAGGCATAAGAAAATCTATTAATAGTTTGGGAAGCACAGAATTGATAATATTCTTGCATTTGTTTCTCATTAAAGAAGTGACAAGCATCCATAATGTGCATAGCGGCATCAATATAGGTGTACATATCCGTATCTATAAGCCTATAATATTGCCTTATATGCTTTTGGCATGAATTAAATATTGCATCCAAAATAGTCATGGCAGTTACATCTCCTTGCTTCTCATTTAAGAAAGTAACTTGCTGACTAATATCTGTTATAAATTCTTGGGTATTGGTATGCGGTATGCCAATTAATATATTTTGTTGTGGCAGAAAGTCTGGATGTCTGAAACGTGATGTTATGACACTGTCTATTACATTTCCCTCTTCCAGATTGATTATTATGTCACTTCCTTTTAAAGTTACCATTAATTTGCGATACATAATTCCATTTATTTATGTTTGTCCTATTTATTCTTTATGTAGGCATATAAGAAGAAACCTGCAATAACAAGTATGACTATTATATGTAATGCCACACTACCGTTACTGTTAAAATCTGCATAGTCTGACATCCTACCTCTGCTTAATAAAATTATCAATGAATACATAATCTTAAATTTTAATAGTTCTGTATGTTAGTTGCTATTCAACCTATCATAGTGAAGGGTATATAATCTAAATAATCCTTGTTAAAAGGTTGAATATAATTCTGTGGATTCATTCTACTATCTGATAATAGAACTGAATAGGTAAATAAGTAGTATGTCTGCTTCTTATAGATATTGATTTATACTTCCCAATTCTCCCCAAGAAAGTGGTTAATCATAGTATTTAAAGTATTAGAGAACTCGATAGCATATAATTGACTGCTATAATACTTTATCTTGTCACAAATATAATAATTACTTAGTTTATTTACCCAAAGATTTTAATATAAAAATGCCTAATCTCTGGATTTAGTAAAGATTTTAACAGTCTACATACTGTTTGGGAGGTAGGAGCTAGTTGTAAATATGCCTGTTCCATAGTCGATTAATTGTTATATCTAGTTCCCAATAGATATAGTTCTACATACAAATAGGTGCGGGAACTGCCAATGTATATGTCTCCAAGCATCGCCAAACGCTCCAATCACAAATACACAACAGTAACCCGCACCAGACGATATATGAACTATCATTAGATAGGCATATAGCACTAGTGCGGTGTTGTGCACGTTCCTGTGATTGTATAAATTTTGGCGAATTTAGAGACAAGAACTATGCAAAACACCTTTCGTTAATATGTCCTCCTATTTCTAGGATTGGCACAAAGATAATGAAAGGTATTTTATTCTGCAATTAAATGTATCTGTTAAAATGAGAGTTGAGAGCTATTTCTACTCTGAATATCCATAAAATGAGACAGAACTATTCAGAGTATAAATAAGTAAACTCCGATTCATTCTGTCTCAAATCTCAATTATCAGAAACTAAGACAATCATAAGTATTAAGTAGTTCCTCTTGTCTTAATCCCAAGTATCTTTTTAGTAATTGATACACTGGAATGATTGAATAGCTCCATGAGCTTAACAAGTGCAAGCTCTGAATTATCGTTATTCATGTTGTAGACCTGTCTGCCAAAGGTCTTTTTCTAAGAGAATGGCAACTGAAATTGCCTATATGCAACTTGTATTTCTTTTTTAATCTCCTTCAACATGACATTGATTCTCTGAACTGTGTACACTGTCCCCTTCTGACTTATCAATACAGGTGCATTTATGCCAACTGGATTTATATGCTCATAACAATCTCTGATATGCTGCTGTAGCTGCATATTAATCCTAATTGTCCTTTGCTTTCCTGTCTTAATCTCTATAATGGTAAATTCTTCTGCATCTAATATCTGATTCCACCTTAAAGCAAGAATATCAGAAATTCTTAGACCTGTGAAGCAACCCAAAAAGCGATAAGAAGTGACATCTTATAATTACTATCTCTTGCCAACTTTCTTACTAAGTTCATTGCTTCACTCCATTGCAGATAATCTGCTGTTGTACTTGAATATTTAAGTGACATAACGTTCTGTTTTATAGTGAAACTAATAAAAGTGAATATTAATTTTAAACTGGAATATCTAACTTACTGATTATTAGCTAAACATTCACTAATAACAGAAGTGAATATTATACTACTGGCTAATAATAGAGAAAGCGCCACTAGTACCTATATATAGTATATAGATACCCTTATTAGTACTTCATGTACTACTTCATTGTAATAATCTTGTATATAGTCCAAATAATCATCAAGAAGAATACAACAGGTGAAATTGCACACATAACAAGTAACAAGATAATCCAAGATATAACGATTAATAACGCTTGTAACATAATCTTTTGTTAGTATTAATAGGTAATGAATAATCAAGGGACACCCTTATTATATGGATGCCCCTTTTAAGTACTCTGTAATACCACTAACTAAGAAACCACTGGTATTTGTCATCACCATGTAAAGCGGAACATATACCCGTTGCAAGTTCTGTAGCATTATAGGCTCTATCCAAGAATGAATCTATATAGCTACTCTTATTTGCACCTGTGAGCAAGTTGTAAAGTTTGCACATAGACAAAAATCATTTCCTAAAAGCTGCCACAGTTCTCGTCATTGATATAAGCCCTAGCCACATTGTTAACCTGTGTATCAGTAAGCAACATTTTTTAGGTATATCTTTCTGATAGCCTTGCGGTAATGATTGATAAAGTCTCATTCTTCCAAGTAGTTGGCAGAACTGATGCTCTGTCATACTGGTATTGCCTAAAGACTGCATCAAGTGTATGTGTTTGGCTGCATCGTATTTGTGGAACATCTCCAATACCGCTTGGTATAAATCCCTTGTATTGGTAACTTCCAAGCAACTAAGATAACCGTCTGTAGATACACATAGATTTGTGCAAACCTTACAAGTAAAGCCAATAAACACTTTAAACCGCTCCGCACCTTTCTTTGAATAAAGATTGGTATGGTTATAAGCTCTGACACCACCAATAGTAAGTGTTAGCCTGTTACCGTGTACTGTCTCATAGATTGTAGGAACTTCAATAACAAAAGCGCATCTTTCGTAGTAGATAGTCTTGTCACTTTCTAATAACTGATTGGCTGGCTTATGTATTGCTTCGGGAATCCTACCTTTGATTACATGAGAAACACGAATATCTGGCGATTCAATTTGTTCACCGCTAAAGAATGTATTGGTTGCATCCTGTACCGCTTCGATGAAAAGCCACATGAGATAATGTAGCTTCGTTATCCTTTGCGAATACGGGTATAATACAATCATTCCTTAGATGTTCCAAACTGGCTTCAATCGTATTAGCTTCAATGAATAGAGGTCGTTTCTGCTTAATAACAGGCTCTTCAATTATTACCGCTTCTTCTGCATATTCACCAAAGTTTCTACTAGTTCTCTGTACTGGCATAATCTGTAATGTTGATTCCATAATCTGTAATTTATTAAGTTAATATTAGAAATTCCTCTGTCTGAAAGCTAAGCAAACCACAATCAGTATTAATAATCCAATAAAGAACTGTGGCATTAAGACTACTGGCACAATTAGAATTATTCCAAACGTCAATAAAATCTTTAAATTCTCCATACGCATAATAATAGATTAGTAAATAGTGTATTTAAGGACAAAATGAGGGCTTAACATGAAGTTCTTTCTTATCACTTTCCTTTGTGCATCTTTATATGTAGACATATACAAATCGTTGATAAGTCCGCACATTTCAGAAGTTCAAAAGGTTTGTGGGCTGAATGGCAATTCATGTAATCCTTTTTTTTCCTAATGATTTGGTATGGGGTGTTTTTAGGGTAACAATAAAGCTTAGCGCACAATATACATCTGATGCGCTCACTGACAAATCAAATATTTCACTCTATCAAAGCATAAAGTCTAAATAAAAAACACTTCCTCAATAAAAGGGGCGGGGTATGATTTTAAGTACCTATATTCTTGGGTGGGGGATATACATAAAAAGCCCCAAACCCGTTTAACGGTCTGGAGCTTTATTGTTTACAAACTAACTACAGAATAATCTCATAAGGTATATCTTCCTTAACAGGTCGCTTTCTTCCTACTGTACCTGCTTGTATTGACTTCATAAAAGCGTGGATATTCCTGACATCTTTAAATCCATTCTCCTTATACTTCTTATAAATCATACATTCTCTGGATAATGGTTTGTTATTGCCTTCGTTGAAGTCTATCATGTGGTCGAACATGGCAATTAGTTTCTTTACTTGCTTATCTTTGGGCTGGTCTATTATTAAGCCTTTGACCTTTAGAATCAGACAGTCACCAATTTCATCCAATAAATCCAAATCCTTTAACTGTCCTATGTACCGACTAATAGTATCATGTCCCATGTGAATACGCTTCTCCAATTTCCTTATGGGTGATAATTTGATAACATGGCTATGCGGCTCTGTTACACTGAATAGCTTTAATATGAATCCTCTTAGCTTCAAATCTAAAGTATTGTAAGTATCGTAGAACTCTCTGCCAATTCTCCTATAATTGCCTGGCTCTACTTGGTTGAATCTGTACATAGTCCAATGCCTGTCCTTCCGTTTGGAATCTATATCACGTATAACAACCTCGCCTGTAGCTCTTAATTTGTCATTGAAAGATAATGTACTCTTACTCTTCTTGTAATTATCCAGTTCTTCCCCTACAAATCCTGCAAGCTGTTTTAATGTAGTATTAGTTTCCAAAGAATCTTTATCTGCTGTCAGTAGCAAGGTATAAGTCCTGTACACATCTGAACAGTTTAGATTCTGAATCAGATTATTACTCATTACTGTGTACTCCTTGAATGGAAGTTTCGTGTCTTTCATAAGGCAAACGCTCAATATGGTTAATCAAGATAATCTGATTTGTCTTTAATAAGAATCTCATTTTAGTGGAACTTAGTCTGTTCACTTTCCTTAGTTCGCTTAGCTTCTCATATAAATTATTATTATAATGCCACATATATTATTGATTTATATATCCTACTTATCCCACCTACTGAAAGTTCGTCAGAACTTTACAGTATGGCTGTATGGAGTGTAGTATCTAGGAGTGTAGACAGGGGGTGAATAAGCACGCTCCAAAGGGGATTAAGCACACCGCTAAAGGGGAATAAGCACACCTTTATAATCTGGTAATATCAATACTTCTGCACATAACTTTGCTGTATTAGTAAGCACATTAGTAGATAGTGATACTAATTAGATGATTAGTTGCAAATACATTCCCTGTCTAGTATGCTCACTTATTAACGGTAAAAAGGGAGAACCATTTATACTGTCCTCCCTTCATTAGAAACTATTCATGTATCATTATTCATCTTGATGTAAACGGTGTAAACCTTGTTATCTCTCTGCTTGCGTTTCTTGAAATATCCATTGAGCTTAGCCCATATTCCAATCACTGTTTTGCTGTCCTTTACCTGGTGAGCCAATGCAAGCCTACGTAGTTCTTCAAAACTAAATTCTTGTTTGGTGTTCATAATTGGAAATTCATAAAATTGTTGATTCAATCATGCTCAAAACATAAAACGATGTGCACTATGCCATTCACGTTATTGGCGACAAGTCTTGGGTTGTAGATTGTCGTATTGGCAATGGATAGTATGAGATGCGGGAACAGCAAGTGCGATGCAAGTGCGTCCAGTTGCTCTGATACATATTCATCTGACATGTAGTCTGGTAGTATAAAACTGTAGAGGTAAACCTTTACGTCCTTGTACCGCTGCATTTTGAGTTTAATAATATCTTTCTTGTTTAAAATTGCTACTGGAATGTTTCTTAGGAAGTAGCTTGAACTAACAAATAGAATGTTCATTGCCATAAATTCATAAAATTAGGTACATAAAGAATGAATCTGTGTGCGGTGAGTGGCGTAAATTCAAATAGTAGTTTTCAGATGTGCTTCAAGTCGGTAATTCAGTAGTTTCAGTGATACCGCCCTTATCTCATGTTGGTAGTGCAAAGATACTGCACTTCGGTAAGGCTACATAACAGTTGGGTCGCTATTTTAAAACTTCGTGTTGGGAGCTTCGTGAAGTGAAGATATGCCCTTGCCTGCTTAACTTAGAAACTGATTCGGAACTCGTAAACGAATCTTGCTCTGATTTACGGTGTGCAGGTGAACAGTGCACGCCTTGCCTTGAATTATTTTTTCACTTCTGGGCGTATCAGTCGGCAGGCTAAAGCCCGATGTAAATTATTGCGTCTCTGATATGTCACAGTCTCAAATTCCAAGTGCCGGATAGGTTAGCCCACTCATTTGAAACGAATTAGATTTATGGTGGCAAGTCTGGAAGATAAACGGAGCGGTCATTTCAAGATTGACAAGCCGTAGGGAATGTTAGCGTTGCGTATTCACCTCTCCGCCCTCGTCCGCATGGATAAACACACGTGAGAGTGCTTGCAGCCATGAATCTCCGAAAAATGAGACAGAACCGTTCGGAGTGTAATAAGTCAAACTCTCAACAGTTTTGTCCCACTTGCGTTCACCTTATTGGATATTTACAGTATGACAACAGGCAAATTCTAGTTATAAAGACATTGATAGAATGTATATAGATTACTACAGTCTATTAGTATGCTGTATTACTATAAGATACTGTAGTATTATAAAGTATTATAACTACTATGAATATATACCTAGTTCCATACTATCATTCAAGACCATTATGATATATATCTACAATAACACATTAATTTATAGCATAAATTATATTAGACTTGATTGCTTATTTAAAATATATTTGTACATTTGTGGCGTTTCATTTAGAGATACCATAATGGCTTAATTGCGCTTTATGTTCGTTTACTTGTAAACAACTTATGGACTAATACCGTAAGGAACGGCAAGCCTTTGAGTAGATTTAAAGGTTAATTTATTTACCCTAATTAATTTATCATTATGGAAAATCAGAATGAAGCAACTAGTGTGTAGTATTAAGTCGTGAAGAATTATTTGATTTGTATGGCTCTTGGTTTGGTAATACTGCAACACCGGCTGATATGGTTTGTTGGTGTGACAGGCAAATCGAGAAGTACGAGGAATGGATTAAGAACTGCAAGGAACTCAAATTAGAGAACCAGAAGAAGCTTCTTAAAGATATTCCAACAGACATACTACAAGCTATTTTAGATTCTTCTACTAATTAATACTACTAAGTAAACACTTTTAGGGTATCCATTTGGATACCCTTTCTCGTTAATAGTAATAGGTTATGCTGTACACAAAAGTCCTTGATGAATATAAGATAGATTATGAAGAATATCTCCGAGAAAGGGAAGTAGACTTCTTCGGAATGAAGGATAGATACCTAAAGTATATACAGACCAAAGGAATAGACCATTTCACTTTTAAACCTATAAAAATTACTACCAACACAGGTCATATATATATTATCAGATATAGCTTTAATGCATACTGGAAGCATAAGTTTATACCATTAATTGCAAGATGTTACCGCCAACCGGAAGGCATATATGTAGTGACCTGTCCTAGCACCATTATTAAAATAGGTAAGAACGGTGCATATATACCACATTTCTTTTTGATAGATATAGAGATAGGATTCTTAAACGTAAACATTGCAATAAACTAGATGTCATAATGAAATTCTTCGAGAATGAAGCGCGTTTTGGTGTAGGAGCAATGATACGGTATGACAAATATCCCGATAACTACATATTCGTTTTTGATAAATTCATAACACTAGGTAGTCCACTAGAGGATGTTAATATATTTGAGATAAGAACTTTAATCAGCTTAGATATGCTAAAGGAAATACAGAAGGATATATGTAATGAACTTGTAGAATCCAATATTAAAGGATTAGAAGAACATATTAAAGATGAGGATAGGAATAAAGATGAACTTCTTCGCACTCTATTAGAGCTACCCAATTATAAAAGAAGTATAGCATACATAATCAGAATCAAACATAATCTTGCTATATTATCTCACATAATATAAGGCATATATGGAGAACTTAGATTTCGTTGCTATTGATTTGGAAACAGCTACTTCTCATAGAAACTCTATCTGTGAAATTGGTATTGTAAAGAACTCTATAGTAATTGAGAGTAAACTAATACTAGGTTGAAATTGTGAATATTGGAGTTGAGAGGGTGCTCTAGGTCGGAATTTACTTTTCTTCTTCAAAGGAGACAGCAGGAATTGAGATGAGAGGCTGACCGATTGTGAGGCTTTGTTGGGCTTGCATCGGTGCGGAAACTGAATTTTACTGGATTGAATGGTTGTTCTGTCTGATTAAATAGTTGATATATAACAATATACAATGGTTAAATAGCTTTGAGAATAGTTCATCTAGGAATAAAATTCCGTTATGCGCCAGACTTATTTCCCCGGCTGGGGAAAACTGCCCCCGCCTACCATTGCTACAACACTACTTAACTATTCGGAGTAAGGATTTACAAATTATCCTCTTATAATTTTTATAAAAAAGGGAATACACAGTAATCATCCGCATATTCCCTTCACAAATAACATATTCAAGATTTACACTATAACTTTTCTATTTCTTCTTTAGACAGTCCAGTAGCCTGTGAAATTACATCAATAGCTATTCCTAACTTTTTTAAATTACGAGCATTATTCAAGTTAGCTTCTCTTACTCCTTCTTCTCTTCCTTCTTCTCTTCCTTTTTTCCATTCCTATCTCTATCCCTTTCTTTTTCCGCCGTAGATATAACACTATACCAGTCACGGAAATTTTTCAGACTGTCCCAATATTCACTTAATTCAGTCTTGGTAAACTTAGCAATTTCCGCAGTTTCAAAGAGACGATCAAAAACTCTGTTCTGTAATGCTCTGGGACGTTCAAGCAGAGAGGCAAGGTTACGCAGGACAAAAAGCCACTTGTCAAACATACTATCCAACTCATCCTCAGTCTTATTGAATTTAGGCATCTCAAGATAAACAAAGGTAAGTTTATCATAGAACACCTTGTGCGTATAAAGATCCACAAGTTTCACCTCATGATGGAAATACTCCTCATCAGAATTGTCAAAGGAAAAATTCAGAATACCCACTACATAAACAGCCTTCAACTCATAATCCCATTCCCCTCGTTTAGCCTGTTCACGAATAGGAAAGGTGGAGTAAAAGACGCTACGATCCTTGAAGAACTGCTGTTCACCACGCTGCATCTCTACCAGAAACTTCTCACCCTTCTCATTCTCACAATATACATCAAATACGGCCCGACGGTCATATTCCTGTGTTCCAAGATGCTCTGCATTAAGATAAGTTACATCCTTGATTACTTCCTCCTTAAACAAGAGTGCATTTAAAAAGCTAATTAACAACTCCTTATTCATAGCTGTTCCAAAAAGCAGTTTAAATCCAAAATCGGTATATGGATTTACATATTTATCCTGAATTCCTTCTGTTCCCATGTGCTTTCTATTTTTATAATTTCAAAATCAAATCGCGGAAATATCTCATTGTATAACCAACACGAGAGGCCGTTAAAAATGCCTCAATAAACCTTCCCGACACTTATGTACAAAAGTAGCAATAAATAATCAAGTAAAAATCAAGCAGAAAGAGGCTATTTTAACAGAGAGATAAAAAGTAACCGGGATTATTCTTTAATTGTATATAACTCTGATATTTACAATTCATATGACTTCAGTGATCATACAGGTCATTCTTTTAGCCCTTCCAGATTCCCCTCATTATCAATATAATATCAGGCCGTTTTTCCTCCCCCTCCCATCACCCGAAATCCTTATAAATGAGAATAAATTGAAGCACAGAGATTGCACCGGCACTAAATGGTGCACACAGCTTCAAACAAGATTAAACAATTTCCGGGTTGACCCCAATACTTAGAAGATCATTGGGCTATTCAATTCGAAGGATAGCAGCGGTATCGTAATTATCACAGCTACAGTCTGGGTAATGAAAGTATGACAGCCTATCAAAGAGCCAAGTCAGGACGAAGAGTCTTGATAACGGCTCTTTATTTTTTTCTTCTCCTTTTCCTTATCATTCATTTTACTTCCCTTTCTTTAAGCTCCTTCCCTCTTCACCTTAAACCCTTATATATGACAAGAATAAAAACAAGAGAAAAGAGAACAAGAACATATTATTAACTAACAATTAAAATCAAGAGAAAAATGAAACATTTAATGAAAGGAATCAGAATCGCAGCATACATTGCTGAGATCATCGTGGCAGGTTCAACTATTGTGGAACTTGTAGAGAAGTATAGTGGCAGGAGCAAACGTAAACCCGCCGCAAGTAAAGTTGATACAGGCAATGTAGCAACTGAAAACCCATAGAAACGTCTAGTGAATGGATTATGATAAGGCACAGGACGTAATTATAACCATCCTTGAGGTAACAACATCCATACTCAAGGGAATAAAGAAGCTAAGAGGAATATTTGTAAAAGCAAAGAAATAACCCTCTTGGCTTTTTCTTTTATCGGATTTTATTAACCAATTAAAAACTATAAAAATATGGAAACAACCAATTTATTATTACGATCCACAAGGGTGACAAGAACGATGACAAAGAATGGGGCATGATCAACCCAACCTTTATCGAAGATGCAGTAATCGTATCAGAAAAGGAACAGAAGAAGGAACATCCCAATTTTATTGAATCAAACACTTCAGGCATTACACTTGAAGAACTGGAAACGAACTGTATTGTACCCAGCTTTGGAGACAACCAGCTTACAATCAGCCACCAGACTTTTATATACACCGTATTGAGGGAGGCGGCAAGCATGTTTTTTTTTGCAGGAGAAACTTTCGGCAATACGGAAATCAGAGTCTCACACAAGATTTTAGGCAGACATCCTTCCGCACTGACAAAAAGGAAGGAAGAACTCAAACCTGAAGACGAAACCATCTATTATCAGAGAATGGCATTCTGTTTTCATATCCGAACCATATGTCGGGAAATGAACGGTGAGGAAGTGCATCTTTGTATCGGCGGCGTAAGAAGCCTGAACGAAGAGAACCTGTACGGAAAAAAATCCCCTGAAAAATTTAAAATCTTTATCGGATGGAGAGTCAGGGTATGCAGTAATCTTATGCTGACATGTGACGGCTTGACAGGACGTCTGGAAGTGATGGGCGATACGGATATCTATATAGCCGCACTAAAACTGTTTCAGACATTCAATCCCGAACAAAATTTGAGACTTCTTGAAACCCTGGGGAGAACAATGATTTCACAGGAACAATTCTGCCAGATAATCGGACGTTTACGGCTTTACCAGGTATTACCGGCATCACAAATGAAAGAATTGCCGAAAGTAATCCTGGGTGATTCAAACATCAATGCAGCCACCAAGGGCTATATTGACAACCCTAACTTCGGCTTACACGGAAGAGCAAAAATTTCATGCTGGGACCTGATGCAGCTTCTTAACGAGGCGGCTAAACAGTCCTATATTGACAAATTCCTCGAAAGGAATCAGAACGCCACAGATTTTGCAGTGGGCATTCAGAAAGCCTTGAAAGGAGAAGACACTGAAAATTACGGATGGTTTCTGAGATAAACCGGAACATCTAAAAATCCTATGAAGGGAGAAAGATCTAAAAATAACAAACAAGGTCTTTCTCCCTTCTTTTGTTGAATTAAAATCAGAAAGGAGAAAATATATGAGCGTAACATGTATACAGGACATATACCATTGTGACACTTGTAAATCAGCACTAGACGAGCACGGAAGGAATTGCAGGCATGGGATATTGTTCCCCCTGCTTCTTTTAATGGGAAACTTTAAAAAGTGCATGAATTATGAATTTGATGCGGAGAAGATGGTACTTCAGTTGCTAAGAAAAGAAAATGAACGGACAGGGCACACCGGTGAGTAAAACGGGAATGGTTCTGAATAAAATGGAAAGGAATAAAGTATGGCACATTACACCTTCGATATAATCAAATATACCTTAATTACCGAAGAGGGGGAAACGTACAAGGACTTCATAGAAATGATGCCCTCGCTGACGGTACAAGCAACAAATTATATTGCAGCCACTTTAAAGCTGAAAAAGCGTATCTGTCAGATAAATATGTGCACCAGTTCATTGATACTGACGCAGAAAAATGGCCGGTCAATGCAACTATATTTTAACTAAAAACGAATCAGAAAGAAAAATGGAAAGATTTGAAATTGAAAACAGCAGAGAGTTCAAGGCGGCACAGGAATTGGCAAGGGCCTTGAATGATTACGGGTGGAATGAAAAACGATTCGCATTTGCAACGACAACATTTCACCAAACCCTACAACAGACATTATTCAGGACTATTGTAGAGATATTGAAAGTGTATGCAGATCCTCAAAGAAGGACGGACCTAAGAAATGAAGCATCCAAAGAAGGTGCAAAAAAAAGTTAATGGAAGTGCTGGAAGAACTACATATTCCATTCATTTGAGAGACGGTTGAAACATACCGGAATTGTATCTGAGGAGGATATCACAATCAACGTGGTGTCCTCCTTTTTTATTTACCAACATTTTAAAACAAGAAAGATTATGTTATACTACAAATTTAAAAATTACGAAGAATTCAAGGACATGTTTGGTATTATCAAGCATGGAAACGGAGTATGCAGCAGAAAAAACAAGATACTGCTGGCATATATCAGGAACAGGAGATTACTACATGAAGCAATAGAGACAAACAACTATACGCTGCTTCATATTTCCTCAATGGCGGAATTGAAGAAGACCATTACCCGGACAATAATTATAAGCGGGCACTCAGATATGTTATTACGTTATGTCCTAGAGCTGGACGGAGACTTCTTTTACTCCAGGAACTTTGAAACGGACGAGCTGAAAGGGCTATGTGAAGACGGGGATACCAGGTCAATCCGCTACATTAACCATGAGAACGGAGGAAAGGTGTTTAAAATGAAAGCGGGGAAACTCTACCGCTCGCTCATACTGGAAACAGAATTTGGTAAAACCCTTCCGGAACAGATAGTGACTTACCTATGTGAGGAATTCTCGGCGGATTGGCAGACTTATACAACGGGGCAGCTCCCTAAAAACAGGTTATGCGTAGACAAGAATTTCGAGAAGATATACTCATCCTCCTCTTGTATGGGAGATTTTCATTCCTGCATGGTAGACAGGAAACTGCATTATTTCTATACGAATTCAGTCGATGCAAGCGCGGCATACCTGATCAATGAAGAAGGAAAGGTGACAGCAAGGTGTGTCATCTACAACAGGGTTACGGACCAGGACGGAAAGATATGGAGACTGGCGGAAAGACAATACGCTACCGATGAGAACAATACCCTCAAACGTGCTTTAATAGATGCTCTGATAAAGGGAGGACACATTGACGGTTACAAGAAAGTCGGTGCCGGATGTGGTGATTCAAGGGCTTTTGTTGACCTGGAGGAGAATTCATTGTCAGACAGGAAATTCAGGATAGAATGTGACCTGGACTGGGATGACACGCTAAGCTACCAGGATTCATTCAAGTGGTACAATGAATCTAAAGGAACGGCGGACAATTACGGAAGTGGCGACATCGCACTTGATATTACTGACGGTTCTTTGAATGGTGAGGAGGAATACGATGATTTCCATGAATACAATTGTCGTGAAACCACCACCGTATATTATCATGGGCAGGAATATTATTGTGATGTAGAGAATCTGGGAGAATTTACATGGATAGAGCAACTGGAAGAATACCACCATGACTCCGACGTACTATCATGGTCCGTATGTGAAGAGGATTTCCTGAAAGAGGATAAATACTATTCAGAAATAACGGAAGAGGACTATTGCTGTGAAGAATGCCGGAAGAAAGCAGAACAGGAATATAAAAAGGAAAACTGGCATTATTCCGATTATGATGAGGAATACTATGAGAATGCAGAAGACATAACCATATACCGGGTATGGAACCATATCCTCTGTGAATATGAGAGAAAGGCAATATCCGTAGAATCAGCACAAAGACTGCTGGAAGCGGGAGGACTTCATAAATTGAACGGCATATTTTATGACGGGATAGATGAGGAAACAGGACTTGCCTTATGCATACGAGATGAATGAAATAAATGTTTAACCCACAAAAAATAAAAATTATGAAATTGCTTAAGAAATTATACAAGGTTTATAGCCCGAGCGGAAAAAGAACGGACGATGATCAAGTTTATATGGAATTATACCAAGAGAATTCCCGGTATTAAAGTAGAAACGGACACAGCCGGGAACTTATATATAACAAAGGGGGAGGCGGAATCATATCCTTGTATCGTAGCACATCTCGACCAGGTACAGAGGTTACATTCAAAAGATTTCACGGTTATTGAAACGGGAGAAATTATATTCGGTTACAGCTCCCAGAATAAAAGACAGGAAGGACTCGGAGCCGATGACAAGAACGGAATCTGGATAGCACTCAAATGCCTGGGAAAGTATGACTCCCTAAAACTGGCGTTCTTTGTCAGTGAAGAGGTGGGATGTGTCGGTTCAGGAAAAGCAGTGATGGATTTTTTCAATGACTGCCGCTTTGTTATACAACCTGACAGACGAGGATACCAGGATATTATTAATAAAATAGGCTGGACCTCATTATGTTCTCCCGAGTTCCTTCAAGCTGCCGGATATAAGAGGTTCGGTTACAGGGAAACACGTGGGATGATGACGGATGTGCAGGAACTAAAGGAACGGGGGCTTCAGGTCAGTTGCATCAATCTTAGCTGTGGATATTACGAACCGCATACGGACCATGAATTTACGATAAAGAAAGACCTCATGAGCTGTCTGTCACTGGTAGAGCATATCATTGAGAATTGTACTGACACTTATCCACACCAGGTAGAAATATTGGACGGACGATGGAGGAGTTATGATGAATTTGACGAAGCTGTAGACGAAATATTTGCACTGCTCGATCAGGGGGAAGTTATGGAGCGTAGAAGACCTCTATTATATCTACCACTCCGTTTTTCCGGAACTGGACATGGAGGATTACCGGAGAATTTACACTGAATATTACAACTTAAATACAATCGAATATGGAGAACAAAAATTATGATTTGAAACTGGCCGGATATATATGGTCAATCCTAAAGACACAACCCGTTATAGTAATGTCATGGGGAGTAGATATGGATACGATAAAACCAGTTAAAGGCGGACTGGAATTTCATGTGCAGGGATTCAAGCATACGGGAATGGTACGAATCATTCTCGATGAAGGAAAGGACCTCTTTGAAGTACATCTTATCCCCGATTCTGAAGGAGAAGAAAAATAATAGAAGACGTTTATCTGGACATGCTTGTTTCTGTAACAGACAGGAATGTAGAGAAAACGGATGATTATGAAAAAAGGATTTCTGATACATACGATATTATAAGGTATTAGGGAATCTCTGAGAAATTCAGAATCTAAAAATACGGCTTTCTGTGAAAAAGTAGAGTTTATAGGAACTTGAAATCTCACGGAAAGCCTTTTTTATGTAATAATATGAATGGTTCCATAGATTAGACGTGCATCTAGCTGGTGGAACCACTGTTAAAACTATTAAAATTTAGAATCAATGAACAATCAATATGTAGCTTATCTTCGGGTAAGCACACAGAAACAAGGATACTCAGGACTGGGACTTGAGGCACAAAGGGAAATTATACAGAAATATCTTCGTGACAAAATTCCGGTTGCAGAATTTGTTGAAATTGAATCGGGCCGAAAAAAGGACAGACCTAAACTTAAAGAAGCATTGAGTCTTTGCAGAAAAACAGAAGCGACACTGATCGTTGCCAAATTGGACAGGTTGGCAAGAAATGTTTCCTTCCTGTCAAATCTTCTGGAGAATGATGTGGAGATCGTGTTTTGTGATTTCCCACAAGCCAATAAAATGGTGTTGCATATCCTGTCGGCAATCTCACAATACGAAGCGGAACTGATAGCGGCAAGAACAAAATCCGCCCTGCAGGCAAAGAAGGCAAGGGGATTCAAGCTGGGTAATCCAGAACACTTAATGGATAAACATGAACAGGCTATTCAGAACAGTATCAGAACTTGCAGGGAGAAAGCGGATAACAATTCTAATAACAGGAGAGCTGTCGCCATGCTGCGTACATTAGTAAAAGAGGAACATACCCTGCAGGAGATAGCAGATATTCTCAACAGGGAGGGATTCGTAACTTCTAAAGGATGCAGTTTCTCCAAATCAACCGTTTACAAATTAATTAGAAGGTATAATCTGAGATGAAAAAGTTTATGATCTGTTATATGACAATCAATGGTAACATGAGTCTTGAGTAACAGAAAATCTTTATAAGGAGAGAGGCTAAGGAATGACTTAGCTTCTTTTTTCTTCTATTTATAAAACAAAGCCGGAAGAATGAAACATTGTGAAACGTTAGATATAGCTGAAAATGAAATGAATGATATTTTTTATTTTCCTATTAAATAAGAGAGGGATATAACAGAGTATTCTCATCATTATACTTTTGTAAACGACAAATAGTCGGGGCGATTATTATTTCATGTAATCATACAAGAGCTAATATAATATGAAAGATGGACAGAATGTTTTTCTTATTTGCCATTACTTAATTGATATGATATATTTAATCAAAGGTTAGCTAAACAATAACATTATATCTTCATTCTTTCCTGCCTCAAAAGGGGAAAAGGGGGAAATGGTGGGGAAAACAAGGGGGAAAAGGGTATTTTTATAACTTTTTTCAATTTTACCTATTCAAAAATTAGTCAAAAAACAGGTTTTATAGTTTCCCCTTTCCGCTTTCCCCCCTCTTGTTTCTTGAGGAAGGAAAAGAAGACAAGTTAATAACAACTACGATAAACCCGGATTCTATATTCACAAAAAGAAAGAGTACTTCTTATTATGTAACATGAACGGAATGAGCTATTATCCCCTAACTTATTTAATTGCCAGATTACAAACAGAAGATAAATCCTTATGTTCCTATCATCCTTCCAACTCCCTAACGCACCAGTTTATTGGAATTGCTGCAAAATAGTGAAAAGTTTTAAATCACTAAGCAGGGCAAGAAGATAAATAGTAAACATCCTGCTCTCGAACATAAATGAGTTTTATATTGAGGGGCAAAGGAATATAACTCAAAGTCCTTACCTGTTGTGTTAAAAAGTTACCCATTGCTTTCATTTTGAGCATTTGTTCATTATATTTGCGGACGAAAATAATAAATTATATAATGTCACCACGTCCAAAGAACATCCGTAAAGTCAATAATATGCCTTCTGTTGAAGGATTTAGACCTATAGCTTCAAACAGTTATCATAAGGATACTATACTTTTGCACTTTGAAGAATATGAAGCGATACGGCTATGTGATTATGAAATGAAGACCCAACAGGAAGCGTCTGTTTCAATGGGGGTATCACGTCCGACACTTAGCCGAATATATGTCAGTGCAAGGCAAAAAGATTGCCAATGCATTGGTTAGTGGTGTTGCTATAATGATAGAAGGCGGAGTAGCGTACACTGATAGTGAATGGTTTTGTTGCGGAGTATGCGGTTTTTTATTCAATAATATCAATCCCGCATTTAAAATCCGTAAAATAGAATGTCCAGTATGTCACTCCAACGACATAAGCATAAGTAATATTAACATTAATAAAAATGAGATTATGATGAAAATTGCAATTCCGACTAGAGACAATGTAATTGATAACCATTTCGGTCATTGTGAGTATTATACAATTCTGACAGTAGGACAAGACAATCAAATTCTAAGTAGTGAGACAATTCCTTCTCCACAAGGATGCGGATGCAAGTCCAATATAGCAGGAGAATTGGAAAACATGGAAGTCAGTGTCATGTTGGCAGGGAATATGGGACTAGGTGCTTTAAATGTACTTACAGCCCACAACATCAAAGTCATAAGAGGTTGTTCTGGTAATATCCTGGATGTTGCTACCGACTATTTAAACGGAAAACTTATAGATTCGGGAGTGGGCTGCTCATCCCATGCACATCAACATGAATGCCATGGGCACAATCATAAAGAGTGATGTTTGGAAAGAACAAGATACTACGTTAACTTGTTTGTTTACAGAGACTGGTATTATTCTTTAGCAGAATTTGAGAGTAGGACAAACTTAGATTGGGGATATAGTAACCTTTTACTCTAAATTTGTTCTACTCCTATTGTAAAATACATACGATTTGTAAAAAATCCACTTTCATCTCCTCCCAGGAGTTATGTATACCATCACTCACCGCATTCCTTTACTTTCCGCCATAGTTACCCCCAAAAAATAAGAAAGGACCTCTATATCCCTAATGAGAAAAAAGCCCTTTCAATACAAAACTACTATTATTCGAGTTTCAAAACTCTTATGAGGTCTTACAAAATTATACGGAAATAATTTAATTGGCAATTCTTTTTATCCGGAAATTTGTGAAGAATTCATATGCATCACAGAAAAAATAAAAGCGACAGGAATCCGCTGACTCTCATCGCTTATTAGACAATGGATACCGGTGATTTTCAAAGGTTCAGTCATAAATAACGTTTCTTTGTCAGCCTCAAATCTTATCATAAATCATAAGAATAATGAAAGTTATTATCATCACACCACTCTAATCAGGCTATTAAGATTTCAAGTCAATATTTATCCTGCAAATTATTATTATCACGACTCAATTGGAAGCTTTATTATCCGCACTGGCTGTCCAGTCGAATTATTGGGGGATTATACCAGAAAATTCTTATTATTCTACATAAAGAAGTGATGTTTTCAGCAATCTATTCAAAATAAAAAGGACCTCTATTATCCATTGAGCTAGAAGCCCTTTTTACAAAACATGACATCTTCTTATTATAATCGAAATTTCACAATTCCAATTATACTATGAAAAACGTACACAAAGTTATGCAGAAAATGAATAACCTGCAAGTTTGGGTAAAAGATTTTATTCGTCAGAGAGCATAAAGATAAAGACCGCTGCGCTGTCTATCAAGAGTGATAAAAAAAAATCTGTGTGCACATTAGAGTTTTGCTATCCCCCTGATGAGATTATCAACGACCCCGAATGTTTCCAAAAGATTCACTTGAGCGGGTTAGGTGAAGCCAGGGGATAAAGTAATAGATACATAACCGACAGGATAATGTAGATGTTATAAAATATTCTACAAAACACACTCTTCTTTTATACATTTTACCTCTTTTGCAAACTTTTTTATAACACTTTCATCTCCTTCTAGGAGTTATGTATATTACCACTCACTTCGTTCACAGACTATTTGCCTCCAGCTTACTCGATGATAAAACCACTTTGAATGTTATCTTCTTAAAGCCTGTAAATTCAAAAAAGGAATACATACAAAAAATCTTCAAAATAAAACGTTTCTTTCATAGAGAAAGTCATCCTTTTGAATAAAAAACTGTGGCTATTTTATTTAGCGCATCATATAGACAATATTATATCTTGCCGTTTTTCTCATAGGGACATATTAACCTCTAAATTTTCAGATAACCTGAAACATCATTGGTATTACCTGAAAATCAAATATCAACACGAAAAGAGCCCCATAACCCTCCGCTGAAGTAGAAGCCCTTTCTTAACAAAAAAAACTAAATTCCACTATTTAATTGCTGAGTTTCACAACTCACATGTTTATGTCCCACATAAATTATAATGGAAATTTATATATCGCAAATTATTAACACAAAAAACATCATATGCATCTCAAATTCTGAAGTATACCGTTCAGTAAGACATCATTAATATCTTATGGAGTATTCATCAAACTGAAGAAAAAAGCGATGATAATCCAACGACTAACACCGCTTGTAAACAATTTAATGCATGAGACCCTTTTCACAAAGAGCATGCTACAGAAAGAAAATGAATCACTTTCCATTTTATTTTTAGGACAAGCAAAAATACAACTTCTTCCTGAATTTAAGAAACAACATAAACTTTATCCTACTCAAAAATCCAATGGAATAAATCTATTGATGTATGAATCATTTGCAAATAATTAAAATATTGAATACTTTTTGTTACAGAATATCTTAAATCACAATACTCTCATGGAAACCTTTTTTTACTTATCGGCATTACCATTGTAGCTGCCATATGGATTATACGAAAAGAAAACAAGAAACTCAAGAACACCTGCAGACTGCACAGAGCCAATAAAACTTTCAGCGAAGAATGTGTCAAGCTACTTAAGTATGAAAAATACGGATGTTACAAACTTACCGGGATGCAATACAAGTGCCTGAAACAGGCTGATTATGGAGTACATCACGGATATGCAATAGCAGAGGGAAATAATCAATATGACAATGCCGTTATAATAAAGAAGAAAGACAATGGGAAGATTATAGCTTGTGTGGAAAATGATGAAAACAGGCAACTACATGATTTTATCATTCAAAACGAAGGCAAGGTACATGCACTATATTACATCTGGAAATATGGTAAAAATAGAATCTACGGATGTGCTTACATTAAGAATAGGGACGAACATCGATAATTGATATTCTTTATGGTTGAGTATTATTTCGTGCTACTAAGCCGTGAAACTTGTGAAAGGCAATACGACTTTTCAAAAGAATCCAATATAATAACAAAGCGATGAAAGTTCTTTAGGGGAGCTCACATCGCTTTAACATAAAAAAAATACTAGTGTGCAATAATCACCTTCTCACAAAGATGTATTATTGCAATATACAACAATTAAAATGATACAACAGCGTACATAAACTAAACAAAAATACAAAACTTCTCAGACTTTAAAAAATATTGTGACCCCAAAATCAAAAAACTAAAGGTTATTATAATCACCCAAACAAAGTCTTATCAGCACCTCGCAATAATCGTGAATGCGTTTCATCATTCAAATGAAAAATGCACAATTAATAAACAAAGCATTTGTATTGGATAACAGTGAGATGATATACAGAAAAACTGTCGTAGACATAATTCTTCTTCAATTACTCATCAGGCACAACACCAACTGGGACGGGACGATTGTTACATCATTAAAGCATAATACACCGTAAACAACAAACAAAGCGATGAAAGTATTAACTCGCACCGCTTAAAAAAACTATAACAAGTCGTAACTCTTTTCACAAAGAGTAGCTACGACGGAAGATTCACACTGATACTAAACCGAGAACAAAAATAATTATTCCCCAGGTATCTACAAAGAAATAACAGCCTAAAAATGCGACTTATAACAAGCTGCTATCAAAAACAGAATCAGAAGAATATCTCATCACTAACTATCAAATATAAAAAATATCCCCACCACAGATAAAATAATGCACCTCCGGAAGAACAATATTAGAAATAAATTGCTATTTTTGTCACTATCAATAGTACAAAAAACACAGTCTAATGCCATTCATGACATCCTCGGAATAAGTACTAATCTGATATATGATACTGCACTGTATGAAATCTAAAGAATCAGCCCCGGTATCATCCACCAAAAACAAACAATCTGTGAATTGGAATACAAAAAAGAGAATCAACCTCAATACGAAAGCATGATTGTCCTCACAGCTATTTCAGTAACAGAATTTATTAGAAATACTTTTTTAATCATTTAATAATTAATTCTATTTTATAAATACACTCTTTTTAGGCTTTATTTCTCCTTAATGAAAAAAACGTAATGCCCCTATCACTTCAAATGCGATAGGGGTTTTTGTTGCTTATAACATTAAAGTTTCAATACAGGGACACTGTCATACTACTAATTGGTATTCAATAAGGAAAGTATTTATGCACTTTTATTTTTCTTCATAGGAGAGGCGAAATTTAAAGAGAGACCGCTACGCTGTCAGCCAAAAGTAACAAGAGAAAAAAAAGAAAGGGCTTCACCACTATCCCTATTATCCCCAGCGATGTTTGTCTATGCACATCTACTGGGACGCTTCCAAGTGGGACGCGCTACTGGGACAGCTTCTTGATGGGACGACAGGGATAATGTCCATTCACTCTTTCTTTAATTCGTCTATGCCTGATCTTTACCCTTTCCTTCAAAAATGTCTGTTTTGCCGTTCAAATCCCTCGAAAGCTTGATATATGTATGAAAACAAAAAATATAATATTGTCAGATAAGAACGATAGTTCTATACTGGACCGTCAGGTAAGGGATTGTCCTGATGTCATCGAAAAAACAGTTCCACAGAGAATCCCTAAAAGATACAAGGAGGATATGAGGGGATTACAGGAGAGATACGATCTACATGAAGGATTGGTCATTAATGTGTCCCTAAAAGAGTTCAAGGGGATATGTGAAAGGGATTATCCAAAGATAGAAGCCTACTTGGGATTAAGGAAATACCTGTTACGTACTTTCGGAGTAACCCTGAATATACACTCACAAAAGACTAAGGGTGGCTCGGATAAAACGATAGATGAACCATAATTTTTGTATAACCGGAGTTAGCTGGAGGCGAAGAGTAAAGGAACGTAGTGTAGTGATATACATAACTCCCCGGAGGGAGACAAAGTGTTATAAAAAAGTGTGCAAAAAAATAGGTAAAATGTATAAAGAAGAGTGTGTTTTGAAGAATAAAATATTCCACCCTTCGGTTATGTATTACATACTCTCTACTATCGTATACCCTCTGTCTCCGACTTACCCCACTAATTTTAAAACAATAATGCATAAAATTACATTAAATGTCCCCGATGGGATCAGATACCTTTCAGACTGGCATGACTTATGGAATACCCTGCTGCCGGAAGGACAACATTACATTCTAAACAAACGTATATGCGGATGCGGAGCTACTGAAGCTTATCTAAGATCAGACAGGAAAGTCATATTAGCCAGCCCCAGAAAACATCTGCTCTATAACAAGTATTCCCAGCATCTCTCCGACAACCTGCACCTGTACCGTTATCAGGGGGATAAGAAGAGGTATTTTTGAAAACACAGGCAATACGGAAAAGGATATTCTTGCCTTTAATAACGAACTGGACGGATACATAACACAAAAATAATAGATACACAGATGGATGCAATAGTAATTAAGAAATCGGAACTCATAGAACAGATCAGAGAGGATTTCAAACTTTGGGAAGAAATGTCACCGGATATCGACGAAGGTTATTTTGACGAAGAGGACGTACAGTCTTATCTGAATTTCCTGATAGAAAGATATCATGACGAATGGGTAGTAATTGATGATATACAGGAAGGAGGTGATGTATGAAAGAGCTTTTCAATATAATTCCCAATTCGACTGGTGACGGATTCAGAATGAAACTCAGTACGGGCGTAATCGATGTCCCGGATGATAACGGAGGCTATATCATTTCCTCAGGTTGTGGTAGCGGTAAAACAGAGTCAATCAAGAGTCTGATCCGACAGAAATATAACTCGGGGATTCTGTATTGTGTTGATACCCGTGACGAACTGGGTAAGATGTATGACTGGATTCTGGCTAACCTGGTGAACAGGGAATTGGGCTATGGTGATATATTGAGAGAAAGTGACGTTATGATCATATCCAGTGACAAGGAGCGTTCATCCTTTCTGAATCAATACAGGGACAATCCCGAGATCCTTATGGATAAAAAGATTATCCTGATCACACATGTACGTTTCTGGACTGACCTGATCAATTATTTCCTCATTTACCGTCCAAAGTCACCCGTAGATTCATTTGACGGGGATTTCAGAAAACTAATGATACGACCGGATCTTAGACGGTATATCCTGTTTGACGAGACTCCCACCTTTATCAGACCTTTCGTGGAATTCGATAAAACAATCCTGGGAGTATTCAGTAAAACCGATGATACGGGCAATATCATTTGTATGTCACCGGAAGAAATCGAAATTTATTACGACCATTTCATCAGGAATACCAGGAATGATCTTTTCAACCAGTCTTACCGAATCAACCGTATCAAGCGTGACGTGGCATTAAACCTGATTCCGCAATATTATGATTCATGGATGCTCTCCGACAGTGACAAGGCAGGCATTACATTCTATCCCGTTGACCTGTGTCCTCCGGGAGTGTACATAAATACGCATGTACTGATCTTCGAAGGGGCAGGTGATCTTTTGTTCAAGGACTCCAGGAACTTCAGGCTTCTTGATGTGGACCGGAAATATAACTGTGTGACTGAATTCCGGAAAATAGACTTCGGACTGTTCAGAAGGAATCTCAATCTCCGACGTTTTGACGAGTTTACCAGCCGTATCGCCATGCTTATAAACAAACCTACCCTGGTCGTATGCTGGAAGGATATCAACGGGGGTGACGACGGTCCGGGGTAAATCAGAATATGCAGAACAACTCAGTGAGGCTCTACTACTAAAAGGGGGTGTCCCCAAGGAACTGTTCACTGTTACCTATTATGGTTCTTCAGATAACAAGAGTACCAATAATTACCGGGATATAGACCAGATTGTAATGTGCGGTGACTGGAGCTACCGAATATAGAATCAGCCAGAATACGTCGGGCTTATGGAACCACTACCGATACACAGAATCAGAAAGACTGGTTCTTCAGTCAGTTAATTACAAGGATAGGCATAAGAAAACACGATGGTGGTACTTATACGGTATATTATACGGATGACTTCAAGTATGATTTCATAGGTAGAATGTATGCGTACTTCAATGAGAACAGAGTTATCAGTTCATCACATAGCCGAGAATCATGTGACTGGAAAAAACAGGCTGGATAGCATGAATATCCGAAGTAACCTAAAGAATGAGATTGTACTACTAGCTATGGATGATGAGGATATGAGAAATGCTATCGGTATGGACAGGGAATACACTAAAGAGGTCAGTTTTGATTATCTGGAGAATTTGGGGATAAAGAGAGGCAAGCGGGAAAGAGCGAGATACAAAGCATTATCTGATATTCTTAGGAAAATAAAGATAACCCTGTATATAAAATAGATACTACATCCCCTTTGTTCTTTTTTGAAATAATACCTGAAACTTTACCCCCTATTTTTCGATAAACTAGTTAAATTATATAAGAAGTAAAAAAAAGGGGGTAGATAAATAATAATAGAATTGATAGATAGAAGCAATAAATATGATAAATCATAGATATACAAGTTTTATAGATTAAATAAGAAAGACCGCTACGCTGTCTCTCAAAGTGATACAGAAAAAAAACTTTAAACATTTTATCTCTCCTTCTCTTATCACTAAGGAAAGAGCACGAAGTGGTCTCTCTCTTGTTTATCTTGCTATGTATCTACATTACTTTTATTTCCAGTCTATTACCATAAATACTGAACATAGCACCTACAATAAAAAAGAGTGGTTATGTGTAGAGAGAATAACAATAATAAAAATCCAAAATATGATGATTAACAGAACAGTCAGTTACTACAATAATGCGGATGATTCAAAAAGTAAAATCCGTTATAACCTTGATTATGTCCTGGGTATGATTAAGGATAATCAAGAATTATTCCAGCAAACGGTAAGACTCAGATCTATGCCGACAGAAAAAGAATACAAGCAGGCGAAGAAGTTGTTACCAATGATTGCTCCATCGGGCGTATTTGATTACCGGAATGATGATCCGGAAAACCTTAGAGAGTATTCCAATGTGTTGGTTCTGGATTTTGACCATTTCCAAAGCCACCTTGATGCCGGTGAATTCAAGAGAAACCTGATCGCTAATGCAGACCGTCTTTATATCTATGCACTTTGGTTTTCACCGAGTGGATTAGGAGTAAAAGTGGCAATGATTCATGATAACACAAACCCGATGTATCATAATGAACTCTTCAGATGTATTAGAGAACAACTCTATGCTGGAATACCAGAGTTTGATGATAAATGCGGTAATCTTAGCCGTACATTTTTCTTAAGTTCAGATCCGGAGATTTATATCAATCCGCAACGGGATTATCTTACCCCTTATCATTTTGAGCATTCCCCGTCTATCAGAGCAACTCCTCATGAAAAGCTATAATCAGGGTTACATAAGCAATTGTTTCACACATACCACGGCAGAAATAATCCAGAATAATTGTTTTCAGGCACGATGGAAAGACAAGACACTGATCAATTACATAGATAAGAAGTGGCGCCTGGAATATCCTGAATCTTATGAGGACGGTCACAGGCATCAGTCAACCTGTCAAGAGCTAAATGGTTATGCAGGTATGGTGTGCTCTATGAAAATGCATTGGCATATCTCACCGGGACATTTGGATTGCATGGGATTGATAAAGCTGATATAAAAGGAATGGTTATCAATAATTATAATGCCAACAGGGGAGACTTCGAAAGGACAGAATGAGGTTATACCTGAAAAAAGAATCCGGTAGGAATTATAGGAATCAAAAAGCTAAAGGAAACGGATAACAGCAAAAAAGAAACTAAGGGACATTTGGATTGCACGGGATTGATAAAGCTGATATAAAAGGAATGGTTATCAATAATTGCAGCCAACAGGTGTAATAGGTAAATTGATAGAGGAGACTTTGGTAAGGACAGAATGAGGTTGTACCTGAAAAAGAAGAGGGCAGAAACTATAGAAATCAAAAGTTGAAAGGGAATAAAGTATTCGATCGAGTATACTGGAAACTAGTTCTTTCCCTCCCAATCACCCCCAAAACCTTATCAGAGAAGAAATAATACCACACATATGAAGAGTACTTTGAAACCAAAAGTATCCTTACTACTTGAACTAACACAGATTAAGAAGCTAAAGAAAATACAGCGGCGGGGAAGGTACTTTATTTTTTTTCTTTCTCAATTAAAGTCAAAAATTCCAATATCAGATTAGAAGAGAATGTATGAAAAAATAAGAAATCGTTTTCTGTTTTAATGCCATTTTTACTTCCGTATCTTTACGCCCGAAAGACCTTATTCTCTTATATTATGAAGAAATAATACTCATAACAAGAGCGTCATATTGAACAAAAATGTATATTTGCAGTGTTCGACTAGAGAAATGGCCGAATATGCAGAAA
>VOFK01000220.1_pt1 | contig 54000 bp, 96 predicted proteins | sample 5384121 | NCBI WGS metagenome assembly VOFK01 (sample SAMN12384730, study PRJNA508395) | human gut metagenome | isolation source: healthy gut J | host: Homo sapiens | reverse complement strand
CATTAACCCATCTGAAGCCGTCCCAACTTGTATCAAGTTCCCATAAAGCCTTGTTTTCCATATAGAAATGGTTAAGGTCTTTTACATACTGATGCAATCTCTTATGCTTATCTATTTCAAGTACGTTCCATTCAAGTTGGTCGTCATAACGCCACTCAAGCATTTGACCGAATTCACCGCCCATAAACAACATTTTCTTTCCCGGCATTGTCATATAATAGCCGAGTAATGTTCTGTATGCCGCAAATTTTTTCGTCATACTCACCGAACATCTTGTTAAGCATAGAACCCTTGCCGTGTACCACTTCATCATGTGACAAAGGCAAAATATAATTTTCGGAATAAGCATACATCATCATAAATGTAAGCAAACTGTGATTGTCCTTACGGAAATACGGATCCATACCCATATAACGAAGTGTATCGTTCATCCAGCCCATATTCCACTTGTAATTAAAACCAAGTCCGTCATTTTCAGGCGGTGCGGTTACAAGCGGCCAAGCCGTAGATTCTTCCGCAACCATCATAAAGTTAGGGAATTCCGTCCCCATAATCTTGTTAAGCTTTTTTTAAGAAAATCAACTGCCTCAAGATTACCGTTTCCGCCGTATTCGTTTGGAACCCACTCACCGTCATTTCTCGAATAATCACGGTAAAGCATTGAAGATACCGCATCAACTCTTATTCCGTCAATGTGATACTGTTCTGCCCAAAAATACGCTGATGAAATAAGGAATGAAATAACTTCGCTCTTTGAATAGTCAAAAACCATTGTTCCCCAATCCTTATGCTCACCCAATCGCGGATCGGCATATTCATAAACAGGAGTTCCGTCAAACATTCTCAGTCCGTGTGCGTCACGCGGAAAATGAGCAGGTACCCAGTCCATTATAATTCCGATATGATTTTTGTGACACTTATCTATAAGATATTTCAAATCTTCACTTTCGCCGTATCTTGTCGTAGCTGAGAAAAATCCGTTACCTGATACCCCCAGGAGCCGTCGAACGGATATTCGGTGATAGGCATAAGCTCTATATGCGTGTAACCCATATCTTCTTAACATAAGGAAACAAGCTCGTCCGCCAGTTCACGATACGTATAAAAAGCTTCCGTCATCATGTATTTTCCATGAGCCGATGTGGATTTCGTATATATTCATAGGCTCCGTCAAAGTGCTGTTTTTACTGCGTGCACTTATCCAAGCCTTATCGCCCCATTTGTAATTATTTGAAATATCCTTTGTTACGGACGCAGTACCCGGTCTCAGTTCACTCTTTACAGCATACGGATCTGCTTTTGTAATAAGTTTCTCCGTTCTCAGCCTCAATAGCATACTTATACAGCATTCCTTCTTCTATATCTGTAAAAAAAGCCATACCAAACTCCACTTGTTTCTATTCTTTCAAGCATTTTGTCATAGCCGTTCCAATCGTTGAAATCGCCCACGACTCTAACACTTACGGCTTTAGGTGCCCAAACGGCAAATCTCCAACCGTCAACACCGTCTATTTTGACTTTATGTGATCCAAGCATTTCATATGACTTAAAATTGTCACCGGAATTAAATAAGTACGTTTGAAAACGACTTATATTCGCCCAGGTCTTTTCTTCTGTCATATATTTCCCTCCCTTTTCAGTAAATTAAAATATACATATTTCCTTACTGATTTATCTTGTTGTAACTATTATATCACACTTATTTTTGTTAGTAAAGACCATAAGTGAATAATTTTTTCAAATTTTTTTTGTGCTATTTTTACATAAAATTTACGTTTACGACGTTTTTACGCAATTTCCAATCTTATTTTACAGAAAAAAATACTTTCATATTAATAATACACCTTGACAGAATGCACAAAATAGTATAAAATATAATTGCTTAATATTCTTTAAAAAAATAAAATTTTTCTGTATACTATACTTTTATATGTAATCCCAATACTTAAAATGGAGCCGTCTTAAGGTAGACTGCTCTTGTATGATTACAAATCACTATGGTACTTTACCTGCATCTGTTTCATAGAGGTTTATGAAGTATTCAGTTGTATAGGACGCAGTCATTTTAAGAAGTCCCCCATTATTAAGCGTTGGTAAACTTTTTATGGGGGTGTTACTGATTAATACAGTATTATTAATTGTAATGATAATCGTTGCAATCGTATTATGTGTTATAGGCGTCATTGTTGGTTTCAACTTAGGCGTTGCACACAGAAAGAAAAATTGCTGAGGCCGAATTCGGCAGTGCCGAAGAAAAAGCCAAGTCTATTGTAAAGGATGCCGAAAAGGCTGCCGACGCCAAAAAGCGTGAACTGTTGCTTGAGGCTAAAGAAGAAAAAAATCAAAAAACTTCGCGCAGACTTTGACGCAGAGGTTAAGGAACGCAGAAATGAACTTAATCGTCAGGAACGCAGAATTAACCAAAAAAGAAGAAAACTTAGACAAGAAAACAGATAATTTAGAGAAAAAGAACAGACTTTAAGTCAAAAACTAAAGTCACTTGAATCTAAAGAAAAAAAAATAGCAGAAATCAAAGAACAACAAATGGCTCTTTATTGAAAGATTTCAGGTCTTACCGCCGAAGAGGCTAAGACTATCTTATTAAAAAGATGTTGAAAATCAAACAAAGCATGAGGCAGCCATGATGGTTAAAGAAATTGAGCAAGAGGCAAAAGGAGAACGCGGAAAAAGAAAGCAAAGAACATTGTTTTTTGGCTATTCAAAAAGTTGCCGCCGATCACGTTGCCGAAACCACCGTTTCTGTTGTTAATCTTCCAAGTGATGAAATGAAAGGCCGTATAATCGGTCGTGAAGGACGAAACATCAGAACCATTGAAACTCTTACAGGCGTTGATTTAATCATCGACGATACTCCTGAGGCAGTTATTGTTTCAAGTTTCGATCCTATCAGACGTGAAGTTGCACGTCTTGCACTTGAGAAGCTTATCGTGGACGGACGTATTCATCCGGCACGCATTGAGGAAACAGTTGAAAAATCTCGTAAAGAGGTTGAATCAATCATCAAGCAAGAGGGCGAAAGTGCTACATTTGAAACAGGTGTACACGGTCTTCACCCTGAACTTATCAAATTGCTTGGTAAACTTAAATTCAGAACAAGTTACGGTCAGAACGTCCTAAAGCATAGCATTGAGGTTTCGCATCTTGCGGGCGTTATGGCAGGTGAACTGGGCGTCGATGTCGCACTTGCAAAACGTGCAGGTTTACTTCACGACATCGGTAAAGCAGTTGACCATGAAGTCGAAGGCTCACACGTTACTATCGGCGCAGATATTGCAAAGAAGTATCGTGAAAACAAGGATGTTGTACACGCTATTATGGCTCACCACGGTGACGTCGAGGCACAGACAATCGTTGCCTCTTTAGTACAGGCAGCCGATGCAATATCCGCAGCACGTCCGGGAGCAAGACGTGAAAATCTTGAAACCTACATCAAGCGTTTACAAAACCTTGAAGAAATTGCAAACAGTTTCGACAGCGTTGAAAAGTCATTTGCTATTCAAGCCGGTCGTGAAATCAGAATTATGGTCAAAACCTGAAAAGGTCAACGACGAAGGTATGATTCTTGTAGCAAAAGAAATTGTTAAACGTATTGAAAGCGAGCTTGAATATCCGGGTCAGATTAAAGTTAGTATGATTCGTGAAACAAGAGCGGTTGATTACGCTAAATAAGCTTGCATTACTTTGAAAAAATTTGGGGTTATTACAGAGCGTAAATATTTATGACTTTGATACTTTGCGATAAAGGCACTGTATAAGCCGTTTATGTTTAGCTTCTACCCGTTCTGTAATACTCCTTTTTTATTTATTTTGAACGAAAATTTATTTTAATTTTAGATATATTATACAGTTTTACACGTCCTGTCCGTCCACGATAAGACAGTGTTATAAATAAATCTGCGGGCAGAAAGGCTATGGATTTTATTATGAAAATTCTATGTATCGGAGATATTGTCAGCCGTATAGGACGCGATATGCTCTTTTAAATATGTTGACGATATGAAATATCAGAAAGGTATTGACTTAGTTATCGCAAACGGTGAAAATGCCACCCACGGCAGAGGTCTTGCCCGCAACGCATATGACGAGCTTATTCGTGCAGGAATTGACGTTATCACTATGGGTAATCACACTTGGGATGCAAAAAGAAGTTGTTGATATTATGCGTAACGAGGGAAATGTAATCCGTCCGGCGAATTACAATAAAAAGTGTCCGGTGAGGGAAGTATCGTTTTTACCGCAAAAAACGGTGTTAAAGTCGGAGTTGTAAATCTTATCGGCAGAACATATCTTGACCCCGCAGACTCCCCCTTTCGACGCTGCCGAACGCGAGGTTGCAAAATTAAAGAAATCAACCAATATTATAATAGTAGATTTTCATGCAGAGGCAACAAGCGAAAAACTTGCTATGGCATATTTCCTTGACGGCAAAGTTTCAGCCGTATTCGGAACGCACACACACGTTCAAACAGCCGATGAAGTCATTCTTCCGAAAGGTACGGGAAATATAACCGACCTTGGAATGACAGGTCCTCAAATATCGATACTCGGCAGAGAGAATAATGCAATAATAAAAAATTTATTACAGGTATGCCTCAAAAGTTTGAAATTGCGAACGGAAAAGGACAATTTTGCGGTTGTATTTTTGGACATTGACGAACAAAGCGGTTTGTGTACAGACATTGAAAGAATTTTTATTCGTGAAAAATAAGTCAAGTAAAAAAGCACATCATTTTAGTTAAAATTTGATGTGTTTTTTTAGTGATTAATCCGAATTTATGTTTAGCTTTTTATTGTTTATTGACTTTGATAATTCGGTGTGATATGATTATTTTATAATAGTTTAAGGGGAGATAAGTATGAAAAAATTTTAGGAATGTTTCTTGCCGTATCAATCGTTTTGAGCGGAATAGTCGCATTCGCCGAAACAGCGTCACCTGCACCGACAGAAACACCGCAAGTAACAGTAGAGCCTACCGTTTCACCGGGAACAACGGTTGAGCCGACAGAAACAGCAGCAACAACACCGGGCCGCAGAGCCGACAGTTAAGCCGACTTCAACGCCGACAATATCGGAGAACGAATTATCAACACAATTTGTTCTTAATATTGACATCACATCGCATAAGTACATAATACCTAATGACGTAACTGTCGAACTTTACAGCAGTTCCGATGAATTACTCGGTTCAATTACCGAAAACGTATCTCAGGATACTTCTTCGCTAAATCTTATATTCAACGTTCCGCAATATCGTATGGGCGAAAAAATTCAAGGTAAAGCTCGTTTCGGGACTTCGTTCATTGAAATATTACGATAAAAAAGATTGAGCCTGACGGCATTCTTGAAGTTCAGACGTACGGATATTTGAACGAAAAACGGCGAATATGTACAAAATAACGGTTGTGCAATGAACGGTAATCCGAATTACGATAAAGAACTTTGTATGTATGTAAGCGGTAACTTTCTTCAAGACGTTTCACCGCGTGCAAGAATAGTTGACGGTGTCGCAATGATGCCTGTTCGTGCAATCGGTGAGGCAATGGGATTAAAGGTTACATACGATCCTAAATATGACAGCGTAGTTTGCAGCGTCGGTTCAGACCAAGTTATTTTAACGCAAACAGTGCATATACAACGATTTTCGGAAACGATACATACGCACCTCACGCAACGGTTTATATCGAGGGTTCTCTATTTGTTCCTGTAAGAACGCTTGCCGAATCGTTTAATTCAAGTCTTGATGTTCTTGATTTCGACGACCACCTTGATATTATCATTGGTGAATCTCCCTATAGTTAAAGAATATCGCAACAGAACACCTGTAAACAAGAACGGTATTACAAAAAGCCGTACAAATTATCTTGTATGGGTTTCAAAGCACGAATATAAGGTAAGAGTATATCAAGGCTCACAATATAATTGGGAACTTCAAAAAAGAATTTCCTTGTGCATTAGGTGCATGGAATACGCCGACAATCACAGGTCAATTTGAATATATCGAACGCACAGAATGGGATTATCCAAGCTACTATGTAGGTCCTGTACTTTCGTTTCTATAACGGTTATGCACTTCATTCAACATTGCTTTACTATAACGGTACAGAATATGACGGACGTGTCGGCGTAAATATTTCTCACGGTTGTGTACGTCTTCACCAAGCGATATTAACTGGATTGCAAATACAATTCCGTTCTATACAAGAATTTATATTACAGAATAATATCAAAAAGCAAGCTGAAATCAGCTTGCTTTTTTTATTAGCCGTTCACATAAAATTCTCCGACCATTTCAATCGCTTTAAATGCCTCAAGATAAAACGGTGTTGCCAAAAATCCAGTCGTGAACCATTTTTTCACCCCTCATAAAATTCCAGCTCCGTACCGTATGCCGCCATCAACTTTGTTTTTAACTTTCTGCAATCGGGATTTAAAATTTCATGAGTTCCTGTCAAAAGAAATATTTTTACCGAGATTATCCATTCTTCCGAATATAGGTGAAAGCACAGGATTTTTAGCGTCACCGTTTCCAATATATCTCTCCGCCGCATGGTACAGGCAATCCATCGTCAAAAAGCGGATCGCGTTCCGCCGCCTCCCCTATTTTCGGATTGCTCATAGTCAAGTCAACCCATGGTGACATTAAAACTGTCTTTTTCGGAAACGGTATTATTTTTTCATCACGCAATATCTGCAAAACTGCCAAAGCCAATCCACCGCCTGCACTGTCACCGAACAAATAAAATTCATCACCGTAATTTTTAATTGTAATCTCTCTGTATGCTTTCATTACGATTTCGTGTGTTTTTTCATATGTATGCTCGGGTGCAAGCGGATAGTCTATAAAAGTCACTTTTAATCCGTACATTTTCACAAGTTCTTCAATAATTCTTCTGTGAGATGCTGTCGCCTCTGCGACATATCCTCCGCCATGCAAAAAATATAACGTGTCCCCCCCGTTTGTTTTTTTGCCGCTTACTGTTATAACATTAAAGCCGTCCACATTCCATTCATCTGTTATAAACCCTTTAAATTTATCTGCCCTCAATTCACCGTTGTTTCTTTCAGGATTGTCGAAATTCTTTTTTATGTTCTCCGACATTTTCATCGTTTCTGCACCGTTTAATATTAAGTCCGCCAATAATTTCATATAATATCTCCATAAGTGTTTTTGTTTAGTATACATTTTATAAGTGATTTTGTCAAGAGAATGTTTAGTGTCCCCATAAAATCAAGGCGACCAATGATCGCCCCTACGAATTTCAATAATTATCGACTAAATATTTGTAGGAGCGGTCATTGGCCGCTCACAAGGTTTATTTATATTTATCGCATATCAAAAGGGACACTAAATTTTAGTGTCCCTTTACCTAACAATCTTTCTTTTGATATTCCTTAATCAACAATGCACGAACATAACCTCGCGACTTATCTGTCGAATCAATATAAAATCCTCTGCCGTAATAAAAACGAATAAGCGATGTAATCTTTGAGCCTGTATGCAACTGAATTTGAGTTACACCCTTTTTAAACCATAATTTTATCAACAAGATTCATTATTGATTTACCGATACCGTTATTTTTGACTTGTAACCTTTACCGCAAAACGTGACAAATATGCGGTTTTATCGGGAAATACCTCTACTCTCACACTGCCGACAGGTTCGCCGTCAGACAATGCAAGCAATACAACTTTTGTATCTATATCTTTTTCACATCATTATACGATTCTTCAAGTGCCGCAAGCTTTTTCAACACCTGACATCTTCTGATATTTAACAAATGCCTCACGCGTGATATTCATAATTGCGGGTATATCATCATAATTAGCCAAACGCACTTGAAATAATGACTGATAATCACTTTCCATTACTATAACCTCCGATTATCCCATCAATGTTGCCATAACTGCTTTTTGAGCATGAAGTCTGTTTTCAGCCTCGTCAAAAAATAACAGATTGAGGTCCGTCTATAACTTCTTCTGTAACTTCAAAACCGCGATATGCAGGCAAGCAGTGCATAAATACACAGCGTCATCTGCGGCATTCTTGAACAATTCACCGTTTACTTGATACGGCATAAATATCTTTTGTCTTTTTCTGCCTTTTCAGCCTCTTGTCCCATTGATACCCATGTATCTGTATAAACTACATCTGCATTTTTGATTGCCTCAACCGGATCTGTTGTCAAAATTAATTCTTTTTCCCCGACTTCTTGAAGTCGTCCTTTGCGTTTGCAACCACTTCCGCGTCACACTGATAATTTTCAGGTGTTGCGATCGCACAGTCCATACCTGCCTTTGCACAGCCGTACATAAGCGAATGTGCCATATTATTACCGTCACCGATATATGCAAGTTTCAAGCCTTCAAGCTTGCCCTTATGCTCATATGTTGTCATAAGGTCTGCAAGCACCTGACATGGGTGAAGCAAGTCTGTAAGTGCGTTGATTACAGGAATATTTGCATATTCTGCAAGGTCCAAAACATCTTGATGTGCGTAAGTACGAATCATAATACCGTCAAGCATTCTTTTTCCAAAACCTTTGCAGTATCGTAAATTGATTCGCCGCGTCCAAGCTGAATGTCGTTTGACGATAAGAACAACGGATAACCGCCAAGTTGAGTCATACCCACTTCAAATGATACTCTTGTTCTTGTTGATGATTTTGTGAATATCATACCAAGTGTTTTACCCTTTAAAATATGATGTTCAATTCCGCTTTTCTGTTCCTTTTTTAATTTTAAACCAAGCTCCAAAAGTCCTTTTACTTCTTCTGAAGTTAAATCGTGTAAACTGATTAAATCTTTCATTTTATAATTCCTCCAGTATACTGCTTAATGTATTAATAAACAAGTCGATGTCTGTTTCTTTTTATAATTAACGGCGGTGCAATTCTGATTGTTTGCCGCCGCAAAGGCTTGTAAGCATTTTATTTTCAAACAACTTATTAAATACAGTCTTAGCTATGCTGTCCTCCAACTGAATACCAATCAAAAGACCTGCATTTCTGACATCTGTAATTTTATCCGAATATTTATTTTGAAGTTCTGTAAGTTTTTCTTTAAAATACTTACCCATCTTACCTGCATTTTCAACAAGATGTTCCTTTTTCAAAAATATCAAACACAGCCAATCCAGCTGCCGTTGCGAACGGATTACCGCCGAATGTTGTTCCGTGGTCACCCGGTTCAAATGCAGACGCAACCTTTTTGCCCGCACATACCGCGCCAATCGGAATACCGCCGCCAAGTGCCTTTGCCGAAGTGAAAATATCCGGTTCAACGCCGTACATTTGATGTGCAAAAAGATAACCTGTTCTGCCCATACCGGTCTGTACTTCGTCAAAAATAAGAATAATATCTTTCTCGTCGCATAGCTTTCTAAGCTTTTCAACGTATTCCTTATCCATCGGATGAACTCCGCTTTCACCTTGAATAAGTTCAATCATAATTGCCGCAGTTTTATCAGTAACCGCGTCCTCAATCGCTTTAAAATTATTAGGCTCAACCTGCTTGAAACCCGGTGTCAATGGTCTGTACGGCTTTTGATATTTTTCCTGACCTGTAGCTGCAACGGTTTGCAAGAGTTCTGCCGTGGAATGACTTATCAAGCGTGATTATCTCATACTTATCCAAACCTTTTTTTATAATAATAAATCTTTGCAAGTTTGAATGCACCCTCATTGGCCTCTGCACCGCTGTTTGCGAAAAACGCTTTTTCCGCACAAGTATTTTCAACAAGCTTTTTGTGCAAGCTTTTGCTTGATTTTCTATATAATAAAGACTTGATGTATGCACTACTTTATCAAGTTGATTTTTAAGTGCGTTTATAAAATCTTTTGTGTCCGTGACCCAACGCATTTACGGCAATTCCGCCAAGAAAATCGTAATATGTATTACCCTTGTCGTCAAACAGTTTCATTCCCTCACCCTTTTCAAAGCATACAGGAAGTCTGTCGCCGAAAGTATTCAAATAATATTTTTTATCTAATTGTATAACTTCATCAAGCATTACTAACCCTCCAAAAATTTCAAAATACGTTTATGATTATACTCCTTTTTTGAATAAAAATGCAAGTCTTTTTTTGACAAAAAAGTTTAAATCATATAAAAACAGTGCATAAATATTCATTGCGTATGAATATTTATGCACTGTACTGAATAATCAGTTTTAATCATATAAATTCATCTATTGCGTCCTCGTAATCGTCAAAGAGAATGTGCGCCGACAATCTTCTTAACAGGTTTGCCGTCTATAAATAAAATTACAGTCGGTATTGAAACAATAGCATTTTGAGCGGCAAGCTCGCCTTGATCGTCAACATTAACCTTTGCACACCTTGACTTTACCGTTGTATTCCTCTGCAATTTGAGAGATTATAGGCGCAACCATTTTGCAAGGTCCGCACCAAGAAGCCCAAAAAGTCAACAAGCACAGGCATATTTGACTTTATAACTTCACCATCATAGTTTTCCTTTGTCAATTCGATTTCCATTTGTATTTCCTCCTCTATGAACTGGTGTTATTTATATGACGGGATTGTTGTAAACACTCTGTTTACAGCACCGGATTCATACACGCTCTTTTTTCGGAAAATCCGTTTCTGTGTGTGTATATTGCTTTTATTGTTGTTCCCGCACCGGTGAAAACATATACATTTATATTTTTCGTACCGTTGTCGTTTTCGGCAACATCGTAATAAACACTTCCGTTACTTACATTTTGGTCAAACAATATATAATATCCGCCGTTACCGTCCGATACTTCAAGCACCCACTTTTGACTGTCGTCCCAAATAAATTCATCACCGTCTTTTTGTGCGGAAGTGTATAATGTAAGTGCACCGTTATCGGTTGTGTTGCTCGATGATTCAACTGTACTCCACGTTGAATCAACTGCTGACTCATTCGATTTATTTATTATTCTTACATCCTCTTTCGGTTCAGGCACATCTTCCGACGGCTTACTCTCAGGTTCAGCACTTTCTGAAGGCTCATTGCTCTCTTTCGGCATATCGAGAATATTTTTTTAGGCAGTGCCGATACGATACTGCTTTGGTTTTTGCTCTCTGCCCTGCCACATATCCGCCGCCGACAAGTATAACGGCAGCCAATATACAGCATATCGCTTTAATTACTTTCTTCATCCCTCTTCCTCCTTAATATCAACATATTTTTTTTATCAATCTTTTCACAAACCGCTCCTGCATTCGTCATATTGATTATCTCCGCAATAACTTTATCGGTCGTATCAATCGGACACGATATGATAAAAAGTAACCTCATCTTCGTAAATAGTGTCCTCAAGCAAATATCCCTTAGTCATAATCTCATGTTGCATTTTTCCGAGCAAAGAATAATCAACTTTTACAGAAACTATATCGCAAAAGCTTTCTTATAACTATTTCCGACTCAATCAGTCCCTGTTTTGCCGATGCTCCGTAAGTATGTACAAGTCCGCCCGTTCCGAGAAGTGTACCGCCGAAATAACGCGTAACCACCACAACCACATCAATTCACTATCCCGGATTTACGGATTGCGTCAAGAACGGGCATTCCTGCCGTCCCCGACGGTTCGCCGTCATCACTGTAACGAAAAATATTATTTTCGTCAATCACATATGCGTAAACATTATGCGTTGCATCCGAATACTTTGAACGCATTTCATTCAAAAACGCAAGTGCGTCATCTTCATTGTCAACAGGTTTTTACATTTGCGATAAATTTTGATTTTTTCTCTCTATAAGCAGTGACTGCGACTGCTTTTTACCGTTTTGTATACGTCTTTTTTTTGACATTTTACAAAAATATACTCCCTTATTTTCTCATACATTTTAGCATCTACCATAAGCTCCATTACAGTGCCGTTTTCGCCATATTCTTCTGATATTACTTTTTGATTTTCATGAAGTTCATTCACAAAGCGAACCTGCACTGTACGGTATGCAAGCCTTAATTTTCTGCTTTTTTACCCGGTGCGGTGTCGGCTATCGCTTCAATCAATTTATCAATATTTGTTCTGTTGCTTGGCACTTATATATACGCACTTGTCACTCTTTAAATTAGTTATCGGATAATCTTCAAGTCTGTCACACTTATTAAACACCGCCACAACCGGCTTACCGACCGCACCGATGTCAGACAAAACTTGTTCCACGACTGTGATTTGATTGTCCATTTCTTCCCCCCGACGCATCAATGACGTGTAAAAAGCACATCTGCCACAACCGCTTCTTCAAGTGTTGATTTAAAAGCCTCAATAAGATGGTGCGGAAGTTTTCTTATAAAACCAACAGTATCGACAAGTAATATTTTTCTGTTATCGTCAAGTGTTATCGCTCTTGATGTAGGGTCAAGCGTTGCGAAAAGTTTATCTTCCGCAAACACCTGTGCGTCTGTAAGCGTGTTTAAAAGCGTTGATTTGCCTGCGTTCGTGTAACCCACAAGTGCCGCAGTTATAACACCGTCTTTCTTGCGTCTGTCCCGAATAAGTCCGCGATGTTTTTTCAGTTCCTTGATTTCTTCTTCAAGTGCCGAAATTCTTCGTCTTATATGACGTCTGTCACTTTCAAGACGCGTTTCACCCGGACCTCTTGTGCCTATTCCCGCACCTGTACGGCTCATTTCCACACCGAAACCGCGAAGTCGCGGCAAGCGGTATTTAAGCTGTGCAAGTTCAACTTGAAGTTTACCCTCGCCGCTTTTTGCACGCATTGCGAAAATATCAAGTATAAGCATAGAACGGTCAAGCACTTTTATTTCAAGAAAATCACTTATATTTCTCATTTGTACAGGCGAAAGCTCATCATCAAACACAACCATATCGGCATTAAGCGTTTCTATGGCAATTTTGAGTTCATCAAGTTTGCCCTCGCCCATATACGTTGCACTTTCCAAATCAGCCTTGTTTTGAATCATTTCACCCACAACAATACCGCCTGCCGTTTTCACCAATTCGCCAAGCTCATGTATTGATTCTTCAGTTGTATCCCAAAGTGCGTCACGCATACCGCGATGTACACCCGCTAAAATTACACGTTCCTGTTTTTTGCTCGTTATACTCCATATTTACCTCGCTTTTTGTTTCTATATATTCAGTATAACAAAAAAAAATGTTTTTAGTATACCCTTTTGGTGAAAAATTCAAAAAAAATTTTAATATTATAAATAAAAAATATCGGTATGATTTTTTTCCATACCGATATTTTAAGTTATATCGTGTGTTTTATATTTGCCACCCCTCAGTCGGCTACGCCGACAGCTCCCCTATGGGGAGCCGAAAGTCTCACCTTGAGGAGAGGTGGCACATAGTGCCGGAGTGGTGGTTTTAATTTTATATTCACTCGGGCGACCAATGATCGCCCCTACGGCTTTATTGTATACGCAAACAGACGATTTATGCTTTTTCATATTTGCCACCCCTCAGTCGGCTACGCCGACAGCCCCTCTATGGGGAGCCTAACGCCTCTCCTTGAGGAGAGGTGGCACATAGTGCCGGAGGGGTGGCTATCTTTTAACATATTTTTGAATGCAAATTTTAATTGATTCGCTCATAATTTCGGTACACTTTTTAAGTGACATACCAATACTGCCTGCTGCCCAATCCTCAATAACCGAAACATAACCGCCGATAAACAATCTCAAATTCATTTCAAACGATTCTTTATCGCTGATATACGAAGCTTCGGACGCATCACTCGCATACACTTTTCAATAACTATATCGCGAAGTCTTTTTAAGAAACTTATCCGCACCGTCTGTATTCAAGAGCATTTTTATACATTTCCTCGTCGTCCTCAATAAATTCACGAACGTGATTCATAATATCATACGGATCTTCAAGAACACTCTTAATTGCGTTTTTATTTATCGAACCGAACAGTTCATTTATAACGTCCGTCTGGATTTTTTCGCGAACATCGTCAGCTGTTTTGAAATGTGCGTAAAATGTACTTCTGTTAAGATCAGCCGTATTGACAATATCGGTAACGGTTATCTTCTTATTCTTTTGCATAAGTTCGGACATACGCATGGGCAATCGCTTTTTCAGAACGTGTAAAATTCCTATACGTTTTCTTTTTCTTTACTTCTTCCATGTTTTTTTATCCTCTAAGCACAATGAACACAGCCATCAGCAAAACAGCCGTTCCCCCACAAATCACAATCGGTACAATCGGCGATATTTTCTTATAAAGCAATACATATTTACAAGGTTTTTGCCGTTTCAAAACCGCATAACTGCCGTCAATCGTACAATCAACCATACTCCATTTACCGTCAATCTGTACTGCAATCTTTTGCAGCCTTTTTCTTATCATCACGAATATGTACTTTTATAACATCATAAGCATCTTTACTTAATGTAAATGAGTATGTCTTACCGTTTTTGTAGCCGTCAAAAACGTGGTCAACATCTTCCTCTTTGAGCGACAATGTTGTATTATCCGCAAATACGCTTTCGGCAAGCATTAACGGCGGTTCTTCGCCTGATGAAATAGTCGTTGTTGCCTTGTTGTATTCTGCCGAAAATGTAGTGTGACGTATGATAGGACTTTTTCACGTCCTTATCCCACATCGGAACTTCACTGCCGTCAGCGGTAAGCTTTGGTATATCGCTGTCATTTAATACAGTACCGTAATCAACTGTCATTGACTTCAATTCTTTATCTTTATCCTTGAATATAACATTGAAATGAAATCTTGAAAGTTCTGTTGACTTTGACTGCAAAATCGCACCTATACTCTCGGCGTCATTTTGAGCCAAACTCTTTATTTGCGGAAGGAATTTATCTCCGTCCGCCATATAGAAATTACCGTTATCCAAAAGCGGCATACGGCTCGAAACTGCCGTCAGACGTTGTCATATCGTCAGGCTTGACAGCCTCTGCTCTGCCCTCAAGATTCATTCCGCTTATACCTGAAAGTCCCTCATCAATAAAATAACAACCCGTAACGTCACCGTCAACAAATCCCACTATTGCACCGGCATCATCTTTTTTACCGTCCAATCTCGGAAGCGAATATGACGTATTAACATTTTTAGCCGAGCCGGCAATACCGCCGATATGGTCGTTACCGTCAACATCATTTATCGCAATACAATTATCTATATTTCCGCTTGTATATCCTGCCGTACCACCGCTGTAACTGCCGTCATTTACAGTAATTTCACCTGTTGTAAGCGAATTTTTTATATCGCCTATATCACTCTTACCGCAAATACCGCCCGCATATTTCGATTCTGCGGTTACATTACCGAAAACTTATACAAGAATCAATTACAGCTTTCAAAAACAGAATCGGAATTTACTTTAGTGCCGTCAGGCAAAGTAAGGTTTTCACCGGAACGAACTATCGACTCAAAGCCGACACATCCGACTACACCGCCTGTCGATTCGGTTCCGTCTACGGTACCGTTATTTATACAATATTTCACAAGTGCCGTATCGGCATTTTCATCACCGATAAGTCTTGGCAATGAAATATCCGTACTCTTCAAATCACTTATTGCAGTTTTTTCATCATCTGTTTCCGCCGCTTTAGCCGTTGTGAACAACATATCCTTTAGCATACCGACAACAGACGGTTCAACGTCATAACTGCTGTCAAGCTCACCGTCAGGTGTTACGTTGTAGCCCGGATCAATATCGTCCTCAGATTTTACACTTTCCGAAAGAAGTATCATTATTGCTGTTGCTTCCACCGCTGTTACCGCCACTACCGCCATTGCTTGGCGTTTCCGTAGGTCTTGTCATAGGACCTAATGTAGGCAACGGCTTTAATGTAGGAAGTGTTGAGCCCAACTTATCAAGTACGTCTTTAAATGATTTAATTGTATCTTTTAAGCCTTTCAATTCCTTGCTCATATTCAAAAACAAGGTTGTCAAGATTCTCCATTGTATCACTGACCGAATCACCGACATCACCCGATACATATTTAAGCTGTCTTAAAAAGTTTCTTCAATTCTTCATTTGTATCGTCAAGATTATCAATTACATCATCAATATCTTTTTCCATCTTGTTCAAGACGATTTGAAAGTTTGTCTTTTGAATCGTCAACATCATCTTTGCCCTTATCAAGCGAATCGTTCAAATTGTCGATAAGGTCTGACAACATCACCCTTTGCCGTCAAATTGTCAAGGAAATCATCAAGCGATTCAAGAGAAGTATTAAGCGAATCACCACATCTCTGATTGACTGCTTTGATTCGTCTGTGAACGAAGATATATCTCCTCTTGCTTGGTCAAGCGTATCTTTCAGCGAACCTGTCACATTACTGTCAGACGCTGAATTTACCGCATTTGTTATACTGTCCATCATATTGACGGCTGAACCGTAAGAACGTCAAGCCTTGAACGTGTATTATTTTTCGCGTCACCCAAGCCTAAAAGCGACATAAGTCCCGATACATCATTTGAACCTGTCAACAGTTTCAAACCGTATTCAATCAACTTTGTTCTTGCACTTGAAATATCGTTTTGAATGTATCTATATCTTTTTCTATTGCCGCTTTTGCACCTCTGATAAGACAAGTCAATATCTGTATACGGTTCAAATCGACCGACTACACCGCCGACACTTCTTCTTCCCCTGAACAGCGGCATTATTGATACATTCTCTTTACTTACTCACCGCTTTGTGTACCGACTATACCGCCGATATTGTCGCCGAAACTTTCGCCGCCGACAGCGCCGTTATTTGTACAAATAACAACCGCACCCTCGTTATTACCGCAGATACCGCCGGCGTTTACCGTATTTTCGTTTGCGTCCGGACACACTTTTCCGTCATTTCTACTCAGCTTTATTCTGCCCTCATTGTAACCGACTATACCGCCTGTTTCACTGTCACCAACAACTGTAGCCAAATTTGCGGAAGAATCGACAACACCTGTCATTGCATTGTAGCCGACAAGTCCTCCGACCTGTTTCTGACCTTTGACATTTCCGCCGTATGAACAGTTTACGATTTTACCCTCGTTATAGCCGACAAGTCCGCCTGCACCTTTTTTGAGCCTTTATCCAAAATTTTGAGTATTTATATCAGTCTTACTCAAAATCGAGGTGGCTTTTTTGTCTAAAAAATCGATTCCGTATCTGTTCCGACTGTAACCTTTATATCTCCTGTTATGTTCAAATCTCTGATCTGACCTTCTTTTGTCACTGAACAGAAAAAGTCCTTTATTTGAACCCTCAAATGAAAGCTTGACATTCTTTATACTGTGACCGCCTCCCTCGAAAGTTCCGCAGAATACCTCCGCACTTTTTATTTCCACACCGTTTAAATCAATATCATTTTGTAATACGAACTTCTTATTTTTTGAATACTCGTCATATACGCACTTTTCAAAAAATTCTTTAAGGTCGTTCACTGTCGATATTGCAACAGTGTCGTCTGCCTGTACAATGCACATAGGTAATATGTTTAGCATTATAACAAGTGCAGTCAGAAAAGATATGATTTTATTGTTCTTCTTCGTTGTTCTCATTAGCCTCATCCTCCTGCTTTTCATCTATTTATTTTTATATTATCTTCCTTACTCTCTGTAAGCAACAAATCCTGTTGATTTCCAAGTTCGACTTTCGCGTCTATATCACCCTTTACCAAGCCGTAGAACACACCGTCCATAAAGCCTGAAACGTGACCTCTGACACGACCGTTGACGAACATAATGCCCGACATTTCTCTCTTTGCCGCCTTGTCTTTATCAGTCGCTTTTTTACCGAATGCGGTCTTTTCAATAAACTTATCGCACAGCAGTACAATTTGCGGAAGTACCATCATTACTATAACTATTGATATTAACGTTCCGCGTCCAAGTACCGTACCGAGTGCCGATATAATAGCATTTGTCGAAATCATACCTATTAGAAATCCCGCAAGTGTAAGGATTGAACCTGATGTAAGAATTGTCGGGAACGATTGGTTAAGCGCGGTTGCCGCCGCCTGTTTATTATCCATTGTTTCCTTTAATTCAAGGTATCTGTTCGTAAATACGATAGCATAGTCAATCGTAGCACCCATCTGAATTGAACTTACAACCAAGTATGCAAGGAAGTACAATCTCTGCCCTGTAAGGAACGGAATTGAGAAGTTAATCCACACACTTCCCTGTATCGCAAGTACCAAAAGTACAGGAACACCTGCCGAACGGAATGTGAACATCAGTATCAAAAGCAATGCCAAGATTGTGATAAGATTAATCTTATTATTGTCTCCGCCGAACGAATCACCCAAGTCACGGCTGTTTACGCTGTCGCTGACAAGCAAACATTCGTCATAATACTTTTTCAACATCACTTCTGACATCTTTAAGCATTTGATATGCCTCGTCACTTTCAATATCACATTTATATGTAAAGATTATTCTTGAATAATTATCGCTTTCAAGCTGGTCTTTCGCGTCTGTCAGCTTGTCGTAAAGGTCGTTAATATCATTCGTTTGATCCTCGTCAAGATTGATTACACCCAAATCCATCTTCTCGTGTACATACATAAACAAGTCGATTATAGGCACTTTCATAATCATTTACGTCACCGAATATTGCACTGTATTCATCGTGTTCCGCGCCGTATGCCTGGAACAGAAGACAACACAAATCATAATCGATATTCATAAGCTTTGAAGTTTCTCTTGCGTTGATTTTTTCGGTAAGTATGTGGTCATCATCAAGCTCCGTATTTGCAAGACCCAAAGCCGAATTTATGCTCGGATTTTCCTCGACAAGCGATATAACTTTTGCCTCTCTGTCATAGTCACCGGACGGAACAATTACAGCAAGCTGATGATCCGTACCGAAAATTTCGTCAACCTTTCGTTTTGCGATTGAGTTTTCGGTAGGCTTTTTAAGCTGTTCGGCTGTGGCGTCAAAAGCATAGTTACTCATTGACGAAAGCACCGCACCGACTGCTATAATCGCAATAAATATGTAAGGTACAATGTTCTTTAATTTAATAACAACCTTACACCATTTCTCGATACTCGGCACAAAAGAACGGTGAGTTGTTTTATCAATCTTATCATCCGAAAATGCCAAAAGTAAACCGGGCATAATAAAGAACACCGTAACAAGACTGCATATGATACCTTTACAAAGTACCAAACCCATATCCATACCGATTCTAAGCTGCATTACCATAAGTGCGGCAAGACCTGCAAGTGTTGTAAGACTTGATGAACTGATTTCAAGGATAGCCTTTGAAAGTGCGGTTACTATCGCGTCATACGCATTCTTTTGTCTGCTTTTCCTCCGCAAATCTGTGCGAAAGGATAATCGCATAGTCAATCGCCAGTGCCAACTGCAACACCACCGCAACCGACTTTGTAATAAACGAAATTTCACCGAGCAGATAGTTCGTACCCATATTCAAAAGTGCCGCCACACCGAATACTATAAGGAATATCGGCACTTCCATAAAGCTCTTTGACGTGAACAGCAAAACCGCTATAATTATCACAAGTGCTATACCCAAAATAACGGTCATTTCTTTTTTCGCTGTTTAGAACTGTCGTCTATACTGGTCGGAATAAGCATAGAAGTCATATCCGTCAAGCTGTGCTTTCAGATCATTGACAATTTCAAGTTCCCTGTCCAAATCGTCACGCACGCTAAGCGTAACCGTAAACAATGCCGCAGAATCTTTATAGTGGTCGTCGTCATTTTCAAACTCAACCTCTTTTTACTCCGTCAACCTTTTCGAGTTTATCTTTCAGTTTTTCCGCTGTTTCGGTCGTTATGGTCGTAACCATTATTTTTTCCGTATCGTATGTAATAAACTCATCGTCCATTAAAGTAAGTCCGCGTCTTGTTTCCGTTTCTTCGGGAAGATATGAACTTATGTCGTTGTTTACCTGCACTTTCGGTATTGATATTACGCACAATACAAGTGCAAGTGCAAATATTAAATAGAATGCACGTCTTTTATCAACAATACAAGTTGCTATTTTTACCATTAAATTATTGTCTTTTTCGACTATCATTTTTCACATCATTTTTCTTCATATATTTACATCTCCGAAAACATTAATCTCATCAATACATATTATAAATTCCGTCACTTTGTACGTCAACAGTCAATTTTCATATCGGTGTTTATTTTCCGACACTTACAAATAACTTTGTATCTATTTCTACAATTTTTGTCACTTTGCCCAAAAACAAATTAATTTAAAACAATGTTTTTGTATAAAAGAAAAAGGACGTTTTATCGTCCCATTCTTACTTTATGTCTGTTACACATTTTCCGTCTATAAACGTCATAACACATTCAGACTCAAATCTTGTCGGCAAATCTGTAAACACTGCAATATCGGCGTCTTTACCGACTTCAAGCGTACCCACTCTGTCGTCAATCCAACAGTTTTTTTGCCGCTGTGGAGGTTATCGCTTTCAGTGCTTTTTCTTCGTCCATACCGTGCTTAACCGCCATAACCGCACAAAGCGACAGATTTTCAATCGTAATTTCGGGGTGGTCTGTTATTATCGCAACGTCAATACCTCTGTCCGAAAGATTTTTATATGTATCAAAGGTTAAGTTTTTAAGCTCCGGTTTACTTCTGTCCGAAAGTGTCGGACCAAGCATTACAGGTAATTTTTCACGTTCCAAAATCGGTGCTATTCTGTCACCGTCCGAGCAATGTTCAAGCGTAACGCAAATATCAAATTCTTTGCCCAATCTGATTGCACTGCAAATATCGTCTGCCCTGTGTGCATGAATTTTAACAGGTATCTGTTTTTTGAGTACAGGTATCATTGCGTCAAGCTTTATGTCGAATTCAGGCTTGTCGTGCTCTTCGCTGTTTTCATTATATGCGTCAAGCTGATTCATATAATCTCTTGATTTTATAAGCAATTCGCGTATCAATGCCATTGTTCCCATACGCGTAACAGGTGCCTCGTCCTTTTTCATTGTACACGCATTTTTGGGTTTTCACCAAGTGCAAATTTCATTGCAACAGGTGTTTTAATAATCATATCATCTACGCATATTCCGTACGTCTTAACCGCCGCAAACTGTCCGCCCACAGGGTTTGCACTGCCCGGTCCTGTTACAACGGTTGTAACACCTGCGTTATACGCGTCTTTAAACCCACGGTCAAACGGATTTATTCCGTCAATCGCACGAAGGTGCGGCATTATCGGGTCGCTGTCCTCGTTACCGTCATCACCCTCAAATCCAAGCGAATCTTCAAACATTCCGACATGACAATGTGCGTCAATCAGTCCGGGCATAACGATTTTACCCTCTGCGTCAATAATCTTATCCGCCTCAAATGCTTTATCTTCACCTACATACTGTATTTTTTGATTAAACAATATACAGCCGTTCTTGTACTTTTTGCCCGTCATTGTTACTATTTCGGCATTTTTTATAAGTGTCTTCATAGTTTTATCCTTTTACCTTTTATATGCTTTTAATCCCGAGTTCATTCACATAATTAACCGCACTTGTCGCGGCGATTGCACCGTCTGCCGCCGCTGTTATAACCTGTCTTAACGGTGATACTCTTACGTCACCTGCCGACAAATATACCTTTTATGTTAGTCGCAAGGTACATATCCGTCTTGACAAATCCGTGCTGACAACATTCAACCCCGCAATCTTTTGCAAGATCGGACGACGGCTTTACACCTATTGCGACGATAGCGCCCGATACGTTCAAAATACTCTTTTCGCCTGTTACCGTGTTTCTAATATCAACACCTTCAAGCATATTCGAGCCTACGAATTTATCAACTACGGTATCTGTAAGCACGGTTATTTTGCCGTTTCTTTTTACGTTTTCAACCATTGTAGCCGCCGCTCTGAACTTCTTGCTTCTGTTTATGACATAGACTTTACGGCAAAATCCCGCAAGATACAATGCGTCCTCCATAGCCGTATTTCCGCCGCCTACAACGCACACGTCCTTATCCTTAAAAAACGCACCGTCACAAGTCGCACAATACGAAACACCTGCACCGGTAAACTGTTCTTCACCGTCCGCACCGAGCGTTTTTTGGTACTGCACCTGTTGCAAAAAATTATTGACTTTACCATATAAGTATTTCTTCTTGTGTGAATAACCTTTATGCCGTATTCGGCATTTTCGATTGACTTAACATTTTCCGAAACAAATGTTGCGCCAAATTTTCTTTGCGTGTTCTTCGATTGCTTTTTGAAAGTTCTTCACCTGTCGGATTGTTTGCAAATCCCGGATAATTGTCTATTTCATATGTTTTTTATTGCTTGACCGCCGTATGCGATTTTTCGATTACAAGCGTTTTCATACCGCCTCTTGCGGCGTATATGGCAGCGACATTCCGGCAGGACCTCCGCCGATTATTGCAACATCATATATCATTATTTATCGTCCTCTTTCTCTTTTTCATTTACATATGCTTCAATAATATATCTTGACGGCGTTTAACTTCTTTATACAATTTACCGATATACTCGCCTATAAGTCCGACAGACAAAAGCTGTACACCGCCTATAAACCATATCGAAACCATAAGTGACGCCCAGCCTGCACCTGTGTGACCTATAATTTTCTGCACAAGTGCGTATATCGCCATAATGAACGCAAACACGCACACAATCGCACCGAATGCCGAAATCATTCTGATTGGGCTTATGCTGAATGAAGTTATACCGTCAAACGCAAATGAAAGCATTTTTCTTTAACGGATATTTTGACTCGCCCGCAAAGCGTTCGTTTCTGTCGTAATACATTCGTTGAGCGATAGCCGACAAGCGGAACCATTCCTCTTAGGAACAGATTTCTCTCAGGGAATTGTGCCAATCCGTCAAGCGCACGTTTGCTCATCAATCTGTAATCCGCGTGATTGAATACAATATTAACGCCCATAAACTGCATTAATTTATAAAATCCTACCGCCGTTGTGCGTTTAAAGAATGTATCGGTATCACGTTTGTTTCTTACACCGTAAACAACGTCATATCCGTCAATGAAGTTTCTCACCATATCAGGTATTACGTGTATATCGTCCTGCAAGTCCGCATCAATGGATATTGCACAGTCGCAGTCATCTTTAACTGTCATAAGACCGCCGAAAAGTGCATTTTGATGTCCAGCATTCTTGGCAAAAGCTTTATTCCCGATATTTCTGTATGAGCCTTAGTCAGTTCATCTATTATGCTCCATGTTTTATCTTTAGAACCGTCATCTACAAAAACGATTCTGCTGTTGTCATTTATAAGTCCGTCATTTTTCATTTCACCGAATAATTCAAGCATTTGCTTGGATGTTTCGTGCAAAACAGCTTCTTCATTATAGCACGGTACCACTACATACAAATTGACACTCTTACTCATCGCTATATCTCCTTTGTAAATTACAATAATATATATACGCCTTTATTATATAACATTTTCTTTGTATAAACAAGTATATTTTATTAAGTTTACTTTTACATTATGAATTTCCTACTACAAAAAATTATTTTGCATATGATATACTTTTATGCGATATATCTTAAATATAAAGGAGGTCTTGGCAATATGTATAAAACTACTTTTGCAGAACTAAAAACAAGAGCTAAAGACGTTTTAAAAGTCAAACTACTGGTATTCATTCGAGTATGTATATTGGTTTCACTTATCACATCACTCGGAACTTCGGTTGCTACGGTGACTAATATGGTTAATTCGGGACGCCGGTTCGGCAGGTACATCAATATCAGCCGTACTTCAAATATTAATCACTCTTTTGTCACATTTCCTCTAAGCGTGGGATCGTGCAGATTTTTCATAAAGGCAACTGTCAACGCACCTAATGTATACGATTTGTTTTTCCCTTATAAAAACAATCTCGGCAACGTAATCGGTATTAATGTGTTTGTTGCGATTTATACATTTTTATGGTCGCTGTTGTTCATCATACCGGGGAATTATCAAATCATTCCAATACTCAATGATTCCTTATATCCTTGCCGAAAATCCGGCTATGGACAGACGCAGAGCATTTGAAGTTACAAAATCGCTTACCGACGGAAACAAAGGCAGAATATGTTTTATTCTCACTTTCGTTTTTCGGTTGGATAATTCTAAGCTGTATTACATTCGGTATAGGATTTTTGTTCCTTGAGCCGTATATATCGGCATCATTTACTCAGCTTTACTTTGATTTAAAAGCTGAGGCAATCGCAAAAAGGCACTGTAACGCCTGAAGAATTTACTTATAATATTTAGGGACTTGATAATATGGAAAATATAGAACGAATGAAACCTTCTCAAACGTATGAAGTAATGGATTTATGGCTGCGAACAACAATTCATTCAAATTCATTTGTTGAAGAAAACTTTTGGGGAAACACATTACGATTTTGTAAAAGAAAAATACATAAACGGCAAAAGAAAATTTTGTTTACATCATTGACGGCAAGATTGTCGCTTTTACCGGTGTGACGGAGGATAACAGAATAACGGGGCTTTTCGTCGATCCAGAATATCAAAACAAAGGTATCGGAACGGCACTTATAAATTTCCTGAAATCGGAGTACAATATGCTCCCACATACCTATTTACGCAAGAAACAGAAAGGCTCTTGCATTCGCAACCCGTACCGGCTTTATCATTGACGGTGCACTTCGCCACGAACATAACGGAGAAGTGATGTACACTATGCTGTGGAATATGTAAGAAAAAAATCGACTCAAAGTCAAAAAGTCTAAAAATCAATTTGCACTGTATCGGCAAAATTATCCGTTACAGTGTATTTTTTTATGTTGAGATATTGCAAATCGTAAAGGTTTGTGATAAAATTATATACAGTAAAATATTTTAGGAGGTTTTTTTCCAATGTTAAAAGAAGATGTGCTTAAAAAGCTAACTGACTGCGGTCTTGTTGCAGTTGTAAGAGCTAACAATGCTGAAGAAGCAATTAAAATTTCAGACGCTTGCCTTGCAGGCGGTTGTACAGGTATCGAAATTACATTTACAGTTCCGGGTGCCGACAAGGTTATTGCTGCTTTGGCTGAAAAAATATTCAAACGGCGAAATGATGCTTGGTGGCAGGTACTGTTCTTGATCCTGAAACAGCAAGAATGGCTATCTTGGCAGGTGCAAACTTTATCGTAAGCCCTGCTTTCAATGCAGAAACAGCTAAGCTTTGTAACCGTTACAGAGTACCTTATATGCCTGGTTGTGCTACAATTACAGAAGTTATCACAGCTATGGAGGCAGGTGCTGACATCGTTAAGATATTCCCTGCAGATCTATACGGTCCCTAAGATTATAAAGGATATTAAGGGTCCTCTTCCTCAGGCTCAAATGATGCCTACAGGCGGCGTTGACAAGGATAACGTTGCTGATTGGATTAAGGCAGGCGTTGTTGCAGTAGGTGCAGGTTCATCACTTACAAAGGGTGCTAAGACAGGCGACTACAACGCAATTACCGAAACAGCTAAAGAATTTATTGCAAATATCAAGGCTGCAAGAGCAGAACTTAACAAGTAATTTATAATTAAAGGAGATTTATATAATGGCAAAAGTTGTTACAATGGGTGAAATCATGCTTAGACTTTCAACCCCTGGAAATCAAAAATATATTCAAGCTACACAGTTTGACATAAACTACGGCGGCGGCGAGGCAAACGTTGCAGTTTCACTTGCTAATTACGGACATGACGCTGAGTTTGTTACTAAGGTTCCTGATAACCCAATCGGCGCTTGCGCAGTTGCGGCACTAAGAAAATACGGTGTTGAAACAAAGCACATTGCTAAGGGCGGCGACAGACTTGGTATCTACTTCCTTGAAACAGGTGCGTCAATGAGACCTTCAAACGTTACATATGACAGAGCTAACTCATCAATCGCAACAGCAAGCATTTCTGATTTTGATTTTGACAAGATTTTTGACGGCGCTGATTGGTTCCACTTTACAGGAATCACTCCTGCTGTTTCAGACGCTGCCGCTGAACTTACAGAGGCTGCTTGTAAAGCTGCTAAGGCTCACGGTGTAACAGTTTCTTGTGACCTTAACTTCAGAAAGAAGCTTTGGACAAGCGAAAAGGCTCAAAAGGTTATGTCAAACCTTATGCAATATGTTGATGTTTGTATCGGTAACGAAGAAGATGCAGATAAAGTTCTTGGTTTCAAGCCTGAAAACACAGACGTAACAAGCGGTGAACTTAACCTTGCAGGTTACGAAAGCATTTTCAAGCAGATGGTTGCTAAGTTCGATTTAAGTATGTTATTTCATCACTTAGAGTTTCTAAGTCAGCTTCTGATAACGGTTGGTCAGCTTGCATTTACTCAAGTGAAGATGATGAATTCTATCATTCAAAAGAGTACAGAGTACATCCTATTGTTGACCGTGTGGGCGGCGGAGATTCATTTGCCGGCGGTACAATCTGCGGATTTGTTGACGGTAAGAACTTTAAAGACGCACTTGAATTCGGTGTTGCGGCATCAGCTCTTAAGCACACAATCCCTGGTGACTTTAACCTTGTTACAAGAGAAGAAGTTGAAACTCTTGCAGGCGGCGACGGCTCAGGTCGTGTACAAAGATAAGTTTTTAAGTATACAAAAAACGGCATTCGATAATGCCGTTTTTTGTGCGCTCATTTACATTTGTATTTCGTTTTGTATACTTTGTTGAATTTTGTATTTCTTTTGCTATATAATACCACTGTCGGATCATTCCGATATAGGTAAGACCTCTTAACGGTGTTTTCACCGGCGGTTATACTCTCTTTTATATTCACAGGCTGTTATGCTGAGTTTATGAAAGGGGGAATGCTTATGAAAAAGTAAGCATATTGCTGCATATGGCGAAGAAATTGCTCTCAGCAATTTTAGAAATTATCATATTTTTGATAATTTTTCTCTATAAAAAGCACAATAACCGCCCTCCTACCAAGATTGCGGTTATTGTAATAACTAATTTCAGGGTATAACCGTTTGAGGTCTTACCTTTTTTTCTATATTTATTATATATCTATTCATTCATTTTGTCAACACTACAAACAACTTTATATCAAGCTGATTTGTTCGCCACCATATTTATCTTCATACTTATTCAAATACTCAAAGCATTCATTCACGTCACACATAATACCGTTTTTTTAATACATTCGCTTTTATAAATCATATTAAGTTGTCTGCTGTTCGGAGATGAAAGCTGATAGCTGTTTCCGTACATTCTGATATATTTTTCTTTTCAGTCCCGGAAAATGTTCATCGAGTTTTTATAGAAATACTCTCTATTACCGTCACGCAACGTAACACCCATATCAAAATTAATAATCCCCTTCACTTTTGCTCTGACACAATAATCAAGTATTACCCTAATATTTTCTTCGGTATCATTTATAAAAGGCAATATCGGGCAAAGCCACACAACAGTCGGTATACCGTTATCATGCAATATTTCAAGTGCACGAAATCTCTCATATGTAGTTTCAACATTCGGCTCAACAATGCGGCACAAATCCTCATCATATGTGGTAAGCGTCATCTGTACGACACATTTGATTTTTCATTTATCTTCTTTAACAAATCAAGATCACGAAGAACTTTTGTCGATTTAGTAATCATTGTCACACCGAAACCATACCTTTCAATCACTTCAAGACACTTTCGCATATTACCGAGTTTTTTCTTCTATTGGCATATACGGATCAGACATTGCACCTGTTCCAATCATACACTTGTTTCTCTTTCTTCTGAGTGTATTTTCCAACAATCCCACCGCATTAGCCTTAACTTCAATATCTTCAAATTTATGATTCATCTGATAACACAAACTTCTTGAATCACAATAAATACACCCATGCAAGCAACCTCTGTATATATTCATTCCGTTTTTTCGCCGATAAAATCCCTTTAACATTTACTTTGTGCATACATTCCACCCTTTTTAGCATTATTATACTATTATATCACTTTTAATATTTCCGCACAAGAAAAAAGTCGGTTACCCGACTTTATATATAAACTGTAATCGGCGAGAATGGGAAAACCGAAAACAGATTATAATCTTTTTATGTTCGCCTGTAATAGAGAACTGCACCCACTCGGCGATATTAACCGCATGGTCGCCGATTCTTTCAAAAATACTTTGCAACCATAAGCATATCAAGTACTTCGGAAGTCCCCTCATCTTTTTAATAATATCCACAAGGTCGTTGACGATTTCTTCAAACAATGCGTCAACAACATCATCATTATGAGAAACTTCTTCTGCAATAAGCAAATCCTTTTTAATAAACGCCTCAACGCTCTTATTGACCATATCAATAGTTGCCGCCGCCATACGTTGAATATGCTTTGATTTTTCAACATCTTCTTTTTTCGCGGTTGCCGCGATTTCGGCTATATCCTCCGCCTGATCGCCGATACGTTCCATATCTGTTATCATTTTAAGTGCGGCTGAAATAAGTCTTAAATCACTTGCAACAGGCTGTTGAGTCAAAAAGCAATTTCAAAGAAAGACTTTCAATCTCACGTTCTTTTTTATTATCTATCGACTTTTCATAGTCATACGCTTTATTTATCGAATGTTCGTCACCGTCAAGTGCCTTTACCGCATTTGCGATTGCACTTTCAATAAGTCCGCCCATTGTAGTAAGTTCTTCATTGAGAAGTGCCAACTGTCTTTCAAATTCATCTCTCATTATCCAAACCTCCCTGTTATGTAATCTTCGGTTCTTTTATCTTTTTGGTTTTGAGAAAATCTTTTTGTGTATCGTCAAATTCCACTGCCTCACCAAGCAAGAAAAAGGCTGTTTTATCCGAAACTCTTGCGGCTTGCTGCATATTGTGCGTAACCATAATTATAGTGTACTTATCCTTAAGTTCCCACACCAAGTCCTCAATTTTAGATGTGGATATAGGGGTCAAGTGCCGAAGTCGGTTCATCCATAAGCAATACTTCCGGCTCTACCGCAAGCGCTCTTGCAATACAAAGTCTTTGTTGCTGACCGCCCGACATACCAAGCGCACTTTTCTTTAATCTATCCTTTGTTTCGTCCCATATAGCCGCCTGTTTTAACGAACGCTCAACTATTTCATCAAGCTTGCTTTTCGCCTTAATTCCGTGCGTTCTCGGACCGTATGCGATATTATCATATATACTCATAGGAAACGGATTAGGCTTTTTGAAACACCATACCTACACGTCTGCGAAGTTCATTCACTTCAATATCTCCGTAAACATTTTTACCGTCAAGCAAAACCGTTCCGTCAATCTTACAACCCTCTACAAGGTCATTCATTCTGTTTAGCGTTTTTAAAAAACGTAGACTTACCACAACCCGACGGGCCTATAAATGCCGTAACTTTATTTTCGGGAATCTGCATATCAATCCCTTTTAAAGCGTGGAAATCACCGTAATGCAGATGTAAATTCTTTATATCAAATTTCACTTTAAAATTCCATTCCTTTCTATATCATCAATCCTTTGCCGCAAACTTCTTTGCAACAAGTGATGACATAAAGTTAATTATCAACACAAATATCAACAGCACAACCGCCGTTGCATATGCTTGATTTGTGTAATGCAAGCCCTCGCTTGACAGTACATACATATGTATTGCAAGTGTACGTCCCGATGACAGAAGTCCTTTTGAAACCTCCGCAACAGTACCTGCCGTATAAATAAGTGCCGCCGTTTCACCGACAATTCTTCCTATTGCAAGGATAACGCCTGACAATATACCCGGCATTGCCGCCGGAAGAACAATTTTAAACACAGTTCTAAGCTTGCCTGCACCGACTCCGAAGCTTTGCCTCGCGATATGAATCGGATACTGCAAGAAGTGCCTCTTCTGTTGTTCTCATAATAAGCGGAAGTACCATTATTGCAACGTTGCCGCACCGGCAAGTATTGAATATCCCCACTTTAAATATGTTACAAAGAACAACATTCCGAACAAACCATATACGATTGACGGTATTCCCGACAAGCGTTTCGGCGGTAAGCCTTATAACACCTTACAACCTTGTTGCCCTTTTTTCGCGTATTCGACAAGGTATATAGCAGTACATATTCCGAGCGGTACTGCAACTATAAGCGAACAGAGCGTCATTTCAATCGTGTTTACTATTGCCGGTAACATTGATACGTTTTCGGTTGTGTAATGTAAGCTGAACAATTTAGGGGGTAAATTAGGCAAACCCTTTATCAATATGTACGCAATCAAAAACAGTAATACACCAAATGTCAAACAGCTTGCAAGTGATTACTGTTCCCTTTAATATTTTTGAGCCTAAATGTTTCATTGCTTGTTCCTTCCCTTTTATGATACTAAATGATATGTTGATAAGAAGTATAAACACAAACAATACAACACCCTGTTGCAAAGTAATAAGCACTTCACGGTGTAAATCTGCCGCATAACCCATTTCGATTACGATATTTGAAGTCAAAGTTCTGACACCTTTTAAAATGCTTGACGGAATTCTCGCCTGATTACCGGCAACCATAATTACCGCCATTGTTTCACCAATCGCACGGCCTATACCAAGAATAACTCCTGCAAGTATTCGATTTTTGCCGCAGGTAATATAACTGTAAATATACTTCTTTCCTTTGTTGCACCGAGTGCCAACGCACCCTCATAATAGCTTTCGGGTACACTTCCTTATCGCACTTTCCGATACACCGATAATTGTCGGCAAAATCATTATTCCAAGCAAAATCGAGGCTGTAAGCATACTGTTTCCGTTTCCGCCGAAAACCGTTTTTTACGAACGGAACAAGTACCACAAGTCCGAAAAAGCCGTAAACTATCGAAGGAATACCTGCTAAAAGCTCCGTAGCAGGTTTGAGGATTTTATATAAGGGTTTTGGACAATATCTCGACATAAAATATTGATGTCAGGATACCTACCGGTACACCAATGACGATTGCACCGGCGGTCACATATATACTTCCCAAAATCATCGGGAAGATTCCAATGACGCAGGACTATCTGTCGGAGCCCAGTTCTGTCCGCCTACGAATTTGAAAAAGTCCTACCTTACCATTGCAGGTACACCGTTTGCAGAAAAGAATATACGCATATCACAATACGCCGCAAGTATTGAAGTGGGCAGCGGTGAAAAATACGCCGCCCATTATCTTCTCTTTGTATTTTCTCATGCTATTTCACTCCACATTGTCTTTGTACCTGCAAAGATGTCCTTTTATCCTCTGTTGACATATCGTCTGTCGGATTTTTGCATTGTTTACGATTACCGCAATACCGTCTTTTGCAATCGGTTCAACTGTCAATGCAGCGCTTTCACTTCATTTTTAATTCTCTTGAAGCCATACCGATGTCACAAGTTCCTTCCATTGCACCTGTCATAGCGGCAGTTGAGTCACTTGTTTGAAGTTCTATTTCTGCATTTGTAACGTTGACTTTTAGATAAGACTCTTTAAGCTTTTCCATTACAGGTGATACCGAAGATGAACCTGCTACGCTGATTTTGCCTGACGGCTTTGAACCTGCATACGGTTGAGCATCATCATTGATTTTAATATATCCGTCTGAAACTATTTCACCTGTCCCTCACTTGATAGGATATAGTCGATAAAGTCTTGTGCAACATCTGAAATATCAGATTTTGTTGCTATATTAAAAGGTCTTGCAACCTTGTATGTACCGTTCTTTACGTTTTCGGCTGTTGCCTCTACCCGTCAACTTTGACTGCCTTGACGCTTGATGAAAGTGAGCCAAGTGATACATAACCGATACCGTATTCGTCACCGGCAACGTTTGTAAGCATAACGTCAGTCTTGTTTGCGATTACTGCCTCATTTGTTGTCTTGTCAGTCTTTGTGCCGTCTGCACCTTTTTCCTCTATTCCCATAAGCTCTATGAATGCGCCTCTTGTACCACTGCCGTTTTCTCTTGATACAACTGTGATGTCACTGTCTGCTTTAAAAATCAGATGACGATGATGTTGTCGAAGTTGATGACTGCGGTGATTGTGTTGTTTCTCCGCAACCTGCAAGGGCTGTCATAGCCATAACGCCTACTAATATTCCTGCCAATAAATTTCTCTTTTTCATTTTTCTTATCTCCTTTTCACTTTATGAGTTTATTATAGACCTCTTATGTAAAATCCACTATCTAAATATGCTTAAATAAATGTAAAATAAAAAGTCGGTTTGTAAAATCCAACTTAAATGTGTAAGATAATTTTTAAATAGCACGCGTTAATAACAAAACAACTTCAACTTACATATTATATATACAGCAGAGAAAAACTATATAAGGAGGATACACTATGTTTGAAAATGTTTCTGTTATAGGCGGTGATTTAAGACAGCTTACTGTTGCAAAGCTTTTGAAAGCTGAAGGGTATCACGTTTTTTCTATACGGCTTTGATAAAGATATACAGCTTTGAAACACTTGAATGTGAAACAGATAAAGATTTGGTTTTGAGTGCAGATATAGTAATTTTGCCTGTACCCGTAACCTTTGACGGCAATACAATTAACTCGCCTTACGCAAAAGAACCGATGATTATTGATGATTTTCTGAGTGAAATAAACCCCGTCCGCTTTTGGTGTTCGGCGGACAAATACAACCTAATTTTCAAAAAGCACTTGAAGATAACCATATCGCATATCGCGACTACCTTAAACGCGAAGGACTTTCAATAAAAAATGCCGTCCCTACGGCATTGGTGATATAGGTATTGATTTTGGGGATATAAAAACAGAGAGTGTGAGATTATTTCTGTAAAATTAATTTTTCTATGATAAAATACTTAGTTTTATTTGGGCAGATAAGCAAAATTCAGCTTATCTGCCTTTTTGTAATATAGCACGGATTTCCTCCCCGCGTCAAGAGCGGTCTTGTAAAAGACCGTATTTTTTACACTATATATCTGTATATCTGTAAAAATATATGCTAAACAAGTCGTCCGTCATACATGATTGACAATTCTCCGTAAACTCTGCCCCAATTTCTAAGTGGCATTGTCCACTTCTTTGTTGCTTCAAATGTTGCCAAATACAGTGCCTTTAGAAGGGCTGTATCGCTCGGGAATACGCTCCTTTGGCTATTCAATCGACGTAGTACACTATTAAGGCTTTCTATTGCATTTGTTGTATACATGACTTTTCTGACTTCTGCTGAAAATTTGAACATCGGTGATAAAACATCCCAATTTTTCTTCCCATCTTCTCATCGCATTAGGATACTTTTTCTTGCCATTTTTTTTGACACTCTGCATACGTTCGTATCCGCTTTCTTCGTTCGGTGCATGATATATGCTCTTTAAATCATTTGCAAATGCTTTTTGTCTTTTTTCCGCTACATATTTCAACGTATTGCGCACTTGATGGACAATACAACGTTGATACTCTGTATTTGGATAGGCTGCTGCTATTGATTCCTTTATCCCTGATAAGCCATCTGCACATAATATCAATATATCCCGTACACCACGATTTTTGAGTTCATTTAAAACTCAAGCCAATATTTCGCACTCTCATTTTCACCTATAGTTATGCTTAAAACTTCCTTCTTACCCTCATCATTTACACCGAGAATTATGTATGCAGCTATCTTCTTTACTATATGCTCCTCACGGACAGAAAAGTGGATTGCATCAATGAAAACTATCGGATACACAGCTGATAAAGGGCGTTGTTGCCATTCCTCTATTTGTGGTAATATTTTATTTGTAACGGCAGTTACCATACTTTCACTTACCTCAAAACCATATATATCTTCCACAATATCAGAAATTTGTCTTGTTGTCATACCTTTTGCCGACATAGCAATGATTTTTTTGTTCTATTTCTGATATGTCCTTCTTTCGCTTAGGGACTATCTGCGGTTCAAAAATCACCGTCACGGTCTTGTGGAACATCAATAGGGATTTCCCCATAAGAACTACGAAGTTTTTTTTGTTTTACTCCATTTCGATAATCCGGATTGTCACTGCGTTCATATTCATCATAACCTAAATGCTCATCCAGTTCAGCTTCCATCATTTCCTGAATAGTACCGCCTAATAGATCCTTTAATGCCTCTTGAAATATCTTCTGCTGTTTTGATGTCATATTCCTGAATCAATCCGGCAATGATATTCTTCTTTTTCCTTCACTCATTCTTTCTTTCTACGTCTTGCCATAAAAAAAAAAATCCTCCTATGATTTATTTATATTCTATCATAGAAGGATTCTTTTTTACAGACTTTTTCTCACACTCTCTTTCAAAAATATATCTGTACATACTGATTGGTGTAATATTTATCCTTCCGACTATAATTGCTGTTTTCTTTGACCTTAACAATATGATACATATGTATACAGATATAAGACGTTACAATCTGGTTAATCCGATACAAGAATCTACCGGCTATGTCCGCAGCAACCGTGAGCAAGAGCATATATGCGACCTTATCGCCGACCGAAATATTGACGGGGCAAGAAAAAATACTTGATTCTCACACAGAGAAAAGCTCCACCGATATTGTGCTTTATTCACAAATTTACGAGATTGAAGGTGATTATGACAAAGCCGCCACCGTCATTCTTGATTATCTGAAAGATAACGATTCCGGCACTGCCGTCAGAATGTATAACCGACTAAAACATTTAAAAACCACACTGTTCATCTGATATTTCCGAACAAATCACCCCATACGAAAATTAAGGCGAGACAGCAAAAATGATGTGACCCCCAAAAGTTAGACTTTTTATAGCGTAGTAGTTTTAACGACTGCTACGCTATTTTTATGCAGCCAAGGTGTTGAGCCGATACTCAACCGGACTCATCCACCCAAGTTTTTTTTTTTTATTCTTTTCTCGTTGTAATATTTTTTATATATCTTTCAATAGCATCTTTAAGCTCTTCAAAGCTGTAATATGTAGTTCCATAATACATTTCCTGCTTTAATATTCCAAAGAAATTTTCCATCACAGAGTTATCATAACAATTTCCTTTCCGAGACATACTTTGAAATATTTTGTTTTCTTTAATAACAGAGGAATATGCACCCATTTGATATGCCCAACCTCTGTCTGAATGGGAATGTTCTTCTGTATGGGCAATCAGATGTTATTTCTATTGCTTGTTTCTGTGCCGATAAAACACTTGCCGCTGATGGAGTTTTTGCTTATACCATAGCTTAACACTTCACCATTAAACATATCAAGAAATGGGTCTAAATACAATTTCTTAATTACCATTCTGCCTTTGTTGTCAATCTCATAATACTTAAATTCGGTCGTGTCAGTAGTTATCTTTTGATGCGGTACAGATGTATTAAATCGCCTGTTAATTCTGTTTGGTGCTATTTTACCAACATTGCCTTTGTACGAATTATATCTGCGACTTTTTCGAGTAAATGATGTGACCTGAAACATAATTTTTGCATGATTCTTTGAACTTTCTTTTTTATTCACAAAAATCTTTCTGTTTCGTAATTCTCTATATACCCGTCTGTAACCGTAATCCTTGTTTTCTATATGGATTTTAGTGATTTCATCCTCCAACTGTTTATCAGGATTTTCTCTGTCAAATCGTTTTTTTGCCAATACATATATGTTGCCTTTGGAAAACCGACTACTGCGAGAATGTCTTTTTAATTTGAACTGTCCTCGGAGACTGTGGACAATTCTCGCTGTTTTTTCAGAAGAGTTTCCTCCTCTAAACGCAGCCTCCTCAATTCTTTTTTAAATATGCATTTTCTATTCTAAGTTTAAGTAGTTCGTCTTCAAGTTCTTTGACATGCTCGGCACTTGTATCCACGGGTTTTTCTCCGTCATATTTAGAAGGCTTTTTACATTCTCTTATATCCAATGTTTTCTTACGACCTTTCTTTTTTAGGTCTCAAAGCATCAGGTCCGGCAATTCTGAAATCATTGACCCATTTTACAATCAATGATGGATTACTAATTCCTTGTGATAGTGCTAATTCCTGATATGAGACCTCACTTGATAGATACAATTCTACCATAGAAAGCTTAAATTGAAAAGTATATTTTATTTTGTCTCGAACGCATTAACCCTTCTTCACCAAATTCTCTGTATGCGTGTACCCATTCTTCAATTCTCCTCTTTGCAGGAATGTTATATTTACTTGCTAAATATCTATACCCACCTTCAGCATTTAGATATGCCTGCACAACCTCCATTTTAAATTCAAAAACTATATTTTGCCATGAAAAAAACCGACCTCCCAATAGTTAGATTTTTTGGTCTAACTTTTGGGGGTCGGTTCAAAAACCATCTCGCCTTTTTTTATGCCTTAATATCAGCATATCTCTCTTGATTAAGCACATCAAGCATATACTCATACGGAGTACACTTATCTTCCGTAACCATTGAAAAAAATTCTCGGATTGCAACCGGAAACAAGCGTCACACCTTGCTCATTCATTTCTACAGGTGATTGCATATTGCGGCTTGCAACATTCCAAAACACCACCTTAGGCAAAGCATATCCGTTCTGTTCAAACTTTTCCTTTGCGTATTCAAAATTTGTAACATCAGAATTTTCCGCACAATAATCAAATTCCATATCCGATATTATATACACTTTTGACGGCATATCTTCAGGCAATGTTTTATTTTTTCACCGCCGTACTTAAAAACAAGGTCGAACACCGCTTGAATATCGGTATTGGCACATTCCGCAAAAGTTTCGCAATACTTCACTTTTTCATAAATATCCTTACCTTTAATCTCAACAAGTTGCGGATTGCACGAAAAAAGTAATAAAGTGATTTTTAAAATCACCGCTGTTTCTTTCCGCAAAATATATTGCGAGTGAAAACGCTACCGAAATCGGTTTCGGGTTGCACTGCACCAATACATTGAACCCGACGTATCAGCTACAACAACAGCATTCTCATCATTTTGTGCAGTCAGCTTGATTATCCCATGTCACATCAAAACTTTTTCTTTCCTCATCGCTTATTTCGGTATCTTCATTGATAATAGGAGCAATAATATCGTAAGGTGTAAGAGTTTCCGTATTGATTTTCGCATTTCCAGATTGTACATCTTGCAAAAACTCGCTATACCTGTCTTTATCGTTTCGTATAAATGCCTTTCGATATTTCATCAATGCTTTTGACGGTTGATATGAATAATCGAATGTATAGTCTTTTTCTCTAAGATTATCTTCGATTATTTTAATATAGTTTCTCAAACGTGAAAGCATTTTTCGATACTCACAGTTATCCATTTCAAGTGCTTTGGCTATTTTTCGGGCATCGTATTTAGTCGCTTTATTTGACGCATTTACTGACGGCAACCACTTTGCCAAAAAGCGATATATTCTTACCTTCTGCCATTAAATCAATGTCTTGTTCAAGCTGTTCTTTTTATAAATTTTATAACATATTCTTTGCAATCGGTATACAGCAGTACAAGCAAATCGTCAAACCGTCCGTATTCGCCGACATATTTTTATATATTTTTAATAAGCGACTGCTTGTTATATAATGCAAGGAATTTAAGTATTATACGAAACACACGTCTTTCGCCAATTCCGCCGCGAACATCTCTTGCATAAAACAAAAAATTTTCATTGCCATATCGGGATTTTCGTTATATGCTCTGATAAATCGCTTTATAATTTCTGTTTCATCGGCACTTCTTAACGCACCGATTGTTGAAAACAAATCAAGGCAATATGATTCTGTTCCCTTGTATGTAACCGCTCCGTTTTCGGTATATGTTTTGTTAGATTTCTCTTTTTAATAATTCAAGCATTGAAAATCCCTCCTGATAATTAAAATAAAAAAACAAGGCACATTTTGAATATATGGATCAATCAAAAAATCATTGCTGTGTGTGCCTTTATAGCAAAGGTGCTTTTTTGTTAAATAGAGTTCCGACTTTCATCGTAGCTCATTTTGCATCTAAAAAATTGCTGTTAGCACCTTTAATTGTTCATGTAGATACAAGGTGCTCTTCTAATAAACAATGCGGGAGTCGAACCCGCTAAACCTGTCAGCAAAAAACAGGTAATCTTATGTAGAACCGATTGCTGTTAGCACCTTTATTGATTTTAATTATACACATATGAGTTGTTCTTTTCACGGAAAAAAAGTTGCGAAACACTATTTTTTTAAATTATTTTGCATTCTAAGTCTTTGTTTTATCTGCTCGATAAACGATTCCGGCTCCGTTACTTTCATTACAGGTCCGAACGCCAAAACTCTTATTAAAAGCTCCGTTTCATCATCTTTATCATAATACAAAGTAATCTTATACCTGTCGTTTGAAACTTTTTCTGTTTTCTTTTTCAAGATGAGAAAAAATGCAGCATTGCTCTTTCAAGTGCATTTCTTTCATCGATTAGTTCAATCACCAATTTTTCCTTTTTTACTTTATACGAAACTGTCTTTTTCAAATTTTTTCGTCAAGCTTGCAATCTTCAATTCGTGCAATATTAATCGTCCACAAAGTATGTCTTGCATATGCCTGTAATCTGAATTTGTCATCCTGCGGTGAATATTCTATGTTGTACGGTATCACCGATTTATTATGCACTTTACCTGTTCTGCCTCTGAATTTAACGACTGCTTTACGTTTTTCACGCAAGGCTTTTAAAACAGTTTTAAAATTCCTTATATATCGTTCGTCATTATACGGATCACCGTCATTATACCTGTCAAAATACACAAACATATCCCCTGACTGTATAACGGCTCTACATTCTCCAAGCCTTTTATGTCCGCATCAAACAACTTCACTCTCGAATCGTTCAAAACCGCTCTGAGCCATCTTTTTTTTCCGTATCGGTCAACGGCATCTGCGGTTTGTTTTTTTATCGGAGTTTTCAAATCGGACGTTAATAGTCCCCACTTCTCATTTTTTATTTTTTGCGGCAGACTAAGTATACTTTCACCGAATGCACTTTCGCCGACAATGCTGATTATATCATTTTCATTTAACTCGCCACGCACTGCTGTATCCAGAATTTTTGCCACTGCATTAAAATATTCTCCGTAAATTTCACTGAATATCATTACCGCACCTCGTATATCCTCTTCATCATTTCAAAATCTTCTTTTTTATTTGTTTTTCAACACGTTCATTACTGCACTTTATTTCAACTATTCTGCCTGTAAATGTTTTTATCCACGGTATCATTTCCGACGCGTCATATACTTCCGTCATAAACTTGTAATCACCGTTTGCAAGTTTTTTTGGATAGTTCCGTTTCTTTTTCTCTTTCGAGCCGTTTTAAAATATATTCCTCGCCCTTTGCTATGCGGACAGTCATTTCAAGTTTTTCGATGTAGTTTTTTTTCCGAACGACACTCCCCCATAATTTTTTGCACAGCAGTATCGGCTCTTGTCATCATTTCATTTTTATTTGTACATTCATTTGACTTACAAGCCTCTTTTATTCTGTCAAGTCTGTAAAATGCAAAGCGTTTAAAAATATAATTCCACACCAAAACATACCGTCTGCCGTAATATGTACTGACATAAATTTTAAGCGGTAAAACTTTATATGTTTTTTATTTTTTGCATATTGTTTGAAAATAATTTTATTTCCGCATTACAGTTGCCGTTCATTATATCAAGCAAATCATACAGCACTTCACTTTCAAGTGCGTTGAATATATAGTGATGTTTAAATCTGAACGGATTTTCTTCATTGTCAAATTTGTCAAAGCAAATACGAGCCGATAACTCCGATAGGATTAACCTCCGTAAAAAATGACAGTGCATCTCTCCACTTATCCAAATCAACATCACATTCGTTTAAACTGTATATTCTTTTTCTGCCCTGCTTTTCACTTTTTATAAGTCCCAACTTTTCATATTCGTTTAACTTTTTTCTTATGGTTGACTCATCACATTCCTTGACACTCTCAAACATTGAGAAATATTCATTCGCTATTTCATCGGCAATTTCACTTGACGAAAGACTTTTGTTTTTCAAAATATCGAGTATATAAAAATGCAGCATTATATCCTTATCGGTAAAGCTTTTCGCCTTAAATGCCTTGTATAGCGGATTATGCAAAACAGTTCTGCTGTCAAGTGACAAAAAGAGTACTTTTAGCCGTCCGACTCATTTGCGAAACACATATATTCCCCAAGCCAACTTTCAATTCTGCGACGTTCATTATCATAACTTCTGCTGCTTTTTTGTCATAATCTTTACGTCTTTTAAATCCGTACACATAAAATTGACTTATATAATCACGAATATTTTCAAAATTCTTTATAAGCTCACTGTATGCCATATTTCCACCCCTACTGCTCTAATATTTCTAAAAATATTTTATTTAAAATCTCCCAATCGTTATATTCATTTTCAATTATATCGGCTTTCTTTTCAATTTCCGCAAGTTCTTTTTCGATATAGTCGTTTATAACATCAATTCTTTTTTCCTTTTCCGAGTTCGGAAGTTTGTTTTTTTATTTCAAGCAAGCGATTTATTTCTGGTTTCAATTCATCGTCAAGGCACTCATTCATCAATTCCGAAAATAACATAGGCGGTGCGGTTTTCTTATCCAAAATCCACTTACACGCAAGAATAGGTCTTATAACATAAAAAATATTTTTTTAATTTCACTTCATCGGTTTTCAAATATTCTCTGTAATTTCCTTTTTGCCATACTCAAATAGTGATACACACCTGTTTTTTCAAGGAAATACTGACTTACAATTCCCCTGAAATCTTTTTCCCATTGAGGTGTTGTTGTCTTGTATACTATCGGCGACATACTCCATTCAAACAAAGTCGGATTGGACTTGTACAACAGCCTAAGTGCTTTTTTTGTATATCCCAGCCGTTTATGTCAAGAACATCATCAAGTCGCCATTCTATAACATCACGATTTTTTTCAATTTCAAATAATCCTCTTTATTGCCTACATATATAAACCTCACGTCATAATCACTGTCCGGTGACGCAAATCCCCACGCACGACTTCCCGATTCAACACAATAAATTATCTTCACATTTTCTTTTTTTCTTCAATTTCCTTTAATTGTTCTTCTATCACATTTTGCATTTTGCTTGATATATCCATACTTTTCACCCCACTTAAACTTTTTACTTGATTAAATTATATCACAACCTAAGTCCAATATATATAGGATAATAAGTTGCGAAAACAAAAAAAAAATGCCGAAAAAGTTCGGCATTTTTTACTTTTTTGAGGTCCTCATATATAAAACAAACGGTCAAAGGAAAACGTTGCATTTTTAAAAAATTTTTTTGTAAAAAATTTTATATCCAGTTATCTTGCTGTATTCTTACCGATAAATTTCTTAAATACACTCTTGCAGATTTATAATTCGGATAATATTTACCGACCAAGTTCCAAAAATTCTTACCGTGATTTTTTTTTTTATATGTGCGATTTCGTGCACGACAACGTAATCTATCACATCAATATCCGCCATAACAAGTTTCCAAGTGAAGTTGATACTGTTCTTTCCGCTGCACGAACCCCATCTTGTATTTGCGGACGTTATACCGAATTTGGTTGAATACAAGCTCATAATCTGCTCATATTTGTGCAGCCGTTCGGCTATTATTTCTTTTTTGCTTTTTTGTTTATAAAACTTCTCTAAAACGATATAAACGTATCTTTTGTCACTGCTCGGATGTACAAAAAATTTATCGTCATACATACCCTCTTTGCTTTTTCGAAACAACAATTTCATACTCTTTACCCAAGTACAAAATCTTACTTCCGTTACCAATCAACACGCTCTTTCTGTTACGCATTAATTCAAGTTTTTCGTTTATCCACTTTTCTTTTTCAAAGATAAACCGTTCAATATCCGCTTTGCGTACACGCTTGTTACAACGCACTTCCACTCTTGCTTCTTTCGTTATGTATATCGCAAGTGTTTTTCGATTTGTATATTTAATTTCATAATCCACCATTATAACTCACATCTTTTTCACATATTATTTACAGACAGTATAATACAAACTCAAAAATTTTGCAACAAAAAAGGTGTCATAGCGACACCTTTCTTGAATTAATATTAATTTTCAATTTGTTTTGCGACAACGCTTTCACCGCAATAAATTTCACGAAGTTTAGGTTTTTCGATTTTACCCGTAGGATTTCTCGGAACGTCTGCAAAAAATAAACTTATGCGGTCTTTTTATATCTCGGTAATTCTTTGCAGAAATCTTCGATTTCTGCCTCCATACAGACGTGGTCAGGCTTTAATTCAATAATTGCCGCCGCAATCTCGCCCAATCTTGTATCAGGCAAACCGATAACGGCTACGTCCTTAATTGCATCATGTTTCTCTTAAAAAGTCCTCAATCTGTACCGGATACAAGTTTTCACCGCCCGAAATGATAACGTCTTTCGCTCTGTCAACAAGGTAAATAAATCCGTCCTCGTCCTTTTCGCAACGTCACCCGTCAAAAGCCAACCGTCCTTTAACACTTCATCGGTAGCCTTTTTATCATTATAATAGCAACGCATTACGCCCGGACCTTTTACGCAAAGTTCGCCGACTTCGCCTTGCTTAACGGTATTGCCGTCTTTATCGACAATCTTAACTTCCCAACCGTAACCGGCAAGTTTTACCGATTGCACCGACTTTATGTATATTCTCAACGCCAAGATGTACACAACCCGGTCCGATTGATTCGCTAAGACCGTAGTTTGTATCATACTGATGATTAGGGAAATACTTCTTCCATCTCTTGATAAGACTCGGCGGAACAGGTTGAGCACCTATGTGCATTAATCGCCATTGGTCAAGTTTGTATTTGTCAAGTTTTTACTTCACCGCTTTCAATCGCATCAAGTATATCCTGTGCCCACGGCACTAAAAAAGCCATACTATTGTACATTCTTCTTCCGACACCGCCTGTAAAATCCATTCAGGCTTTATACCCTTTTAGAAGTACGGCTTTACCGCCCGAAATAAGACTTCCGAACCAGTGCATTTTTTGCACCCGTATGGTAAAGCGGAGGTATGCACAAGAACACATCATCATGAGTTTGTCCGTGATGTTTTTGTTCAACAATTGCGGAATGAACAAGACTTCTGTGTGCGTGTAAAATCGCTTTCGGGAAGACCTGTTGTTCCCGATGAAAATATATTGCGGCATTATCGTCGTCAGTTATTTCAACATCAGGCTTAATGCTGCGCGTAAATTTAACAAGATAGTCATAGCTCTCCGCAAATGTAGGACATTCCGCACCCACATAAAACGTCTGCTTTACGCCCGGTATTCTGTCGCTTATTTCCTCAACTCTGCCGATAAATTCAGGACCGAACACAAGCACGTCTGCCTCTGCAAGCTCAAGGCAATACTTAATCTCTTCAGCCGTATATCTGTAATTTAACGGCACAGCGATTGCTCCGGCTTTCAATATACCGAAGTATATCGGCAGCCATTCAAGACAGTTCATAAGAAGTATAGCAACCTTTGTCGCCTTTTTTAATACCACGGCTTAGAAGCAAATTCGCAAATCGGTTTTGACCTTTTTGTCAAACTCTTTCCAAGTTATCTCGGTACGACCTGCCTCCATAGGGTTTGTTTCGATAAGAGAGTATTCTCTCCATGTAACCTTTGCGTGTTCCATAGCCTTTGGGTTAATCTCCACAAGGCTTACCTCATCACCGTACATTTGTGCGTTTTTTTCAAGTAGTTCAGTAATTGGCATTTTTATAATATCTCCCTTTTTAATCCTCGTCGGCGTTCTTTGCAAACACTCCGTCAAAGGAATTTATCATCATATTTTTTTTGTAAACATTGATACAACAGGCACTGCTGCAAAGTGACACAGCCATTGCGGCAACACCCATTTCAGGTGCTTTCTTTGCGGCAAGCTTGAATGCTTCGTATACAGTATCACAGCTTGCGTTATTCATTGATGGGCACGATTGTTGTAACCGCAACAGTCAAAAAATCCAAGAATCATACCTGCCCAGGCACCTGCTTTTGTTGTTTTTCTTTGAATAAATACCCCATATGTAAGGACCGATAAAACAGCCCGATACTATGCCCCAACTGAATGACATAATATTTACTATAATCGTAATGTTGCCCGTTGCGAATATGTATGAAAGTGCAACGAACAAAAAGACAGAGTGCTCTTGTTAAAATCATTTGATTTTTTTCCGCTGTAATTTTATTCACTGCCGGAATTAAGTCAACCGAAATAGCCGATGCAGATGACAAAACTATTGATGAAAGCGTTGACATTGACGCCGACAACAAAAGAATAAGTATTACCGCAAGAATGATTGTTGTTACGATATTAGGTCACCGAGTGCTGTAAGCAATGTATTCGAATAACCGCATCAACTCCGCCTTCAGGTAGTTGGTTATTCAAAACAAGTCTTGAAAGTGAGCCGACAAAGTATGCACCCGCACCGATTATAAGTGCAAATACTGTTGAAATAACAGTCGCTTTTATGAATTGATTTAATATCTTTAACCGCATAATATTTGCTAACCATTTGAGGAAGTCCCCATGTACCGAAACTTGTAAGCAAAATATTTACGCATAGGAATTTCCAATTTGCTCCGCCGTACCAGCTTGTAAGCTGAGCGCCCGTTATCTTGTCACCGTTATCGGCAACAGACGCAAGATTTGAGAAGAAGTGTGAAAAAACCGCCTACGTTCGGATTTTTAACAATAGCAACTACCATTGCAAATACTCCGACAATCATAATTATACCTTGTACAAAATCGGTGTATGCCGTTGCGACATATCCGCCGAGAACAAGATAAATCGCCGTCAAAAACAGCTATAACAAGCATCCAGGTATTAACCGATACCGTTGGGAAAATCGTTGTGAACATTGAGCCGAGTCCTTTATAAACCGCCGCACTGTACGGTACAAAGGAATACGAATATAATAATTGCGGCAAAGACTTTCATCTTTGTTGAATTAAATCGCCCTTCAAAAAATTCAGGCATAGTTTTTGATTTTAAAGTATGTGTCATCGTTCGTGTACGTTTTGCCAAAAAGCATCCACGCAAGCAGACAGCCGAATATCGCATTACCTATGCCTATCCAAATACTGCCCAAACCGATGTTCCAGCCATGCTGTCCCGCATAGCCTACAAAAATAACTGCCGAAAAATATGACGTACCGTATGCAAAGGCACTTACCCATGCACCGATTTTTCTGCCGCCAAGCAGAAATCCGTCCATTGTTTTCGTCTTTTTCTTGCACTGAATATACCTATTGCAATCATTATTAATGCAAAGATTATAAGTGCAATAACTGTAACAGTTTGCGTTTGATGTAAATTTTGTTCCATTTTTCTCCGTCCTTCCGTTTTACATAAAAATTTTGTTCTGTTTTTTTACAGACTACTGTTCTACAACGCTACAAGGAATATTTTACTACATTTTAGACAAAAAATAAAGTCCTTTCGGCAAATTTGTTAATTGTGTGCAAAAAAATCTTAATCGTATTTTTGTACATTAAAGCATATATCAAATTGTATATAAAACAGTTATGGTTTTTATCTGCAATCAAAAATGCCACATCTCTCGATGTGGCATTTATTTTGTTTTTAATCTTTAATATGTCCGCAAACAGTACACATTTGAACCCACGAAATTGACCATGTATCCGATTTTCATATTCAACCCACTCGTATGTACAATCGTATGTTCCTACCAATGTAAACGGATCATCGCAATTCGGATTACTGCAGCGGTATGCTACCTGGTGCTTGTCATTTCCGATGTATGGATACTCATAAGTTTTTTGTACCCGATCCGCAATCACAGGCAAATGCCGATACACTCGCCAACATCATTCCCGCTGCCAACATTCCTGAAACAATTTTCTTTAACATAGTAAACACACTCCTTTGTAAAATTAAATAATTTAAGTATTTTTTTTGGATAACTTTTACCTGTTATCTGTATATATAATAGCATATATTACTTAATTTGTAAATACTCATTTGTTAATTTTTACCTTTTATACAGTTTTTATTGAATTATTTGTATAATGTACAAAAAAAGCAGATACAACACAGTATCTGCTTTTTTTATTATTCTTCTTTCAAATATTTCGCAATCGTTTTAATAATAACAGTCGATTCAAGCGGTTTTGCAAGATGTTCATTCATACCTGCCTCAACAGCTCTGAGACGATCCTCCGAAAACGCATTTGCAGTCAATGCGATAATCGGTATTGTCTTTGCGTCCTCTGCTCATTGAGCGTATAATTCGTGTTGCAGCCAATCCGTCAACGCCCGGCATCATAACGTCCATCAATATAATGTCAATTTCTCCGACTTCAGATTTTTCAAAAAAATCTCTATTGCCTCTTGACCGTTTGACGCTTTTATTACCACCGCGCCGACTGATGAAAGCACAAATTCCGTAATCTCCATATTAAGGTCATTATCTTCCGCAACAAGCACGCGTACTCCCTCTATGGAAACATTATGTTCTTCCTCTGTCGGTTCTTCGATATGAACGCAATCATCAATCTTAAACGGAATTTTCAATCTGAAAGTAGTTCCGACATTTTTTTTCACTTTCAAATTCAATATTGCCACCCATTGTTTCAACAAGGCTTTTTCGCAATTCGGCATACCAAGACCGGTACCGCCGAACGAACTTCTTGCACTGTTAAATTCCTGTGCGAACGGCTCAAAAATATGTTCCTGAAATTCCTTACTCATTCCGATACCTGTATCCTTACAAATAAAATTCAATCAGCGCCACATTACCGATACAACTCACCTCTCGGCAATCAAGTATAATCTTGCCATTGTACCTGTTATACTTAACGGCATTGCTCAATATGTTCATAAGCATACGCTTTATATGTATAGGACTTCCGATCAAGTTCCAATGTTCAATCTGATAATCGCATTGAACAATTTCAAGCTGATGTTCTTTTTCGACTGTTTCTCGACCACATTAACAATGTCACCAAGCAACTTTTTTAAATTAAATTCACGTTCTTCAAGAAGAATTTCGCCGGATTCAAGTTTACCCATATCAAGTACTTCATTAATCAATTCAAGCAACAATCCGGACGCGTCCCATATCTTTTTACGACATTCCTCCTGTTTTTTGCAAAAAATCATCACTGTAATAATCCGCAAGCTCTATCATACCGCGTATACCGTTTATCGGCGTGCGAATATCGTGGCTCATTCGCTGTAAAAATTCCGTCTTTGCAGTGTTTGCCTGTTCTGCCTTTTTTCGCTGATTCCATAAGCTTTTCCCTTTGTATTCCTTCTCACGTTTATTCTGTTCAACAAGGTACTTTCTTTCCGAACTCTGCTTGATAAGTTGGATAATAATAAGCAATGTTATATACATTGCAAGCGCATAGAGTATATTTCTCGGTACAATTTCAAAAACCGTACATTCCGGCAGATACACATATATATAGTAATCTCTGCTCTTATCCATACTGCCGTAATAGCCTTCAAACTTATTCTGTACTCTAACCAATTTGCCGATTTTACCGTTATTTCTCAGTTTTCTGACAACCTCGTTTTTCTTTAACGTTTTTACCTACCATACTTTCATCGTTAGACGCCACTATTTTGTGTCCGTCTGTTATTGCGATTATTCCGTCACGATATGTATCATATCCCGAAAGTAAGCTTTGCACAGTAAGGTTATAATTTTTTGCATACTCAGCGTTAGTATGATGAAATCCAACTATCACACCTGTTTTATCAATTCTTCCCTGTGACGCTAAGTTGACATACGAACCGTCAGCAAAATCAATATGTGCCGTATAAGTCTTTTTTTCGGATATTTTGCAACGTCAAGCACTGCAGTTTTTTGTATATATTTTTTTTTCAAGCTTTCGGAATTTAATCCGTCACTGCTGCACTCTTCTTCGACTTTGCCGTTTTCGTCCATTACTATAATACCTGTCAGACGTTGTTCAGACGCATATTTTTTCAACGCTTCCACATCAAGCTCCGAACCGCAAAAACTCTATATCTCGATTTACCTGTTGCGTATTTACTATAACTCTCATAAGCTGTTTTTGTTTCCGTTGCGTCATTGTATCTTGCATATATTGAGCATTGAGTTTTAACATAGCTTATAGTAGAATTGACTTGAGATTTAGCTGCTTTTTTTGTCGACCTGTGCAGAACCGACAAATACAATTATCAAAAAAATAATTCCGAATATAATTTCTTTATACCAAAAACTTTTACCGCTGCGGACATTTTTCAAACTTTTTATCATTCAAGGCTGTCCACCTCCAAATACTTATAGGCATTGGAAAGATATTTGCTTACGATAATCTCCATTGTGCCGTCTTTCTGCATTTCATCAAACTTTTCGGATAATTTTTTCTTCAATTCCTCTATCGTCATTTATAGCAAATGCCGCACCGATTCCCGTAACAAATATGCTCTCGTCTAAAATTCTGTAATCCATATCATAATCCTGCATATATTGTCTTATCGCCGTTTCGTGTGCCGAAATCGCGTCAACATACCCTTTTCCCAAGTATGTGTATATCTGCTCCCTGTCCTCTACGCTGAACACCTCTTTTACTTCGGGAATTTTACTGTCGGTACGGTTTAGAAAAAATTTCCTCAGGCTTTGTAGTGGATTGAACCGCAATAATTTTACCTTCAAGGTCACTCAAAGAATATATATTACTGCTTTTTATTGACCGCCACCACTTGTCGGCTGACCATATATGGTTTTGTCCACTTATAATCGTTCTCACGTCCTTTGATTGAAAAACAGCCCCAAATACAATCTATATCGCCGTTTTTCAACTAAATTCTTTTTATCTTCCCATTCAATATTTACAAATTCGACACGGTAGCCCAATCTTTTTAAAAGCCTCGGTAGCAATATCAACATCAATACCTGTCGGCTTTCCGTTCTCGTCTATATAATTGAAAGGCGGATAATTGTCGCTGCCTACCACAATTTTAGGTGCATTTTTGCCGATTTCTTTTTCTGTATCCTGCTTTTTATCACAGCCGCATAACATACAACCTATAAGACAGACGATTATTAATGATATGATTGACCTTTTGCCCCCCATTTTTACCTCCCTTAATCGCATAGAATATCCAAATAGTTTTAGTTAATTAATATTATACCTGTTTTGACATAAAAAGTCAATATTTTTATTCTTCTGTAACCACTCCATCTACACCGTTTTCAATTAAATAGTCATTACATTCCCAAATACTCTTGTTTGCTCTTATACACGTCATAATTATATAATCCCGTTTAAATCTCGGATACAATGCACAAAGTCCTGCCAAACGTAATAGCAGTTGAGTTTCGTCTTCGGTAAACGATAATCCGAACGCAAGTTGCAAAAGTTTATCTCGTGACGGTTTCTTTATCTGCCCGATACGCAGTTTGTTTATGTAATTAGGCTCTAAATTACTCAAATCCGCAATCTGTGCCGTTGTTATACGTTTTTCATTTATCATTTTCACAATAAAGTCCGTTAATGTGTAATCAACAAAAATACGGCTTGGTATCTTCGTCAAATTCAAAAAGTTCACTTTCACCGTTTGACATTTTCCTCGTATCCACCGATACCCGCTCTCCTAATTTTGTTGTCCTAAACCCCCATTTTTCTCGCTCCTTTCGCTGTTTATTCTCATTATATATTAGTTAAATTTTGCTGTCAAGAATAACGCACTTTATAAAAATTTTAAAAATTCTTTAGATTTATGTGCTATCAGATTTTACATTTGTATGATAAAATCATCTTATAAAACAAATGAATTTTAGAAAGAAGTGTGATTTTATGATACAGACAGTTGATTTTCTGATTTTGGACTTAATTCAAAATAAATTACGTTGTAAATTCTTAGATTCGTTAATGGTAAAATTCTCATCACTCGGTGACGGAGGTATAGTCTGGATAGCAATATCATTTCTATTAATCTGTTATAAAAAAAATACCGACAAGCAGGTATTCTCATACTTGTCGGTCTTATTATGGGCGTATTAATCGGCAACTGTTTACTTAAAAACATTATCTGCCGCCCTCGTCCGTGTTGGATAAACCGTGCGGTATCGCTTTTAATTCCGATACCGTACGACTATTCATTCCGTCTTGCCATACTATGTCATCATTCATTGCCGCAGCCGTTTTGTTGCACACTGATATAATGTTTGCGTATCCCGCATTTTTGTTGGCAAGTGTCATTGCGTTTTCAAGATTATATCTGTACGTTCACTATCCGTCCGATATTATCGGCGGAATTGCGTTAGGTACAATTATCGCACACTTCGTATGCTTATTATAGCACGATTTCAAACAATTTCACACCGTGCGGCGGAACAGTTGAAATGATTGTATTATCGTTTAGTTCTGCCTTTTTATTTTCCCATACTTCGGTTATTTTTACATTCTCGTTCGGCATAATACCCACGAACGCCAAATCGGTTTTTGCGGTAATTTCTTCTTCACCGATATTGAATTGAGCAACGTAATATTTACCGTCTTTTCCGTTTGCCGCCCAAACGATTTCATTGCCTTTTCTGTAAACTTCTCTGCCTGCATAACCGTTTTGGTCGATTTCGATAATCGTTTTGTTTGTCATAAGTGACAGCGTAAAAATTCATCGTTATACACCATATCGCCGCCAAACATCAACGGTGAACGAAACATACTCCAAAGAGTCATCATCATTCGTTGTTCGTCACGCGTGAAATTAGTCATTCTGTCACCGCCATGCGAACGAATACCTATTCTGCCAAGCGGCAACATATCGCAGTCGGGATAACCGCCGTCACACACATACGGAAACCAATTACGGCAATAGTCAAACATCTTTTTTAAGCTGTTCCCAACCGTCCCAAAAATCATCGGTCATTCGCCACATATGTGCATATTCATTAAGATGTTTTGCCTCTTTAAGCGGTGCTTCACCCGGTGAAAGCGATAAAATTATATCACGACCGCTTGCCTGTATCGCATTTTGTACCCCCTCAATTTCCGCCTTGTGATACGGTCTTGCAATATCGTCTACCTTTATAAAATCAACACCCCATTCGGCGTACATTTTGATTATCGAATTATAATATTCCTGTGCACCGTCACGGCTCATATCAACACCGCACATATCACCGTTCCAATCACATACACTTCCGAAATCGGCTATTTCCGCCGCCGTATGAGTTGTACCCAAAATCTTTGTGTTCTGTCTTACCGCCTGTTTTGGAATACCTCTTAAAATATGTATACCGAATTTCAATCAAGACTGTGCACATAATCGGCAAGCGGTTTAAAACCCTTTCCGCCCTCTGCCGACGGGAAACGATTTACCGCAGGCATAAGACGTGAATACTCGTCCATTATAAGCGATGCGTTTTTGTTGTAATCCGCACTTTTTGCGTTCGGCTCAAACCACTGTATGTCAACAACCACATACTCCCAACCGAACTCCTTTAAATTTTTCGCCATATACTCCGCATTACGTCTTACTTCCTCCTCCGTAACGCTCGCACCGTACCAATCCCAACTGTTCCACCCCATAGGCGGCTTTGTCAATTTTGCTTTCATAATACCATAATCCTTTCCGAATAAATAATTAATTTAATTATACCATTTATTTAAAAAGTAAATCAAGAATTGTTTCATTTTAAAAAGTGAAACAATTTTGATATTTATTAACTCTGAAATGTGATATTGCTATTGAAAATTTGATTATCATAATATACAATCAAAATATCGAAAAACATCTTGAAAGGAGCGGAAAATTTATGGAGGTATTACAATCCAACACTGCCGACAACATTTATTTTTTGGATTGAGGACAAAGAGCAAGGCAACGTCAATCCGATATACGAATCGCACGGTGCGTATGAAATTTATATTGTCTGCAACGGTGAACGGCGTATGTATTTAGGTAACGTGCTTTACAAAGTCGGCACAGGTGACGCACTTATGATTTCTGCTTCAACTCCGCACAGAAGTTTCGGGGATGGTGCTTTTTCGGGAATATGTATAGAATTTTCGGACGCATACATAAAAGAGCATTTTACTAAATCGCAATACTACAAAATAACGGAATGTTTCAAAACTCCACTTATATCACTCCCTCCCAACTTAACTCCCGATTATCCGCACATATTCGCTCACTGCTTACAACAACGTTGATATGCGTAACGACTGTATGCTTGCAATAGTTGACATATTGTACAAGCACATTCCTTTCAGCAATCCGAATGCCAAGCGCATTATTCGATTCCGATTTATCAACAATCGGAAATTACATACAGAAAAAAACTACCTTGAAATCAAAGGACTTGACGCTCTTTCGGAGCATTTCGGCATAACAAAAAGTCATCTTTGCCGTGTATTCAAAGAACACACAGGCATTACGATTACTCACTATATAAATGCGCTCAAAATTCAACGCGCATGTCTGCTTTTATGCGAGTCAAAAATTCCGATACACGACATTTATAAAATGTGCGGTTACGACAACAGTCAGTATTTTAACCGCGTATTTAAGAAAATGAAGGAAGTCACTCCTAATCAATTCAGGCAACAAAGCCGTGCGATAAAGATGTGGAAATATTAATAAAAAACAGAAAGGATTAATTTTTTATGAAAAAGAATTGATAAACGCAAACGATAAATACAAAATGAATTGGATTGAGGGAAACACCGAGTGGGGTACGGTTAAATGCCCTAAAGGCATTTCCGTAAAAAAAGACTTCCTCTCAATCAGACGATATAATCACAGAGCGATACACGTTCACAAACACCACCGACAAGGACATTTTTACGTCACTGAAAGATATTTCTATATACACGCCTTTTAATGATGATTACACCTGCGGTGCTAAAGCGTGTATGACGACAAAATGTCACACATATTTGGTGTGGCGAAAATATTTCGTATGTTATGTGTCTTAGAATGGGTGGCGAAGCTCCACACCTCGGACTTGCGCTGACCGATGGAAGTCTTTCAGGTTACAGTGTCGAGCGTGATTTTGAAAAAAATCAGCAACGACAGAGGTGATTTTATTCTTCACCCGTCACCTGTCGCACTTGTGCCGAATGAAAGTTTTACGATTGAATGGAAATTATTTTTGGCATAACGGCAAAAAACGATTTTTTACAGCAAAGTTAATCAACTATGCAATCGTTTTATCAATGTTTCGGCTGAAAATTTCGTACTGTTCAGCGGTGAAAATATCAATATAACCGTTTCACCTAACTTTGATTTTTCTGAGGTGCAAATCAAAGAAAATAACAAATCTGTTGACTACAAAAATCGAAAACAATGAAATTGTCATTTCAACAAAAGCCGATACACCGAGAAAGTATTCATATTCGATAAATATTGACGATGTTGTTACTCACTGCAACATTTTGGTCTTGCCTTGTCTTGATGAACTTGCTAAAAACAGATGTCATTTTATCGCTGAAAATCAGCAATACAACAATCCGAAAAGCAAAACTTTGACGGTGCATATCTTATCTATGACAATGAGGAAAAGCATATATATTATAATCGTGAATACGACTTTAACGGAGGTCGTGAGCGTGTCGGTATGGGAGTGCTTATTGCAAAATATCTGCAAAATCACGATGACGAAAGTGCTTTTTAAATAGTCTTAAAAAAGTACATAAAATACGTACAAAACAACCTTGTTTGCATCGAAACAGGCGAGGTGTTCAATGACTACAATTACGATAATTCCTTTTACCCGCCTTTACAATTATCCGTGGTTCAGCTTGTTTTTATATTGAACTTTACAAATTGTTTAGGGACAAAAATGCTTGAAATTGCGTATAAGATTATGTTATTTTTTACAACCAAGGCGGTGAGCATTTTTATGCTATTGAAGTGCCGATTGTAAAACTTGTTGAGTGTTTGAGAGAAAGCGGTATGACCGATATGGCGGATAATATGATTGCGTGGTTTAAAAACATGCCGATTATATCGCCGAAACAGCACTTTGGATTATCCCGCACAATGAAGTAAATTATGAGCAGAGCATAGTCGCACCGGCGACGAACATTTTACTTCAAACATATATTGTTACAAAATGAGAATAAGTATCTTGACGCCGCAAAAATTCAACTTGATGTAC
>VOFK01000307.1_pt1 | contig 54001 bp, 72 predicted proteins | sample 5384121 | NCBI WGS metagenome assembly VOFK01 (sample SAMN12384730, study PRJNA508395) | human gut metagenome | isolation source: healthy gut J | host: Homo sapiens | reverse complement strand
GAAAGAGATTTCCTTCCCTCCCCATTCTGTCTTCACCATTCAAGGGAAAGACACGATTGATTTTTCTTTCGCAGATGCCGAATATAAGATAGTTACTTATGTAGACTCTGTAGGTTGCACCAGTTGCAAGTTGCAATTACCTCGTTGGAAGGAATTCATGCACGAAGTAGATTCCATTGGCTCAGGGGAAAGTGCCCTTTGTGTTCTATTTCCACCCCAAGGATGTAAAAGAGTTGCGTTACATTACCCGGAGGGATGCCTTCACTTATCCGGTTTGTTTCGATGAAAAGGACGATTTTAATGCATTAAACCGTTTTCCGGTGAGATGACATTTCAATCTTTTTATTAAATCGGGAAAATAAAGTGATAGCGATAGGCAACCCGGTTCATAACCCGAAGGTGAAAGAACTCTCTATCTGCAGAGATTGACCAATGGCAAAATGCCTTCTTCGTCAGTTGCCATGACGAGACGTTTCTGTCAATACGGGCAATATGGTTTCGGGACTTTTTCCACAATCGGAAAAGCAGGAATACAAGTTTGTATTGACCAATGAAGGCAACAATCTGCTGGTCATTCAGGATGTCACTACATCTTGCGGCTGCACCAAGGTGAGTTACAGCAAGAAACCTGTCCGCTCCGGCGCGTCATTGGAACTGACAGTGACATATGAGGCAGTGAAGAAAAAAAGGTCATTTCAATAAGATGATAACCGTGTATTGCAACACAAAGGCATCCCCGCTTCGGTTAATGATAGCAGGGAATGCCAAATAAATAGAGTTTAATTTAGAGAAACCCTTCCTTCCTTTGGGTTTCTCCTTAAAGAAAGGAGGATTAGTCCGATGCAAACTTAATGGAAATAATCAGAATCTGCAAGTCATGTATTTGCTTTTTCTGCGGTGGAGTTCTTTCCGACAAAAGATGAAAACAACTTTTTTATTAATCATCGAAACATAGAAAAGAGATGAAAAAGAATATTTTGAAAGCAACACTGGTTGCTGCATTTGCTCTGATAGCAGGATTTAATGTGTATAACTCTCAGAAGTCGGATGCGATGTCTGAGTTGGCTTTGGCTAATGTGGAAGCATTGGCTAGTAATGGTGAAAGTGAAGGAATAAATTGGAGAGGATACTACTTAGACATCGATAATAGTTGCTGTAAAATAGGACGTTATTCTGATGAATGTTCTGGAAAATATACTACCTGTGGAGATTAATTAATATATAAAAGAATATGAAGAAATATAATTGGATTATATACTTTTTTATTTTATTGCCATCTTGTATTGGTATTAAAAATCAGAATAGTGTGGAAATAGATTTAAGTAAGACTGTTCCTTCCATTAAATATTCCACTTTTGTGAAAAATATAGAATATGTGGATTTGCATTTGAATGACAGTTTACCAATATATGGAGTTGAGAATCTTTATTTAGACGAAAACAAAATATTTATCAAAGACCGGAAATCGGAAGGTATTCTTATTTTTGATGCTATCACAGGTAAACTTTTAAAGCGGATAACCCAATATAAGGAAGGACCGGAAGAAATCAAGATAATTGGAGCTTTTTGTTTGGATACCTATAATAAACAGCTCTGTATTTTCGATAAAGGTGATATGAAAATAAAATTGTATGATTATTCAGGCGATTATATTTCTTCGTATGTTGTTTCAGACTTTTTTATAGATATGGCCAAATTGGATAAAAATAGTATGACTTATTTTTTTTATCCAATTTATACTGATAATGAGCAAAAAGGAAGGTATTTGGACTTTAAATTCTTTAGATAAGACAGTTATACATTTAGATTCTAGTATAACAGAAAATTGCCGACTACATTATTTCCCAATGTTATATAATAACAATGGTTCTATGGTTTATTATTATGATAGAAACCGGGATAAACTTTCATTAGTGACATTTGACAAAATGGAGAATATGTATAGTTTTGATATACGTCAAAGAATTCCAATTGAAAAGATGGGTTTAAAAGATATTACTCCCCAAATACTGGATGGTTATTCCATTCTACATAATTTTGCCTGTTCGGAAAATTATTTGTTACTTTCTTTTCAAACTTTTGATAAGCAGAATATAGCAAAGAAAAATATTAAATGGGTTCTATTGGATAGAAAAAACTGAAGAAATAATTATTTCGGAACATTTAGACAACGATATGGCACAAGAGGTTATAGACAATCATCTTCTTTTTTATTTAGATGATCATACATGGATTAAAGTAGATGATATGACCAATGACTACTTAATAAGATTACAATTATTACATTTAAAATAATACCTTTGCAGTTCATGTTGTATTAGGTGGCATTAAGGAAGTAGGTGCTTATTGTGGCTATTTTATAGACACAAAAGGTAGCGGTATAAAAGTCTATTACAAATAGAGAAGAACGAGAAAGGGAAAAATAAACTTTTCCTCTGTTGTTTATATATTCTTCTAGGCAAGGTGATTTTTATGCGATATCGCAGTCTGAAGATTTAGACTATAACATTATAGTTCTTAATTTGGATTGATCAATGAAAGCAGACGATAAAGGAGAATTCTCTTCTGCAATTAGCAAATGGATTGTTTGTTTTTTTGCGGTGGAGTTCTTTCCGACAAAAGATGAAAACAAGATTAATGAATCATCGAAACATAGAAAAGAGATGAAAAAGAATATTTTAAAAGCAACACTGGTTGCTGCATTCGGTTTGATAGCAGGATTTAATGTGTATAACTCTCAGAAGTCGGATGTGATGTCTGACTTGGCTTTTAGCTAATGTGGAAGCATTGGCTACCGGAGAAGACGATTGGTCATACCGTTTATTTCCGTGTGCACACAAACCTTGGAACGAATGTGTTTTTAAGTACAGATACACGTCGTGATCCCTGTTCTTCATCGTCTTATTGCTAAAAAATAAAGCCAAAGGGATATTAAAACTTAATAAAGATGGTTTGAATATTCTTTTGGCTTAAATTAAATTTATTATGAGATTATTTTTTTTTAATATTTCTAGCCATGGTAAGTTGTGATCATCAGCGTACCACACAACCCCATCATATAAAAGATTCTCTTGCATATGATATAGAGTCAATCAAGATAATTCCTTCTAATGATATTTTAGAACTTAAATCCTACCATATAACTTCTCCTTTTAGTTGTCAAAATATAGATGGAATTATCGCATATAATTATCGTTTACATTCATTAGACTTAATAGATTCATATAATCACAAAGAGATATCATCTATACCATTACAAAGAGAAGGGCCTGATGGAATACCAGGAAGAGTAGCTGGAATATTTCCTTTATCAAAAGATTCTATTTGGGTTTATGATGGAATTTATATGTATCTATTAAATAGTGCGGGTAGAGTAAACGAAAAAATTACTTTAGAGGATAGAGAATCTTTAATTATAAATACTAATTACGCTATGAATACAGCTAAGTTCTCTTATAACCCAAAACGACATTCATTGTTGTATTTAACTAGAAAAGACGATTTTATAGTAGAAGAATATGATATAAAAAAAAGAAAAATAATTAAGACATACCCACTTTCATATTCAATAATAAATCCAAAAGGATCTTTGCTATATGCAGATATGGATGCACCTAATGTTAATTTTGTAGACAATAAAATAATCTATAATTATCCATACGAATCTACAATATATCTATTAGACATGGATTCCGGAAAACAATTATTGATAGATGCCCCAAGTTGCTATACTTCAAATAAAGCACAGACGTGCAATGCTAATGGGTATTCAATTTGGGAGAGACACCGAATCGAAAATGTACACTTTTACGATATTATGTATTTACCGGAATGTAAAACATATATTCGATTACACATAGGTGGAATTGATTTTTTCAGAAAAAAGAGTCTGTGCAAACATTACTTGATAGTAGACCTATTTACATGATGGCTTTTGATAAAGATTTTTTTAATATTATGGGCGAAAGTAAACTAGCAGGAAAAACGATATAGTTGCTTTTTTACAGGATGGTGTGCATTGAAAAAATTCTGTATTGTTATTCAATGAAAACAGCTTATCGGATTCCATTAGTTATGAAACCTTGAATGTAGATATTATCAGCTCCATTAGAGGTCTTTAATATCCTCTATGATGAAATGCACTGTAGGGGAAGTAGAGTTGGAAAAGTATTAAATTCGAGTATGCTCAATAAATAAAGTTTAATTTAGAGAAACCCTGCCTAGAGTCTTGGGTTTCTCCTTTAAAGAAAAAGGATTAGTCCGATGCAAACTTAATGGAAATAATCAGAATCTGCAAGTCATGTATTTTCTTTTTTCTGCGGTGGAGTTCTTTCCGACAAAAGATGAAAACAAGATTAATGAATCATCGAAAAAATGAAAAGAGATGAAAAAGAATATTTTTGAAAGCAACACTGGTTGCTGCATTTGCTCTGATAGCAGGATTTAATGTGTATAACTCTCAGAAGTCGGATGTGATGTCTGAGTTGGCTTTGGCTAATGTGGAAGCATTGGCTGATGACGGTGAGACACTTACTCCCACAGAATGTCCGGTGGAAGACATCTTTGTCAATGGATAATATACCCAGGCGGTTCTGTTACCTACTATGACAGAAACGGAGAAGATACTATTTAGTTTGGAAAAAAAACACTGGATTGGAACTGACTAAAATTAGTGAATGATTTGAACTCGTTTTTTATCTAATACCAAGAATTTATGAATATCAAAATTATATTATTAGGATTGTTTACTTTAAGTTTTGTTCAATGTACCACTCGTACAACGGATACAACTATAGGATATAAGTTTTCCAATCAAGAGACGTTGGTATTTGAGGATATAGATTATCCTGAAATACTAGGTGATATCATGCAGATTATTAAAATAGATAGCCTTTTGCTGATAAATGATTATTATGGAGATTCTTTACTTACTGTGTTCAATCTTAATAGTAATAAAGTAGAAAGAAAATTATTGGGGGCAGGGAGAGGGCCCAATGAACTAATATCCCCATTAGAAGTTCTTTTGTCGAATAATAATTTATGGATTTTAAGTCGTCCTATTCATCAGTTAAATCATCTATCAACACAGTCTATTCATAAAACCCCAAAACTGGTAAGAGATCTGCAAGTTAAAACAGAGGCGGATTGTTTCGTTCCATTAACCGATACTCAATTTGTGTTGTCCGGTTTTTGGAAGAAACGATATGCGTGGATGAACTTACAAAAAAGTGATGAGTTAATAGAGTTTGGTGAATTCCCGGACTTCTGGGAGGCAGAAAAAGATATTCCACACTTATCTAAAGCTATGTTTCATCAATGCCATTTTGCAGTAAATCCTCAAAAACATTTATTTGCTTCATGCTCTTATTTTGTTTTGGAAATCTATGAATATGACCCGTCAGGTAAAAAATGTCCGACACTGAAATTTAAAAAGCAACTTGGAAAATATCAATATAAATTCAGTACTGACGAACATGTTGTCTTCGCAAAGATGAAAGAAGGATGCGACCCGGTCTCTGTCGACATAGTGGGCACGGAAAATCATATTTATCTCTTGACTCAAGACCCGGAACAGAGAAAGCAAAGGAATATTCTAGTCCTTGACTGGAAAGGAAATCCTGTGAAGTTACTGAAAACAGGGCAACGAGTAATGTGTTTTTTGCCGTTGATGAAGAGAACCAAATGGGATATGGAATTATTCAGGACCCGGAAGATAAGCTTGTATCATTTAAATACAATCTGTGAAAATTTACGCAATAGCTTAATTTAAAGAATAAAAAGAGATGAAAAAGAATATTTTGAAAGCAACACTGGTTGCTGCATTTGCTCTGATAGCAGGATTTAATGTGTATAACTCTCAGAAGTCGGATGCGATGTCTGAGTTGGCCTTAGCTAATGTGGAAGCATTGGCTAGCGGTGAAATTGATGTGAACACCTCTTATGGATATGGCCTAAGAGATTGTAAAGATTCAGATGGAAATCTTACGGGCAAGCGTTGCGAACTGACGCATCCTTATGATACTTGCAATAACAAATTAACATGGGGAAACTGCCGCTAATTATGTATAGATGTATATTCATGTTCCTTTTGTTGTGCACAAGTTGTGTAGAACAAAAGGATACTACTTCAATCAAGATAGATTTGATGGCAACAGATAGTGATACCCTGTATTATTCCTCATTTGTTGACTCCTTGAGTTATATACCATTGGAAACAAAAGATGATTGTTTAATAAGGGAGATAACGGATGCTATCCTGACCAATCAATACATCTTCATTTTAGACACCCCACAACAGTCCGTTTGGATATATAGCACAAAAAGGGAAATTCATACGCTCACTTCATCATCAGGGTAACGGTCCCGGAGAATATATAAACCTGATACAGTTTGAATATGATGCCGACAACAGGGAACTGTTATTATTGGACGGCTGGAATAAATCCATCCTGCGATATTCCCCTGATGATAAATTCATTGATAAAACAGTACTTGATATATATCCCTCAGATTTCAAGAAGACCGCTGATGGATATCTATTATCAATGTTGGGAGCCCCGGACAGCATTGGAGGAGTCTATTCTTATTCTTCGCAGAATCATAAGTCGACGCAATTAATAAAACGAACCTACAATTTGCCATGCAATTTTAATTGGGAATTAATGGGTTATGACAACGAGATAACTTTCATGGCACCTCCTTTTGATAATATAGTTTACAGTTATGATAAGAAAGGAGCATTAAGACAACAAATACCTTTTAAAATCTATCCACTTCCTACACAATCCTATACAGAAGATGTTTCCACCCAACATTTGCCCGATTTCATTCGGACAAATTATATAGAAAGTTCCCATTGGTTGTACGCAACATATTGGCGTGCGGAATCAGGTTTAAGAGTGTTTTTATACAATAAACAAAATGGAGATCTTCAAATAGGGAAACGTTTGGTGAATGATATTGACAGAGTTAAATATACCTATATGACTTCGTCCTGCAATCACAACCGATTTGTCTTTGGATACAGGAAAGAAGAGAATACGGATGACAATCCGATATTACAGATATTACATCTTAAGAATTAGATATGCATTGCGTCAGCCACCGTTTCTTCGCTTGGTATTATTTCAAGGCAAAGAAGCCAGAAACTTATATAAAGGCTACTCGTCGCTTAAATAAGATGTTGTATTGCAATACAAAGACATCCCCGCTTCGGTTAATGATAGCAGGGAATGCCAAATAAATAGAGTTTAATTTAGAGAAACCCTTCCTTCCCTTGGGTTTCTTCTTAAAGAAAGGAGGATTAGTCCGATGCAAACTTAATGGAAATAATCAGAATCTGCAAGTCATGTATTTGCTTTTTCTGCGGTGGAGTTCTTTCCGATAAAAGATGAAAACAACTTTTATTAATCATCGAAACATAGAAAAAAGAGATGAAAAAGAATATTTTAAAAAGCAACACTGGTTGCTGCATTTGCTTATAGTAGGATTTAATGTGTATAACTCTCAGAAATCGGATGTGATGTCTGAGTTGGCTTTGGCTAATGTGGAAGCATTGGCTGAATCAGAATTAAGCCAAAAGTGTGGTGACTGCAGTACTGATAAACAGGTATATTGTTGTACTCTAGTTATAGAAGGATTAGGTACATTTACACTTAATAAAAGATTAATCCCATTAAATAAAGGAGAGATTTAAAAAAGTTAGGTCTCTCTTATAATAAAAAGTACCATGAAACTCATATATAAACACATATTATTTTTGCTTTTATTATTGCTGTGTATTTCTTGTACAAGTGTATCAAACAATAAAATAATGTTTCCAACAAAAAACTTTAAGACAATAAAGGGAAAACAAATTTTATCAGATTTGTTTATTGGACGGCCTTTAAAAATGAATATTGTGGATAATAAGCTCTTAATGATAGATAAATATGAAGGTAAACAAATAACGATGATTGATTTGATAAATACCAATAAAATCGAACGTATTGCTAATATTGGAGAAGGGCCAAATGAATTTCTTAATTTAAGAGATATAACTTATAATTCAAAAAATAACTCATTGGCTTTTTTTGATGGAATGCTAAGACAAGTTTCTTTCTATAAAATTAATGAGCATAAGATTCAAATAAATAATAATACTTTTCATCGTAAAGTGCGATTTAATGCAGATTGTCCCTATGATATTGTTGCGTTTGGGGATTATTTTTTAGCAAATGGATGTTTTAATGCAAAACAATTTGCTTTATTGAATTCTAAAGCGGATATTATTGCGGAATTTGGTGTTTTTCCCGGAGATAATACCGGTGTGGAAGTTGAAAATAGTTTTTTTCTAAAAAACCAAACGACTCTCTGTACTAATTTAGATCAATCTCGATTTGTTGCTGCGGGATATTTCCATGACCAACTCGTCTTTTATCGATTTGAAAATAATAAAATTATAAAGGTGAGAGAGTATTTTAGCATGAATGCTAAAATGGTTTCAAGGCATACTAAAGATGGGAATCAAGATATCTATAGCTCATCAGAAAATGACGAAACAACACGAACTTACAGAATGCTATATTCAACAAAAGAGCATATTTATGCTTTATATTGGGGTATTGCCAATAAAGATTTTGGGAAAACAGGAAAGGTTTGTTACATCTTAAAGTTTGATTGGAATGGGAACTTAAAAGAAGGTTTCAAAGTTAATAATTTATTAAAAAATATTGCAATAGATGAAATCTCAAATTGCATATACGCTGTAACGTATCCAGAAGATGAGAGGGAATCCATTTTAATGAAGTATGAGATGTGATTGATAATATAAATTTAAGAATAAAATATTAGCTAAAATAGGTAATCGGGCCTTTTCTTTTATCTTTGTGTCTTGGTAATTTTATGGTTCTTCTTTCAGGTCACCACTTTCACCACCTTCCATATTCCTTCCGACTCCATGTATCCCGCTTTACAGGCAGGCAATAATGTGTTGGTGAACAAATGGATAATGGGAACCCGCATCTTCAATATCTGGGATGCATTGGAAGGCAAGGAGGTGAAGATTCACCGGTTGCCAGGAGATACGCTGGAAATAAGGAACGGATTCTATAGGATACGCGGGATAGAGGAAAAATTAGGCAAAACCACATGCGGAACTGGGAGGTTATCAACGACAAAAACTGGAATAGGATGCAAAGATGATAATGGAAAAAGAACCGAAAATACAATCCACAGCAATAAAACAGATGAGAGAGGAAATAAAGAAGCTGGTTATCAAGGAATAAAATATTCTTTTACTATATTTGCATTCTCATGCACATTAGGGGAAAAGCTATTTCTATATAATCTTACTTTTTAATAAATAGTCGACAAAGAGTATGCATATATGGAAATAATCAGGATCTGCAAGTCATGTATTTGCTTTTTCTGCGGTGGAGTTCTTTCCGACAAAAGATGAAGACAAGATTAATGAATCATCGAAACATAGAAAAGAGATGAAAAAGAATATTTTGAAAGCAACACTGGTTGCTGCATTTGGTTTGATAGCAGGATTTAATGTGTATAACTCTCAGAAATCGGATGTGATGTCTGAGTTAGCTTTAGCTAATGTGGAAGCATTGGCTGATGACGAATCTGTAACTGTTGAATGCCCAGGAGGTACTGATGAATGTGCTAGAGTTCTAGTTGGTAATACAGTACATTTGTTTTATAAAAAATAAAATATTGGGCTCTCAATGCGAATGATTTTATTTTTATAAATGAATTCCTAGGCAAAAAACAAAGAATATAATTTCTTTCTATTGATTTTGCCTAGGATATTGAAGAAATTATATGAAGTATATTTATCTATTATTTCTATTCTGTTTGTTCGGGTGTACTCGGACTACGAATAAACAATCAAATATTAAAAATATATATTTAGAGCAATCAAATATTCAGGATTTTATAGGTCTTCCTATTCAATTAACCACCTTGGATTCAGTATTGTTTATTAATGACTTTTATGGAGATTCCTTAATTCACTGCATTTCATTAAAAGATAATAAACCAATAGCCAAGTTGGGAGTGAAAGGCAGTGGTCCCAATGAAGTTTTGTCTCCATTGTATATATTTATCAAAGAGGATTCTTTGTTTATGTTTTCACGTCCTCAATGGACATTATATAATATTGACTTGCAGGGTGGTAAAGTCAAAAAAAAAAAAAAGATTACAGTACCTATGGAAGTAAGTTTGTTGTTTCCATTTCAGGATAATCTTTACTTTTGTTCAGGTATGTTTGATGATAAACGTTTTTGGATTCTCAATTCTTTGGGAGAGAAAGTAGCTGCATTGGGTGATTATCCCCTACTTTGGAACGAGGAAGCCCATATCCCACTAGCAGTAAGAAGAATGTTTCATCAAGTACGAGGATATGGTTATTCAAGGACAAAAGGAGTTGCTGTAACTGATTCTCATGTCCTAGATTTATACAATAAGAATCACAAAGGAGAGTATATTCTCAAAAAAGAGGTGTTGCTATCGGCTTATGAATATGATTTTACGGATAAAGGTATATCCAGCCAGACACAATTAAGGTCTTCGTTCATGAAAGGTGCCATAAATCTTGCTGTAACCGATGATTACATTTATATATTATTTGATGTAAATTCGCAAGAGAACCTGAAACGTTTGAATAATGAGATTTGGAAATTTGATTGGGAAGGTAATCTTATATGCAAATACAAACCCAATATTGATATTTCTCTTTTTACATTGAGTTCTTGTAATAACATTATAGGACTGACGAATACAGAAGAACCTCAAATAGTTATATGGCATGAATAGTTTCTTTTATTTAATTTAGCCTCCAATAAACAATAGGCTATGGTATGGATATGAAAATAATCAGAATCTGCAAGTAATGTATTTGCTTTTTCTGCGGTGGAGTTCTTTCCGACAAAAGATGAAAACAAGATTAATGAATCATCGAAACATAGAAAAGAGATGAAAAAGAATATTTTGAAAGCAACACTGGTTGCTGCATTCGGTTTGATAGCAGGATTTAATGTGTATAACTCTCAGAAGTCGGATGTGATGTCTGAGTTGGCTTTAGCTAATGTGGAAGCATTGGCTGATGACGCAGAATCTGGTGAAGACTTTACTAATGGAACAGATTGTGTTGCTGTATGGGAAAATTATACTTGTAGAGGAAAAGATGGCAAGTTATATTCTTATTCAATACCCAAGGCGAATAGCTAATAAAGATTCAAACCCTCTTTAAGAACAAAAATATTAATTGCTTTTGGGACTAGGCTTGTACCAATTCCCCAAAGAAGAGAAGGAATTTATGCAAAGATTATTTTTTATTGTGATAGCCGGTATCTTGATGTCCGGGTGTGCTTCTGAGAAGAAAAAGCAGGAGCTTGAAAGAGTTAGCAATATTGCATATACTACCATAACAGATAGTATCTATTCGAGTATGCCGGGAAAAATTACGGCTTTAAATGGACGCGTGTACTGGCACGATGTGACAGAAGCGGATAATTTTATTCATGTGGTAGATGCATCATCCGGTAAGGAGGTGTACAGTTTTGGTAATATGGGTGATGGCCCGAATGACTTTGCAATGCCGATTCCTTCAGTTTCTACAGAGGGTTTTTATCTAAGTGACTTGCAGAAAGGAATAGAGCATTTGTTTGTTTTCGGTGAGGATGGGGCTTGCCACGTGGATAGAGGCAGCCTTGAAAAGAACTCGGAAGTAACCAGGATGCTCCATGTGGGCAAAAAGCACTATAATTGCTCTGACTCCGGTGCGGAAAATCTGTTTAAAGTGTCATGCAACGGAACGACCCAAGCGGGAGGCAAGTTCCCCTTGTCGGAAAAAAGTCGGGAATGCCTTCTATCTTTATCAGGGCAACATAGACTATAATGCGAACCGAACAGGTTAGTATACAGCAGTATGTCTTTCCCTTATCTTGCCACTTACTCTTTGGACGGATGCAAGCTGTCATTGGACAAGGAACTGTCCGAAAAGATAGACTACACCGTTCAGGATGGGAACTTGGTGACGGCTAAAGATTCCAAGCGCGGCGCGATGGAACTGGCATTGACCAAGAATCATATCGTAACGCTTGACAGGGATGTGGTGGTGGAAGGAGGAGAAACCCAAAGGAGCCTCTCCACGTGAGCCTTCCACCCTTCCTCATTCACTCTTCATTTATGATTATGAGTTGAACCTTACCCATATTCTGAATATGCAATTCCCGATATTGAGAATATGTGGTGATTCTCAAGGTGATGTCGTCTATGCGATAGTTCTGTCTCCGGAGTATAAGCTGATACAGATAAACATTTCCTCGATTAATGATAGTAGGAATGCCAAATAAATAGAGTTTAATTTAGAGGAATCCTTCCTTCCCTTGGGTTTCTCCTTAAAAAAGGAGGATTAATCCGATGCAAACTTAATGGAAATTCATGTATTTGCTTTTTCTGCGGTGGAGTTCTTTCCGATAAAAGATGAAAACAAGATTAATGAATCATCGAAAAAACAAAAAGAGATGAAAAAGAATATTTTGAAAGCAACACTGGTTGCTGCATTTGGTTTGATAGCAGGATTTAATGTGTATAACTCTCAAAAGTCGGATGTGATGTCTGACTTGGCTTTGGCTAATGTGGAAGCATTGGCTAGCGGTGAAGAAGGTATTGGAAAGGGCTTATTGTATGGAACAGAGCCTGATGAGAATAACCAATGTCACTATTGCTGCTGCCCGGTGATAACGATTGCGGAGCTGCAGCTTGTAGCGGATACTAAATATTTACTAGTGGATAATAGAAAACATTTTATGTCTTTTCTCACTAATCTTTCTATTATCCACTAAAATTTATCAATTATGAAATTATCTATCATTACATTATTATTAATATTATTGCTATGTGGTTGTAGCACACATCCTCAAAATGAGAACGGTAAGTTTATAAGGATTGACATAGAAAATTCAGCCAATAATCCATTCAATTTATCAAATCTTTCAAAAGAGGTGAGTTACATAAAACTTGAAACAAATGATTCATGTTTAATAAACAGTATAAAGGCAATATTCTATATTGACAATCAGATTATAATTAGAGACAATAACTCTATTTTATTTTTTGACAATACCGGAAAATTCCAATATAAAGTTAATCACCAAGGTGATGGACCAGAAGAATATCTTCGATTATCTGACTTTGATATTTGCTCTAAGAATGAGACAATGCACATATTGGATACGAGAAAAAAACAAATATCACAATACGATATGAAAGGGAAATTTCAGAATAAAAAAGATATTAATTTTTGGGCCATTGGGATGCAGCTTTTTAATGATTCCACGAGTATTTTATATAGTGGGAATCAAATATCACAAAACCAAAGTTATAAATTTACAATCTATAATAACATTAAGCAGAGTGTATCAGGTGGATTTTACCCTATTTCTCAGAAAAAGTCCAATTATCTACATGTTCATAATAACACTAATTTTAGTAAATATGGAAATGAATTCTTATTCTACGAATTGTATAATGACACGATTTACACTTTAACTTCAACAAATTGCATTCCTCGCTACTATCTAAATTTTGGCGCTTCAAGAATTCCGAATTCATATTTCGAGAAAGATTATAAAAACATCATGGAATTCCAAAATGAAATGAGCAAAAATGTTTTTTCGTATGGTATAAGTTCATTGCTCAACTTTCACAATAATATATTGCTCTCTTATTTCCATAATAAGAAAAAACACTTCCTCTATTATAATAAAAACGATAATAGTAATGTATCTTTCCATCAAATAACTGATCAAAATCTATTTAATGATTTCATCATTGATATCAAGAAATATAAAGTGAACTTTTATTCTTACGAAAATTATTTATTTACTATTTTCGACAATGAACTCTACATAGACGGGAATAGTAAAATTAAAGACAAAAAAATACAGGATGAACTCTCGGCAGTTAGCATAGATGATAATCCAATTATAAGAATTTGTAAAATTACCGATTAATAATTATGGTATCATCCGACTTGCATCCTTCAAAACAGAAAAGCAGAAACGCAAATTCACCTTGAAGAGCGTAAAAAATAGCAATAATCAAAAGCATTCTCTGCTTCGTTTAAAGATAACAGAAAGGATTATAAAAACAGTAAAACTCATGAGAGCAGAAAGAGGGTGGAAATAAACATATTTTTCTTTGCCGGAAGATGTTCTTCCCACCCTGCGACTCTCTTCTAAATGCACCCGAACCATCTATTGGAGAGATTTTAATCCATTGAAAACAAATAGAATATGAAAACAAAGAATTTAATTGCTGTAATAGCAGCAGCACTCCTCAGCAGTTGCATGCCTCAGAAGGAGGTAGCCGGAGACGTTTCCTTTTCTCGTGAGGACTTTCAGACAACAAAAGAATTGAGTAATCCACAAGAAATTGCAATTGACAGCCTGCTTAACCCGGCCGGTTTCCGTGTGATGAACGATAGCGTGCTTGTAGTGGTGAATCAGCCCAATTGCGAGTTCCTGCTCGAACTCTATTCCCTGAACACATTGCAGCCGTTGGCACAATTGATAACAAAAGGTAACGGACCGGGAGAAATGTTCAGCTGCGCTTTAGGACTTCACTCTAATGCTTCCAACAATTTCTATTTGCAAGACCCGAATTCAAAGACCTGTTATATCGTCGATTTAAAGACCTTATTGAATAGCCGCAAGTTCGTTTCCGACGAGCAATTCAGATATTCATCGGAAGTCTTGCCTACTTCGGATTTATGCCTATTGGATGATAACCGCTACATAGGATATCACATGTGGTATCTGGATGATAAGCAATTCAGTAAAGTGGATTCTCCCCTCGGCTATTACCAAAAAGGAGAGGACAGTGGCAAGGGAATGGATGATTTTCCTTTCTTTGTGGCTTCCGTAAATGGTGCTCGTCTGTTTAAGAACCCACAAACTCAGGAGTTGTGGACTGCGGACATGCATCGTGATGCCATCCGAATCTATAATGATTCATTAAAGCAGATTCGCGAATTGGTCGGCCCCGACCATTTTTCACCGGAGTATACCCGAGGCAAATAGATGCTCCCGTAGCCTTCGTCACTTTTGCTGATGAATGTGATTATCATGCTTATACGGATTATTATATCACCGACAAGCATATTTATTTGGTTTATGAAGGCAACAAGCATTTCGACATGAAAAATCTCTCACCTGTGGAAATATTCAAACTGGACTTTGACGGAAACTTGCTTTGCAACTATAAACTAGACCGATATGTGTATTCCATATCCATAAATAGGAAAGAGGATACGCTTTATTGTGCTTCACGTCCGTCTGTCATGGAGCCGCCTGTCATTTTGAAGTATAAGTTATAGAACATCGGCAAACAGTCCAAAAGCCTTCAAGAGTATAAGTAACAAACTGGTTATGAGAACTAATATCTATTTAATTATCGTATTATCCACTATCTGTTTTAGTTCGTGCTACCGGGAAAAGGATTTGAAGTATTCCCTGAATGCCGCAGGCAAGAACCGAATAGAGCTGGAAAAAGTACTGGAACATTATAAGGATAGTGGTCCTAAATATGATGCTGCATGTTTTCTCATAAAGAATATGCCGGGATATTATTCGTATGCAAAAAGTTCCGGTCTGGACAGTTTGAGAAAAAATACAATCCGTCATATTCCATAAAAAACATTTTCCTCGTGATTTGCAAGACAAATGGAGTAAGTTCTCCTACAAGAGCACGCCCAAGGTGTATGACTGCCACGCTATAAAGGCTGAGTATTTAATTGAAAATATAGACTTGGCCTTTGCTGCCTGGCAGAAGAGACCGTGGCGGCACTCTCTTTCATTTGACGAGTTCTGTGAATGGATATTGCCTTATCGCATAGGGGGACGAGCCGTTGGACAACTGGCGAAAGTTTTTTTTATCAAAAATATTCGGCTGTACTTGATTCTTTATATAAAAGGCAATGATATGATGGTAGCGGCAGACTCGTTAATCAGGTTTGTAAAACGAGAAAGCGGCTATGTATATTCTGATGAATTAAGCCTGCCTCATCTGGGAGCCCTGTTTTTGCAAAAGAACTGTGTCGGATATTGTCGGGAGAGTTGTGACTTGTCTGTATATGTCCTCCGTTCGGTAGGCATACCTGTTGCCACGGATTTCATTATAAGTGCTCCCGAAGCCCAAGGCGGCCATTCCTGGAATGTCATAAAGGATGGGACCGAATAATCCCTTTTGAATATGATGAGGGAAAGGTTACTCAAGGATATGATGACAAACGTTTAAAAGGCAAAATATACAGACAATGTTTTGGCAAGCAGAAAAAGGATATAACGGGAATAATGGACAAGCCGGAGGTACCCGCTGTCTTAAAGTCTCCCTACATAAAGGATGTCACCGGTGAATATTTTGGCGAAAACAGTGTGGAAGTAGAAATAGATGAGACTGAATGTGGACAATATGCCTATTTGGGAGTCTTTTCTTTTCCGGGCTGGAAGGCTATAGATATGGCGTTACACCAAAATGGTAAAAGCCAGTATGAAAAATATAGAGCCTGATGTCATTTATGTACGTTTGGCTTCTAATCATAATGGAAGTCTGTTTCATACAATAGGATTTCCTTTTTGGCTGACAGATAAAGGATTAAAATATTTCCAGCCTGAGAAAGAAGTAGAAACCGTTGAATTATTCCGAAAATATCCGCTCCGAAAATGGACGCGTTTCCATATCAGTGAAATCATAGGAAGCCACTTGGATGTTTCAAATTCTTTGGATTTTCGACAGAGTGAGTTACTCTATATGGTTGCTGACACACCGAGAGTGAATTATAATCAAGTGATATGCCATCCTCAAAAAAAATACAGGTATGTGCGATATCAAGCAGCTGCAGATAAACCTGCACGCATTGCAGAGCTAATGTTATTTCGTTCAGAAGAGGACACGGTAAATCTGCCTTTTAAGATTATAAACGGAAGTGAGCCGTGTAAAGGAAATGAGAAAGAAGTAAAAGAGAATATTTGTGACGGAAACTATCTGACCTATTTCCTTTCAGATGAAAAAGGAGGCTATGTAACTTTAGACCTCGGCAAAGATGAATGGATAAAAAAGATAGTTTATGTGCCACGCAATGATGAGAATTTTATCAGTATGGGACATGAATATGAACTGTTCTACCAAAACGGACCTGACGGCTGGGTGTCTTTAGGCAGGAAAACGGCAACGGAACCCCGGTTGGTTTACAACAATGTTCCCAAAAACGCGCTGCTTTGGCTGCATAACCTATCTGCCGGCAAGGAGGAACAGGTGTTCTATATGCAAAACGGGCAACAAATATTCTTAAACAAATGGTAGGAAAGGTGAAAAGGCTGAAAAAAATAACGGACTGCTTGCTGTCGGTCGCTTTCTATATATGCATATTGATAATAGGATGGCTGGTATTACAAACAACCTGTTTCACGACTTTTTACCATCCGTCTGATTCAATGGCTCCCACCCTGCAGGCAGGCGACCGCATATTGGTGAACAAATGGATAATGGGAGCCCGCATCTTCAATATCTGGGATGCATTGGAAGGCAAGGAGGTGAAGATTCACCGGCTGCCGGGAGTCGGAAAGGTTAAGCGCAATGACGTGCTGGTCTTCAATTTCCCTTATCCTGCCAAGAAAGACTCCCTGGCGATGGATGTCATGCTGTATTATGTAAAACGCTGTATCGCCCTGCCGGGAGATACGCTGGAAATAAGGAACGGATTCTATCGGATACGCGGAACAGAGGAAGAATTGGGAAATATAGCCGCCCAAAGACGCATCTCCGGCCTGACGGAAAACAATTCACGGGGGGTGGTCATGGAGAGTTTTCCGTGGAGCAAACGGCTGGGATGGACGATAAAGGAATTCGGTCCCCTGCCTGTCCCGGCAGAAGGGCAGGTGGTATCATTGGATAGCACCTCAATATTATTTTATCAACATATCATAAGGTACGAACAAAAAAAGAAACTTTCATTGAGGGATAAACTTGTTTACTTGGGCGACAGCCTGATAAGGGAATACCGGTTTAGGGAAAACTATTATTTTGTATCGGGCGACAATATGGAAAACTCCCGCGATTCGCGGTATTGGGGACTGCTGCCCGAAAGCTACATAGTGGGAAAGGCAACAAGAATATGGAAATCGGAAGATCCCGCCGACGGACATATCCGTTGGGACAGGGTGTGGAAAGGAATAAAATGAAACATATAAATAAAATAATGGCAAGTGGGATTTGTCTATTTATCACCTGGCTCTTCATTCTTGCCGGTGCGGTGGAAGCGGTATGGGGGCTTGCACAGGTATATGGCTTTACCGCCTCCAACCACTCGCTCTATGCCCTTACCGGCTCTTTCTATAATCCGGGGCCTTACTCCGGTTTCCTTGCCATGACGCTTCCGGTCTGTCTGTATGAATGGCTGAAGCGTAGGAAGGAAAAGAAAACGGCAATCTATTATATAGCCTTATCCGTGTTGGTACTCCTTATTTGTGTGTTGCCGGCCGGAATGAGCCGCTCGGCATGGATGGCCGGGGCGGTCTCGTCGGCATACATCGCATATATGCATTACCGGAAGGGGATTCACGCCTACATCCGTTGTCACCCGAGACGGACGAAAGCGGGAACAATTCTGCTGATATTGCTCGCAGGAGGGATACTTGCCGGTGTTTACCTGATGAAGAAGGACTCGGCAGACGGAAGGCTGCTGATGTGGAAGGTGTCCGTGCACGCCATAGCCGGACAACCGTGGCGCGGATACGGATGGGACGGTGTCCCCGGTGCCTATGGGCAGGCGCAGGAGGATTATTTCTCGGTGGGAGATTATACAGAGACGGAAGAACGGGTGGCGGGGTCACCCGAATATGTGTTCAATGAATATCTTCAGGTGGCGATGGCATGGGGAGTTCCCGTGCTCCTGATGGCGTTGCTGGTGGTGGGCGGAAGCGGTTATGCCGGGCACAGGCAGAAGGAGTACGGGCTGTGCGGTGCACTGCTGTCTTTGGCCGTGTTCTCCTTTTCTTCCTATCCGTTCCAGTTCCTTCTGTTTGTCGTTGCCCTGGCATTGCTGGTAACAGGGTGCGCAATAAAGACCCTTTCCTCCCGACGCCCATTGGTTTGCATGGCGGGAACCGTGTTCTTATTGTTGTCGGCGGGCTATGGGTGTTACCGGGTGTATCGGTGGAAGGAGGTGCGTGAGACGGCTTCGTCGGCATGGCACCGGAAACAGATGTTTTACCGTTCGGGGGCTTATGAACAGGCGGCGGAAGTCTATGCGGAGATATACGAAGACATGAAATGGAATGCCCGCTATCTGTTTGAATACGGTCATGCCCTGCACAAACTGCACAGAAATGAGGAATCGAATGTGGTTATGAAGGAGGCGTTGAAGGTGAGCGGCGACCCGATGATACTGAACATAATAGGCAAGAACGAGCAGGAGGCGGGTAATTATGCAGAGGCGGAATATTGGCTGATTCGTTCCACCCATCGGCTGCCGGGCAGAATCTATCCTTATTTCCTGTTGGCAAAGCTATATGCGGAACCGGGGTTTTATCAACGGCAAAAACTGGAACAGGCCGCAAGGATGGTAATGGAGAAAGAGCCGAAGGTGCAATCCACGGCCATCAGGCAAATGAGGGAGGAAATAAAGAAATTACTTTGATATTCTATTTGTACTGAATTGTATAAATGCCTAAAAAGAAAATTTAACAAAAAAAGAAGAGGGAAAAATGAGTTTTATTCAAATATAATATTTTTATTTGTCTTTTAAACAAGAATAACATGACTATGAAATTACACATATTGGCTTATGGGCTGGTGCTGGCCACTACAGTGGCAGCTTGTTCTGATGAAAAAAAAGATTCTAAGGAAAAAGAAGGTGTGGAAACTGTATTGCCCTCATTGCCCAATGAGGTGACGGTGGTGCCGCTGGAAAAACGAGTATTCAATCATGAACTGATCAGTAATGGGAAGGTTACGGCAAAGGATTATGCCGACTTGTATTTTCGCACTGCAGAAGTAGTGGCCCATGTTTGGGTGAAAAATGGAGATGTGGTGCGTAAAGGGCAGAAAATAGCAGAACTTGATTTGTTTAAGTTGAATAATACGTTGGCACAGCAGAAAAATGGATTGGCCCAGTCCACACTGGAGATGCAGGATGTATTGATAGGACAGGGGTATGCACCCGATAATTTGAAAGCTGTGCCGGCCGATGTATTGGAATTGGCAAAAGTAAAAAGTGGTTATGAGCAAAGTAAAGCCCAATATGAGTCTGCCAAATATGATGTGGAACAAGCTACACTGGTGGCACCTTTCGATGGTGTTGTTGCCAATCTCTTCGAAAAAGAACATAACATTCCAAAAACGTCAGAAGCTTTTTGCCGGGTAATTAACGCCGGTACGATGGAAGTTGATTTCACTGTGCTTGAAAGTGAGTTGCCTCTGATTAAGGTAGGGGATAAAGTGGAAGTGACTCCTTATGCTTCCGCTGCCGGTGTACGTCAGGGGAAGTATCAGTGAAATCAATCCGCTGGTGGATGAAAATGGTATGGTGCGTGTAAAGGCGCGGGTGAATGGAGGCAATAAACTCTTTGACGGGATGAATGTCAGAGTCAGTGTGAAGCGTTCGGTAGGAGAGCAGTTGGTGATTCCTAAAACGGCTGTTGTTCTGCGTTCGGGCAAGCAGGTGGTATTTACGCTGAAAGACGGTAAGGCTATGTGGAATTATGTGCATACAGGGCTGGAAAATATGGAAGAGTATACCATCACAGACGGTCTGGAGGAAGGAATGGAAGTGATAGTCACCGGTAATGTAAATTTGGCTCATGAAGCTCCTGTCAAGGTAATTAAGAATTGAGAATTGTCATTCTGAATGAATTGAAGAATCTGAAAAGAATTAGCAAATGGTAAAGTTCTTATTACAACGCCCTATAGCCGTGCTGATGGCGTTCACTGCCTGTTTTATTATCGGGCTGGTGACGTATTTCTCATTGCCGGTGTCTTTGTTGCCTGACATCGCTATTCCCCAAATTACCATTCAGGTGTCGGGAGAAAACTCTTCGGCGCGTGAGTTGGAGAATACAGTCGTTACACCGGTGCGCAGACAATTATTGCAGGTAGCGGGATTGAGAGAAATAAAAAGTGAGACTCGTGACGGTGCAGGTGTTATCCGCATGGAGTTCGAGTTTGGTGTCAATACGGATTTGGCGTTTATAGAGGTCAATGAAAAGATTGATGCTGCCATGAACAGCCTGCCCAAAGAGGTGGCGCGTCCTAAAAGCAATAAAGGCAAGTGCAACGGATATTCCGGTTTTCTATCTGAACATGACACTGAAGAATGACCGCCTTATGAGGGCACGAATGAGCAACAGTTTCTGGATATGTGCGAACTGGCGGAAAATGTGGTCAAACGCCGCATCGAACAGTTGCCTGAGGTAGCAATGGCTGATATTACAGGTGTCCCCGGAAAATTACTTCAGATAGTTCCCGATAAAGATAAACTGGCCATGACGGGTATCACGGTGGAGGATATCGAGAATGCATTGGCTTCCAATAATGTGGAGCCGGGAAGTATGTTGGTAAGGGATGGGTATTATGAATATAATATCCGTATTGCTACGTTGCTCCGTACCACCGAAGATGTGAAGAATATATATATCCGTAAGGGAGACCGTATTTTGCAATTGAAGGAACTTTGCAAAGTGGATGTCGTATCACAAAAAGAAAGCGGGCTATCCGTTGCCGGAGGTAAAAAAGCGGTTACTCTGGCTATCATAAAGCAGAGTGACGAGAATATGGATGAAATGAAGGAGAAGTTGAAAGAAACGACTGATTATTTTGCTTCTCTTTATCCTGATATTGAGTTCAGTATAAGCCGTAACCAGACGGAATTGTTGGATTATACCATTTCCAATTTGCAACAGAATTTGTCTTTAGGATTCTTGTTTATTTTCATTGTTGCCATATTGTTCTTGGGAGATATCCGCTCGCCGTTGGTTATCGGTATCAGTATGGTGACCTCTATTGTCATTACTTTTTTCTTTTTCTATTTCTGTCATGTTTCATTGAATGTTATCTCATTGTCGGGCTTGATTTTGGCTGTGGGTATGATGATTGACAGCTCTATCATTGTGACGGAGAATATTTCTCAATATCGGGGAGCGGGGATATTCATTGAAGCGGTCATGTGCTGTGGGAACTACGGAAATGATTACTCCGATGTTGAGTTCGTCACTGACTACCATTGCTGTCTTCCTGCCGTTGATATTTATGAGCGGGATTGCAGGTGCTATCTTTATGGACCAGGCTTTCTCCATCACAGTGGGATTGATGATTTCGTATGTCACCGGTATTATGCTTTTTACCTGTGCTTTATCTGTTATTCTATAGATTAGGCATACGGAGCAAAAGCTTCTTGTCCAAGAGATTTGATAATCTGTTGAAAAACGAATGGCTGGAGGGTTTTTATGATAAAGGTATCGATTGGGTGTTTTCTCATAAGAAAATTAGTCTGTTGGGCACTTTGGCCACTTTGCCTGTTTGTGTGTTCTTCTTTTATTTTATGGAAAAGGAAAGGATGCCGGAGATAGACCAGAACGAACTGATAATGCGTATCGAATGGAATGAAAATATTCACGTGGACGAGAATAATCGGCGGGTGGATGAGCTGATGAAACTGACAGATGATAAGGTGACTGAACATACGGCTTATGTGGGTATGCAGGATTACATATTGAATGGAGGAAGTGAGTTGTCTTCAACCGAAGCGGAACTTTATTTTAAGACCGGGACACCCACAGAGATACTTCCATTGCAGGATTTGTTGACGAAGGAAGTGGAAGAGAAATATCCTTTGGCTGTGATATCTTTTTCTCCTCCCGAAACTATTTTTGAGAAGTTGTTTGTGACAGGGGGAGGCAGATATCGTGGCAGAGCTTCATGCTGCCAATAAATCAAAAAGCTCCCGAAGCCGAGCAATTACAGCAGTTGGAAAAGAACGTTATTCAGGCAACGGGAATGACTCCGACGGGTATTGCTTTCCGTAATCAGTTGAATTTGGTGGTGAACCGGGAAAAGTTGCTGTTGTATAACATTGCTTACGAGGAACTGACCAGGGTGTTGCGCACTGCTTTTAAAGAAAACAAAGTGTCTACCTTTTTTTGCGTTCTTACCAGCAATATTTGCCTATCGGCATTGCCGGAGAAGAAAAAAAAAGCGTGAACCGTATTCTGAATGAAACTTTGGTTCAAACTCAGCCTGATAAGAACAGACAGGTGAATTATATTCCGCTGAGTGAGCTGGTATCGATTGTTCCGGCTGAGGATTTGAAGAGTATTACGGCCGGTAAGAACGGAGAGTATATTCCGTTGAGCTTTTATGATGTTGAAAACCCTACACGACTTATGAAGGAAGTGAAGGAAACGGTTAAAGAAAAGAATGAGTGGGAAGTGGATTTCTCAGGCAGTTTCTTTTCGAATGAAAAGATGATGGGAGAACTGACTGTTATTCTGTTTGTGTCGCTCTTGTTGATGTACTTTATCTTGTGTGCACAGTTCGAGAGTTTCTTGCAGCCGCTCATCGTGCTGTTGGAGATACCGGTAGATACAGCTTTTGCATTGATTACCTTATGGGTGTTTTGGACATACGCTGAATTTGATGTCGGCTATCGGTATTATTGTAACTTGCGGTATTGTGGTGAATGACTCTATTCTGAAACTGGATACTATTAACGAGTTGCGTAAAACCGGAATACCTTTTGGTTGAGGCTATCCATATTGCCGGTAAGAGACGTTTGAGAGCTATTATCATGACGTCGTTGACTACTATTTTTTTGCAATGGTGCCATTGTTGTTTACTTCGGATATGGGATCGGAATTGCAAAAGCCATTGTCTATTGCCATGATTGGTTCGATGGTAGTGGGAACATTGGTCAGTTTGTTCATTATTCCTTTGATATATTGGTTTATTTATAGAAAACATGATAAAAATGAAGTACGTTAGTATATGGATCATAGGCTGTCTTTTTATCGGTTGGCGTAAAGGCACAGCAGACGGTGAAATTGATTTGCAGCATACGATAGAGATTGCGAATGACAGTTCGTTGTCGGCATTCAGATATCAAAAATATGTATTTATCGGGTTATTGGGAATTCAGAACCTATAAAGCAAATCGCCTTCCCAGTTTGACACTTGACCTGACTCCGGCAAAGTATTACCGGTATATCACTCAGCGTTATGACTCTAATGAGGATATGGACGTATATCGTGAACAGCAGATGTTCAGTGCCGGTGGCGGACTGAGCATCAGGCAGAATCTGGATTGGACAGGCGGTACTTTCTATATAGATTCGCAACTTGACTTTATGCGCAACTTCGGTGATACGAAATCTACCCAATATTCCAGTGTGCCTATCCGGGTGGGCTATCAGCAGAGCTTATTGGGGTATAATGCATTTCGTTGGGACCGTAAGATTGAACCGCTGAAATATGAAAAGGTAAAGAAACAATTCATTTATAATACGGAGACCGTGTCAGAGGAGGCTGTCACTTACTTCTTTGCATTGGCAATGGCTCAAGCCGACTATCAATTGGCTAAAGAGAATGTGTCTTCCAGTGATACCTTGTATAGTATCGGACTGCAACGCCATAAAATAGCAGCCATTTCACGTGCGGATTTATTGACCCTTGAATTGGATAAAGTGAATGCGCATAACACTTTGGAAAATGCACAGATAGCGCTGAAACGTGCTATGTTCTCATTGGCTTCTTTTCTGAATCTGGATAAGAATACGACTATCGAATTGTCTTTACCCGGTCGCCCCGCTGCCATGGAGATTCCGGTAGATGTGGCTCTGGCTAAAGCAAAAGAGAACAATCCGTCTTTCTTGGAGCAACGCCAGAATATTTTGGAAGCAGAACAGAATGTGAATAAGACCAAGGTGGAATCTCGTTTTAATGCCAGCCTGAATGCCAGTGTCGGATTCAATCAGGTAGCAGATAAGTTCGGAGATGCCTACCGCCACCCTTTGCAACAGGATTTGGTGTCGGTGAGTGTTTCTATTCCATTGGTGGACTGGGGAGTAAGAAAAGGAAAATACAATATGGCAAAGAATAACCTGAATGTGGTAAAGATTGCCGCACGTCAGGAAGAGCTTAGTGTGGAAGAAGAGGTGATAATGACCGTAAGTGATTTCAATATCCAGCAGCGCCTGATTGCCAGTGCCGAAGAAGCATTGGACTTGGCGGTGATGGCGTATGAGCAGACACGCCAACGCTTCATTATCGGCAAAGCGGATGTAAACAGTCTGACTCTTTCATTAAATCGCCAACAAGAAGCACAGAAGAATTATATTTCGGCTTTACAGAATTATTGGTTGAATTATTATAAGATACGGAAACTGACATTGCACGACTTTGCTTCGGGATTTTCATTATCTGATAAGTTTGATTTTTTAATGTAGGTATGTATCGATGAGCAACTCTCGTACTTTATCTTCGTTTACGCTGATAGTCACTTTTGTCTGTTTGGCGTTGATAGGTTTGGCTTTGGTTCCGTTATTGCCGGTCAAACTGGCACCGTCGCGTGTTTTGCCGGGGCTCACTATTTCATTTAGAATGCCGGGTAATTCATCGCGGGTGATAGAGGCTGAGGTGACCAGCAAACTGGAATCGATGCTGGCAAGGGTAAACGGAATAAAAAATGTAATATCTACTTCTGATAATGGAGGAGGAAGTATAACGCTGGAACTGGATAAGCATGCGGATATTGATGCTGCCCGTTTTGAAGTGTCAACCATTATCCGCCAAACGTGGGCGCAGTTGCCTGACGGAGTCAGCTATCCTCAGATTAGTACCCGCCGTTCGGATGATAAAGCATCGAGGCCATTTATGACATATACTCTCAATGCGCCCTCTAACCCTATCTTGATTCAAAACTATGCCGAAGAGAACATAAAACCGGTGCTGGGACAATTGGCGGGTGTATATAAAGTAGAATTGAATGGGGCTACTCCGATGGAGTGGCAATTGGAATATGACAGTGACCAGTTGTCTCGCTTGGGAATAACACTGGGAGACGTGCAGGTTGCCATCAACCGCCATTACGAGAAAGAATTTCTGGGTATTTGTTCTATAGAGAAGGGGCCGGATGATAAAGACTGGATTCGGGTGGTGCGCACTGCTACAGGCAAGGAAACGGAGTTTGAGCCCGATGCCATCAAACTGGAGACAGGAGATGGAACGGTGGTCACATTGGATAAGTTGATAAAAGTAAAGCATGTGGAAGAACAGCCACAGAGCTATTACCGCATCAACGGACTGAATTCCATCTATCTTTATATTACGGCTGAGGAAACGGCAAATCAGCTGGAACTGAGCCGTCAGGTAAAAGACCGTATGGCGGAATTGCAGGCAAAGATGCCGGCCGGATATGAGGTACATATCGGTTATGATGCCACGGAGTATATTCAAAAGGAATTGGATAAAATTTATTTCCGTACCGGACTGACTGTGCTGATTTTATTGCTGTTTGTTGCATTGATTACCCGCAATTTGCGTTATCTGTTTCTGATAGTAACCAGCTTGACTATCAACATAGCCGTAGCTGCTATTTTCTATTATATCTTCGGACTGGAAATGCAGCTTTATTCTTTGGCCGGTATTACCATTTCTCTCAACTTGGTGATAGACAATACTATTGTCATGACCGATCATATTTTTGCATCGTAGGAATCTGAAAAGCATTTGTCTCTGTGCTGGCTGCTACTTTTTAACTACCATCGGAGCATTGGTTATTATTTTCTTCCTTGATGAAAAGATTCGGTTGAACTTGCAGGATTTTGCGGCTGTGGTAATTATAAATCTGGCTGTTTCATTGTTTGTAGCCTTGTTCTTTGTTCCTTCCATGATTGACAAGATTAAGTTGGAGAAGAAAAAGACGAAGAAGCACAGACGCACTTGGATGAAGCGTTTTGCGGTTTATTTTACTCGCTTCTATCAGGGATTTATTTATTACTTTGTGCCGCTTTAGGGTGCCGGCCTGTATTTTATTGGTATTGGGCTTTGGCCTGCCTGTCTTTATGTTGCCCGATAAGATGGAAGGGGAGGGGACATTTGCGGAATATTATAATAAGGTATTCGGCAACTCCACTTATAAAGAGAAAGTAAAACCGATAGTCGACAAGGCATTGGGAGGCAGTTTGCGTCTGTTTGTCGAGAAAGTATACGAAGGCAGTTACTTTAATCGTGACGAGGGAGAAGTGGTATTGTATGTAAATGCCAATCTGCCTAACGGAAGTACATTGGAGCAAATGAATGCATTGGTCAAGAAGATGGAAACTTACTTGAGCGATTTTAAAGGAAATCAGGCAGTTCCAGACAGCTATATATAGTGCACGGCAGGCAAACTTACAGATTTACTTTTTACGAAAGAAGTGGAACACAGTGGCTTCCCTTATACATTGAAGTCTAATATTATCAGTAAAGCTTTGACGTTGGGAGGAGGAAGCTGGGGAGTATATGGTTTGCAAGACCAGGGCTTCAACAATGATGTGCGCGAGAGTGCCGGAAGTTTCCGGTGAAGATGTATGGTTATAATTATGATGAGTTGGCTTATTGGGGAGACCGTTTGAAAGAGAAACTTTTGGAGCATCGTCGAATAAAAGAGGTGATTATCAATTCTGAATTCTCATGGTGGAAGGATGATTACAGCGAATTCTACCTTGACTTGAACAGGGAAAGGATGGCCAAGGAGAATATTACGGCTACACAGTTATTCAATGCTTTGGGACCTGTGTTCGGGCGTGATATTTATTGCGGAAGTGTTTTGTTTGAAAATCAGGCTGAATGGTTGAAGCTGTCTTCCATGCAAGGGCAGCAATATGATGTGTGGGGGCTGGTAAATGTTCCTTTGATGATAAACGGACACTCTTATAAATTAGCTGATTTTGCAACGGTAGAGAAAGGACAGTCTCCGCAGAAGGTGGCAAAAGAAAATCAGCAGTATCGTTTGTGTCTGCAATATGAGTATATAGGTTCTTCCGAGCAGGGAAGAAAGTTGTTGAAGAAGGATTTGGAAGCCTTTAATAAGATATTGCCGATGGGATATACGGCAGAGGATGAGCAGGAACGGTGGTCATGGGGGAAGAAGGATAATGCACAATATGCATTGCTCTTGATTGTGATTGCAATCATTTTCTTTACCACCGGCATTTTGTTTAATTCGCTCAAACAACCGTTGGCTATTATTTTTGTGATTCCTATTTCGTATATTGGTGTGTTCTTGACTTTCTATCTTTTTGGCTTAAACTTCGACCAGGGTGGTTTTGCATCTTTCGTATTGTTATGCGGTATAACGGTGAATGCAAGTATTTATATATTGAATGAGTATAACTCCATCCGCAAACGTTATCCGCTGCTTTCGGACGTGCAAGCGTATACTAAAGCATGGAATTCAAAGATTATTCCTATTTTCCTGACTGTTGTATCTACTATTTTGGGATTTATTCCTTTCATGATAGGTCAGGGAAAAGAGGCCTTTTGGTTTCCGTTAGCAGCCGGAACGATTGGAGGATTGATTGCTTCTATATTGGGCATTTTCATGTTTTTGCCTATATTCTCTTTTGAAGAAACAGAAAAAAAAAAGAATGAAGTCTGAATAAAATGAAGAAATAAAAATAATATTGTATGGTTGTTGCAATTCATTACTTATTGTAGAATAAGAGACGTAATGCCTTCTTCTTGTATTTAGTATTAATAAATTTTACCCATTTCAAACACATACGTCTGCACGGAACTATACATACGTTCGCATGGGGCTACACATACGTATGTGTAGGGGCTATACATACGTATGCATGGAGTTATGCATACGTCCGTGTGGCACAAACGAATCGGAAAGAAGATTAGTATGAAATTATTTGGTGGTATTATCGGGTAATTGTAATATTGTATGCGTTTAAGCTTATTATAAAAAAACAAAAGTTATGTATATGGTAGAGAAGAGCGGCAAGTTATTATGTCGTATAGTTCTTATTATGTTGTTGTTCGTCCTGTGTTTTTGTGCATCTTGTGGTCATAAAGAGGCAAGATATGCATTGGATATGGCAGAAAAAACGAATGTGGGATGAACCGGATTCTGCTTTTAAAAGTATTGAGTCTATCGTTATGCCGGAAGATTTGGAGGGAAAAGAGCTGGCAGATTATGCATTGTTGTTGACACAAGCGCAATATCGTTCCAATATTGTCGCTACTTCGGATTCATTGATTAATATCGCTGTCGGGTATTATCAGGATAAAGATGTGGAAAAAAGAACGGCCTCATTATTATATAAAGGAGGAGTATTAAAAGATATGGGTAAAGATGAAGAGGCTATGTTGGTCTATAAAGAAGCGGAAAGTTATATTCCAAGAATAAAAGATAATAGGATTGTGACATTAATTTACATGGGATTGGGGTATTTGAATCAAAAGAATAGAAACTATGCTTTATCAATCGATTATTTTAAGAAGTCTGAAGCGGTTAACATTGTTCCAAAGCAGGTATTGTCATGGAAAGTAAGCAGTATAATGAATCTTGCTAATATATCATATTATTGGGGAAATAGAGATGATGCTGATTTGTATTATTCTCAATTATTGGATATGTGTACCTTTGGTCGATTCTATGCTTCAGACAAAAAATATATTATAATTATGGAATCTATAAAAGTAAGGAAAAAGAATGGGCGGAAGCTGAGAAGTATGTGCGTAAGGCGTTAGATAATGCGTCGGGAGACGTATCATATAGAGCTATGCTTTTATTAGCCAATTTATATAGCCGACAGGACGTGACGGGGAAGTTGATAGCTTGTGTCAGTATGCGTTAAAAAACATCGGAGCCGGCAGTAAAGGCTCGCATTTATTATTTCTTGTATGAGGAAAATGTGGCAAGAAAGGAATACGAAGATGCTGTTACCTATTTATCGCATTATGTATTATTGTCGGATACTTTGCGTTCTCAAATAAATCGGTCTGAATATTTGGAAATACAAAAAGAAATATGATCAAGTAGTATTATTGAATAAGAATGTAGAGATACATAATCATTGGTATCTTACTATTATAATATCGACCGTTATAATTGTTGCTCTGATTGGAATACATTATTTGGTGTTGTCTATAAATAGAAAGAAAAAAGAAAAGTTATTATTGAAAAGCAAACAGGAAAAAAGTGGAGCTGCGAGAAAAGATTGATGCCTGTCAAACTAAGATAGCGGAGGATGAAACGATGCACAATGAGGAAAAAAGAAAAATTGCAGATGCAGATCACTCAATTGGAAGCGGAAAAAGAGCAAAAAGATATTAGTATTCGTCGGTTGGAAATCATTTGCAAATCGAAAGATAAGGATATTCCGTTGGAGTATATTGAAGCTTTGGAAATGATAATGAAACTGAAGTCTAAAGAACAGGCTTCCTATAATCCGGCAGTGGATAGGGAGAAATTGCATATTTGGTTGGATTTGGTTTATGATGATTTTGCCGGCCGTTTGCTGGAAAAGTATCAGTTGACCGGGCGGGAAAGGGATGTGTGTTATTTGAAAGCTTTGGATTTTTCCGATGATGAAATCTCTGAATTATTAAAGATACAATTGCGTTCGGAAGAACGATGGATTTATCGTATATGTGAGAAATTCGGGTTTCCCAAAGGTAGTAAAGATGATTTCGCTGCTTATATTGCAGATTTTAAGAAAAGAAGATAGGTGTTTTATTCAGGTTTTGTCGCAAAAAAGAGTGCTGCATTGAAATATAATGCTGATAATCAGTGAAAGTAAATGTCGCAAATCAGTTGGACGATTGTTTGGATTATTGTGGGGCTCTTTCTAAATTCGCAATGTAATAAAAACATTTGTTATGAAAAACGTATTGATAACTATCTTTTTTATCTTGTCTTTTGCACCTATGTTTGCGCAAACAGTTCCTGAAAAGGAAATTGATTTTGAGGGAAGTTTTATTATGGACGATGCCAGATCTGCTTCTCTGCCGATAGAGGCTTATCTTCAAGATACACAAGTTGTCATTACTTTTTATGTGGACCTTTCCGATGCTACGGTGACGATTGCATCAGAAGAAAATAATCAGGAAATGGAAGAACGTACTATTTCATTTGTTGATTCCGCTCCGGAGGTTTTTAATATAAGTGGTTACTCAAAAGGTACTTATATTATAACTATAACGACACCGCGAGGTACGTATTTAAGTGGCTTATTCAGAATTGAATAACCACAAAGTGAAGCATGTAAGCTCATCATTACTTCTCTTCATGTTTTTCTGTCTTCTTTTTACTTGTAAAGAGGCTGAAAAGGGGAAGAATACACGTTTGGTTAAAGTGTGGGAAGGGAAAGCATCGGCTTTCCCTTCCTGTTTTATTTGTATTATTCAGGAGATTGATGCCATACATTTATGGAAAAAGTAGAAAGAAATCTCAATTTTATAAAGAGGAATAAAATAAAATGTTTTATTTTGCAGGTCAATAAACATTCTAATACTTACATATCATGTTAACTCAAATTATCAATGGTAAGATATTTACCCCGCAGGGTTGGCTGGACGAAGGTTCGGTGTTGATGCGGGATAATAAAATACTGGAAGTTACCAACTGTGATTTAGCGCTGATTGGCGCCAATCTGATTGATGCCAAAGGCATGTATATTGTCCCCGGATTTGTATGTATGCACGCTCATGGGGGCGGTGGTCACGATTTTACAGAGTGTACGGAAGAGGCATTCCGCACAGCTGTCAAAGCACATCAGAAACACGGTGCCACCAGTATTTTCCCGACATTGTCATCTTCTCCTTTTTCAGAGATTCGTAAAGCTGTAAGTATATGCGAAAAGCTGATGAAAGAAAAAGACAGTCCGGTATTGGGACTTCATGTGGAAGGACCTTACCTGAATCCTAAGATGGCAGGTGGGCAGTTTGCCGGTAAGGTGAAAAATCCGGATAAAGAAGAATATACTTCATTGTTGGATGAAACAAATTGTATCAAGCGCTGGGATTCATCTCCTGAGTTGCCGGGTGCTTTGGAATTTGCCGGCTACCTGAGATCCAAAGGGATAGTGGCTGCCATTTCTCATACCGAAGCCGAATATGACGGTATCAAAGCTGCTTATGAAGCCGGATATACTCATGCGGCTCATTTTTACAATGCAATGCCGGGATTTCATAAACGCCGTGAATATAAGTATGAAGGAACGGTGGAAAGTGTCTATCTGACAGATGGAATGACTATCGAACTTATTGCTGACGGAATTCATTTACCATCTACTATCTTGCGGTTGGCTTATAAGCTGAAAGGAGTGAGTCATACCTGCCTGGTAACCGATGCGCTGGCTTATGCTGCTGCCGAAGGAGTTGAAATAACTGACCCGAATGTGATTATTGAGGATGGTGTATGCAAGATGGCAGACCGTTCTTCGCTTGCCGGAAGTATTGCTACAATGGATGTATTGGTACGTACGATGGTCAAAGCAGGCATTCCTTTGGGTGATGCCATCAATATGGTTTCGGAAACACCGGCACGCATCATGGGAGTAGATGATAGAAAGGGAACATTGCAAAAAGACAAAGATGCCGATTTGTTGGTTTTAGACCGTGATTTGAATATCCGTGCTGCATGGGCAATGGGCAATTTGATAGAAGGAACGAATACATTGTTCTGAATATACTTTTTAAATACTTTAGGGAAGATGTCTAAACAGTTCGAAGTAATTGTTTAGGCATCTTTTTTAGTTTTAGTAGTCATAATCAATGGGAAAATTACTACATTTGCAATTTGTAGAATTGAAAACTCAAACAATAAAATCGATATGAACGAAGCGATTAGACAAGACGTGAAGAAAGCCTGTGAGGTAATGCAGAAAGGCGGGATAATTCTTTATCCTACGGATACCATCTGGGGAATAGGTTGCGATGCAACTAATGCAGAAGCTGTGAAGCGTGTGTATGATATCAAGAAACGAGCAGACAGCAAGGCAATGCTGGTACTGGTAGACAGTTCGGTGAAAGTCGATTTTTATGTACGGGATGTACCGGCAGTTGCGTGGGATTTGATAGATTATGCTACCAAACCGCTGACTATTATCTATGACGGTGCTCGTAATTTGGCCGAAAATCTGTTGGCGGAAGATGGCAGCGTTGGCATTCGTGTAACAGGTGAGGCGTTCTCAAAAGAGCTTTGTTTCCGTTTTCGCAAAGCAATCGTATCTACTTCCGCAAACATCAGCGGTCAGCCTTCACCTGCTAATTTCAGTGAAATAAGCGAGGAAATAAAACAAGCGGTAGACTATATTGTCGGTTATAGGCAAGATGAAGTCGGACATCCGAAACCTTCCGGTATTATTAAGTTGGGTAAAGGAGGAGAAGTGAAGATTATAAGAGAATAAGAAAGAGAGAATGGATGCTTTAATAGAAGATAAGAAGAGCTTATTGCAGCGCTTTATTCTGTGGCGCGAAAAAAGGATAAAGGAAAAACATTTCATTCTGATACTGAGCTTTCTGGTAGGTATTTTTACTGCACTGGCAGCATGGTTCCTGAAGTTTTTGGTAGAATGGATTAAAGAATTCCTGACAGAGAATTTTGACTCAACAGGGGTGAACTGGTTATATTTGGTGTATCCTGTGGTGGGTATCTTTTTGACAGGCTTATTCATACGTCATATTGTGAAGGATGATATCAGTCATGGTGTGACAAAAAGATTCTTTATGCTATTTCGCGGCGTCAGAGCCGTATCAAACGGCATAATACCTGGTCATCGGTGATTGCGAGTGCCATTACTATCGGTTTTTGGTGGTTCGGTGGGAGCTGAGGCGCCTATCGTGCTGACCGGTTCTGCTATCGGTTCTAATTTGGGCAGTGCCTTTAAGATGGAACATAAGACGCTGATGCTTTTGGTGGGATGTGGTGCAGCGGGAGCAGTGGCAGGTATTTTCAAAGCTCCTATTGCCGGATTGGTATTTTTACTTTGGAAGTTTTGATGATAGACCTGACGATGGCTTCTCTTTTGCCATTGCTGGTGTCGTGTGTGACGGCTGCTACGGTTTCTTATATTCTCACCGGTTCGGAGGCTATGTTCAAGTTTCACATGGATGAGCCGTTTTTGATGGAGCGTATCCCATCGGCTATCTTGTTGGGGATTGCTTGCGGATTGGTCTCTTTGTATTTTACCCGTGCTATGAATTCTGTAGAAAATGTATTTCGTCGTTATAATAATCCGTATGTGAAGTTGACCATTGGCGGCATCATGCTGAGTGTTTTGATTTTCCTCTTTCCGCCTCTTTTTACGGTGAAGGGTACGATACGATAAATTTATTGCTCAATGGGGTATCCAATCAGGATTGGGATACGGTGATGAACAACTCTATCTTCTATGGATATGGCGGTTTGCTGCTTGTTTATCTGGCATTGATTGTGTTATTTAAGGTCTTTGCATCCAGTGTCACCAATGGCGGTGGCGGTTTGTGGCGGTATCTTTGCACCCAGTTTGTTTTTAGGGTGTATCACCGGTTATCTTTGCCCATTTCTGTAACGAATTTCATCTCGGTCCGTATATTCCTGAAAAGAATTTCGCCTTATTGGGAATGGCAGGATTGATGTCGGGGGTGATGCATGCACCTTTGACAGGTATCTTCCTTATTGCGGAACTGACCGGAGGCTATGACTTGTTCTTGCCTTTGATGATGGTGTCTGTCAGCTCTTACCTCACTATCATGGTGTTTGAACCGCATAGCATTTACTCCATGCGCTTGGCTAAAAAAGGAGAATTGTTGACTCATCATAAGGACAAGGCGGTATTGACCTTGATGAATATCGAAAGCGTGGTGGAAACCGACTTTGAGAAAGTTCGTCCCGATATGGATTTGGGCGAAATGGTAAAGGTTATTTCCCAGGCAAAACGTAATTTATTTCCTGTTGTGGATGTGAATGGAGAGTTACTGGGCATTGTGGCATTGGACGATATCAGGAACATTATGTTCCGTCAGGAGCTGTATCATCGTTTCAAAGTGGAAAAGTTTATGGTGTCGCCTGCCGCCAGAATTTATGTCAACGATTCGATGGAAGAGGTTATGAGGAAGTTTGATGATACGAAAGCTTGGAATCTTCCTGTGATAGATGAGCTCGGCAAATATAAGGGATTTGTTTCCAAGTCGAAGATATTCAACTCATACCGTCAGGTATTGGTAGATTTTTCAGCAGATTAATAGTTATAAGTATGGAAAAGAAAGATTTGAGAATTGTATATATGGGTACTCCTGATTTTGCGGTAGAGAGTCTCAAATGTCTGGTTGAAGGAGGTTATAATGTAGTAGGTGTGATAACGATGCCCGACAAACCGATGGGGCGTCATGGAAGTGTGTTGCAGCCCAGTCCTGTAAAGCAGTATGCTGTGTCGCAGGGATTGCGCGTGCTTCAACCGGAAAGATTGAAAGATGAATCTTTTGTTGAAGAGCTTCGTTCTTTGCAGGCGGATTTACAGATTGTGGTGGCATTTCGAATGTTACCCGAAGTGGTTTGGAATATGCCTCGCCTGGGAACGTTCAATCTTCATGCCTCTTTGTTGCCTCAGTACAGAGGAGCAGCCCCATCAATTGGGCAGTCATCAATGGAGATACAGAAACGGGTATCACCACTTTCTTCTTGAAGCATGAAATTGATACCGGAGAAATCATACAGCAGGTGCGTGTGCCTATTGCCGATACAGACAATGTGGGAATTGTGCACGATAAACTGATGATGTTGGGAGGAGAGTTGGTACTTGAAACGGTAGATGCTATTTTGGCCGGTACGGTGAAGCCTGTTCCGCAGGAAAAACTGATTCAGTCGGAAGCAGAATTGCGTCCGGCTCCTAAGATTTTTAAGGAAACGTGTCGCATTGACTGGAATAAGGGAGTGAAACAGATTTATGATTTTATTCGCGGCTTATCTCCCTATCCGGCTGCATGGACAGAATTGAATTGTATATGGGGGGCCGGTAAGCAGATGATGAAGATTTATGAAGCTGAGAAAATCTTCTGTCAGCATGATATGCAGATAGGGGAGATTCGTACAGATTTAAAGACTGACTTCCGGATAGCGGTAAAAGATGGTTTCATTAATATATTGTCTTTGCAGCTGGCAGGAAAGAAACGTATGCATGTTGCGGATTTCTTGAGAGGTTATAGGACAGCTAATGATAACCGTGTAGAGTAATCACACAAAGAACAGATACAAAGTAAAAAGGCGCAGCCGGTGAATGCCGTCCTGCGCCTTTCGTTATAATAAATGAGACATTATATTATAACGGTCGTTTAGTTTTTGGGTTGAGTTATGGTTTAGATATTGAAATTCATGCTTTTTCTGTTATTGTTCATCGTGACTTCTACGATATCGGTTTCATTTTTAATCGTTTTTGTTTTTATCTTAAATCCTTTCAATGTACCTTCTTTAAATCCCGGCATATTTTCCAATGTAAATGAGACATAACCACTGTTGGCATTGAGTTGCAGGTCATCGGCCGCATCATGACGCAACTCGGCACTTAAATATCCGCGTGCGTCCGGCTGGGCATCTTTCGCTATGAGAAAGCTGATAGAATGTGGTATAAGATGGTTCCCTCCGTTTAAAAAGGTGTAGCGTAAGTTGAGATGCGCTTTGCTTATACTTTGCCCGCTAATCTCAATCGGGTCTGTGCCATAGTCTTTTGCATCATTGTCTTCCACGAAGACAGGTTCTTTGGTCAGCACTTTATTCACTTGCATAATAGTGATATAAGGAATACTGTCAGCACCTGTACTCTGAGGAATGGCAGTGTAAGTATAAAATATGCGTTGCCCTTTTTGGTTTATTTTATTGTCAGACAAGATTTGCGGGTTGGCTATATAAGTATATCCGTTTAAGTCAGTATCTATCAAAGTAGCCCCCGACAGCGTAATGGGATTGACAATGATGGCCATGTCTGCATTATAATTATCCATACTGCTTTGGAGGTCATCTATGTCTTCATCGTGACTGCATGCTTGCGTCATGCAGGTCACGACCGACAGAAAAAAGAGTAGGAGTACTATATTCTTTATATGCTTCATTTCATTATCTCTTTTTGAATGTTTCTATGACGTAAATGTACAGACAGGATGTTTACTGCTTCTAAAAGTGTTAAATCTGCTTAAGCAAAAAAATCTGCTTCGTTAATGCAGTATTTTTTGCAATCTCATCATTTATAGAATAAAATAGTGTCACAAACAATGAATGAAGCAGAGTTGGCCGAACGATGCGGCAAGGGAGATAACCTTGCCCGCAAGCAGTTGTATGAGCGTTATGCCGGACAATTGATGGCTATCTGTATTCGTTATATTGGTGACAGAGAGACGGCACAAGATGTTTTGCATGATGGCTTTTTGAATATCTTTCGTTCTTTCGACAAGTTTACTTACAAAGGAGAAGGGTCACTCAAAGCATGGCTTGCGCGTGTGATGGTAAATGAAGCTTTGGGTTATTTGCGCAAACAGTCTTCAGCCAATCAGGAAATAGTAGTGGAAGAATTGCCGGATATGGTGGATGGAGATGATGATACGATGGAACAGATTCCTCAGTCTGTATTGATGCAGTTTATAAAAGAATTGCCGGAAGGCTATCGCACCGTTTTTAATCTATATGTATTTGAAGAGAAAGGACACAAGGAAATAGCTCAGATGTTAGAATCACCGAGCATACCTCTTCATCGCAATTATATCGTGCCAAAAAGTTTACTTATAAAGAAGATTAATGATTATAGAAAGAGGATATAGGAATGGAAGAGAAAGATAAATGGATAAAGAATTTACGCCATCGGATGGAGGACTATTCCGAACCGCTCCTGCTGATCTTTGGAATCAGTTGGAGAAGGAGCTTAATAGTACTCCCAAAATTATTCCGTTGTGGCGTCGCTGGCAGGCAGTAGCAGCAATTGCCTTGCTGGTGGTCATATCGACAGTGACCGTATGGTTCTGGCATTCTCCTTCGGCAGAATATGTAGAAAGAAAATCTGTTGAAATAGCATCTCTTTCTCCTTCGGCGGATATGAATGAGATAATTCCTACCCATCCGTCAGTGGCACATATCGCTCCCGAAATTACGTCAGTAAAAAAGAAAGTGAACAATGTGGAAGCTGTTATGCAGAAAGCTGTATCTGCATTTTATAATGAGGTGATGACAGAAAAAACAGCAGAAGAGAAGCCGATGGAGGAAACAGATAAGACGGATAAAAAGAGCAAAGAAACGGAACAGGTGAAGAGTGGAGAACCTGTGCAGAAACCGGCTGCAAGAACTGCCCGTCGTAATAATTATTATGCATACGCCACCCCCCGGAAGACAAAAGAAAGGAAGTGGTCGGTTGGTGTTTCTACCGGTAACGTTCCTTTTTCTTCCAATATGAATTATTCGGGATATGGAAGTCTGGCTCCATTGAATAAAGAACCGAAGAAAAATTCACCTTATGCTTCTTTGGAGGCAAGGAATGAACTGAACGAGCCTATTTATTTTGCTAATCTGAATGAGGATAATAATACGAAGGTGGAACATCACATGCCTGTCACATTCGGCGCGTCTCTCCGTTTTGAGTTGAATGAGAAATGGGGTATCGAGACGGGAGTAACCTATACGTTGCTTTCCACTGATTTACGTTCAGGTTCTCAGGATTCTTATTTTGAAGAAGAGCAACGCTTGCATTATGTCGGAATTCCTTTGAAGGTAGATCGTCGTTTGTGGAGTAATAAACGTTTTGAAATCTATGCTTCGGCAGGGGGAATGGTCGAAAAGTGTGTTTCGGGAACGATGCATAAGGTGGGCATTGTGAATAAGCAAGACAAAGATGCAACAGATGAAAAGATAAATGTGAAGCCATTGCAATGGTCGTTGTCGGCTGCTGCCGGTGCACAGTTCAAGATTACAGAGAAAGTCGGTATTTACGCCGAACCCGGTGTGGTTTATTATTTTGATGATGGTAGTCAATGGCAGACTATTCGCAAAGAGCATCCTTTTTAATTTTAATATTCAATTGGGAGTGCGGTTTACTTTGAAATAAATGACTTCTGTTTGCAATTTTACCGAGTATTCGCAAATAAACCATTTTTTTGTACTACTTTTGTAACCTATATGCTAAGAAATAAGAACAGTGAATTATGGCTAAACCTCTAATATCTCCTTCTTTACTGTCTGCCAATTTTGCTAACTTGCAGGCAGACATACAGCAAAAATCAATCGCAGTGAAGCCGATTGGTTGCATATTGACGTGATGGACGGTGTGTTTGTTCCTAATATTTCTTTTATTTCCCGTATTGAAATATGTAGCGGAACTGACAGAAAAACCTTTGGATGTACATTTGATGATTGTCAACCCTGAGAAGTTTATAAAGGAAGTAAAAGACTTGGGCACTATGATGATGAATGTGCATTATGAAGCATGCATACACTTGCACAGGGTAGTGCAACAGATAAAGGATGCGGGCATGAAAGCAGCTGTAACGCTCAATCCTTCTACTCCTGTTGCCATGTTGACAGACATTATCCGTGATGTGGATATGGTTTTGTTGATGAGTGTAAATCCGGGATTCGGAGGGCAGAAGTTTATAACAAACACATTGGATAAAGTGCGGGAATTGCGCGAGCTCATAGCCCGTACCGGTTCGCAGGCTTTGATAGAAGTAGACGGAGGTGTGAATCTGGAAACCGGTAAGCTGTTGGTGGAAGCCGGAGCCGATGTCCTCGTGGCGGGAAATGCGGTATTCAAAGCTCCCGATATGGGAGAAATGATTCATAAGTTGAAGAATCTTTTGATTATTCGACAGTGCAATTATTTTCGGCTTTGAAGCTTTACTCTATACTCCGGCTGACCATCCCATTGGTAGCCGGAATTTTTTTATCCGATACCTGCTTTCGGTCTTTGAATTTGTTGTCTGTGCACTTTGGAGTGATGGCTGTGCTTTTTGTTGCTCTTCTGTGGATGCTGAGAACATGCGCTTACCGTTATCGGTGGCTTTTTGGAGGAACGGTCAGCCTGTTCCTGCTGGTTTTGGGAAGTACGGTGACGCAAATACAGTGGGATAAAATAAACTGCGATTGGTCATCGGAAAAGAAAGTGTACCGAGGTGTCGTTCAGGAAACTCCTGTTGAAAAGGGAGAAAGTCATGGTATGCAAAGTAAAGACAGAGGACAGACAGGTGCTGCTTTCTGTTTATAAGGACAGTTTGTCTCAAACCTTGCAAAGCGGAGATAATATCTTGTTCTATGGCAAAATTCGTTCTCCGCACAATGCAGGTAATCCGTATGAGTTTGATTATGCTTCTTATTTGTTGCGGAAACAGATTAGCGGGACTGCTTATGTGTATGCCGGATATTGGCGTGTTATGGACAAACCGCGTGTGCTCAGTATCAAGCAACAGGCTTTGGCTTGCAGAGATAAGATTGTCGGGTGTTATCGGCAATGGGGATTTAAAGGAGAGGAATTTGCCGTACTTTCCGCATTGACGGTGGGATATAAAGAAGAGTTGAGCGATGAGTTGCGGGAGTCTTATTCGGTGGCGGGGATTAGCCATGTGCTGGCATTGTCGGGACTTCATGTCGGAATACTTTGGTTTCTGTTAGGGTATATGTTGCGGCAGTTTTGCCGTAATCGGGCAATGCGTATCCTGAAATGGGTAGTCGTTACGCTGTTGCTGTGGAGTTTTGCTTTTTGTGGCAGGGCTGATGCCCCTCGGTGGTGCGTGCCGTCATCATGTGTATGTTGGTTGAGCTCGGAACACTGGGAGGGAAACGAGGGAAACCTCTGAATATATTGGCAATAGCGGCATTCTCTATGTTGTTGTATTCTCCTTTTTATTTGTTTGATGTAAGTTTTCAACTCTCTTTTATGGCAGTTTTAGCCATTTCTCTGTGTTATAAAGAATTCTACCGTATCCGTTTTATCCGTAATCGTTTCTTGAGATATATATGGGGAAACAACGATTGTGTCTGTGGTGGCACAATTAGGTACGGCCCCCCATTGGTAATGTATTATTTTTCCGGTTTCTCTCTTTACTTTTTATTGGCAAATCTGCTGGTGGCACCATTGATTCCTGTTATTATTTATCTGGCATTGCTGGCTTTTGTCTTTTGCACCGGTCGCAGAACTTCATCATTGCATTCTGTTCATGCTGGAAGAAGTCATTAAATGTTTGAATTGGGGTACATGGACTATCAGCCGATTGCCTTCGGCTTTTATAGACTCGTTGTATTTATCTTCCTTGGAAGTATGCTTGCTTTATGCTTTTTTTATGTTGGGACTGTATTATTGGAGTACCGGAAGCAGGAAAGCGTTGATAAAGGTATTTGCAGGAATAAATATGATTCTGGTACTTTTGCTCTACATTCATTTTCCCCGGGCAACCGTTCCTTCGATAGTGTTTTATAATCTGCATAATTGTGCTGCCGTTCATTTTATAGAGGCTGATAATTCTTCTTATTTATGTTCAAACAGGAAAGACAGCACCTATATTTATATGAAAAACATAGCTGAAACCTATTGGAAACGGAAGAAGATGCCGATCCCCCATTTGCTGTTATCCGATTATGAAGGTAGAAATGTATGGAGCCGTAAAGGAATTGTCCATTGGAGGGGCATGAATATTTGTATGGTGACTGATGGGTATTGGCGCAACAAATCCGCCACAAATCTGTTGGATATCGATTATATGTATTTGTGTAAAGGATATAAAGGAGAGATTGCTCCGTTGCAAAAACTGTTTCATATAAAGAGAATAGTCTTGGATGCATCGCTCGGTGATTATAAGTCAAAAGCCTATAAAGAGGAGTGTAAAACCTTGGGTTTGATTATATTGATATTTCGGAGAAAGGTTCTTTCCGTATTCTTCTGTGAATAAAGAATAAATTTGTATTTTTGCCATTTCAAAAAGAAAAGATATATATATGTTATCAAAAGTAATTTCGCAAGCTAATATTGACCATGTGGAGAAATGGTTTGAGAGAGCTGAAAAATAGTAATTGTCACCCATGTATCTCCCGACGGAGATGCGATAGGTTCTTCATTGGGCTTATGGCATTTTCTGGAGTCTCAAGAGAAGAATGTGAACGTGATTGTTCCCAATGCTTTCCCCGATTTTTTACGTTGGATGCCCGGGGCGAAAGATATCATCCGTTACGACAAATATAAAGAGTTTGCCGATAAGTTGATAGCTGAGGCGGATGTTATTTGCTGTTTGGATTTCAATGCCCTGTCGCGTATTGATGCCATGGCAGATGCTGTTGCTGCGTCAGTGACGTAAGATGATGGTAGACCATCATCTTTACCCCGGTGATTTTTGCCGGATTGTCATTTCTCATCCCGAAATCTCCTCCACTTCCGAACTCGTATTCCGTTTGATTTGCCGTTTGGGGTATTTTGAAGATATCACCAAAGAAGGAGCGGAATGCATCTATACGGGAATGATGACAGATACAGGCGGCTTCACTTATAATTCGAATAACCGAAATTTATTTCATCATCAGTGAGCTTCTTTCGAAAGCCATAGACAAGGATGAGATTTACCGCAACGTATATAATACGTATTCCGAAGGACGCTTGCGCCTGATGGGGTATGTGCTGTATGATAAGATGCAGGTTTTTCCCGAATTCAATTCGGCGTTAATTTGGCTGACCAAAGAGGAACAAGGCAAATTTCAATATGTGAAAGGAGATACGGAAGGCTTTGTGAACATTCCCCTTTCTATCAAGAATGTCCGTTTCTCTGTTTTCTTGCGCGAGGATACGGAGAAAAACATGATTAAAGTTTCCTTGCGTTCGGTCGGTACCTTCCCTTGTAATAAAGTTGCCGCTGATTTTTTCAACGGAGGCGGGCATCTGAACGCTTCGGGAGGCGAGTTTTATGGCACAATGGAAGAAGCTATCGGCTTGTTTAAACAAGCTTTATTGAAGTACGAAGAGCTATTGTTGGCAAAAAATAAATAAGTTATTTTAGTATAATTGCCTAAAAAACAATATAAAAGTTTGCGGGTGATTTATTACTTTTTGCCCGAAATTATAACAGAATCAGAATGAAGAAATTAAGTATACTGTTCACATCAGTGTTTCTATTAGATTGTTTTTCCAGTCATGTAACAATGAAAAATCCTATGCTGAGATGAAGGAAGAGGAAAGAGAAGCTATTAAGCGGTTTATTGAGAAAGAAGATATCAAGGTAATTAGCTTTGAGCAGTTTCAGGAACAAGACTCAACTACGAATGTGAAGGATAATGAGTTTGTTCTTTTTCTCGGACAATGGTGTGTATATGCAAATTGTAGAAAAAAAGGAAACGGGAATGCACTGAAAGACGGACGTTATGAAGTGTTGGCCCGTTATGTAGAAGAGCAGATAACGGCAGATGGCACAGGGGATACTCTGTCTTTGAATACTATTGGTAATCTTGCACCACATCCCGATGAATTTATGTTAACTAAGTCGGGAAAGAATTTTTCGGCTTCTTTCACTACAGGGCAAATGGCTTCTGTATACGGCAGCACGTTTGTTCCCAGTGGTTGGTTGATTCCGTTTAATTATATCAGAACGGGCCGCGAGATTTCCGGTCGGGCAAAGGTTAGATTGATTGTTCCTCATAGCGAGGGACAAAAGAATGCCTCTGCTTACGTTTATCCTTGTTACTATGAAATAACTTATCAATTAGGACGATGACACTGATTAAATCAATCTCAGGTATCCGTGGCACTATTGGTGGCCATGCGGGGGAAGGTTTGAACCCGCTGGATATTGTAAAAATTCACATCAGCTTATGCAACGCTGATACGTAAAACAACAACTGTAAAGAGTAATAAAATTGTAGTAGGACGCGATGCCCGCATCTCCGGTGAGATGGTAAAGAACGTGGTATGCGGAACCCTGATGGGGATGGGGTTTGATGTGGTGAACATCGGCTTGGCTTCTACTCCGACCACCGAACTGGCTGTTACTATGGAAGGCGCATGTGGCGGTATTATTCTGACTGCAAGCCATAACCCTAAACAATGGAATGCCCTGAAGCTGCTGAATGAAAAGGGAGAGTTTCTGAATAAGGAAGAAGGAAATGAAGTTCTTCGTATCGCTGAAGCTGAAGAGTTTGAATTTGCTGATGTAGACCATTTGGGCAGCTATCGTGAAGACAATACTTATAATCAAAAGCATATTGACAGTGTATTGGCATTGAAGTTGGTTGATGTGGAGGCTATCCGCAAAGCTGATTTCCATGTAGCTATCGACTGTGTGAATTCTGTGGGAGGAATTATCCTTCCCGAATTATTGGAACGTCTTGGTGTGAAACATGTAGAAAAGCTATATTGTGAACCTACCGGAAATTTCCAGCACAACCCCGAACCTCTTGAAAAGAACTTGGGTGATATCATGGGATTGATGGCAAAAGGCGGCTGTGATGTGGCTTTTGTTGTTGACCCTGACGTTGACCGTCTGGCTATGATTTGTGAAGATGGTAAGATGTACGGTGAGGAATATACATTGGTAACTGTTGCTGATTATGTATTGAAACATACTCCGGGAAATACAGTTTCCAATTTGAGCTCTACCCGTGCTTTGCGTGATGTAACACGCAAATATGGTTGCGAATATAATGCTTCTGCCGTAGGTGAAGTAAATGTGGTGACAAAGATGAAAGCAACAAATGCAGTCATCGGTGGTGAAGGTAATGGTGGAGTCATCTACCCGGAAAGCCATTGCGGACGTGATGCTTTGGTGGGCATTGCTTTGTTCTTGAGTCATTTGGCACATGAAGGTAAGAAAGTAAGTGAGTTGCGTGCTTCTTATCCTTCTTATTTTATTGCAAAGAACCGCATTGACCTGACTCCCGAAACCGATGTCGACGCAATTCTGGCAAAGGTGAAAGAACTTTATAAAGATGAAGAAATCAATGACATTGACGGTGTGAAGATTGATTTCCCCGATAAATGGGTTCATTTGCGCAAGAGTAACACAGAACCGATTATCCGTGTGTATTCAGAGGCGTCTACTATGGAAGCTGCTGATGAAATCGGACAGAAAATCATGGATGTTGTTTACAGCTTAGCAAAATAAGATATTAAATACTTTAATTTTTTATTTGCCATATCGGGCGGCAACTCTTGTTGTCTTTCTTGATATGGCAAATGTTTTTTTACCATTAAAAGAAATACGATGAAAAAAGGAACATTTATGGCATTGGTATGCCTGGGACTGATGGCATTGACCACTGTCGGTCAGACTTCGGGGAAGAAAGGAACATGGAAGCTGGTTTGGCAGGAAGAATTTGACAACAAAGCCGGATTTGACACCACATCATGGAGCAAGATACCTCGTGGAACGGCAGACTGGAATAACTATATGTCTGATTTTGATTCATGCTACGCCATGAGAGATGGAAATATGGTCTTGCGCGGCATTGTGAATTATACGCAAAAGAATGATACCGCACCCTATCTTTACCGGTGGCATTTATACCAAAGGTAAAAAGCTTTTTACCGGTGGAAGGGTAGAGATAAAAAGCCAAGTTGCAGGGAGCTCGCGGTGCATGGCCCGCTATCTGGATGCTGCCCGAAAATGCAAAATGGCCCGATGGAGGTGAGATAGATATCATGGAGCGCTTGAATAGCGACACCATCGCTTATCAAACCGTACATTCCTATTATACCTATAAATTGGGGTTTAAGGACACTCCTCCTCATGGTGGTATCAATAAGATAAATCCTGATGAATATAACATTTACTCGGTAGATATTTATCCTGACAGCTTGGTCTTTGCCATTAACCATGATTACACGTTCACCTATCCGCGGATAAGTACTGACAAAGAAGGGCAATATCCCTTTTATCAGCCTTATTATTTGCTGATAGACATGCAGCTGGGTGGTTCATGGGTAGGAGGCGTGGACCCGAAGGATTTGCCGGTGGAGATGCTGGTCGATTGGGTGAGATATTATGAAAAAAAAGAATGATACCTTACATCTAGTCTTCTACACGGAGCATGTCACTCATTATGCCATCTGAAATGAAAATACCCGGCGTGTCAGTTTTAGCGTATCATTGACTATTTCCAGTGTTCCTTGTTTCAGATAAGGCTGTGCCATGCGCAGACAATAGGCGTACAGTTCTTCACCATATTCTCTGCGAAGCTTGGATAGCGGCATTCCCCATTTGGTGCGGATACCGGTGATTACAAAGTCATTATAGCGGGTGTACAAATCGAGCTCTTCAATCTCGAATGCCGGTATTCCGCCGTCTATCCCTTTGATGTATTCATTCAGCGAAGCAATATTCCATTGACGCGAGATGCCGTTGTAGGAATGTGCCGACGGTCCGCAACCCAGGTATTTTTTTCCGGTCCAGTAACTGGAATTATGGCGGGAATGCAATCCGGGCAGGCAGAAGTTGGATATTTCATAATGGTCATATCCGGCGGCACTCAGGCTGTCGATGAGTGTACCGAACAAAGAAACGCTTAAGTCTTCATCTGCTTCGGCTACTTTGTGTTGTTCGCGGGAGTTTCCACAAAAGCAGTATTTTCTTCGTATATCAGATGATAAGCGGAGATGTGTTCGGGATGCAGGTTTACTGCCTGCTCCAAGTCTTTTTGCCACGAATCGAGTGTTTCACCGGGGAGTCCGTACATCAGGTCGATACTGATGTTATGAAATCCTGCCCGGCGGCAGTTGTTAAAAGCATGGATAGCCCGGTCTGCAGTGTGACGACGCTGTAATAGTTTCAACATATCCTCGTTAAAAGTCTGGATTCCCATACTCAGGCGGTTGAATGGCAGGCTGCGGAGCATGGTGATATATTCCGGAGTCAGATCGTCAGGATTTGCTTCGAGTGTGATTTCGGCATCGGGCTCCACATTGTATACCTTATATATATGGGAAAATATGTTGATAAAGTCCTCTTGTGACAGTTGTGAAGGAGTCCCCCCACCGAAGTAGATGGTTTTCTATTGTTTCTCCTCCGATATAATCTTTGCGCATTTCCAGTTCCCCGGCACAGGAAGATACATAAGCTGTTTTCCTTTTTCGCTTTGGGTGGTGGAAAAGAAATCGCAGTAGATGCAACGTCGTTTGCAAAAGGGAATATGTAAATAGAGTCCGGCCATATATTAAAATAATGTGCAAAACTACGAAAACTATCATTGCTTTTCGCGGTATCGAACTGATATTTATATTTTATTTGAGGGATTATCGGAAGAATATATGGAATTAAGGCCAAGAATAAGAGGACATAACGTTTAAGGACCTGATAACCCTGCCGTAAAACATAGTTTAGTAACACCTGCCTTGAGGTTGTTTTTTTTGTCTTTATTTCCTAATTTGCGCTCCACTTTTAAGGAGATATGAGACACATATCCGTTTGTTAATAATTAAATCTTAGATATCATGAAAGTATATCAGACTAACGAAATTAAGAACATTGCACTCCTTGGCAATGATGGATCAGGTTAAAAACCACCCTCACAGAGTCATTAGCTCTTTGAGAGTGGTATTATAAAACGTCGCGGCAGAATTACTGCCAAAAACACGGTTAGTGATTATTTTCCGGTAGAGCAAGAATATGGTTATTCAGTGTTCTCTACCGTTTATCATGTAGAATGGAACGGAAAGAAACTTAATATAATTGACTGTCCGGGAAGTGACGACTTTGTAGGTGCCGCACTTACTGCATTGAATGTAACAGATACTGCTATTCTTTTGCTGAACGGACAATACGGTCCTGAAGTAGGTACACAAAACCATTTCCGCTACACAGAAAAACTGGGTAAACCCGTCATCTTCCTGGTGAACCAACTCGATAATGAAAAGTGTGATTATGATAATGTATTGGAACAGTTGCAAACCATCTATGGTTCTAAAGTAGTTCCTGTACAATATCCGATTGAGACCGGACCTAATTTCCACGAGCTGATTGACGTGCTGCTGATGAAGAAATATTCATGGGGTCCTGAAGGTGGTGCACCCACCATCGAAGAAATTCGGATTCGGAAAAAAGAAAAGGCGATGGAGCTGCACAAAGCATTGGTTGAGGCTGCTGCCGAACACGATGAAACGTTGATGGAGAAATTCTTTGAATCGGAATCACTGACTGAAGATGAAATGCGTGAAGGCATTCGTAAAGGATTGGCGGCACGTGGCATGTTCCCCGTATTCTGTGTGTGTGCAGGTAAAGATATGGGTGTTCGCCGACTGATGGAGTTTTTGGGAAATGTTGTACCGTTTGTAGATGAAATGCCCAAAGTACATAATACCAGAGGTGAGGTGGTAGAACCGGATGCTGAAGGTCCTACTTCACTTTATTTCTTTAAAACAGCCGTTGAACCGCATATTGGCGGAGTTCAATATTTCAAGGTGATGAGCGAACCGTGCATGAAGGTGATGATTTGACAAATGCGGATCGTGGCTCAAAGGAACGTATGGCACAGCTTTTGTATGGCCTTTTGCGCCGGTGCAAACCGTATCCCCGTTGAAGAACTGCGTGCCGGTGATATCGGTTGTACGGTGAAGCTGAAAGATGTAAAAACCGGTAACACACTGAACGGTAAAGATTGCGATAACCGTTTCAATTTCATTAAATATCCCAATGCTAAATATTCTCGCGCTATCAAGCCGCTGAATGAGGCGGATGTGGAAAAGATGATGGTCGTACTGAACCGTATGCGTGAAGAAGATCCCACCTGGGAAATCGAACAGTCTAAGGAGTTAAAACAGACTATCGTTCACGGACAGGGTGAATTCCACCTGCGTACGCTGAAATGGCGTTTGGAGAACAACGAAAAGTTGCAGATTAAATTTGAAGAGCCGAAGATTCCTTATCGTGAAACAATTACCAAAGCAGCCCGTGCCGATTATCGCCATAAAAAACAATCGGGTGGTGGGACAGTTTGGTGAAGTTCATCTTATCGTAGAACCTTATTATGAAGGCATGCCTGTTCCCGATACGTATAAGTTCAACGGACAGGAATTCAAGATAAATGTGAAGGGTACCGAAGAAGTTCCATTGGAATGGGGCGGTAAATTAGTATTCATTAACAGTGTAGTGGGAGGTGCCATTGATACCCGTTTCATGCCGGCTATTTTGAAAGGTATTATGAGCCGTATGGAGCAAGGACCGTTGACCGGCTCTTATGCACGTGATGTCCGTGTGATTGTTTACGATGGCAAGATGCACCCGTAGATTCCAACGAAATCTCCTTTATGCTTGCCGGACGTAATGCCTTCAGTGAAGCATTCAAGAATGCAGGTCCTAAGATTCTGGAACCTATTTATGATGTTGAAGTATTCGTTCCAAGTGATAAGATGGGCGATGTAATGAGCGATTTGCAAGGTCGTCGCGGTATGATTATGGGTATGAGCAGCGAAAACGGTTATGAGAAATTGGTTGCCAAAGTACCTTTGAAGGAAATGTCTTCTTATTCCACTTCCTTGAGCTCACTTACCGGCGGGCGCGCTTCATTCATCATGAAATTTGCCAGCTACGAACTTGTTCCGGGCGATGTTCAGGATAAATTAATGAAAGAATTTGAGGCGAATGAAAATAAGGATGAATAACGTAAACTGTAAGAAATGATATCTAGAAGGAACGCTTTTCGTTAAAAAGGCGTTCCTTTTATTTAAGTAACCTTAAACTTTTAGGTTTATTATTTGGTTTTGAACTTAATTTTTTATTATTTTTGCAAACCAAGCGGCGTTAATTTTGTTATAGTAGTCAGATTATTAGTTTAAATGACTTTTTCGGTTAATTATAGAGAATTGCCGTTTAAATTTGGTTAATCCGTTATGTAATAAGGTTTAACGCTTTTAATTTTGCTGGCATGAAAAAGTCTACTATTTGGATATTAGGAATTGTAATGGGGCTCTCATTTCTGAGTTTGCTTTACTTGCAAGTGAGCTATATTGAGGAAATGGTGAAGATGCGCAGGGAACAATTTGATGAATCGGTTCGGCGCAGTTTGGATCAGGCGTGCAGGAATATTGAGTTGGTGGAAACAAAGAAATATCTGGAGGATGATGTTGTTGCTACCGAAAAAGAGAGCTGCCCAATTATACCGGCAGCAGGCCGCCAAAGAGGGAAAAGAGGAAAACGAATTGGTCGCACATACACAGCATTATGCTGTATCTTCGGACGGGTTGGACGGGTATTCCACTTTCGAACTCAAGATGAAGATTAGTACAAACCGTCCGGCCAATGTTCCCAAGGCAATTATCTCTACCGGTAAAAATATCCCGCAAACAGCCAGGGCATTGCAGGAAATCATAAAGGAGAGATATGTATACCAACGGGCATTGTTGGACGAAGTGGTTTATACTATTTTGCGCACAGCCAGTGATAAACCGCTTAAAGAGCGTGTTAACTTTAAGCAGTTGGATTTGTTTATAAAGACGGAACTGTTAAATAACGGCATTGATATTCCGTATCATTTTACAGTGACAGATCGTGAGGGAACAGAGGCTTATCATTGTCCCGACTATACGAACGAGGGTAGCGAGCATGTACCGCAAGGTCATATTCCAAAATGATCCGCCTGCACGAATGGGAATGGTAAATGTTCACTTCCTGATTTGAACAGTTACATATTCAGTTCTGTTAAATTTATGATACCGTCACTCATTTTTACGTTTGTATTGCTTGTGACATTCATCTTTACTATCTACATCATCTTCCGCCAGAAGAAGCTGACAGAGATAAAGAATGACTTCATCAACAATATGACACATGAGTTTAAGACACCTATCTCTACCATTTCGTTGGCAGCACAGATGTTGAAAGATCCGGCGGTGGGTAAGTCTCCGGCTATGTTCCAGCATATTTCGGGAGTTATCAATGACGAGACGAAACGTTTGCGTTTTCAGGTAGAGAAAGTATTGCAGATGTCAATGTTCGAAAGACAGAAGGCAACACTCAAGATGAAGGAAGTGAATGCAAATGAGCTGATAGCGGGAGTCGTTAATACTTTTACGTTGAAAGTAGAAAAGTATAACGGAAAAATAACTTCCAGTTTGGATGCAGAGAATCCTGATATATTTGTGGACGAAATGCACTTTACGAATGTAATCTTCAACCTGCTTGACAATGCAGTGAAGTATAAGAAACCGGAAGGAGAATTGCTGCTGAACATCCGTACATGGAACGAATCGGGTAAACTTTACATTTCGATACAGGATAACGGTATCGGCATCAAGAAAGAAAACCTGAAAAAGATATTTGATAAGTTTTATCGGGTACATACCGGTAATTTGCACGATGTGAAAGGCTTCGGTTTGGGCTTGGCATACGTGAAGAAAATAATTCAGGACCACAAGGGCGTTATACGTGCTGAAAGTGAACTGAATGTAGGAACAAAATTTATAATTGTATTACCTTTATTAAAAAATGAATAATATGGACGAGAAATTGCGTATCTTGTTATGCGAAGATGATGAGAATCTTGGCATGCTTTTGAGAGAATATTTGCAGGCAAAAAGGCTACTCGGCCGAACTTTGCCCGGATGGTGATGCCGGCTACAAGGCTTTTCTGAAGAACAAGTATGATTTGTGTGTACTGGATGTGATGATGCCTAAAAAGGATGGTTTCACTCTGGCACAGGAAATTCGTGCTGCAAATGCTGAAATTCCTATTATCTTCTTAACTGCAAAGACATTGAAAGAAGATATTCTGGAAGGTTTTAAAATCGGTGCTGATGATTATATCACCAAACCGTTTAGTATGGAAGAATTAACTTTCCGTATTGAAGCTATCCTGCGTCGTGTGCGTGGTAAGAGAAATAAGGAGAGTAACATTTATAAGATTGGCCGTTTTACTTTCGATACTCAGAAACAAATTCTGTCTATTGATGGCAAGAATACCAAGCTTACCACTAAAGGAATCCGAATTGTTGGGCTTGCTTTGTGCGCATGCCAATGAAATCCTGCAACGTGACTTTGCTTTGAAAACTATTTGGATTGATGATAATTACTTCAATGCCCGAAGCATGGATGTATATATCACTAAATTGCGTAAGCATTTGAAGGAAGACGACTCTATCGAAATTATCAATATTCACGGCAAAGGTTATAAACTGATAACCCCGGAAGTTGAGTAATGAGGTCATACATATAAAAAGTCCGAAACACTCGTTTCGGACTTTTTTGATTGTTAAGAATTTAAATAAACGAATCTTTTTTTTACCGCAATCGTTGTTATACATTTAATTCCGCAGCACCATGTCGGTGTTGTTTATTAAAATCAATAATTTTATGTGTAACAATTCATTTTTTTCTTTTATGAATGAGCAGAAAGAGCTTCTGCTGCAAAACGGGCAGTTTAAGACCGCCGTTTCCTATTCATGTACCTTAAACAGTTTTTTTTTCAACTTCCGTAGAGGGAAAGACCTCGGCATCGAAGAGGTTACTTCAGAACTGATACAGAGTTATCAGTCTTGGCTGAAACAGCGTGGTGTGGTGGCAAACACCTCTTCTTTTTATATGCGCGTATTGCGTGCTGTATATAATAAGGCTGTTAAGAAAAACTTGACAGTGCAGCAACGTCCTTTTGAAGAGGTATATACAGGAATTGATAAGACTCAAAAAACGTGCTTTGACGATAGAAGCATTACGCCTGCTCAGAAACCTGGATTTAAGTCACAAGAAGAAGCTGGCTTATGCCCGTGATTTATTTATGTTCAGCTTCTATACACGTGGCATGGCTTTCGTAGATATGGCCCATCTGTGTAAAGAGAATATAAAAGAAGGTACCATCACCTATCACCGTAAAAAAACGGGGCAGAAACTGGTTATCGGACTTGAATCTTGCATGGCAGAAATTATAGAAAGATACAGTTCATTCACTAAAGATTCCGATTATGTATTACCGATTCTTCATTCGGATAATCCTAGAAACATACAGGTGCAATATTATAATGCATTACGCTATCAGAATATACAGCTTAAAAAAATAGAAAAGTTATTGGATATTCCTCATCTGCATCTCACAACCTATGTGTCACGCCATGCCTGGGCTTCCATCGCTCGTGAAAATGGTGTTTCACTATCTGTAATAAGTGAGGGCATGGGACATACTTCAGAAAAAACAACACGTATTTATTTAGCCTCTTTGAGTCAAGTAGTGATGGATGAAGCTAACCATAAGGTTTTATCATCGATTTGAAACTTATGGACTTTGTATCACCTCTTACACAGAGGTGATACAGGGCCTCAGAACACCTTCTGAGGGGCATGAAAAGCCTTTCTAAGCTCTTTATATAGAGAAAATATAGATTTTATTCAATTTTTAACTCAAAGCTGTAGATTAAATTATCTTTACTTTATAAATGGCTTTTCAATAAAGAAAACTCACTTTATTTAGAAAAAACATCTGGTTTCATTCTTTCTTTTATAGAAATAAATATTAACTTTGCAGCGAATTTTAAACCTTATTGTACTTCCTCTGTGTAAGAGGTGATACAAAAAGTTTGATTCATTTTATTGAATCTTTTATAAAATTGCCTTCCAAAGGGGTGATGACGCGAAGCGTACTTGAACATGACGACAAACAAAGAAAAAGTGCAGCTGATCAAATGGTTCGCAGCGAAAACAAAATTTTCTGCAGAAAAGAAAATCAAGCAATTCTTGGAGCGGTTGGGTATAGAGCATTATATACCTTTCCGAACCGTTATAAAAGAAAAAGGAGGGAAGAAAGTCAAAGTAGAAAAGCCCGTTATACCCAATTTAATATTTATCCATTCAGATTATAATACCTGTCTTTCATTGGTTAATGAATATAAATTATCCATGAATTATCTCCTGAACTTGGAGACCCGCCAACTGTTGGTGGTCCCCGACAAGCAGATGCAGGATTTTATGTTTTTGCTTGATTTTTCGGAAGATGCAGTTCAAGTGCTTAATGAAAACCTTCGTCAGGGTGACCGGGTGCGCGTTATAAAAGGCGAATTTGCGG